>Ga0209777_10001661_pt1 | contig 31383 bp, 30 predicted proteins | sample FrelakmetHBP12HB_FD_187147 | JGI IMG/M metagenome (GOLD analysis project Ga0209777, IMG submission 187147) | Freshwater lake sediment microbial communities from the University of Notre Dame, USA, for methane emissions studies -HBP12 HB (SPAdes)... | ecosystem: Environmental > Aquatic >... | reverse complement strand
CCATTCTGGATTCATTCTATTACCATAACTCTCTTTTTTATCTACCCGTTTTCTCTTCTGTTTGCCTCCCCTATCAAATAATCCTAAAAAAGGAAATTCCTATACATTTGAATTATGAAGCATTGGCTTTCGTCTTCTTTGAGATGGTGGTGAAGATTGCCAAGAGTTGATCGCATTCATCACGCAGATGGGCAAGTTTCGCATTGGGTACAATCGACGACTCGGCCAGCAGCTCAAGCCAATAGGAAGTTTCGTCGAGTTCCTTGAGGCAGTCCCCGATCTTGGCGATGAACTCCGGTTTCGACCTCGACCGATTGGCCTCACGGTAATTGGCTCCAACGGATGTGCCGGAACGTAAAACCTGTTTGCCCAACACCTGCGCTTCGGTTGACTTTGGTAATGCGGAATACATCCGAATCACCCGTAACGCAAAGTCCTTCGTCCGAATCTGCAAATCCTTCGGCTCCTGGTTCTTCCTTTCATCATTCACAATTCATCCTTCTTCCTTTTTTATTCTTTATTCATCATTCATAATTCATCCCTCATCCTTCTCTTCCCCCCAGACGCGGGCGAGGGTGGTCTGGATCTTCTTCTCTTCATCCTTAATGGCTCTCTTGAGCCGTGCAATCTCGTTCTGGTAGCCCTCAATCTCCGCCACGATTTCCTTCTGCAACTCCAGCGGCGGCAGGGGGATTTGGAACTCGGATAGGGATTTGGCGTTGATACCCGCCTGCCCGACCCACCTCGTTGCACGCTCCGTGAACTGACCTTTGCGCCATGCACTATGCAGGAGCAGCGCAAGAAAACGCGGCACGCAGAGATCACGGTTCACGCGGATCCGGGTTATGTGATTGGAAAACCCGCCACGCAGTGGGGATTCGATAAGGCAAGTCTTGCCTACTAGCTCCACGCTGTTGGTGTTGTTGAACAGCACGTCTCCGGCGTCAAGCGCGTAGTCCTCACGGCCCTTGAACTCCTCCTCAGAAATGCACTTCATTCCCTCGGGAACGAACTTGCCGTCCTCACTGATGTTCATTGGGCGCACATGCGGCACACCCACGGTATCCACGCTCGACTGGCCGCTCGCGAATCCGGCGTGTACTTCAACCGCGATATCTTTGATTGTGCGAAACGGGAACACCGTCAACGCGGCACCATTCTCTCGATACCGCTCGCCGCTGAGGTTGTAGTCGCCATTCGCGGCGATCTTCTCCTTTGACACAATGATGAAGTCAGGAGCCAGAACATCCTCGCCATTCATAATTCCTAATTCATACTTCTTAATTGCCGCTAAAGCGGCGGGCAGATCGTTTTTATCAATCTCGCGCCGCTGGGCACCGAGGCCGAAGCCGTCGTTTTCGACCTTGAAGAAAGCGATGGTGTTTGTTTTCTTCGCCAGCGACTTGTCGAGGATCAGGATAGAGGTCTTAACGCCTGAATAGGGGTTGAACACACCCGCCGGCAGCGAGACCACGGCAACGAGATACTCCTCGACTAACATCTTGCGCAGTTGCTTGTAGGCGGTCTGGCTCTGGAAGATGATGCCCTCGGGGACGATGATGCCGGCACGGCCGCTGGGCGTGAGGTGCTCGGCCATGTAGTCCACGAACAGCACCTCGCTGCGCTTGGACTGCACCGAGAAGCGTTTGTGGGGCATGATACCCCCCTTCGGCGACATGAATGGCGGATTGGCAAGAATGACATCAGCGTAATCGTTCCAGCGATCCTGGCTGGCAAGGGTATCGTATTCGTAGATATGCGGGTCGGCGAAGCCGTGTAGATACAGGTTCACCAGCGACAGGCGCACCATGTCGGGAGAGATGTCGTAACCCTTGAAGTTATGCGCGAGGCGGCCCTTTTCATCGGGTGTCAAAAGATCGCCGGATGGGAAGGATGAATTGGTCTGGCTTTCATCATTCATACTTCTGCCTTCATCCTTTCTCTGCGAGCTGTTGGCTCGCAGGATGTGCTTGTAGGACGAGATGAGGAATCCGGCGGTGCCGCAGGCCGGATCGAGCACGGTGTCGGTCTTCTTCGGGTCGATGATAGCGACCATGAAATCAATGATGTGGCGCGGGGTGCGGAACTGCCCGGCATCACCCTGGGAGCCGAGCACAGAGAGCAGATACTCAAAGGCGTCGCCGAGACGTTCGCTGTGGTCGTAGGTGAACTCGTCAATGACCTTCAGGAACATCTTGAGCGTTTCGGGGTCGCGGTAGGGCAGATAGGCGTTCTTGAAGATGTCGCGGAAGAGCAGCGGAATGCCGGGGTTCTCCGGCATCTTGGCGATGGCCTCGGCGTAGAGGTTCAGGGTCTCGTGTCCACCCAGCCCTGAGCGCATGAGTTTGGCCCAGCCGTAACGGGCGAATTCCCCGGCGAAGAACTTTCGCTTCCCGCCGAACTCCTCGCTCTCGGCGTCCATGTCGTCCATGAACTTGTAAATCAGGGCGATGGTGATCTGCTCTACCTGGGATTTTGGGTCTGGCACTTTGCCCACGAGGATGTCGCGGGCGGTATCGATGCGGCGTTTGGTGTCGGTGTCGAGCATGAATCTCCTCAATCTTTAGTGGACTTGGTGGACGAAGTGGACCGACGGCTTGAACGAACGCGGTAGAGCCGTTCGGTGAAACCGCCCTCAGTTTCAAACGCCTTAGCCTGTGCGGCGAGCTGTCGGTCGAGCAGGCTGCAGGCAACTGCCAGCAGCACCAGCGCGGCGTTGGCGGCAAGTTCGGGGTAAGTGGACGGAGTGGACTTTGTGGACGATGTTGACAGATTTTGTCCACTGGGTCTACTTTGTCCATGCTGTCCACTGTTGTGCTCTTCCCTTACCCACTGCGCGACTTCATCGGCAGTGGCGCACCGGCGGTCGATCAGTCTTTGCCGACGAGGATTGTCACGCTCCCAGATCGGCAGACCACGTTGGCGCAGGAAATCTTCGTAGTCAAGCCGCAGTTCTTCCAGGCTGGCCCGCGCCACGTTGGTGAGTTTGAGTTCGGTTTTTTTTGAAGTCCCCGAGGCTTGACTCCCTTCGGCGATATTCTGCACACCCGACCGCGCGGCCTGCACCATCTGGTCATGGGTGCGGCTGCGCTTGTCGATGTAGCGGTCGCAAAACCGGACCGTCACATCATACATCAGCTGTGCCACCTGAAAGCTCTTGAGCTTTCGGTAGCCGCCATGCTTCGTGATCAAGGGTTCGTTGGCGGTCATACCATTCGTTCTCTCATGCGACGAACTGGTTCAAGGAAACGTAGTCCTTGACGTATTCAGGGATAAGCGTCCGGTACTTCTGCGGCACGGCGCGAAAGTCGCGGGTGGAAAAGACCGAGTTGGTGGCCAAGTCGGTGAAGTGGCGGCTCTCGATGATATCGCGCACCTTGTCGCTGGTGACGTAAGCCTTGAAATAGTTCTTGATAGCCGGGATGGCCCCAGCCTCGTCGGGCTTGGTATCGACGACGAACTTGGCGAACTCCTCTTCCAGCAGTTCGTCCTTGGACTTGAAGCGCGGGATGAGGCCGAAGATCTTTTCGAGGATTTCGCGCAGGGTCAGGCGGCGGTCCACGGCGGCAGCTTTGCGCAACTTATCGAGGGTGTAGTACTCCTCGGGCTTGTCGAAGACCTCGCGGTTCACATAGTCGATGACGCGATCCCATTGCCCTGACTCGACGGCTGCGGCGATCGTCTCATTCTCGCGCACGGTGTCCTCGAACTTCTCGAAGAACATGCGGTCAATTTTCATGCCTTCGCTACCAATCTCTGCCACCTTGATCATTGATAGGATGTCCTCGCCGAGGTGCTCGTAGGTGCCGCCAAATACCACCGGGCCTTTGCCTCCGCCATCATCTTTGCTTTTGCCCTTGGGCCGGGGGAGCTTCAGCACCTCATCGTAGTTGAACTCTTCCTCGAAGTATTCGCAGTTGGCGAAGAAGTCGAAGAGCTTGAAGGCGGACTTCTGTGGCTGCGTCACGCCATCCTTAAAGCTGTCGTCGAAAAGCTGTTCAAGGAAGTTGTGCTTACGGGTGCCGCGCCCCTTGATCTGGATGAAGTCGGTCGGGGAAAAGATCGGACGGAACATGCCGAGGTTGAGAATGTCGGTGCAATCGTATCCTGTGGTCATCATGCCAACCGTCACGCAAACACGCGCCTTGCTGGTCTTGTAAGCGGGCAGAAAGTTGGCCGAACCGAGCAGGTTGTTGTTTGTGAAGTTGATGGTGAACTGTTGTGCGTCGGGTATCTGCGAGGTAACCTGCACGGCGAAGTCGGACTGGTACTTGCCGGGGAACATGCGGTCGGCCATCTGGTTGAGGATCTGCGCCAGCTTGGCGGCGTGGTTCTGGCTGACCGCAAAGATGATGGACTTGCCGATCTCCCCGCTGACCGGATCGCGCAGGGCGTTTTCCAGAAAGGTCTTGCAGAAGAGCTCATTAGTGGCCTTGGCAAAAAACCGCCTCTCGAACTCCCGCTGCTTGAAGGCCTCCTCCTGATCCTCACCGGTATCGTCGGTGAATGAGACGACAAAACCCTTTTCGGAGAGCAGTTCGGTGGTGATCTCGGTGCGGGCATCCACCACTGTGGGGTTGATAAGAAAGCCTTCCTTCACGCCTTCGGGCAGCGAATAGCGGTAGGTGGGCTGGCTGTTCTCGCAGCCGAAGGTGCGGTAAGTATCCAGCAACAGTCGGCGCTCGGCTTCGCGCGGGTCGCGGGTAGAAGGGTTGGTGTTGTCAAACCGCCTGAGATAGTCGCGGGGCGTGGCGGTGAGGCCGAGCTTATAGCCGATGAAGTAGTCGAAGACGGCGCGGGCGTTGCCGCCGATGGAGCGGTGGGCTTCGTCGGAGATGACCAGGTCGAAATCGGTCGGCGAGAAGAGCCGCTGGTACTTGTTGTTAAAGAGCAAAGACTGCACCGTGGTGACAACGACTTCCGCCCGCCGCCAGTCGTCGCGGTTCTCCTTGTAGATCACCGTCTGAAAGTCCGCAGACAGCAGCGCCTTGAAGGCCTTCCTGGCCTGATCCTCCAGTTCGAGGCGATCCACCAGAAACAGCACGCGCCGGGCATTGCCGGAACGGAGAAAGAGCTTGATGACGGCGGCAGCAGTGAGGGTCTTGCCGGTGCCGGTTGCCATCTCGAACAGGAAGCGGTCTTTGCCCTCCTTCACGGCCCGTTGCAGGGCGTGAATGGCCTTCAACTGATAGGGCCGCAAGAAACGCAGTTTGTTGGCCAGAATGTAGCCGGGACGCTCGGCCTCGCTCTTCCACGCTGCTTCGGATTGGTAGTTCGGGCGCTGGGTCAGCACGATGTAGTCGTCGAGGACCAGGTCAACGACGAGGCGTTGCGGGTTGGGCGTGACCTGCTGATAGCCGATCACCGAGTCCGGCGTAGGGAAGGACGTAACGAGGTAGGGGTTGCCGCGCTCCAGGTCCCAGAAGTAGTGCAGGTTGCCGTTGGAGAGGATGACGAAGCGGCAGTTCTGGGACTTGGCGTATTTGCGGGCCTGCTCCTTGCCGACAAGCGGGTTCTTGTCCTCGGACTTGGCCTCAAGGACGATGAGCGGGAAGCCTTTGGTGTCTAAAAGCAGGAAGTCGATGAAGCCCTTGCTCGTTTTCTCGAAGTTGTCGCCAAGTGCTTCCAGCTCGGATGACTTGATCGTCACGCTGGGCTCAAGGCGAATGTTGGCGGGCGCGCTTCCCTGCGGAAAGAAACGCCAGCCTGCTGCTTCGAGCAGCTTATTGATCTTGATACGGGCTGTGGCTTCTTTGTCGGACACTCGGATTCCTATCTCCCTGGCGCTGGTTGAGCGTCATAACATTGTTTTTTATGCTTCTTCTTTATATTGTTCTCTCAATATAAAGTAAATGGCTAAGCTGTCAAGATTTTTAGCTTAATACGAGGATTTCGCTTGTGGGAGCCTGTCAAACCAGTTGACAATGACCTTGTCATTCCATAAACTCGCTTTAAAATGTGCTTGCTTTTATCATACCGGGGGTTTGCTTCACCCCGTCTAAACGGGACTCGCAATGACATGAAAGGAGTGCGTGGTTATGGATTTAAAGAAAGTAAAAATTGGCATTCTTGGCGGCGGGGCCATGGGTGAGGCCATCATCCGCGGCATTATCAAGGCGAAAGTCTTTTCTTCGCAGCAGATTACAGTCTCTGACGTTACCGCGCAGCGGCTTAATTTTCTTAAGGACTCCTACAAAATAAAGTCCTGCACTGACAATAAAAAGCTGGTCGCGGATTCTTCCGTCATCATCATTGCGGTAAAGCCGCAGGTTCTGCCCGCAGTCATGAAAGAATGCGCGGCAGCCTCTGATAAAACAAAGCTCTTCATTTCCATCGCAGCCGGCGTTAAGACCGCTGCCATTGCAGAGCTTATCTCCGGCAACTGCCGCATTATCCGGGCCATGCCGAACACGGCGGCGCGGGTTCTTGAAAGCGCAACCGCCCTATGCTCAGGACCCGGCGCAACCAGCCAAGACTTGGTTGCAGCGGAGAAAATTTTTGCCGCTCTGGGAAAAACAGTTCTCGTTGATGAAAAGCTCCTGGATGCAGTGACAGGCCTCAGCGGCAGCGGGCCGGCCTATGTTTTTCTCTTTCTCGAAGCGTTAATTGATGCCGGAGTTAAGGTGGGTTTGACGAGAGCTGTTGCAGCGGAGCTTGCATCCCAGACAATCTATGGCGCGGCAACACTGGTAAAGGAAACTCAGGAGTCAGCGACAAAACTGAAAGAGCAGGTTACCTCGCCGGGCGGCACCACCATAAGCGGCCTGCACGTTCTTGAAAAAGGGGGCTTTAAGGGGCTGATCATGGACGCGGTGGAGGCGGCAACTCAGAGGTCACGGGAGTTGGGCAAATAAAAAAAGGCAATAGGCAACAGGAAAATTTAGTTCATTTTAAAGCTTCTCTGCGCTCTCGGCGTACTGCGGTGAAACAGAATTAATAGGATTCAAGGGGTCAAGGGGCCAAGGGTTCGAGGGGAATGCGGATTTCAGAATGCAGATTACGGAATAAAGGTGAATGGGTGAGTCGGTGAATAGGTGAATGGGAAAAATAAAATCTCACGGGTCACCCACCTTCGTCAAAGAGTGCGGGACTACGGCGGGCAGGCTGGTCGCTGGTTACATTTTAGAAACCTTCTCTGCGCTCTCGGCGTACTGCGGTGAAACTAAATAATAGGGTTCAAGGATTCAGGGGGTCGAGGGTTCAAGGAAAAACTTTCTGCCGTTGAGGGGAATGTAGAACCTGTTTTCTCCCTCCTGCAGCATGTGCTCTGTGAGGCGGTAATAGCTGGGCCGTAGAAAACGGGCTTTAAACTTTCCACTCTTTACCGCGCAGTAGAGCACATTGTCTTTTCCCACCGAGAGCGATTCCAGATCAAGCGCTTCTTCTGTTTCGTCATTGAGAAAAATTTTAAAAAAGCCTTCTCCCTGCTCAACCAGAACCACGTCCGTAACCACAAACGGGGTGTCTTCCACCGCAACCGGGGAGACTTCTGCGCCGACCCGGACCTGGTATCCGCCCGCCGGGCTATATTCCAGGTTCTGATTAAAAAAGAGATAAATAGCCTTGTTTACAATCGGCTGTCCGTTATAAAGCCAGGTCCCTTCCTTATCGATAACCAACTCCGGGCTCTCTGCGCCAGCCATTGTTAAACCATTCTCCGGGTAGTGCGACTGCAGCACCGTATCAGCCTGTTGTTGAAAAAACTGTTCCAGGCTGGTCAAAAACATTCAGATGCAAGGCGCGCGCAATCACGAGGAATGAGGCGTACTGCGTGGTACGCTGCAATGACGAGGGATAAGCGCAACGCAGCAGATGGGTGTTTTTCAACAGCCTGTCAGTCTGATGCCAGCAGCTTCTTATCCACCTTTATTTCCGCCTTTGTCTTCAGCCCTTCCAGAAACTGATTAAACAGTTCCTCTTTCTTCAGCTGTACCAGCTGTTTTTGCAGCCGCTCTTTTTGTTTCAGAAATTCTTCCTCGCCCGGCTTCTGGCGCGCCTTTAACCGGATAAGCAGCAGACCTTTATCCGTTTCAAAAACCTTTTCTGGATACGCTTTTTTCTCGCTGAGGGTAAATGCCGCCTCTTTCAAAGCCCGCGCCTGACCTATCTCGGGAATAAAATCACCCCTGCGGGTAAACTCTTTAGTCGTTTTTATTTCCAGCTTGTTCGCTTTAGCAGCTGCTGCCCACTCTTCTTTACCGCTTTTCAGGAGGGCAAGCAGTTTCTCTGCCTGCTCTTTTGCCAGCGCGGTCTTCTTTTCCTTTTCCAGGATTTTTTTAACCGCGTCCGTTACTTCCTGGACCGGCGGAATGCGGGATACTTTTTTTCCTTCCAGCTTTAGCAAAACATATTTTGGGCCTAACGCAAAAATCGGCGCTATCTCCCCGGCGTTGATGGAAAACGCTGCCTCAGAAAAAGCGTTCTTTTCTGTCGCGTCTTCCGGTCCGCTGCCGGAGGTGAAATAATCAGTATCTTCCACCTTCATCCCGGTCTGTTTTGCATAGCCGGCAATATCTTTACTTTTAAAAAGCCGGTTGTACGCCCGGTGTGCTTCTTCCCGGGCAAGCTTTTTAGCTGCCTCCTGCTTGAGCTCTTTTTCTATAACCCCCTTAACTTCATCAAAGGTTTTGGTATACGCCTCTTTCACGTCATCAACCCGGATGATATGAAACCCGAAGGTAGATTTAACCGGGCTGCTCACCTCGCCGGGTTTCTGGCTAAAGGCCGCCTCTTCAAACGGCTTTACCATGTCGCCCTTCTTGAAATATCCCAGGTCTCCGCCCTTTGCTGCTGAGCCGGTGTCCTCGGAATTCTTCTCCGCCAGCTTTGCAAAATCTTCACCCTTCTTTATTTTCTGCAGAAGCTCCTCTGCCCGCTTTTTCACTGCCTCCACTTTTTCCGGGGAGTCGGTTTTACCTGTTTTTAAAAGTATGTGCCGGGCCTTCACCTTCTTTGGTTCTGAAAACCTCTCTGTGTCCATTTGATAATATTCTTTTAATTCTGCCGGCGCAACCGTCACCTTGTTTTCATAGTTCTCGGGGGAAAAAAGCATATACTGCGCCTTAACCATTGCCGGCAGGCGAAACTCCTCGGTATGTTTCTTATAATAATTCTCTATCTCCTGGGGGCTCACCGCCGGGTTTTCCTTGATCGCCTCAGGACTAAACGCCAGGTACTCTATGGTCACCTTTTCATTTTCCAGGAGAAACTGGTTGCGAAGTTCCTGGTCAGAATACCTGGCAGCGCTTTTCACCAGGTCCTCCAGTTTTTTTATGATAAGCTCTTTCTCCTGATTCATTTCAAAATCAGCTGTTGACATGCCATAATAGCGTAGCGTCCGTTCATAATTTTGCTGGCTGAAGCTGCCATTCTCCTGGAATGCCGGGGTCTTCATAATGTTCGTTCGCACCTCTTCAGCGGTTGCCTGCATTTTCATCCTGCCGGCTTCCTGGAGGAGGAGCTCGCGCTCAATCAGGTTTTCCAGTGCTTTCTGCTTCAGCCCCATTTGCCGGATCATCTCTTCGGTAAGCTGGCCCTGGTAGATATTGCGGTAAAACTGGAGCATGTTCTTATATGCTTCCTGGTATTCGCCAATGGTTATTTTTTTCTTTCCTACTGAAGCAAGGGCGGTTTCTTTTCCCTTGCGCATGTCAGAGTAACCATAAAAGAATACGAAAACCAGAATGATAATGACGAACAGGATTTTGACAATCCACGACTTTGCGTTTTTCCTCATAAAGCTTAACATGCTCGTGCCTCCGCGCGGTTATACCACTATACAAAACTGTTTGAATTGGTCTGTTAAGGGTTAGTCTTTCAATGTTAATAAAAACCTCTAAGTTTTTCAAGGCATTTTATTATTTTCTTGCACTTCTTTACCGTGTCTGCTATTAGTCGAAAATATATAATTGATTTTCATATACATCAGTTCCTTTTAAATATAATTATTTTGCCCGCAAACAGTTCAGTTCTATCAAGCGCTACGGAAAAAAGCAAAGCATATACGTTCTTTCATCTCGGAGGACACCATGTTTTTCGACCGGTTCTGGGGTCTGTTATCCAATGATTTAGCAATTGATTTAGGCACAGCAACAACGCTCGTTTATGTTAGGGGGCAGGGTATTGTTGTCAATGAGCCTTCTGTTGTTGCCATCCGCAAGGATCTCCAGGGAGCCAAAAAGATACTGGCCGTTGGCAATGAAGCTAAAAAAATGCTCGGCAGAACGCCGGCCAATATTGTTGCCATCCGTCCCATAAAAGATGGCGTCATTGCAGACTTTGAGGTAACCGAAGCGATGCTCAGTTATTTTATAAAGGTTGTGCATAAACGAAAAAGTTTTGTGCGGCCGCGGGTTATCGTATCAGTGCCATCAGGGATTACGCCCGTTGAAAAACGGGCGGTCCGGGAGTCTGCCGAACTGGCCGGGGCGCGGGAGATTTATCTCATAGAAGAGCCCATGGCGGCAGCTATTGGTGCGGGACTGCCGGTGAGTGAGCCGATCGGCAACATGATCGTAGATATCGGCGGCGGCACCACCGAGGTTGCCGTAATATCCTTGTCCGGCATTGTTTACAGTCAATCGGTTCGGGTCGCGGGCGACAAGATGGATGAAGCCCTTGTGCAGTATGTCAAACGCAAATATAATATGCTCATCGGGGAGCGCACGGCGGAACTGATAAAGATCACCATCGGCACCGCGTATCCGGAAAAAGAGATTAAGACCGTCGACATCAAGGGGCGGGATCTGGTGACCGGCATCCCGAAAACCCTTGAAATCAGCTCTGAAGAAGTCATGCAGGCGATTTCCGATCCCGTAAACGCCATTGTCAATGCCGTAAAGATTGCTCTTGAGCGAACCCCTCCGGAACTGGCGGCTGATATTGTTGACCGGGGGATCGTGCTGGCGGGAGGGGGCGCCCTGCTGAAAAACCTGGATAAACTGCTCAGAGAAGAAACTGGGTTGCCCATTATCGTCGCAGAAAGCCCTTTAACTGCCGTCGTGCTTGGCGCCGGAAAAGCGCTGGAAGAGTTGGACTTGCTGCGCGAAATTGCCTTGTCTTAAGGCTGGGGCAGGGACAGCAATGCTGCAGTTTCTTCTGAAAAGAAAAAGTGTTATTCTTATTGCCATACTTTTTCTGCTCTCGTTAACGCTGTTGGCCCGGGATGTCGAGAAAAGAGAGGGAGGGGGACTTTTTGATGCCATAATCATGCCCGTTCTTTCCCCGCCGTTAAAGCTTTCTACCCTAGCCTTCAACAAGGCCTATCGCCTCTGGCAGGGCTATTTCAATCTCGTTAGCGTGCGCAGCGAAAATGTTCTGCTGCAAAAGGCCGTCGCAGACCTGCAGCGTGAAATTCAGCTGCTGCGGGAACCAGCCCTTGAAAACAGACGCCTGCGCGAGCTCCTCGGTTTCAAAAAAAAACTCCCGTACCACTTTATTCCCGCAGAAATTATTGGCCGGGACCCCTCGAGCTGGTTTCGCACCCTGCTGATTGATAAGGGAACAGACAGCGGCATACGGCGCGGAGCCGCGGTGATGACTGCGCGCGGTATCGTGGGGAAAATTCTCGAAGCGCAGAAGACGACAGCAAAAGTTCTCTTAATCATTGACCGTAATAGTGCTCTTGATATCCTGGTGCAGCGCTCCCGTGCCAAGGGTATCATAGAGGGGCGCTCTGAAGAGCGCTGTGAGCTGCGCTTCGTCTCAAAAAACGAAGACATCCAAACCGGAGATATTATTGTAACCTCCGGGTTAGATGAGATAATTCCCAAGGGGATCGTGGTCGGCGCCGTGGTGAATGTGGTTAGAAACAGCCCGGGGTTTTTTCAGCTGGTCGAGATAAAGCCTGCTGTTGATTTTTCTAGGCTGGAAGAGGTGTTCGTGGTGGTACCGTAACCGATGTTTTTTTCTCAACGCACAAGAGGTGAGGATTAGATGCGTTTATATCTCCTGTATGTTCTGCTCGGTGTGGCTCTTTTAGGTATTCAGGCACACCCGCTCCTGCCCTTTGCACAGCAGGGCATTCGTCCGGATCTGGTTTTGATTCTGGTGCTCTACCTGGGAACCCGGCCGGAGCTGGAACTGGGCGCGGGCGCAGTCCTGGTTTCGCTGCTGGGTTATTTCTGTGCAGTGTTTTCCGGCGGCCCTTTTGGCCTGTATGCTTTCGTTTATCTGTTCTTCTTCGTCTCCATCGACCTGCTAAAAAACGTTTTTGATCTTCGCTCCATTTATCTCCAGGTGCTGCTGGTTGTTTTTGGCAGCATCCTTGAGGGGGGGCTGGTCTTTATGTTATGCTGGGTATTTCAAAATAATCCGCACCTGCTCGTGACTTTTAAAAACATTCTTCCCAAACAGCTGGCATTCACGGTCGCAGTAGCTCCCGTGGTCCTGCTGTTTCTCAATTATGTAATAAACAGCGTGTCGCAGAATAATGCAATAAATCTTTTCAGGGTTTTTTCCCAACCTTCGTCCGTTAAAACAGCGGCTTCATAGAATATGTATATCCAGTCCAATCCGGCGCTTGAAAAAGATCTGAATAAAAAAATCCCCCTGGCGGTTACCTTTGTGCTCATCTGTGCTTTTTTTGTTTTTTTCCGGCTGTGGTATCTGCAAATTTTAAAGGGCTCTGTATATTGCGATCTGTCAACAAATAATAGGGTCCGGATTACCAGCATACCGGCGCCGCGCGGGTTTATCTTTGATCGCACGGGGGCTGCGCTGGTGGAAAATATCCCGTCCTTTGACCTGACCCTCACGCCACAGGATACGCCGGATGAGACGGGGGTTCTACAGAATCTCTCCCTGTTGCTCCGGGAACCGGTAGACGTCCTGACAAAAAAGCTTGATCAAGACAAGGGCCGGCCGCCCTTTGAGCCCATCGTGCTGAAACAAAACCTGTCCTGGACGCAGATGGCTGCCATTACTTCCAACAGAATAGACCTTAATGGTGTTAATATTGATGTCGTACCACAGCGAAGATATCATCTCGGCGCCGAGTCCTCACATCTGTTGGGCTATTTAGGAGAGATTGGCCGCCATGAACTAAAAAAAGACTTTTACAGCGATTATGCCCACGGGGAGCTGATCGGCAAATGCGGGATAGAAAAATGGGGGGAACTTTATTTGCGGGGAGAGCCGGGCGGATTTCAAACAGAAGTTGATGCTCTGGGCCATAAGAAAAATATCCTGGCACAAATCGACCCGGTCCCGGGCAGTGACCTGTTTCTTTCTATTGACCGTGAAGCACAACTGGTTGCTGAAGACCTGCTGAAAGGGAAAAAGGGGGCAGTTGTGGCGCTGGATCCCTGGCTGGGTGATGTGCTGGTTATGGCCAGCTCTCCTGGGTTTGATCCAAATCTGTTCTCGCGCAGCATCGATGCCGATGCGTGGCAAAACCTGCTCAGAAGCCCCAATAATCCGCTCATGAACCGGGCTCTGCAGAGTCAGCAGCCGCCCGGATCGGTATTTAAAATAATCGTTGCTCTTGCCGCGCTCGAAGAGGGGCTGATTGATCCACAAAAAGAATTGACCTGCCCGGGGTCTTTTGCTTTTGGCAGCCATGTGTTCCATTGCTGGAGAAAAGAGGGCCACGGTGCGGTGAATCTGCGCCGGGCCATTGTGGAATCCTGTGATGTCTATTTTTATCAGTTGGGAAATGCCATCGGCATACATAACATCGCAAAATATGCGGCCCTGCTCGGGCTGGGGACGAAAACCGGCATCGAGCTTGACGAAGAAAAAAGCGGTCTGATACCAACTCCGGAATGGAAAATAAAGCGCTACGGTATAAAGTGGCAGCGCGGAGAAACCATCAATACTGCTATCGGTCAGGGCTATGTGCTTGCCACGCCCCTGCAGATTGCTGCTGCATTCTGTGGCATCGCCAATGGCTCCTTTATCCCCAAGCCGCGGCTGGTGCTGAAAGTAAAAGAGGGCGCGGAAACCATATCTTTTCCGCCCGTAAAAAAAACCCTGTTGACCGTTACTCCCCAGACTGTTTCATTTATAAAAGATGCTATCGCGGGGGCGGTCAATGAGCCGCGGGGAACCGGTGGCCGGGCACGCATTGATGGCATAACCGTCGCGGGTAAAACCGGAACTGCTCAGGTTACCAGCCTCCAGAGCAGCCCTGCTCCCGGCTCAGCGCAGTCTACTACTAATGACCATGCGTGGTTTGTGGCCATGGCTCCGGTTGAAAACCCCCGTATTGTCGTTGCCGTATTCATTGAGAATGGCGGCCACGGAGGAAGCGCTGCTGCTCCTGTGGCAAAGGAAGTTATAAAAAGTTTTTTGCATCTTAAATTAAGCACAGGTAAACCTCCGGCGCTGCCGGAGGGACTTGACTAAGGGCCTTATGTTTGACCGACGGTTATTGGTAAATTTTGATGGCGGGCTGTTTATTGCGGTTTTTCTGGTCGCCGCCCTGGGGCTTTTAAATCTGTACAGTATTTGCTCCTCGTCCTGGGAAGCCTCTTCCGTCTATTTCTACCGGCAGTTGTACTGGGTTGCGCTGGGGTTGGTAGTTGTTTTTTGTGTCATCCCGGTCAACTATATTACTATTGTCCGCTACTCCTATTATCTCCATGCAATTACCCTTCTGATTCTCTTGGTGGTAATATTCCTCGGTAAAACAAAGCTGGGGTCCCAGCGCTGGTTGTCCTTGGGACCCATTACCATCCAGCCATCGGAACTGGCAAAAATTACTTTTATCCTCGCTCTGTGCAAGTTTTATTTTGAAAACAGCTCGGCAAAACCCTTTCGCCTGCTCGAGTTGTTATTCCCCTTTTCCTTTCTGGTGCTGACGTTTTCCCTTATATACATTCAGCCTGACCTGGGGACGGGCGGTATTATTGTTTTGGTCTTTTGTTCTCTGCTTTTTTTCGTGCGTGTTGATAAAAAGTCTTTTCTTGCCTGTGGCATATCAGCTAGTATGTTCTTTCCGCTGCTGTGGTTTTTTTTAAAAGATTATCAGAAAAAAAGGGTCCTCACTTTTTTAAATCCCGAGCTGGACCCGCTGCACTCTGGGTATCAGATTATTCAATCGAAGATTGCCATTGGCTCTGGCTGTTTTTGGGGAAAGGGCTTTACCCTGGGAACGCAGAGTCAGTTGCGGTTTCTTCCTGAGCAGCATACGGATTTTGCTTTTTCTGTTTGGGGGGAAGAGTGGGGTTTCGTCGGCTGCGCTGTTCTGCTGCTGCTGTTTTTTATTATTTTATATCGCGGCCTGGGCATTGCCTTTAATTCAAAAAATGTTTCCGGGGCTCTTCTTGCCATCTGTATTGTTTTTATCCTTTTCTGGCAAATAATAATCAATCTGGGCATGACCATTGGTTTATTTCCGGTTGTGGGTGTTCCGCTGCCCTTTTTCAGTTATGGCGGTTCTTCGATGTTATCAAGCCTGTTTGCTGTTGGTCTGTTATTAAATATTGGTATGCGCAAATTTAAATATCAAAGATAATTTTGCGCCCCGTGTGAGGGGAAAACCCTTGAAAGTTTTTGTCAGTAATTATAAAATGTTTTTCCGTTTCAAGTTCCTGCCGCCCTGTCAAGGTTTTATGGGGGCGCGGGCAACGAGGTTTGAACCCTTTACCGTTCTTCTGTCACAAAGGATCTGTTGATGAAAACCGTCTGGGAACACTTTTTAAACAGCGTAAAAGAAAAGACCTCCGCGCAGATATATGAATCGTGGTTTAAGCCCCTTCAGCTTAAAAGCTTATCTTCTGCGGCTGTATCAATTGAGGTACCCAGCCTGTTTTTTTCAGACTGGTTAAAAGAAAACTATATGGATATTATAAAGGAGGTTTTGTTTTCATTAACCGGCACCCGGCCAGAAATATATTTTACCATTAAAAACACCCCGGAGCTGCCGACAGACAACGCTGATCAAGCAGCGCTTATACCTAAAAACATAAATTCCAGATATGTTTTTAATAATTTTGTTGTTGGCTCCAGTAATCAGTTTGCTCATGCTGCCTGTATGGCTGTGGCAAATCACCCGGGAAGAACCTATAATCCCCTTTTTATGTATGGCGGTGTCGGTTTGGGGAAAACCCATCTGCTTCATGCTATTGTTCAGCAGTGTCTCAGTAACAACGGCCGGTTAAAAATTTGTTATACTACCGCGGAAAATTTTACCAATGAGATGATTAACTCCATACGTTTTGAAAAAATGACGGCCTTTAGAAATAAATATAGAAACATGGACATGATGCTCCTGGATGATATACAATTTATAGCCGGCAAAGAACGAACCCAGGAGGAGTTTTTTCACACGTTCAATGCACTGTTTGAATTAAAAAAACAGCTTGTCGTCACCAGCGATAAAACCCCCCGGGAAATACCTGGTCTGGAAGACCGTCTGCGCTCCCGTTTTGAATGGGGACTGATTGCTGATATTCAATCACCGGATACAGAAACCAAGGTTGCCATTCTTAAAAAAAAGGCTGTTTTAGAAAACATTAACCTCCCGAACGACGTTGCTTTTTTTCTTGCCAGCAATGTCCATTCTAATATTAGAGAATTGGAAGGTTTTTTAAACCGCCTCATTGCCTATTCTTCACTCTACGGCAGCGATATCTCTCTGAATTTTACAAAAGAGGTTCTTAAAGAAGTTATTGCAGTAAAAAAAGAAATAATGCCGGAAGATATTTTAAAATTAGTTTGTAAACTTTTTAATGCCAAAGTTTCTGATTTAAAAACTAAACGTAAAAACAGTGCGGTGGTATTGCCTAGGCAGGTAGCCATGTATGTGATGAGAAAATTAACCACTCTTTCTTACCCGGAAATTGGGCAGATTTTTGGTGGAAAAGATCATTCAACAGTAATTCATTCAATAAAAAAAATAGAGTTACAGATAACCCGCGACTATAAAATAAAAAATATTATTGATTCCATTTTACAAAATTTTTAATTTTAATTGTTTTTTTGTCTATGCACAACCATCAAAATATTTCTTTTGACTTCTTTAAAACTTCGTGTAATTTTGCTGTAATAAAATTTTATTTTTTTTATGAGTTACTTTTTATCTAACAATCAACAGGAAATAAAATATAAAACATCTTAGATATCTAAGGGTTAAATATCTTTTAAACATATCCATGACGTTATAACTACTACTTATTAAACTTATTTACTCCTATTTAATATTAGAAACGGAACCATTTAATGAAAATAATTATCAATAAAAACATTCTTCTACTTGCTCTATCGAGAATCCAGAGTGTTGTTGAAAAAAGCAGTATCATGCCCATCACGGCAAATGCCCTGATAACGGCAAAAGAAAATCAATTAACCGTTAGTGCCACCAATCTGGAAATAGGCATGATTGCTCACTATAATGAAGTTATTATTAAAAAAGAGGGAACACTATCCGTAAATGCACGTAAATTTTTTGAAATAATAAGAGAATTACCGGAAGAAGAAATTACTATTGATGAAAAAGATAATTATCATATAGAAATTACCAGCAGCAAGGTGCGCTTTAATATTATAGGATTACCACCGGAGGATTTTCCTCTTTTTTTTCAGCAGGATACAACGGCTTATAGTCAGTGGGAGACGGAAAAAATTAAAATGATGATTGACTATACAGCATTTTCAATGTCCGGTGATGAAACCAGAATAAATATAGCAGGTGCTTTTATTGAACGGCTGGAAGAAAATAAGCTGAGAATGGTAACAACCGATGGTTACCGACTATCAATGATTGATGAAAAAATAGGTGATCAGATATCTCTAACCGAAGGAATACTTATTTCATATAAAGGAATAATTGAACTGAGAAAAGTTTTAGCAGACAAAAAAGAAGAAAAACATATTCTCGTAAAGGTCATAAAAAACAGCCTCAGCATAAAAATAGGAGAAATAGAACTTTTTATACGCCTGATAGAAAAAAAATTTCCTGAATATAAATATATAATCCCGCCGGCAGGAGAGAATGAACTAAAAATAGTAGCACAAAAAGATAAAATAAAATCAGCTCTGCGCCGCATGTCAATTATAGCAAGTGAGAATAAGCGACCGGTATCATTCAATTTTAAAGATAATATTTTAGAATTATCTACTGAAGACAATGAGGTGGGAAGCGTTCAGGAAAAAGTGGAAATTGAAGAAGCAGTTAAGAAGAGTATTTCCTTCAGTATTAACGGAAAATATTTTTTAGACATCTTGAATGCGGTAGATGATGATGTAATGATGGAAATTAATGCTTCTGATAAAAACAAACCCCTCATTTTTCACCCGCTCTTAAAAATAAATTCTACCTATATTATAATGCCGATGCTTTCGGAGTAGCCATGCAGCCAATTAATATAGAACCAATAAGTATTATTACCCTGATAGTTGTTATTTTAACATTCATCTACAGTTTTTTTAAATATAGATCAAAAGATAAAAAACAAGAGACGCCCGAGCAAACAAAACAAGATATATATGATTATGAAAAGCCGGTTATTGTTGCAGCAATTGCCATGATGATGATGGAAGAAAAACCATTTAAAATAAAAAATATTGTTTTATCCGGCAAACAAGAAAAGGTTTCTTCCTGGAGACAATTCGGAAGACAGGAGATAATGAGAAGAAGAATGAATCTGAATAAATAGAAAGGAGTTGGGGCATGTCGGTACGAAAGTTTAAAATAAAAATAGATGGTAATTTATTTGAGGCAGATGTTGAAGAATTGACTGAAGGTGAAGCCGTTGCCGTAGAAAGAAAAAAAGACGTTCAACCGCCAGTTACCACGAGTGCCTCGGCGAGCAAGACTGCTTTTGTAGTTTCTGAAAAAACCGTAACCGCGCCCATGCCGGGAAAAATTATAGCTGTTAAATGCAGCCCCGGACAAACGGTGAAACGAGGCGAAGTGGTTATTATTTTAGAAGCCATGAAGATGGAACAGGAGATTAAGGCAAAGGCGGACGGGGTTATCTCTGAAATAAAAGTATCCGCGGGCATGTCCGTACAAAAAGAAGATGTATTATTAATAATAAGCTAAAAGGTAAGGAAGGAACGTATGGGCGTCTGGGATGCTTTTAAATTTGCGCTGAATGTTTATATGCTGATGACCGCAATAACCATTCTGGTTTGGTTTATGATTGTGATTATTGGTAAGTTTACTAAAAAGGGATAATGTATAATGGAACAGTTGATACATGTTTTTCCGGGATTAGTCTCGTTTTCTCAGATGCCGACCGAAATGGCGATAGCCAGGGTCATTTTAATCTTTATTGGTTTCGGGATGGTTTATTTTGGCTATAAAGATGTTTTAGAGCCGCTGCTTATGATTCCAATGGGAGTTGGTGTTTGCCTGGTCAATGCCGGACTTTTTATGATGCCCGATCTCATAGATCCTTCTAAACAAAAATTAGGAACGATGTTTCTGGATGCCATGGTACAAACATCAGATCAGCATATAAACGCGATGCAGGTATATTTTCTTCAGCCGATATACGCGCTCACCTTCTCCAACGGGCTTATTGCCTGTATGGTTTTTCTTGGCATCGGGGCAATTACCGAACTCGATTTTTTTATTGGTAATCCAAAACTGAGTTTGATGCTGGCCATTCCTGCGGAACTGGGAACTTTTTTGACGTTTCCCATAGCAATCTGGATGGGTTTTAATCCTAAAGAGGCCGCCGCCATTGCGACCATTGGAGGTGCAGATGGGCCGATGGTGCTTTTTGCTTCCTTAAAATTAGCCAAAAATCTTTTTGTTCCAATCTCTGTTGTGTCCTATCTCTATCTGAGCATCGTATACTCCGGGTACCCTTTTCTTATAAAGGCGCTGGTGCCCAAACGGTTTCGCGGCATTGACATGAAAGAAATGACCATAACAAAAGTTTCTGCAGAAGAAAAATTAGCCTTTAGCATTGTAACCGGAACCGTGCTCAGCCTTCTGTTCCCGGTTGCGGCCCCGCTGTTTGTCAGCTTCTTCCTGGGGGTAATTATCCGGGAATCAAAAGTAAGCAGATATATGTTTTTTGCAGATGATATAATTCTGACAGGATCAACTCTTTTTTTGGGCTTCATTCTGGGCTGCCTGTTAAGCGCAGACGTGGTCGTTGAGCCGAAGATGATGAAGCTTATTATTCTTGGGTTTGTTGCTTTATTTCTTTCGGGGGTCGGAGGCCTTCTCGGGGGTTATGCCGTGTGCTGGCTGAGCAAAGGAAAAATAAATCCGCTGATCGGGATCGCCGGCGTTTCCTGCGTTCCCTCGACGGCAAAGGTCGCCCATAAGTGTGCTAATGAGGTGAACGAAGAAGCTTTTATTCTGCCTTTTGCTATGGGTCCGAATATCGCCGGGGTTATCACCACCGCCGTCATTACTGCCATTTATGTTACCAAAGTTCAGCTCCTCTAACAAAAAAGCGACTGGCATCCTGTTCTGTATTGTCGGTATTGTTTTCACCAGGCTGAACTACCTGTTTCAGCTGCAGTCCGCATACATTGAGCTTCTCTATTTTGCGGGAGTTTGTATTGCCATTTTCGGAATGGCCGTTTTTTCCTCAGGGCTCACATCAAGAACCACAGAAAAAGTTTTGGTGTGCCCGTCATGTTTACAGCTTAATAACTCGTTAGCCAGCGCGTGCAAAAAATGTAAACTTCCCTTAGGACAACCCGGTAATATAAATCACCCACGAACATAATTACTATCTATTTGCCGGTTCTCAGTTTTTCTTTTATCAGTAGGGGCGTTACTATGATCGAAGGATATATCCCAATACTTTTTATGCTTGCGATAGCAACGGCCTTCTGCGTGGTGGTCGTTATCCTGTCTCGGCTGGTGGGCAAACGCCAGGACTCCAGCGAAAAGCTTATGGCCTATGAGTGCGGCAACATCCCCACCGGCAGCGCCCGGCAGCGGTTTCCCATAAAATTTTATATCATTGCCATGCTGTTCATTGTTTTTGATATTGAAGCAATGTTTTTATATCCCTGGGCAGTGATCTATAAAAGCCTTAAATTATTCGGCCTGATTGAGATGGTGCTGTTTATCGGGATCCTGTTAATAGGCTTTATCTACATATGGAAGAAAGGGGCCTTGGAATGGGGATCGAGGAATATTTAGGAGATACTATTCTGACCACCTCCCTGGACAAGGTGGTAAACTGGGCACGCAAGAGCAGTATCTGGCCGGCCACCTTCGGCCTGGCTTGCTGCGCCATCGAGATGATGGCCACTGCGGCCTCTCGTTATGATATCGCCCGGTTCGGATCAGAAGTATTCAGAGCATCACCGCGGCAGGCGGACCTCTTGATTGTAGCCGGAACCGTCACCCAGAAAATGGCCCCGATCGTGAAACTCATCTACGACCAGATGCCCAACCCCAAATGGGTAATCGCCATGGGAGCCTGTGCCGCAAGCGGCGGCATGTTTAAAAGCTACGCCGTAGTGCAGGGCGTTGATGCGCTGTTTCCGGTTGATGTCTATATTCCCGGCTGTCCGCCACGGCCAGAGGCCCTGCTGTGGGGGATTATAAAGCTGCAGGAAAAGATAGAGCGCGAAACCATTCGGGGCACGACGCTATGAAAGAGGAACTGACCACGCATCTGGGAGACCGGCTGGCTGCAGTAACGGAAGCCTGCGGCGAGCTGACCATAACCGTGCTGCCGGAACAGCTGCTTGCCGTTGCCCGGCAGCTGCGGGACCAGGAAGTTTTTGCCTTCACCTTTTTATCGGATCTGACCGGCGTTGATTGTGCTGCCGGGGCCCTTGAGGTTGTGTATCATCTGTTGAGCATGAAGCACCGGAGCCGCGTGCGCATCAAGGTGCGCATAAACCGGGGCACCGAACTGCCCTCGGTGGCCGGCATCTGGCCTGCGGCGAACTGGTATGAGCGAGAAGCATATGACCTGCTGGGCATAACCTTTGCGGGGCACCCGGATTTAAAAAGAATCCTTACGCCGGATGGATTCAGCGGACATCCCCTGCGCAAGGAATATCCGCTCAGAGGAGAGAAGTAACTATGGCGGCACCGATTGCAGCAGAAACGGCAGGCAGCGAGCACCTCATATTGAACATGGGACCTCAACACCCCTCAACCCATGGGGTTCTGCGGGTAATCCTGGAGCTGGATGGCGAGGTGATTGTAAACGCGGAGCCGGTTATCGGCCACCTGCACCGCGGCGTGGAAAAACTGGCTGAGCACATGACCTACAACCAGGTGATTCCCCTGATGGACCGCCTGGACTACTGTTCACCGCTCATCAACAATCTCGGGTATGTGCTGGCGGTAGAAAAGCTGCTGGGTATCGAGATACCTGAACGCGCGGTGGCACTGCGGGATTTACTCAGTGAATTGACCAGAATCCAGAGCCATTTAATCTGGCTGGGGACCCATGCGCTGGACATCGGGGCCATGAGCCCGCTGCTCTATATGTTTCGCGAGCGCGAAGAAATACTTGACATGTATGAAGAGGTCTGGGGCGCGCGCATGCACCTGGCCTATTTCCGGGTAGGCGGCGTAGCAGCGGATGTGCCGAAAAGCTTTTTAGTGCGGGCCCGGAAATTTTTGTCAGGGTTTTATGAAAAGGTAGATATGTATGAAGCACTGCTTACCGAAAACCCCATTTGGAAGCGCCGCACCCAGGGCGTGGGCATCATCAGCGGGGACGATGCCATTGCGCTGGGCTTAAGCGGCCCGGGCCTGCGGGCCAGCGGCATTGACTGGGACCTGCGAAAACACCTGCCCTACAGCGGCTACGATCGCTACGAGTTTGAGGTGCCGCGGGGAACGCGCGGGGATGTCTATGACCGATACCTGGTGCGCATTGCAGAGATGCGCCAGGCCACCCGGATATGTGTGCAGGCGCTTGAGGGCCTTCCCGGAGGGCCGGTGCTGGCAGCAGCGCCCCGGGTGGTGCCCCCGGAGAAAGAGCGCGTTTTAACGACGATTGAAGGCCTGATTCATCATTTCAAAATCATGATGGAAGGGTATAGCGTCCCGGAAGGGGAAGTGTATGCCGCGGTTGAGTCACCGCGCGGCGAGCTAGGTTTTTATATCAGAAGCGACGGCGGTCCAAAGCCTTACCGCCTGAAGGTACGCACCCCCAGCTTTGCCAATCTTGAGTCGCTGTGCACCATGGCAAAAGGACAGATGATAGCAGACATGGTCGCCATTATCGGCAGCATTGATATTGTTCTGGGAGAAGTTGACCGCTAACAAGTTTTTGAAAAGCAGTTTTTGACCAGCCGGATAGAACCGGATTGACGGGGATGAATATGCAGACCGCTGAACAAGAAACCGCCGAAGGGAACCCCCTTTATTTTATCACGCAGGAGATGATCGCCGCGCTGGACCAGGTGATTGCCGAGCATAAGGGTAAACCCGGCGCACTCATCCCCGCGCTGCAGCGGGCTCAGGAAATCTGCGGCTATCTTCCGGCAGATATTCAGCGCCGCATGGCCGAGGGCCTTGAAATATCGCCGAGCATGGTATACGGCGTGGTATCCTTCTATTCCTTTTTCACCATGAAGCCGCGCGGCAGGCATGTCATCAGGGTGTGCCTGGGGACTGCCTGTTATGTGAAGCGCGCAGAGGAAATAGTGCAGAAGCTGAGTACTGCGCTGCATATCGACCGGGGTGAAGTGACGCCGGACCGCAAATTTTCCCTGGAAAGCGTGCGCTGTCTTGGCGCCTGCGGGCTCGCCCCGGTTGCCGTGGTCGGAGAAGACACCTATGGATTGCTGGACCCGGTAACCGCCGCAGATATTTTAAAAAACTATTAATACCTAACAGAGCAGAGCGATGCAGGATGACCGTCCATGGCCAAGATGAACAGAGAAGAACTGGAAAAAATTAAACAGCGGCTTAAAGCTCTTGTCACGGTGCGGGAGGGCAATGCCCGGGTCACGGTTATTGTTCATATGGGGCCATGCGGCATTGCAGCCGGTGCGCGGCCGGTGCTCAAGGCGTTTATAAAAGAACTTGAGGCGCGGGACGCAAGCGATGTTATTGTCACGATTTCTGGCTGTGCCGGCCGCTGCAGCCAGGAACCCGTGGTAACGGTACACTGCGGCGCAGAGCAGCCGGTGTTTTACGGCAAAGTGAGCGAGGAAACGGCAAAGGAAATTTTTTCCCAGCATGTTATGGGCGGGAAGGTTCTGGAACACTATAGAGCAGAGGAAGGGGCGGAGCGGTGAAGTATTACAGGAGCCATATGCTCATCTGCGCAGGAACCGGCTGTGTTGCAAGCAAATCACTGGCGGTGAAGAAGGCCCTGGAGGAGGAGCTCGTTAAACACAACCTGGAAGACGAGGTCCTAGTTGTGGCTACCGGGTGCAATGGTTTCTGCGCTGCCGGACCGGTCATGGTGGTCTATCCGGAGGGGATTTTTTATCAGCGACTGAAGCCTGAGGACATGGCCCAGCTGGTGGAAGAGCACGTGCTGCAGGGCCGGCCGGTGGAACAGCTCATGTTTACTGATCCGGCCAAGAAAAAGACCATACCGCGCATGCACGACATTTCTTTTTTCGGCCTGCAGGAATTGCGGGCGCTGCGCAACCGGGGTATTATCGATGCGGAAAAGATCGATGATTACATTGCGCGCAACGGCTATTTTGCCGTTGCGCGCGCGTTAATGGAGATGACCTCCGAGCAGATCATCAGCCAGATAAAAGAATCAGGCCTGCGCGGCCGGGGTGGCGCAGGTTTTTCCACCGGCATGAAATGGGAATTCGCCTCGAAAGCTCGGGGAGACATAAAATACGCGCTGTGCAATGGCGATGAGGGCGATCCGGGGGCGTTTATGGACCGCAGCATTCTGGAAGCAGACCCGCATGTGGTGCTGGAAGGCATGACCATTGCGGCAAAGGCCATCGGCGCCCATCAGGGTTATATCTATGTGCGGGCAGAATATCCCCTTGCGGTGAGCAGGCTCAGGATCGCCATAAACCAGGCCCGGGAATACGGACTGCTGGGAAAAAACATTTTAGGCTCGGGCTTTGATTTTGATGTGGAGATCTATCAGGGCGCCGGCGCCTTTGTCTGCGGCGAGGAGACCGCGCTCATGACCTCAATCGAGGGCAAGCGCGGCATGCCGCGGCCGCGGCCGCCGTTTCCCGCCCATCAGGGCCTGTGGAAAAAACCCACGATCCTTAATAATGTGGAAACCTACGCCAATGTCCCGCCGATCATTCTCAACAGCGCGCAGTGGTTTAACCGCCTCGGAACCGAGGGCAGCAAAGGAACCAAGGTGTTTGCCGTAACCGGCGCAATAAATAATATCGGGCTGGTAGAGGTTCCCATGGGCACCTCGCTGCGCACCATCATCTATGACATCGGCGGCGGCATACCCAACCGCAGAAAGCTGAAGGCAGTGCAGCTGGGCGGGCCCTCCGGGGGGTGTGTCCCGGAAAGCCTGGTTGATACCCCGGTAGATTTCGAATCGATTACCAAGACCGGCGCCATTATGGGCTCCGGCGGCATGGTGGTTATTGATGAGACCTCCTGCATGGTTAACCTTGCCAAGTTCTTCCTTGAATTTACCCAGGACGAATCATGCGGCAAGTGCACCCCGTGCAGAATCGGCACCAAAGTAATGCTCGACATCCTGGAAAATATCTGCACGGGAAAGGGCGCAGAAGGCGATGTGGAGACGCTGGAAGACCTGTCAGTGACCATCAAGAATGCCTCTCTCTGCGGGCTGGGGCAGACAGCGCCCAACCCGGTGCTCACCACCATCCGCTATTTTCGGGACGAATACGAAGCGCATATTAAAGATAAGATCTGCCCGGCCGTTTCCTGCACAGACCTGATCAAGTTTGAAGTGGTTTCTGATCTGTGTAAGAAGTGTGGAAAATGCGCCAAGGCATGTCCGGTGCTGGCGATTACGTGGGAGAAGGGTCACGTAGCATTCATCGATAAAGAGATATGTACCAAATGCAAGACCTGTATTGCAACCTGCCCGTTTAGAGCTATTGCATAAAAAAGGGATACGGCACATGATCCGGTTAACAATTGACAAGCAAGAGGTCGTGGCAGAAGACGGAGCAACAATTTTAGAAGCTGCAGCCCGGGCCGGGATACGCATCCCCACCCTCTGTTATCATGAAAAGCTGCAGCCCTTTGGCGCCTGCCGCATCTGCGTTGTCGAGGTCGAGCAGATGAAAGGGCGGCTCACCCCCTCCTGTTCTACCCCGGTAACCGAGGGCATGGTGGTGCGCACCAGCTCCGAGCAGATTATAAACGCGCGCAAAACCGTGCTTGAGCTCCTTCTCATCCAGCATCCCCTCGACTGCCCGTGGTGTGACAAGGGCGGGGAGTGCCAGCTGCAGAATCTGACGTATGAGTACGGCGTGAGCCGGAACCGCTTTAAAGATAAAAAAAGCGATCACCCCGTAGATTACCTGTCCCCGCTGGTGGAGCGCAACACCAACCGCTGTGTTCTGTGCGGCATGTGCGTGCGGGTCTGTGATGAAGTGGTGGGCGCCAGCGAGTGGAGCATGGTGAACCGCGGCATCAGCACCAGGATTGCCACTGATTTTGACCGGCCGCTCAACTGCGAATTCTGCGGCGAGTGTGAAAACATCTGCCCGGTCGGCGCCCTGACCAACCGCATGTTTAAGTTTAAAGCGCGCGCCTGGGAAGTAGAGAACGTTTCAACCGTCTGTTCCTTCTGCAGCACCGGCTGCGCGATAAAACTTTCGCTTAAAGACGGCCGTATTGTGCGGGCCCTGGGCGGGGAGGACGGCGCGGCCAACCAGGGGAGCCTGTGCATAAAAGGGCGCTTTGGCTATGAATACGTCATGAGCGGGGAGCGCATCAGCCGCCCGCTGGTGCGAAAAAACGGCACGCTCACCCCGGTAACCTGGGAGGAAGCACTGCAGGCCGTTGCTGAGGGGCTGAAAGCGGTCAAAGAGCAGGCAGGCCCCGAGGCCATTGCCGGACTCTGCTCCGCGCGCCTCACCAATGAAGAGGTATACCTCTTTCAGAAACTGCTGCGAGCGGTCATCGGGACCAATAACGTGGACAACTCCGGCGGCTATGCGCACCGGGGCTATTCTTCGGGGTTGAGCCTGCCTCCCCTTGAGTTCAAAGAGCTGCAAAACAGCGACCGGTTTCTGGTCATCAGAAGCAATGTCTCTGAAACCCACCCGGTGGTCGGGTATCAGGTGAATGTTGCGGTGAAACAAAAGGGAGCGCAGCTTATCGTTGCCGACCCGCGCCGCATAAAACTTGCACGCTTTGCCCAGACGTATCTCGCACATAAACCGGGCACCGAGATTGCCCTGTTAAATGGCCTTGCTCACACTATTTTAACGGAGGGCCTTGAAAACCGGGAGTTTGTGGCTGCCAGAACCGAAGGCATTGAGGAGCTGAAAAAATCGCTCGCCCAATTTACCCCGTCCTTTGTTGAGCAGGCAACCGGCATCGTTGGGAAGGATTTAGTGGAAGCGGCCCGGAGGTTTGCTTCCGGCACGCGGGCCGCTATCATTATCTCGGCCGGGATGGGTTTTCCCGGAGATGATGCAGCGCTTGCCCGCAGTGCGGCAAACTTGGCCCTGATTACGGGAAATGCGGGCAAGCCCGGGGCCGGCGTTCTGTTCCTGGGAGAGAAGAGTAACTCCCACGGCAGCGTTGATATGGGTGCCGTGCCGGATCTTTTGCCGGGCCCGCAGGAGCTGGCAGATGAGGCGGTGCGGCAGGCCTTTGCCAAAGCCTGGGGCGCAGCTATTGCAGCAGAACCGGGCCGTACTTGCGAGCAGATTATCGCGGGAGCAGAGCAGGGCGCAATTAAGGCACTCTACTGCGCAGGCGAAAACCCTTTGCAGGCCTATCCTGACACTAAAAAAACAAAAACCGCATTCGGTAAGCTACAGTTTCTGGTGGTGCAGGAGCTTTTTTTGACTCCCACCGCACAGATGGCTCAAGTGGTCCTGCCCGCAGCAAGCTTTGCGGAGAAAGACGGGACCTACACCAACGCCGAAGGCCGGGTGCAGCGATTACACCAGGCACTGCCGCCCTGCGGTGAAACAAAAACCGACGCGGAGATATTCTGCAGCGTGGCCAAGGCCCTGGGCAAAGACCTGGGGTCCTGGAACCCGGCTGCGGTAATGGCAGAAATAGCATCCCTTGCCCCCCGCTATCATGCGGTCAGCTACGCGACGCTCACCGTCAAGGGACACCTGCTCTCAGATGCGGCCGACAGGGAGTCACCGGGAGCTGAAGGCGCGGCCCGCTTCTCTCTCCTGCCGGTTGACGTTATCGCACCGGAGGCACCGTCAGCAGAGTTCCCGTTTACGCTTCTCATCGGCTCAACACTGTTTCACTGCGGAACCTTAAGCACTAGGTCATCCGCAATCTGTTCGGTATACCCGCAGGCACGGCTTGAGATAAACCCCGGGGACGCACGGGCGCTTGATATCAGAGACAATGATACGGTTCAGGTTTCATCAGCCACGGGCGCCTTGACCATAACAGCCAAAATCATTGCCCGGCAGAGCCCGGGAGCCGTATTTATACCGTATCACTTTTTAAGCCCTGCGGCCCAGGAGCTCACAAGCTTTGCGCAGCTGCAGACCCGGGTGAAAATAGAAAAAAGAACCGAAACCAGTCTTTAAGGATTCACGTGATGAGCTTACTTGCAATAGGGATAGCGCTGGCAAAAGCAGTGATCGTGTTTGTCTGCCTGCTCCTCTGTGTCGCCTATTCGACCTGGCTGGAGCGCAAGGTTCTGGGGCACATGCAGGTGCGCTGCGGCCCCCTGCGCGTTGGCTGGTATGGGCTGCTGCAGCCGATCGCTGACGGCATTAAGCTTTTTTTTAAAGAAGATATTGTGGTGAGCAGCGCCAATAAATTCCTCTATATACTGTCGCCCATGATAGTCATGATTGCTGCCTGCGCTTCAATTGCCGTGGTGCCGTTTGGCGATTATATAGACGTGTTTGGGCAGAAAATCTACCTGCGGGTGGCTGATGTGGACATCGGGGTTCTCTATATCTTTGCCTTAAGCTCGCTCAGCGTCTACGGCATAACCCTTGCCGGCTGGTCGTCAAACAGCAAATATGCGCTGCTGGGGGGGCTCCGGGCTTCAGCGCAGATGATCAGCTATGAGCTCGCCACCGGGCTCTCTATTATCGGCGTGCTGATGCACGCGGGAAGCCTGCGGCCCACCGATATCGTTGCCGGGCAGGATATCTGGTACATCGTGAAGCAGCCCATCGGCTTTCTCATCTTTGTAATCTGCGCCTTTGCGGAATGTAACCGCAGCCCGTTTGATCTGCCGGAAGCAGAAAACGAGCTGGTGGCTGGCTTTCATGTGGAATATTCGAGCATGAAATTTGCGCTCTTTTTTATGGCTGAATATGCGCACATGATTGTGGTGAGCGCACTGGCGGCAACGCTCTTTCTGGGCGGGTGGCGCGGCCCGGTGCTGCCCGGCATTGTGTGGTTTATGCTGAAGGTGTTTGCCATGATGTTTTTCTTCATTTGGATTCGGGCAACCTATCCCCGTTTTCGCTATGACCAGCTCATGAAGTTCGGCTGGAAAGTGCTCTTCCCGGTGGCGTTGCTGAACATCGTGGTGACGGGCATTGGCATGGTGATATGGGGATAAGAAGAATAGAAGGAGAAACCAGATGTTGTGGCCTTTACTGAAGGGACTGTCGGTTACCTTAAAATACTTTTTTACCCGGCCCGTAACCATGAAATACCCGGAAGAGCGCTGGGAGGCGGGGCCGCGCTGGCGCGGGCGGCAGCAACTGCTGTGGGATGAGGAGCGCGGGCGGGAAAAGTGTGTGGCCTGCTGTCTGTGCGCCACCGTATGTCCGGCCCAGTGCATCCGCGTGGAGGGGGCGGAGAATGAGCGCCACGAGAAATATCCCGCAGTATATGAAATTGACTTAAACCGCTGCATCTTCTGCGGCTTTTGTGTGGAGGCCTGCCCGGTGTCCGCGATTATTATGACTGGTGCCTATGAGCTCGCCGAGTACACGCGGGACGGCAGTATCTATGGCAAGGAGGAGCTCTTGCAGGAGCCGCAGCTCCCGAAAGGGGCCGAGCGGTCGACAACGTTCAGCCTGGAGAGCCGACTCTCCGGGAAATAGGCAACAGGAGAAACCTATGGAGCAGCTGCTGTTTTGGTTATGGGGAGGCATTGCCGTCATCTTTGCGGTCATGATGATACTCAAGCGCAATCCGGTGCACAGCGCTCTCTGCCTGGTGGTGGTGTTTGTGAGTCTGGCCCCGCTCTATGTGCTGCTCGGAGCTGAGTTTTTGGCAGCAGTCCAGGTGATTGTGTACGCCGGTGCAATCATGGTACTGTTTTTATTTGTCATCATGCTGTTAAACCTTGATGCGGAAGTGCGCAGCCAGGGCTTGTCCCGGGTGGCATTCAAAGCCTGCAGCCTGGCCGGCACCGGGCTGCTGCTGGTGCTGCTGCTGGGCGGCGGGGCCGTGAAGGCGCTGCGCGCAATGGCGCCGGAGCAGGTATCCGGCGTGCCGGGCAATACCCAGGCAGTAGCGGAACTACTGTTCACCAAATACCTGCTGCCCTTTGAGGTGACATCAATACTGCTGCTCGCGGCTATTGTGGGCGCACTGGTGCTTGCCGGAAAGCGGGACTAACAAGGAGTCGTTATGGTTGGGACAACCCAGTATTTAGTACTCGGAGCAGTGCTGTTCTGCATTGGCGTGGCGGGAGTATTTATCCGGCGCAATGCCATCGTCGTATTTATGTGCATCGAGCTCATGCTCAGCGCCGTTAACCTGACCTTCATCGCCCTAAGCCGCAGCCAGGGCAGCATTGACGGCCAGATATTTGTATTTTTTATCATGACCGTGGCCGCGGCTGAAGCAGCGGTGGGCCTAGCAATCATCTTGAGCCTGTACCGGCGGCGGCAGACGATTAATGTGGATGAATTTGATTTATTAAAATGGTAAACGCGGGCAAAACCATACAGGGTCGGGAGACACCATGATAGATAAAATTTGGCTGGTGGTACTGTTTCCCCTGCTGGGGGTTGTGATAAACGGCCTGGCAGGAATCAAGCTTCCGCGAAAAGCGATCGGCGCCATCGGCAGCCTGGCAATTTTGGGATCATTTATAACCGCCTGCCTGATATTTGTGGAAGTGGCCGGCCGCGGCAGCGCAGAACGGATTTCCGAGGTGGTGCTGTTTACTTGGATAGGGTGCGGCAGTCTGCAGGTGAATGCGGGCTTTCTGGTCGATCCCCTGTCCCTAGTGATGATGCTCACGGTATCAGGGGTGTCCTTTATCATTCATGTCTATTCCACGGGTTATATGGCTGAAGATGAGGGTTTTAGGCGCTACTTTACCTATCTCAACCTGTTTGTCTTCTTCATGCTGATTCTGGTTTCTGCCAACAGTTTCCTGCTCATGTTTGTGGGCTGGGAAGGCGTGGGACTGTGCTCCTATCTGCTGATCGGGT
>Ga0209777_10001660_pt1 | contig 31385 bp, 24 predicted proteins | sample FrelakmetHBP12HB_FD_187147 | JGI IMG/M metagenome (GOLD analysis project Ga0209777, IMG submission 187147) | Freshwater lake sediment microbial communities from the University of Notre Dame, USA, for methane emissions studies -HBP12 HB (SPAdes)... | ecosystem: Environmental > Aquatic >... | reverse complement strand
ACGGCAATATTACGAACTGGCTGAATGAGCTGGCTTTCGTCCCCGTCGATTACCGGGAGAACGCGCCGGTGGACGAGTGGTCCGGTGACCACGGCGTCGGCGTGCAGTATTTCTCGCAGCAAGCCGTCTCGCGGCTGCTGCCCGCCGCCGGCATCGAGCTGCCGAATGACATGCCGTTCGCCGCAAAACTGATCGAAGTTCAGAAGCTCATGGCCGCCGGCGACGCACGCGCCAAGCGAGTCTATGAATCCATCGGCGTCTTCCTCGGCTACACCATTGCTCACTTTGCAGACTTCTATGAAGTTCGCAACCTGCTGGTTCTCGGCCGCGTGATGACGGGCGCCGGCGGGGACATCATCCTTTCCATTGCCGCGGATGTCCTCAGGGACGAGTTTCCCGAGGTCGCTGAATCCTTCCGCTTCCATGTGCCCAGCGAACAGGAGAAGCGCCATGGCCAAGCCGTAGCCGCCGCCAGTCTCCCGCGCCTGGGCAAGTGAGGAATCATGAAACTGAACAACCCGAATGCCGACATCTTCGTTCCCGATGGGCTCGAGACAGCCGCCGCGCTCGCGCGAACCACACATATGTGCATCTCCGCTCACCAGGACGACATTGAGATCATGGCCTACCATGGGGTGGCCGAGTGCTTCGGCCGCTCCGGCCGGTGGTTCACCGGCGTCGTCGTCACCAACGGCGCCGGCAGCCCGCGCGCCGGGCTCTACGGCCACTACACCGACGAGGAAATGCAGAAGATCCGCCTGCTGGAGCAGCGGAAAGCGGCTTACGTTGGCGAGTACGCCTGCCAGATCCAGCTCGGCTACACGAGCGGTGCGGTGAAAGATCCCACGCGCGCGGACCTTACGGCGGAACTCACAGCCATTCTCCGCGCCGCGAAACCGGAGGTCGTTTACCTGCACAACCTCGCCGACAAGCACGATACGCACGTAGGTGTCGCGCTCCGCGCCATCGCCGCCCTGCGCGCCATTGCCGGAGAGCACCGCCCGCGCAAAGTCTACGGCTGCGAGGTCTGGCGGGATCTCGACTGGTTGCCCGACGAGGACAAGCAGGCTCTTCCGGTCTCGGCGCAGTCGAACATCGCTGCCTCCCTCGTGGGCGTATTCGACTCGCAGGTGACCGGCGGAAAACGTTACGACCTGGCGACCGCAGGCCGCCGCCTGGCCAATGCCACCTACTTCGCGTCGCACGCCACCGACGTCGAAACGGCTCTGTCCTTCGCCATGGACCTCACGCCGCTGATTGACGACCCCGCGTTGCCGGTACGCGACTACGTTACTGGATTCATCGGGAAGCTCAAGGCGGACGTGGAAGACCGCCTCGCCAAGCTCGCGTAGGCAGTTACAGCATGGACGGAGCGGCTCGGCGCGCTCCGTCCATGCACGCTGCTCTCAAAACTCTTCGGGATTCGAGACCAGCCGGCCGGGGCCCTGCGGCATGAAGTGTTGCTCCGGCGCCACCACCCGGCGCCGGATTCGTTGCGGGCCCTCCGATGAGGCCGGCCGCTGTGGCGTCACGTTCAGAACCATCTGCTTCTTGTTGCGGACAACCGTAACGGCGACCGGCTTGCCCTCTTGCGCTTCGCGGATGTGCCGCGTCACTTCTGAGGGCCGGTCTACTTCGTCGCCGCCCATCTTCACGATCACGTCGCCCGCTTTTATGCCGGCTTTCTCTGCCGCAGAGTCCTTGTTCACCGCGCGCACCAGCACTCCCTGCTTTACGCCGAAGAACTCGGCAAGCTGCGCGCTCACGCTCTCGGCCTCGACGCCGAGCGCACGGTTGCGCCAGCCCATCGGTCCCTCCGGAGTGTCGGGTGCGTAAAGTTCGACGTGCATGCGACCGAGGTCCTGCTGCAGCTTCTGCATTTCCTTCTGGAAGTCGGAACCGGGGCCGAGCTCCTTCTGGAGGTCCTTGTTGAACTGTGAATCCGGCCCGAACTCCCGCTGTATTTCCATCTGGAACTTGGAGCCGGGGCCGAATTGCCGCTTCATCTCCTCGCCGTAATTCTTCATTTCCTCGTTGAACTTCTTCATGTTCTCGTCGAACTTGGGTTCGAAGAAATGCTTGCGGTTGCCAACGGTCGCCGTAATCGTCTGCGTTGCGCCGTTCCGGCTGATCAACAGCTTCGCCTGGCGCCCGGGTGGAGTCTCGCGCACGATGCGCACGAACTGCTCGACACCCTCCACCTTTTCCCCGTTGTACTCGAGCACAACGTCGCCTTCTTTCAGCCCCGCCTTAGCCGCCGGGCTGTCCTGCGACACCGTTGTGACCTCGACGCCGCGCTCCTCGGGCAGCTTCAGCTCTTTTGCGCGCTCGCTGTCTACCTCCTGCACGCCGATTCCCAGGTAACTGCCTTTGCCCATGGCATAGAAGTCCACGGGCGGCACGGGGGGCACAGGAGGCACCGGCGCGACTGCCGGGGCAGCCGGCGGCGCGGGCGCCGCCTGGATAAACGGCGCGGGCGCCGGCTGTGCAACTGGTGCAGGTGGAGCTGGGGCCTCCGGCGCCAAAGCTGCGCTGGGTGGAGCTGGCGGGAGTTCTTGCGCCGCCGCGAGCCCTGCAAAGAGAATCACTGCCGTCAATCCAATTATTCGTATCATCGTCATCGCTCCGTACCTTGTCGATATCGTCGCGCCATGCCGATGGGGACAGACCGCTCTGTCCACTCCGCTTCGCTACGGGACAGAGTAGTCAGTCCCCATCGGCGCTAGCGAGCCTGGCGACGGATATAGATCGTGCCGGCCGTCGTGGTGAGCCGCAGCACGGGGCCGCCCCCGTTGATGGCTCCATCCGCAGCCGACCGCACATTCCCCTGCTCGAGCCGCGCGCGGATCTCCGAAAAGTCCGAAACGATCCGGTGGCTGCCCGGCGAGTTGTTGATCGCTTGTACCGTCACCGCAAGGTTAGACGGGATAAGCACCGTTATGTCACCATTGCTGGCGCTCAACGCGGAATTCTGGAGCTTTTGCGCGCCTGAGAGATCCACCAGGATGCTGCCCGATTTTGTGTCCGCGCGCACGCTGCCCGATAGAGGCCTCACCTGGATGGCGCCGTTACCCGACTGGCATTCGACATTCGACGCCGACTGGATTCTGATGGATCCCGAGCCCGTTTCCGCCACCACGGGGCCGCCCGCCTGCGCCACGTCGATGAGTCCGGAACCGGCGGCGATCCGCACGCCTTGGGCCGCGCGCTCCACCCGGATGCTGCCGCCGAGAGTTCGCGCGCGCACCAGCCCCTTGGCCTCGCGAACCACGATCTCACCGCCGCCCGTGTTCAGCATCGCATCACCGCCGAGCGATTCCGCCGTGATCGGCCCGCCTGTCGAGAAGCACTCCACCGTCCCTGAGACCCGCCCGAGTTTCACGGGTCCGCCACCAGTCTTGATCGTCAACGAACCGTGAATCTGGTCCGCCTCGACCGGGCCGGCGATCGTCTCGGTCCGAACCGCACCCGCGAGATCCACTACTTGAACGGCGCCGCCACGGGATGACACGACTGTCTCGCGCAGGATGCGCGGCACCCGCACAAAAATATCCGCGAAGCCCAGCCGCGGGTCCCCGTCGGCGACCTCGATAACCGTCCAGCCCGCCCTCTCGAACGACCGCACCACCATGCTCTCGAGCACCTTCTGCGCATCCGCGGCGTTCGTAGTGCGCGCGCGCCGCTTCACCGTGTATGCCACGTCCGCGCGCGCTTCACCACGCACCGTCACCGCGCCGGAAGCGCTCACGCGCAGCATTCCCGTGCTGGCGATCGTGCCGCTCGCGGTGTCGGTCCAGAGCTTGCCGTCACGCACTGGGCCTTGCGCCAGCGCGGTTACTGCAAGCGCCGGCGCCAACCACAAAACTTTCCTCATCAGAATGTTCCTACCGAAGCGTTCATCTCATCGAGCGCCTTTTGGCACCGGAGGCGAACGTAGCCACTGCTATCTTTCTGCACCAGTTTCTGCAGCAGGCCGACCGTGGAGTCTTCGTTTTGTTCAACCAGCAGGTCGATCGCCTGCGCCCGCACGCCCGGGTTGTCATCGCTCAGGAGCACCTTGGCCAGCACGCTGCGCACCTGCTCCTCCGTGGCGTAAGGCTTCAAACCCTCCAGCGCCTTCAACCGGACACCCGGGTTCGAATCGTGCTCCAGGCGATCGATGAGCACAGGGCGCAGACTGGCTGCGTCACGCTTCTCGAGCAGGCCCATTGAGTCGGCGCGTACGCCCGGATCCGAGGCCTCCCGTGCGGCCGCCAGCAGCAGCCGCTGGATCTGCTGGTCATTGGAATTCCCGCTGAGCATCCGCTGGCGCGTTTCCTCCACGACCAGCCTGACCTGGCCCGACGCCTCCGGCTGCAGGAATCTCACGCGGGTCGCAACCGGGTCCGTGCCTGTCACCCGCAGGCCGCCCGGCGCCGCAGTCCAACGCGCTGCAAAAAAGCCGATGGCTACGAGTGCGAGCGCTCCTGCCGGCTTGGCCAGAGCGGCGAGTCTCAGATCGAGCAGTCCGGAAAACCAGGAGCGCAGGTCGCCGCGCCGGGGCCGCGCCAGCTCCAGTTGCGCGCCCAGGTCGCGCCGGCAGCGTGCCAGCAGTGCGGCGTCGGGTTCCAACAGATGCTCATCGAGGGTCGCGTGCATCCTCCTCTCGGCCTGGAGGGCTTGCCGGCAGGCCTCGCACGCTTCGATGTGGTCTTGAAGACTCTGGTCCTCCTCGAGCGACAACTCGCCATAAAGGAACAGGGACGCGTTCTTCCGCACTGTTTCGCAATTCATCTCACACCCCACGCCGGCCTTCGCGGCGGTTTGCCATGCCGCTCGAAGCCTTCATACGAAATCCCCAAGCCCGGCCCGCATCTTCTGCGTGGCGCGGAACAGGCACGTCTTTGCGGCCTCTTCCGTGGTGCCGAGCATTTCGCCGATGGTCCTGAGGCGCAGGCCCTGGTAGTGCCGCAACTCAAAAACCATGCGCTCTTTATCCGTCAGCCCCGCGAGCACATTTCTGATGCGCATCCCGAGCTGGCGGTTTATCAGCGCCCGCTGCGGGTCGCCGTGTTCACGCTGCTCGGAGAAGCCGTCCATACGGTCCCGTTCGCCGTCCTCGGTACCCACAACGGCCGGTTCCTCGCGCCGGACCTTGCGTTTGCGCAATTGGTCCAGGCACAGGTTGGTTACGATGCGGTAGAGCCAGGTGTGGAAGCTGCAATCGAACCGGAACACGTGCAGGTTCCTGTAAACCCGCAGAAACGCTTCCTGGTAGACGTCGTAAGCGTCCTCATGCGAACGCAGCAAGTTCATCGCCAGCCGGAGCACGTTCCGGTCGTAGGCGCGCACCAGACGCTCAAAGGCTTGCTGATCGCCTTTCTGAGCCGCCCGGATCAGAGCCGCTTCATCGAGCCCTGCCACCGGGGTCTCGTCCATCACTGGCGTAGCTCCAGGGTCCACGGGCACCGTCACTAGCGGTGTAGACGGTGTACCAACCAAAGTGTAACGCCAGAAAGGACATCGCCCCTCGGCGGCGACGGGCCAGGGATAGGCGCATTTGTTCGAGCCCGATGGGCTGGGGGGCCCTGACAACCCGAGGACGATGTTGAGGGCCGATAGCTGAGAGCCGACAGCTGACAGCCGACAACCGATAGCCGACGGCTGATAGCCGAAAGCTGAGAGCTTCTGCGGATCGTCTCAGCCCGCCAGTTCGACTTCCACCCGCTTGGCCGCGGGGTCCAGAAGGGCGATGCGGAAGGTCCGGATCTGTCCCGCACGCAGCGGCTCGCCGGCGTGACCAGTGGCGACGGCAGCACCCTGCTTCCAGCGCGCCGCCAGCATTGCGGAGAGAGCGGACACGTCCGCGCGGCTCTGGGCACGCGTCTCGGTATCAGCCTTTTCCTGCTTCGGAAGCGAGCAACTCGCGAACAATCCCTCGCCGAGCTCCACCTTCGCGCTTCCGCGCGCGATGTCCACCACGCGGCCGGTCACCATGTCACCGGCCTTGTGCTCGGCGATGTATTCGTCCGCGCTCGTAGGCTGCAACTGCTTGATGCCAAGCCGGATCCTCTTTCTTTCGCGGTCGAATTCGAGGACTTGGGCCTTCACCACCTGCCCCAGCTTCAGCTCGTCCTGAGGGTGATCGATCCGCTTTTCATTGCTGATGTCCCCTACGTGGATCATCCCCTCGATGCCCTCGGTGAGTTCGATGAAGGCGCCGAACTTGGCCAGGCTGGTCACCTTGCCCTCGATCACGGCGCCCACCGGGAACCGCTTCTCTGCTTCCTCCCAGGGATCGCCCAGCGCCTGCTTCAGGCTCAGCCCGATCCGCTTCTCGCCCCCGCTCACGCCGAGGATGACAACGTCGACCAGGTCACCCGGCTTCACGACGTCCGAGGGCTTGCGGATCTTCTTCGACCACGTGAGGTCCATCAGCCGGATGAGGCCCTCAATACCCGGCTCCAACTCCACGAAGGCGCCGAAATCCGCCACCCGCGTCACCTTCCCCGTCACCCGCTCGCCGGTCTTGAACTTCTCCTCGGCCAGGCTCCACGGATCGGCGCTCAGTTGTTTCAAGCCGAGCGAGATACGGCGCGAGTTGCGATCCACTTTCAGGACTTTCAACTCGAGCGAGTCGCCCGCCTTCAGCACGTCCGCCGGCCGGTTCACGCGGCCCCACGACATATCGGCCACGTGCAGCAGCCCGTCGACGCCGCCAATGTCCACAAACGCCCCGAAATCGGTTAGTGTGCGAACCGTTCCGGTCACCACCGAGCCTTCCTCGAGCGCCTCGAACTTCTTCTGCCGCGCCTTGAGCTCCTCTTCCTCCAGGACGCTCCGGCGATCCACGACGACATCTTCCTTCGCCGTGTCGAGCTTGATGATGCGGCAGGTGATCTCCTGCCCGACAAGCTGTTCCACGTCGGCCGGCGTACGGGCGCCGCTGCGTGAGGCCGGCATGAAGGCGCGCACGCCAACGTCCACGCTGAGCCCGCCCTTGATAGACGCAGTCACTGTTCCCGCGATCGGCGTCTTCCCGGAGAACGCCTTCTCCAGCGAGGACCAGTCCTTCGGGCGCTCCACCTTGATCTTGGACAGGAGGTAATACCCCTCGGCTGTGCGGCCCTTTACGGACACGACCACGTGATCGCCCACCTTGACATCGGGCTGGCCGGAGGCATCCTTGAACTCCTCGATCGGGATGGTGCCCTCGGTCTTCAGGCCCACATCGACGACTGCGGCTTCCTCAGACACGGAAACCACCGTGCCTTGACGCGTGCCTCGTTCGGCCTGCTTGTGGGACTCCTCATACTCGGAGAGAATCTCGCCGAATGAGGCCTCTTGTGTGGACGCCGAACGGCTGTCCAGATTGCTGGGGGGGTCAGGGTAATTCATGCTGGGCGGAGAAAATCCTAAGTTCGCGAATCCTAAGTTCGCGAATCCCTATTTTGGCACACTTCAGAGCTAAGATGGCTCCGTGGCACCCTTAGCGTGGCGGCGCTGGTTCCGCATGCACGATCTGGTCTGGTTGCTGCTGTTCGCGCTCATCGCCGCCGCCGGCCCGAGCCGCGATCCGGCCACCATCATCCTGCTGTTCGCGCTCGCCATCCTCCAGGTTATCGAGGAGAAGGTGCCCTTCTTCGCGCTCCCCAAGGGCAGCGTGGCCGCGAACCTCATCAAGCTGGCTCTGGGCTGGCTCATCGTCTATCAGACGGGCCGCCCGTTTGGCGTGACCAGCAGCTATTTCTGGATTCTGCTCGTCCCGGTGGTTTCGGCCGCAACGACACTGGGTATGGCGGGTGCACTCGTCTTCGCCGTGCTCGCTTGCGGATCCTATCTCTCTTTTCTGCTCTACATCGATTACGACCGCTACAACGTCCCGCCCGACCAGATCTCCGAGCTGCTTTTGCGCCTGCTCGCGTTCGCGGTCATCGGATACCTGGCGCGGCGGGTCGCTGAAGCCCAGCACCTCGAGGCGCGCCGCGCCCAGGAAGCGGTCGCAAAACTCGCCGAGGCCAACCGCAGCTTGCAGGAAGCCGAGGCGGCCGTGCGCCGGTCCGAGCGCCTCGCCGCTCTTGGCCAGCTCTCGGCAGGCCTCGCGCACGAGCTGAGGAACCCGCTCGGCACCATCCGCGCCTCCGCGGAAATGCTCATGAAGAACATGCCGGCCGAGGACGGCACCGCGCGTGAGCTGGCAGGGTTCATCGCCTCTGAGGTGGACCGGACCAATTCTCTGGTCACGCGCTTCCTCGAGTTCGCCCGCCCGCTCGAGCTCAAGCCGCAGACCGCCGAACTCGCGGAGGTGATCGACCGTGCAGTGACCGACCTCGCGCGGGCGACCCCCCGCTACGACGTCACGGTCTACAAGAACTATTCGCCCGACGTGCCCCGCTTCGCCTTCGACGCGGAGCTCATGGAGCGCGTGTTCTGGAATCTGCTGCTCAACGCCGCGCAAGGCACGCCACCCGGCGGAGAGGTGACCGTGAAAACACGGACGGTGAACGGCTCCGTCGAGATCGCCGTTATCGACCGGGGACCCGGGATCGCACCTCGCGATCTGGAAAGCATCTTCAACCCCTTCTTCACGACGAAGAAGGAAGGCGTCGGTCTCGGCCTCGCTATCGTCTCGAAAATCGTGGACCTGCACGGCGGTAGAATGACGGTCGAAAGCGAACCGGGGAAGGGAAGCATTTTCCGCGTCTTTCTTCCCGTTCGGCTGCGCTGACGAAAGCCCGATGAAATCCCGCATCCTGGTTGTCGAAGACGAAGACAAGCTTCGCCGCGTGCTGGAGTTGCAGCTCCGTTCGAGCGATTTCGAGGTCGATCAGGCCGCCTCCGCCGAGGAGGCGCTCAAGCTGTCCGACCGCGCCGACGTCGTCCTCACCGACCTCAGGCTTCCCGGCATGGACGGCCTCGAGCTCATTCACGTCATCCGGCGACAGAACACTCGCACGCCCATCATCGTGATGACCGCGTTCGGGACCGTCGAAACCGCGGTGGAGGCGATGAAGAGCGGTGCGGCGGACTTCCTTCTGAAGCCGTTCTCGCTCGACCACATGATGACCGTCATCCGGAAGGCGCTCGATCTGCGCGCTCTGGAGGACGAGAACCGCAAGCTGCGCGAAGAGCTCGGACACCGCTACGAGTTCGATAACATCATCGGGCGCAGCCCCGCCATGCAGGAGGTCTTCGGAACCATCGAGCGTGTGGGTCCCACCCGCGCCACTGTTCTGCTGGCCGGCGAGAGCGGCGTCGGCAAGGACCTCATCGCCCGCGCCATCCACTTCCACTCGCCGCGCCGCGACCGACCCTTCGTGAAGATCAATTGCACTGCGTTGCCCGAGAACCTGATGGAGAGCGAGCTCTTCGGCTACGAGAAAGGCGCCTTCACCGGCGCCAACACCACCAAGCCCGGCCGTTTCGAGCAGGCCGACACCGGCACCGCATTCCTCGACGAAATCGGCGACGTGCCCGCCTCCATTCAGGTGAAGCTTCTCCGCGTGCTGCAGGAGCGCGAGTTCGAGCGGCTCGGCAGCAACAAGACCCGCCACATCGACGTGCGCATCGTTGCGGCGACGAACCAGGACCTCCGCGCCGCCCTGGAACAAGGCACCTTCCGCGAAGATCTCTACTACCGGCTCAACGTTGTGCCGCTGAACATTCCACCATTGCGGGAACGCAAGGAAGACATCCCGTTTCTCGCCGAGCACTTCGTCCACAGGCTCGCCGCCGCCTCCGGCAGCCCGGTCGAGTCGATCTCGGATGAAGCGATCCAGCGTCTCCTGGGCTACCACTGGCCCGGCAATGTGCGCGAACTCGAGAACGTTCTGGAGCGCAGCATCGTGCTGTGCCCGGGCAAGAGGCTGGAAGCCGCCGACATCCGCCTCGATACCGCGCCCCGCGCTCGGCAGCAGTCCGCCGATCCCGGCTTCCTGCCCGAGGGCGTCTCGCTCGATGAGTACGAGCAATCCATCATCCGCGAGGCGCTCCGCCGCGCGGCCGGCAACAAGAGCCAGGCTGCGCGCCTGCTCGGCCTCACGCGCAACGCGCTGCGATACCGCCTGTCCCAGATGGGTCTTGAAAGCTCGAAGGATGCCGCCGGCGAGTGACGACGATGATCTCCTGGCGGCGCGCCTTCCTTATCTGGCTCGTGTTGATGACAGCCGAGGTCGATGGGAAAGCTCGCGGATTACGTTCTTGGCTCGCGCGGTAGGTGTCCGCTACACCTTCATCCCCAAGAGGCTCTTCCCGACCGCTACAGCGGTGCCCAGCGGGCCGTAGCGCTCGACGAACAACTTCTTGTAAAGCGCCTGCATGTCCTTGGGCGGACACTTCACCTGCTCTTTCTTCTCGAGCCGGACGGCCCCGGACGGGCACGTCGAGACACACAGCCCGCATCCGATGCAGCGCAGCAGATCCACCTGGGCCGCCGTCGTGTCCGCGGTGATCGCGTCCATCTGGCAGCGCGGCACGCAGGTTGCGCAGACCTGGCACAGTGCGGCATCCACCACGGCGTAGTAGTTAGTGCCGAAGAATTCGGCGGGCCGTGGCAGCTTCTTTGCCGTAGTAAGCACGCCACAGCAGCAGCCGCAGCAGCAGCAGACGAAAAGCGGGTCTTCGGTGTTCTGCGGTTCGAGCACGAGCCCTTCGCGGTCGGCATCATCGAGCCGCTGAAGCATCTCCTCGCGGCTGACGAAGCGGGCCACACCGTGTTCCACCATCGCCCGCGCAGCCACACCAAAGGTGAGGCAGTTCTCGGTTGCGGTGGTCTGGCGGCAGGGCTCGCCCACAAGGCTCCTGCCCTGGCGGCATATGCAGTTCATAACGGCGAAGGGGCCCTCGGAGGCGCGCACAACCTCGCGAATGTCGTCGTAGCGGGCGACGCCGCGCTCCGGAACGATTTTCACGTTCATCGGCACGGTCCGCATCTGCGGCGTCTTCAGCGAGTGCAGAGCTTTGCCGAACGCTTCGTCCATATACTGGCGGACGTCCCGCTCCACCTCCGGCGTGAGCCGGTCAAGCTGGGCCTCGTAGATTCCCACGACGAACGGCGACTTGCCGTATCGCGGTCCGCGAGGCCCCTGGTGGTATTGGATCAAGCCGCGCTTCGCCATCGCGCCGAGGATCGTGACGAGGGCCTCCCGGGTGAGCACCTGTCTGATCCTCTTGTGAATCCTGCCGGCCGGCTCGGGGATTGCGCTCAAGCACAAGGCGACGCGGGCTTCCTGAGGTGAGAACAACTGCTGGAGGAGGCGGATCTCGATCCCGGATTCCGTGGCAGGGAACGGGACTGGCATCCGGTCAAGGTGCTGCTGCAATTTCCTGTAGAGCTCGTCTTCCGCCATGGCAATCCGATATCGTACACCCAGGCGCGTGCCGGAGTCCTTTGTAGCGCTGATTATTTGGGAATTAACCTCAGACGAACGGCAGGGCCACAACGAAGACCGGGGCCGCAGCCGGACCTGGCCCATAGGCGCCGGAATGCTCCGAACGCTTACCAGCCGGCTGCCCCGCCGGACCCTGCGGCGCTTACAGGGCCGCCTTCCCGTCGAACATCATGTCCTTCAACTTGAACTTCGCCTGGACCTCCATCGGCCCCATCGCCGTCTCGAAGGCGACTTCCTTGTCGTCCGGCGAAATGTTCGCGCTGCGCGGGAAGAGGTAATGCGTCACCATGCTGCCGGCCGTCCGGGTCATTTCGATGCGCGCTGCCGGGATCGGGTCTTTGCCCTTCACGGTCAGCTTCGTCGCCGCCAACTGGCGCTCCTGGAACCGTTTCATTCGCTCGGGATCGGGCTGTCCGCCCTCTGGCCCCTGGCCGTCACCCATGCCCGGTCCCCGCTGCCACTGAGATCCACTCTCGCCCGCGACCCGGGTTACGGTGATGACATAGAATTCCTGCGACCACGCGGCTACCTGCTTTGCCATTTCGGCGGACTCGCTGCGTGAAGCGGCCTCGCGATACGGCTCAGCGCTGGCCCAGCGCACGCTGAATTTTGGCTGGGGCATACCCTCAGGGCCCGTGCCACCGCCACCGCCCCATCCTCCTCCTCCTCCGCCGCGGTTCCCGCCGCCCATTCCGCCGCCGCCGCCCATGCCACCGCCACCGCCCATGCCGCCACCGCCGCCCATGCCGCCACCGCCGCCCATGCCGCCGCCGCCGCCCATGCCGCCGCCACCACCACCCATGCCGCCGCGGCGCCCTCCGCGGCCGCCCAGGTCATTCATCCGGTCGGAATTGAACGCGGCGGTGACTTCCTTGGCCCACGGCGATTTCGTCATGAGCTGTTCGATCTCTTTCCCGCTCCACTGGTCGGGCTTCTTCTGCTGCCAGAAATCGGCTGCCAGCAGCAGCAGCGGCGCCGCGATAGCGGCGATAACACCGAACCTCAGCAGTTTCATGTGTGTCCTTTCCGGCCGGCCGGCGTGACCGTCAACCCGCTGTACCCGCTCAGAAAGTGAACCTCAACTGCATATCGACGCGGCGGTTCGACGCCGCCGACGCGCCGCCCGGTCCGAAGCCGCCCGCCAGGCTCAGCGATTGCCCGAACAGGGGCGAAGTGATGCTCCCCTGCGGCGGCGAGAGGTTCACGATATTGAAGACATTTCGTACCGACACGCCCAGTGTCAGATTGTAGCGCTTGCCTGTGGATGCGTCGCCGAACATTCCTCCGGGGCCGCCGCGGCCGCCACCGCCCATCCGTCCTCCCATCATCGGGCCGCCAGGGCCGCGACCGCCGCCCGGTCCCCCCGGCGTCCAGTTGGCGCCTGGACCCGATTCGGCAGTCTTTCCGAATCCCCACGTGTGGCTCAGCCGCAGGTTGATGGAGGATTGCGCCGGTCCGCGCCCGTAATTCCGTGGAATGATCTTCTCCCCGGGTTTCGGGTTCGGATCGAGCAGACCCCAAGGCGTCGAAACCACTCCGGGCGTTGCCGGATCCGTGGCGAACGCAGGCCGGTCATTGAAAATGCCATCGCCGTTGTTGTCGTAGCCAGTCGTGATGTTGAACGGCGCCCCCGAGCTGGCCGTAATGAACGGGCTCAGCATCAGGCGCCAGGGCGCGGTCACCGAACCTCCGAGGAACACCCGGTGCCGCACATCGAAGGCCGTGCTGCCCCATTCGTCCCGCAGATCATAACTGTTGGCGGGAAACGTGCCCACACCGTCGGTGTCTCCTTTGGCCGAATTCAGCATATAAAAACCGAACAGGCTCACCCTCTTGCTGAAGCGCGTGTTGATGTTCGTGATCAACTGGTTCTGACGCATTAGCCCGGTGGACTCGAACAGGTAGATGCTGCCGGCTTTGTCGAACGGCAGCTTGCCGTCCGCGAGCGGCGCGTTGATGTTCCGCGTCCGCAGCATGTGTACGCCGCGGGAGAAAGTGTAGGTCACCGAAAGGGAGGTGTTCCGGGGCAGTTGCCGGTCAACCCCGATCGCGCTCTGCAGGATGTAGGGCGTTCGCAGATCCGCGTACTTATCGCGCGTTGCTTGCGAGGCGAGCGAGTAGACGGGGTCGCGCAGCGAAGGCACGTTCGGGTAAAAATCCGGGTTCATTACGATGTACTGCTGCTGCTGCTGCGTTTTCCCGTTAAAGCGGAGCGCCTGCAGGGTCAGGCTCTGATCGATGCGATCGTAAAAAATGCCCGTGCCTGCCCGCAGCACCGTCTTCGCCGCGCGGTTCCCTTTTGCGTCCATTCCCCACGCCAGGCTCAACCGGGGTGAGAAGTCCGCGTGGTCGTGGATGTTCGACTGCGACTCGAAGCGCACGCCATAGCTGAGCGTGAGGTTCGGCTTTGCGCGCCAATCGTCCAGCGCGAACAAACCGACATCCATCTGCGATACCGTCGCCAGCGGATTTCCGTTTGCGATGGTGAACTGGCTCGCCCCGCCGCCGCGCGCCCGGATCTCCGCCGCCGACAGGCCTTGCGCCAGGAAAACCTGCGTTCTGCGGAATTGTTCGAGCGAATCGATCCGGATCATCACCGGATTTCCCGCAGAGTCGAGGACGGGCTGGTTGCTGCTGTCAAGCTCCGGCGCCTCTCCCCCCGCAAAGCCGAAAGTGCCCGCGAAATTCGAGGGCGACGTGTCGCGAAGGTTCGACGTCCGAACGCGCCCCCCGAACTTCCACATGTTCTTCCCCGCGTTGATCGACGTCGTGTTCTGTGCTTCCCAACTGTTCTGGGCCGTCTTCATCTGCTCGAACCCGGGCCCGCCCGCCGTGAAGGACGATAGCACCGAAATCACGGGCAGCGAGGTGTCGCCCAGCGGCGTCTGGAGGTTGTTGGTGCGCATGAACTGTACCCGCGTCTCGTTCACCGCCTTCGGGCTGAGCATGGCCGTCTCGGTCAACTGCAGCGTGTGGTCGTTCTCGAGCGTGTCGTATTCGCGCTGCGCCGCCTCGGAGAGCAGGCTCGTGGCGGGCAGCGAGAAACCGCTGGCGCCCAGGTTCTCGTTTCCGATTCGCGTCCACGAGTAGCGCACTGTCAGCGTGTTCTTCGGGGTCAGTTGTAGGTCCACGCGGGGCACCACATGCCAGCGAGCCTGCGGAGTCGTGACGGAATCGACCAGAGCCTCGGGCGTGAGGTTGGAGTCCAGGACCCTGGCGTTCACCAACGCCACCTCGTCGATGCCCCGGTGCTCTGCGTCCACGGTGAAGGAAGACTTCTTAGTGAGCGGGCCGCTCACGCTGCCCGTGAACATCTTTGACTGGAACGGAGGCTTGATCGTCACGAAGGGGTTGCGCGCGTTAAAGACGTTGTCGCTGAACATGGTCATGAACTGCCCGCGAAGCTTGTCGGCGCCCGGCTTGGTGAAGATCTCGATGCGCCCGAATCCCAGCCGGTCGTATTCGGCCGAGAACGGATTCTGGTTGATGCGCACTTCGCGGATGGACGACTTCGGCGGCAACTGCCCGCCCGTGAATCCGTCGATGTAAATCTGCCCGCCGTTCGGCCCGGCGCTCGGTCCGGCCAGCGCCTGCAGATCCTCGGAAAGCTGATCGGGATCATCCGACAGCGCGTCGAGGTCCTTCCCGCGCAGCACAATCGCTCCGGCATTCGAGTTGGGATCCACGCTGACCGCGGTGCGGTCGTCCGACACCGTCACCTTCTCCGTTTCCACCGCGACCGCCATCGGGAAATCCAGTGTCATGGCGCCGGACAGTTGGTAGTCAAGCATCTCAACCGGCGCGAAGCCGCGCCTGGCAACCGTGATGGTGTATTTCCCGGCTTTGAGGTCGGGAAAGGAGTAGCGGCCCTGAATATCCGTTTGCTGCTTCAAATCGACACCGGGCGCGCGTAGCCTGACCACCGCCCCGGGGACGCTCGCCGCCGAGGGATCGGTCACCTGACCGCGCAGGCTCGTCTTCGGCTCCTGCGCCACCAGGGTCGCCACACTGCAACCGGCCAGGACAAGCATGCGGACACACGTACCGTAGCTCAGCTTCATTGACTGTCTCTCTCCGCCAGGCTCCGCTCCGGACGAGCCCGCTTAAGGCATTGGAATCATTGATAAGTCGCCGAGGTTCCAGGAGCCCATCGGCGCGCCGCCCTGCATTCCGGACGAACCCTGCGCGCGGGCGGCGGACCGCTGCGCCATGGCGATCAGAAAGTCCGCGTTCGCCAGAACACTCACCGCCGTCAAGCGATCCGCGGTCGCGTCCCGGGCCGTGGAAATCACCACGGTTTCTCCAGGCTTGAGATCGGCCGCATTAATTTGCGGCAGGTGCTCGAGCATCTGCTGGATATCGGGCATACCTCGCCCCATGCCACCCGGCCCGCCCGCCAAGCCGTTAGGCGGCCCGCCGGCGCCTGGCTGCCAGCCGCCCGGACGTCCCGGTCCGCCGCCCCCTGGGCCGCCTGCGGCCGGGCCGCCACCGGGACCACCAGCGCCCGGGCTGCCGCCACCCGGCGTGTTGCCGGCCGCAGGCCCCATGCCGCCGCCCATCCCGCCGAATGCCGGCATACGGCGCACGCTGGAGTCTTGCGTCAGGGCAACGGTGACGACCTTCCCTGAGTCGAGTGCTTTCAGCTGCATCTCGGCCGGCCCTACCATTGTTATGGTGCCGGCCATCGTCTGAAAGTTACCGGTGACCACTTCTTCCGCCGTTACCCGCGTGCCGTCCTCGTTCTTGTTCCCGAGCGCTCGGAGTTGGTCACCCGGCTTGATGTCAGCCAGCGTGCATGGCTTGGCATCCGCAAACCTTATGGAACCCGGGGCGTAGCGCCGCAGCCGCGTGTTGTCCGCCAGCGCCAGCGCGATCAACCGCTGCTGGCCGAACAGCGAAGGGATACGAATGCGAATCTCGTGGGCGGCTGGGTCCGTGGAGACAACCAGACCGCTCGTGCCGCGCTTGAGCCATTCCGCCCGCTCGCGCTCTTCCTTTACCTCCAAATCCTTTCGGCTCATCACGATGACCAGGTTGGCCGAGAGAGTCTTCTGGCCCTGATCGAGAACACCGCGGGCCAGCACTCGGTCGCCCGCGGCGATGTCGCTTGCGGCGATGGGCTGCGCCTTGCTGAGGTCCTTTTCGCCCGGAGCGACCCGTTTGAACTGAGCCTGAGGCTGGTAGGCGACCGCAAATACTTCACCTGCATCGGTCTTGACGCTGACGCCGGACTGCTGAACCTCAGTGACCGCGCCGATGATCCGGTTAGGCGGTGTGGCTTGGCCGAAAGCCGCCAGAGCGCACAAAAAAGCTGCCGAAACCGCTTGGCATGATTTCAAAATGTGCATAAGACAAAAACCCGCAACTTAAAGCATAGAATCTTCCGGCTGAGGCGGATTTGAACTTTTGTAAAAATTCCCGCAACCGCGAGGTATGCGGTATTGAAGTAGCAGGAGCGCACGCACCAGGTTAATCAGCGCCATAGCGAGTACCAGCGCTTGGCGCCGGGCTGCGCCTCGACCGGCGCTGTGGGAAGCGGCTCACCTGTGATGACGGCTTGAGGGTTCGCAACGAAGAGCCGGTCGGCGCGAGGTTTGCCCCAGCGCCTCACCACGTGGTCGTAGGCGTCGTCGAGCCGCGGAGTCCGGTCGCTGGCATCGTGCGCATCGCTGGCTATGAAGTGGACCATGCCGCGGTTCATCAACTGGCGGGCGAACTCGCGGGCCTCGTTGCCAAAACGCCCGAGCAGGGATTGCCCGGTCACCTGCACCAGCGCGCCGATCTCAATCCACATGCCGATCTCCTCGAGCTTCGAGTGGAGCAGGAAGTTGCGCTCAGGGTGCGTGACGATGGGGACCATGCCGCCACTGACAAGGCGGGAGAAAACCTCCGGCGCGGATTTCGCGATCAGCAGGTCGGGGAACTCCACAAGCAGGTAACGCAAGCCGTTGACCGTGTACTTCGCCGGGTGCGAGAGCGCGTCCTGAATGTTGTCGTAATAGAGGTGAAAGTCGCAGCCGCTGTGAATGCGGATGAGGGGCCCCGCCTCCTGCCGGAGTTCGGCGAGCTTCGCTCGAACCACGTCCGGATCGAACGTGAACTCCAGGTTCGCATGCGGCGTTGCGACAATGTCCGTCGTGCCGGATTCCGCCGCGATGCGAAGCATGGCCAGGCTCTCTTCGAGACTGTCCGAGCCGTCATCGAGGCCGGGCAGCACGTGGCTGTGGATGTCGATCATTGGATTGAAACAGCATGGACCGCGGCCGGGGAGTCCTCTGCCCGCTCCATCTGGACAGGGTGCCCGCCCACGGTGGCCGCGGAACACCGGCCGCCGCGCGTTCGCCTAAATAAACATCTCTTCGTCGTGGGTGGCCTGTTCGACGGTAGTGCGGTGGCCTGAAAGAAGCGCGGAGAGCGTGGCGCGGATTCCGGCCGAGAGAGCATTGATCTGTCGCAGCGGGCGCACGACACCGTTTTGCAGGAGGCTGGTGGTCTCCTGGAACCGGTTCACTGTGTCGTCCATGACCATTTCGATGCGGTCCATCTGCGCCCGGGTGCGCGCCGCCGCCTCTCCGAGCACCCCATCGATCGTGGATAGTTGTTTCCGGCTCAAATCGAGTAGTTCATTGGCCTTGCCGGAAAACTCCCCGGCATACTGGCGCAGTTCGTCCGCCAGGCGGCGGGTGGTTTCCACGATCGGCTCGAGCTTCGAGATGAGCGGTTCGGTCTTCTCGATGAGACCCGCAATCTGCTTGCGCGTCTTCACGGCGGCGGATGCCAGCACGGCCAGGAGAATAACCTGGATCACCAGGGCCGCGGTGGCGACCGCACAAAAGCCGATCATCCAATACATCGCGGTTTCTGAGTTCATGAGCGAAGGGACCGCCCGCAGTAATCCTAGGTTTCGCTTTCCGTAGGCCTGTTCGAAACCGCATCGCGGTAGGCCTGCTTGCCGGCTTCGACCGCGGCGGACAGGTGCTCGCGCTGCTTGCTGACGACCGTCTTGCCGCGATCGATGTACTCGTTCGCCTGACCGCGCAGATCCTCGCCGCGCCGGCGCAGGTACTCTTTGCCTTCATCCGCTTTGTCGCGAATGTAGTCGCGGGTCTCCTCGCCGGATTTGGGCGCGAACAGCACCCCGATGGCAAGGCCGAGGCCCAACCCGAACGCGAAGTAGGAGAACTTGCTGCTCTCTTCTGCCATTGCTCCCTCCTTAGGGTGTAAAGCTTACCTGCATACTAACATAGTATCGGACAAGGGCCGCTACGTCTGCGGCCTCAACGGTAGCATTGTCCGGAATCAGCCTGCGATGAGCAGAGGCGGCGAATAAGTGTGAGCGGAAAGACCAAAAGACTCGACCTCGAGGGCTTGAAGAAATATGCCCTGCGGGCGCTCGGCGGCCGCGCACATTCGCTTGGGGAGTTGCGCGACAAACTCATGCGGCGCGCCGCTTCGGCGGGCGATGTGGACGCGGTGATCGCGCAACTGAAAGCGCACGGGTATCTCGATGATCGCAGGTACGCCGAGTCGGTCGCCGCCGCTCAATTGGAGAATCGCGGTGTCGGCGAGGCCCGCGCGCTGAACGAACTGAGGAAGCGCCGCCTGGCGCCCGCCGTGGCGCAGAAAGCCGTGACCTCAGCATATGCGGGAGCGGACGAGGTCGCGCTCATCGAAGCCTGGCTGCGGCGCAAATATCGCAACACCGCGCTCGACGAGTTTCTTTCCGAGCCGAAGAACCTGGCATCGGCTTACCGCCGGCTGCGCGGCGCCGGTTTCACCTCTGGCAACTCACTCCGCGTGCTGAAGCGGTTCGCGAGGGAGCCGGAGATCCTGGACGCACTCGAAGGCGAGGACGATGCCGCGACCGGGCGCGAATGAGACGAGCCGCGAGGGGGACTGGCCGCTGTGTCCCGTTTTGAAGTGGACACTGCCGGCCTGTCACCCTCGCGCAGCGTCCGCCTGACGAACACCGCCACAAGGGCATGTCGTGTGCCGCCCCGGTCACTCCGCCTCGCCTGATTCGGCGCCGACCAGCGGGACGAAGCGGCAATACACCGCCACGCGCCAGCCGATCTTGCCCGCGGATTTTCGCAGGACTCGCAGCTCCTGATCCGCCGGCGGTCCCACGGGAATCACGAGCCGGCCCGGATCCCCGAGCTGTTCGAGCAGCGCCGGCGGAACACGCGCAGCCGCGGCGGCCACACTGATGGCGTCGTACGGCGCTAGCGGCGGGTATCCGAGAGAGCCGTCACCGGTGATGAATGTGACGTTGCCGGCGCGCCCGGCGGCCTGGAGGTTCGCCTCCGCCATACGGGCCAACTCGGGGATCAGCTCAATCGTGATGACGCGCTCGGCTAGCGCGCCCAGCACAGCGGCGTGGTACCCACAGCCGCTGCCGACTTCGAGCACCGTCTCGGGGCCTTCCAACTCCAGGCACTGCGCCATCAACGCCGTCATGTAAGGCTGCGAGATGGTTTGGCCGTACCCGATCCCGACCGGTTCGTCGGAGTACGCCGACTCCCGGTTCGCGCCGGGGATGAACAGCTCGCGTGGGATGGAGAGCATCGCGGAGAGCACGCGCTCATCGCGGATGCCGCGCCCGCGAAGCTGCCGCTCCACCATGTGCCTGCGCTTCAGCGACCATTCCTGGGACATTGGCCCGTCCGAACGTATATGTTACCGATCTCGGCGGCGGCGTGAGGCCATGCCACGCGCCTCCCGGCCCGTCGCGGTCTGCTCCCGCCGCTCGCCGCGGAGCCCGCGCCTATTTGAGCTGTTTCCGGTATACGAAGTCGATGCCGAACTGCCCGTTTTCCTCGCGCAGGGCAACGCCGCTCCAGTGATTCGTGAAATCCCACTCGATGCGAACGGTCTGCGCCTGCGCGCGCGACAGATCGGTGATGTAGGTAAACGTCAAGTTGCTCGTGACGTTCTGTTCCACCGTGACGCGGGCAGCCGCGCTGGCCATGGTCGTTCCCGTGATCTGCGGGTCGATTTTGAGCCGGCTCACCCCGAAGAAACGCTGCAGCCGTCCGGCGATTGGGGTGGCGATCGCCTGCGAAACCAGCGCGCCCGCTCCCGCCTGCTGCCAGTTCTGCCCGATCTGCGTCTGCGGCACGCTCGTTTCCGCGTTCAGGCCCGGCTCACGCCCGGTTGTGAGGAGCGCCACGATCTCGGAGAATGGCAGCGGCGGGTCGGACCGGTAATTCACACTCAGCTTGTTGGCCGGGCCGGAAACGTGGAGCGTGACTTCAACGCCGCGAGCGCGCGTCTCGAGGTCCAAGCTCACGGTCGGCTCGATCCGGGAAGCGTTGACGAAGAGAATCTGGCCCGAGCTGATGGTGTACTTGTTCCCGAAGAAGATCACGTCACCCTGGCTGATGAGGACGCGGCCCAGCAGGGCAGGCCGCGTCGCGTCTCCGCGCAACCGGAGATTGGCCTCCCCTTGCACATCCTTGGTGAGCTTGGTCTCGAGCCGCACTTGCGGGGCGGTGACAATGTGGACGTCGAACCGCAGCCCCTGGCGGAACGCGCTCGGCTGCACGGGCGCGGGCACGGGTTCGGCGCTGCCCGCGAGCATTGAACCGAGGTCCGAGCGCGGGTTGAAACCCACCCTTGTGATGGTGATCTCTCCGGCCAGAACACTGCGATCGAGCGTGCCGGTCAGGGTGAGGGAGGCATCGCTCGTGGAACTGACTCCCTCCGGATACCGCAAGCGGACATCTTTCGCTTGGGCCTGCAGGTGGAAAGTGACTTCCGGGGCGAACGTGACGAAGCCGGAGGCGGAGATCGTTCCGCCTCCGCTCCCCGCCGTCAGCGTTTCGATCATCGCGCGGTCGCGGTAGAGAAAGAGGACGCCGTTCGCGTTATCGATGCCGTTCGGGAATCCGGCGAAGTTGGCCGAAACGCGGCGCAGGTCAACACGCCCGTACACGTCGGGTTTTTCGAGCGCGCCCCGTATCGAAACGTCGAGAGCCACCGAACCCGAGGAGTAGAGCCTGGTGTCGAAATCGCGAAGCAGCGCCAGGTCCACACCGCCCTGCACGCGCAGGTCCCAGGGATTCTTCACGCCGAAGCCCACGCGGCCGCTCACGCTCAGGCTCGTGTCCCTGGCCCGGAGTTCGAACCGTCGCACGCGGGCGCCGGTCGGATCGATCTCGACCAGCACCGGGCCGGTGTTGCGGAGGATCAGATCGGGCGCAATGCTCACCTGCCGGGGCCCGGACACCGGCCGGATGTCTACTGCCGGCAGTTGGACCGTGGCCTTCCAGGTTTTGGGGTCGATCGTGGATCCCGAGACCTCGAGCACTCCGGATGCCGACCCGTTAAAGGGCAGGTCAAAACCTGAGGGCGTCTTGCGCAGTTTCGCCAGCAGGGTCGAGAACCGCAGCGAGGTGAACTCCGCGCGGCCGTGCGCCGTGTAGTCGCCCTGGAGCGACAGAGTGCTGGTCCCGGTCACCTTTGCGCCGGCCACCTCGCCGTCGAGGTTCACGTTCAGCGCTGCGTTCCTGGTGGCGGCGGATAGAAGCAGAGACCCGAGCTGTTCTCCGTTGACGCCGGCGTCGCGGAGGCCCGCCCAGCCATTCAACGCTACCGGGCGAAAGCCGCTTTTGTCGATGTTGACCTCGCCGGCAATCTGGACGTCGATGCGCCCTTCGAGGCCGGCCACGCGTTGCTGCACGGCGTTCAATTGCGCAAGGTAGATCCCACGGCTGGCGGCATCGAACCGCACGCGGCCAGCCTGCCAGTCGCCTTTGGCGTGATCGAACCGAAGGGATATGCGCGCCCGGCTGGGACCGCGCACAAGGTCCGCCGTAGCAACATCGATGAACGTGTCTGTGTAGCGCGCGTCACCTTCGACGCTGTCGATCGGCTGCCCGTAAAAAACTACGTTCAGCGCGCGGGCGTGCCCGGATACCTCGATATTCCCGAGGTCGCCGCCGAGCATGACATCCGCGCTCACGGGACCGCCCGTGAGGTCCAGGTCGCCGGCCAGGTCCAGCGCTGACAGCACATCGGCAACCGCGGGCGATTGCACTTTGAGCTTGCCCCATATCGGCTCGCGGCGGTCGGCTTTCCAATCATCGAGCGAAACGCGCAGGTCACCGCTCGCGCGCATTCGCTGCCTGGTGATGACGGCATTCTGCGCGACGACTCCGGACCGCGACACGACCGCCTCGGCAATAACGTGGTCGAACTGCCTGCCTTCCCAAACGAAGTTGGTCGCCTCAGCCCTCCCATGAATCGTCGGCGCCTTCAACGCCCCGTTGACGGTGCCGCTGAATTTCGCCGTTCCGTTCACCAGCTTCACGGGCATCTCCGGCGGAGGCGACGTGCTGAACAACGCAATGGCGGGCTGCGCGTCGTCCAGGTTCGTCGTGAGGACGTCCGCCCTCACTTGCCGGCCCAGAACACCGCTGAAGCGGATGTTGCTGAACCGGGTATTGAGGACTGACGGGCCGAAGGAGACCGCTCCGCTGGCGTGATCGTAGGTGAGGTCCACGGAGCCGTTCACCGGGTTGTCGCCCGGAGCGGGCGCGATCTCCATGGTGGTGTTCAACAGAAGCTGGACGAGCTTGCCGCCCGGCGCCACTTCACCACGCAGGCGCACGGGGCCGGAAGCGGTTCCGTTCCACTCCACGCGCCGCACGACCTCAACATGGGTCGCATCCTGAAGGGAGAACCCCCGCGCCTCTCCTTCCACATTGAACCGCCGTCCCAGGATCTCGGCACGGCCCTCGAAGAGGCCGCCGAAAGCCAGCGTCCGAAGTCCGGAAAACTCGATGCGGCCGGGCGTGATCGCCACGGCGGAGTTTACGCGGATATTTTGCACGTGAATGCCTCGCTCGCGCACCTCGAGACCGGTTGCGGCGAACGATCCCGTAATCCGGTACGGCTCGCCTCCACCTGCGCTGGCGCGCCCGGAAACCAAGGCAATGCCGCGGTGCATCAGCGGGCCGAGCGCAATCCCGGCCGTCGCATCCGCCACGTTGATGCGCGCCGTGTATCCCAGTTCGAGCCGCGGCGCGGCGAAGTGGTCGAGAGCGCCGGAAGCCTGAAGCGATGAATCGAGATGTGTAAGGCGAATGCTCTCGAAGCTCAGCCGGTCTCGCTCGAGAACAAGCTGCGTATCCACGTCCAGCGCGATGGCGGGGCGGTCCCCCGGCTTGAGATCCAGGCTGCGGAACGCCACCGTGCCCCGGTATCGCGCCGGCGCGGTCTCGTAGAAGATCTGCGCCCGCAGATTCTCGCCGTGAACCTCGAGGGGCAGCTTGCGGATGCCGGTGGTGATGGTCCCGCCCGTGACGTCGAAGCGCTTGATCGCGAGATCGAGAATGGTTTCGAGCGGGCTCCGTGTGCGCTGCCGGGCGACGCGAGGTTTTGGCAGGTTGGTCCGGCCGTCTTCGTAGACGATGATGTTCGCCTGCGGGCGGCTGACAGTGACGAACTGCAGGTCCACCTGCTTTTTCGTCACAGAGATGATTCGCAACCCTACCCGGATGTAGTCCGCGCGGAACAGCGGCGCCTCCTGCGGCCCTTCGGCGCCGTGGATGACCAGGCCCCGCACGCCGGCTATCAGAGTGCGCCAGTCGAAATCGAACGCAGCCAGTTCCACACGGCCGCCCGTCGCGTTCTCGATCTCATAGACGATGCGCTCGCGGACCTTGTCGCGGAACCATGGCGTTTGCACGACGAGGAACCCCGCCAGAACGGCGAGCAGGGCCACGGCGGCGGCGCCGGCGAGCATCCATACGAGGATCTTCCGGGTGCGCCTCACTGGAACGCCTCCTCCTCATAACGGATGCGCGACCGGCTCCGCGATTCCTTGAGCCACTCGTCTACGCGGCGGTCTACGAGTTGCGCTGCCACCCCTTCCTCGCATTGCTGCCGCGCATCTTCAAGGGCGGGCTCCGGGGCGCCCTTCTTGCGCAGTTCGGGCAGCAGCACGTTCTCGTAATACTGCACCACGTCGGATTCCTGCACCTGCACCTCCGGCCGGAACCGCAGATCGACAAAACGAACCAGCGCCGCCTGCCGCAGCAACGCGTTCTCTACGTCCTTCTCCGTCAGTTTGTACGCCGCCAGCTCCCGGCGATAGGCGGCCTCATCCGGGAACCGGGCCTTGAGCTGCCGCAGGCTCTGCTCGATATCGGCCGCATTCGGCTGGGCGTAATGGGTGAGTTCCATCTCGCGGCCGACGAGCAACTGCTCCACCATGCGGTCCGCCGTGCGCCGGCGGTTCGCCGCGCTGAAATCGGGAGGCTCGCCGTTCAGAAACGCGGTAACGCGAATCTCGTCCACGATCTGGCTGGAAGTGATGATGCTGTTGTCCACGGCCACGGCGAGCTGGTCGATGATTTCCGCGGGCGAAAGCGCGGTCCCGAGCAGAAGAAAGTATGCCAGGTGTCGCATCAGAAAGCCTGCCCCAGGGAGAAATGGAATTGAAAATGACTGATCTGCTGCGTGGTCTTGACGCAGCCGGTCGTGGGTGGTGTGGCGCTGGAACAGAGAATGAGCTCATCCAGCGTGCCTTTGAAGCCGTAGAATTTCGGAGGGTTGATGCTGTAGGCGAAGTCGACCCGAACCGGGCCGACCGGCGTCCTGTACCGCAGGCCGAACCCGACCGCGTGAACCATGTAGTTGAAGTCCTGCAGGTTCCTTTGTGTCACCCGGAACGACGTGGCCTGCAGGCGCGAGTAGACGTTCCCGGCGTCCCAGAACAACACGCCTCTGATGTTTTCGCCGAGCAGCGGAAAGCGCAGTTCCGTCTGGTTTACGAGGATGGAGTTTCCGCCGATCGGGAAGCCGGTCTCCGGGTCGCGGGGGCCCGCCTGGTTTTCCGGGAACCCGCGGTCAGACTGCGCGCCGCCGCCGAAAAACCGTTCCGGCAGCGGGATGTTGGTCCCCGCCCGGAGCGGCTGCAGCCAGCCGAACGTCGTTGACCGCGCCAGGACGTAGCGGCTGCCGAGTCCGAACGGGTAGTACGTCGAGTTCCGCGCCAGAAGGTGCGTGAAGTCCGCCTGCGAGCCGAAGATCTTCGAAGCCCATCCGGTATCGAACGTCCAGAACGTTCCGTGGTGCGCGTCGCTGGGGTCGTCGCGCTTATCCTGGATGTAGTTCACCGCGGCGATGCCGATACGGGCCGGCTGCGAATACAGCGGAATCAGTTCCGGGCTGACGATCAGGTCGCTCACGCTCACGCGCCGGAACGAGAACCGGTACAGCATCGTGCTGGCCTTCGAGAGCTTCTCACCGACCTGCACGGAACCCTCCCGCCGGCGGGACGTGAACGTGCGCACGTCCCGCGAGTCGTCGAAAAGGCCGGTGAAAAGGAGATCGAAGTTCGGGCTCCCCCGGAACTGGGGCGCCTGGTAGCTCAGCACGGCGCGCTGCTCCAGCGTGGACAGGCGGCCCTGCAAGGAAATGATGTGCCCCTCGCCGAGAAAATTCCGCCGCGTTACGCCGACGGAGGCTCTCGGGCTGAATCCGGCCTGCCCGGCCGGCGCGTCCAGGCAGGACCTGCACCCCCCGATTTTGGCGATCTCGGCCCCGAACCCGGTGGTCACCGTATACCTCCGGGCTTCTTCCATGTCGAGCAGCATATACTTCTGCGACTCTTCGCCCTGCGGATCCTGCGCCGCCATGTCCACGCGCGCAAAAATACCGAGATCATACAGCCGCCGCTGTGTTTCGAGCAGCCTGCTGCGCGAGAGCGGATCGCCGCTCTGCAGCGCCAGCCGCTCTTCGACCAATCCGGGATTGGTGGCATCGAGACCGCTGAGCAGGAAGTCGCGCAGGAACCGCTGGGTGCCTTCGTCGATCACGTATCGCAGCTTCACGTGATTGGGCTCCGCCGCCGGCGTGAAGCTCCAGGAGAACGAGGCACGGTAGAAGCCCCGGTTGAAGTAATAGTCGAGCACATTGTCCCGGTCGATGCCGACGTTCACGTCGCTGAACGGTTGGCCCGTAATCGACATGAGCAAGTCGTTCACTGATTGCCGGTTCGCTTCCGAGACGCCTTCCACCTGGAGGTCGGACACCAGCGACTGCGGCCCTTCCTTGATATCCAGGAAGACCGCGATGTTTCGGTCATTGCCGCCGTAGAAGTCCACGACGCGCGAGGTCACTTCGGCGTCGCGGAATCCGTTGGAGTCGTACAGCGCGGTAATGGCTTCGATATCGTGCCGGAGAAAACTGTCGCTGAACCGCCCGTAGCGGAACTGAATGAGCGAGGCGGGACGGATGTACATTCGCTCGAGGATGGTGTTGGTGTCGAAGGAGTGGTTGCCCTGAATGGCGACGCGCGCCACCTTGTGACGTTCTCCGCGGTTGATGCGGTATTCGATGACCTCCTGGCCTGACGAGCCGTCCGAGGAATGCTCGACGAAGTCAACCTTCGCGTGAAAGTACCCTTCGCCTTCGAGATACTCACGCAAATTGTTCGCGCCCTCCACGAGCAGGTCGCGGTCCACGGACTGCTCTTCGAATACCGGCACGAGCTGGCGCAGCTTGCCGCGCGAAACCTTCGCGCCCACGGTGATGATCCGAATCATCGGGCCGCTGTCTGCGTTGAGCGTCGGCTTCACGCGGTTCGAGTCGGACTCCCAGTCCAGTTTGGCGAGCGAGACCTTTGCCTCGAGGCGGTCGCCCTTCTGATAGGACCGCCGGACGCGCTGCACCCCGTCCTGCGTGCGCGCCTCGGTCACCTCCTTCCACCCCAGCCAGCCCTTCCAGTGCGTCGTCTTGGCGATCTCTTTCGGGGAGCGGTCGGGAGTGCCGGTAATCTCCGGGCTCGTGTACCGCGCCCGGTCGCCGGTCACTACGTTGAACTCGACCCGAACCTGCTGGATCGCCGTGTCGTAGAAGTACTGCGGCTCGATGCGGACGTCGTAAAAACCGTTCGTCCGTAAAATGTCCTGGAGGTTGCGCACGGCCTGCGCGCCGCCCTCCTCGGTGTAAAGCGTCCCGAGTTCGAGGTGTGTGGCGTTGACGAGCAGCCCTTCGTTCGGCGGCTGGGACACGCCGCTGACCGCGACGCGTCCCACGAAGAAGTTGTTCCTGGCGATAAACGTCAGGACCACACCCGCGCTGGAAGAGCGTGCATCCACTTGGATGTCGGCATACCGGCCGGTGACATAAAGGCGCTCTATGGCCGCGCGCACTTCCCCCAGGTCGAGTGGGCGGCCGATCTTGACGGGCAGGATTTCGAGCAGGTACTCCCGGCTGTACGGTTGCTCTGCCGGTTTGAAGTCCAGACCCACGATCTGCCGGCCGGCGTAGTCCTCGGGAGCCGCCGAGGCCAGCGCCGCCGTAAGCCCGAGAATCCAAAGCAGTAAAGCGATTCTCTTCCTGCCGGGCCGGATCACTATCAGCATCTTATCACTCGGACCCCGCGTCTCCGGCTCAGACGCCTGCGCCATGTCCGCCCGCGGTGCCTGTGCGACCATGGAACTGAATGAATTCAGGCCAGAAAGAGCGCTATTCCCGCCAGGTCCTGTTCGCCGGGATCGGCGCCGAAGGCCAGGAACGGCTGCTGGCCTCGCGGGCCGCAATCGTCGGTTGCGGCGCCCTCGGGAGCTTTCAGGCAGGGGCGCTCGCGCGGGCCGGCGCAGGCTGTCTTGTCCTCATCGACCGCGATTATGTTGAGCTCAGCAACCTGCAGCGGCAATGGCTCTTCGATGAGGATGATGCGCGTGACGGCCTGCCCAAGGCCGTTGCCGCCGCACGAGCTCTGGCCCGCATCAACTCCGCAGTCGAGATCGTGCCGGCGGTGGCGGACCTCACGCCCGCCAATATCGCCGAGTTGCTCGAAGGCGCGGATGTGATCCTGGACGGCACGGATAACTTCGAAACCCGCTACCTGGTCAACGACTGGGCCGTGAGCCGCGGTGTGCCTTGGATCTATGGAGCGGCTGTGGGCAGCTACGGCATCTGCATGCCGGTCCTGCCCGGGCGGACATGCTGCCTGACGTGCCTCTACCCCGAAGCCCCCGTGGGCGTTCAGCCCACCTGTGAAACCGCTGGCGTGTTGAACTCCGTCACTTCAGCCGTCGCGTCCTTTCAGGTAGCGCTGGCAACGCGGATCCTGGCCGGCCACGGCGGCGATGTGCGGCCGCGCATCACGACCATCGACGCCTGGAGCGGCGACGTGCGGCAAGTCGTTCAGCCACCGGCCGATCCCGAGTGCCCGGCTTGCGGAAGACGCGATTTCGTCCACCTGGATGGCGCGCGGCGCGCTCCCATCAGCCTGTGCGGCAGGAACGCCGTTCAGATTCACGAGCGCGCGAGGCCACTTGACCTGGCGGACCTGAGGGCGCGGCTGGAGCCGCTCGGGGAGGTACGCGCCAACGAGTTCGCTCTGCGGTTCGCGACACCGCCGTACGAAATCACCGTGTTTCCGGACGGCCGCGCCATCATCAAGGGAACCACGGATACCGGTCTTGCCCGGAGCCTCTACGCCCGCTACGTGGGAAGCTGACGGCCGTCACGCCACGCTGCGGCGCCCTGTCGAAACGCCGTTCACGGCGCGCCCCCGGAAGAGACCGGGGTCAATCCCCGCCGGCGTTCCTTCCGCGTTCGCGGCAGATGCCGCGCTTGCTCGACCGGATGAACTCCACCAGGTGGCGCGTGTGTTCGCTCGGAGTCCCCGCTTCAATGCGCTCGAGCGCCTCCCCCAGTCTCAGCCCGGAACGGAAGAGCAGGCGGTAGGCCGTCTTCAGCACTGCGATGTCGGACGCTCCGATGCCGGCCCGTTTCAGACCCACGATGTTCAGCCCAACGGGCGCGATCTTGAACCCGCAGTAGAGAAAGTAGGGCGGTAGGTCGAGGTTCACGCGCGACTCGCCGGCCACCATGGCAAGGCGCCCGACTTTCGAGTACTGGTGAATCGCAACCTGCCCGGAGAGGAAGGCCTGGTCCTCGATCTCCACGTACCCGGCAACGAGCACGCAACTTGCGATCACCGTGTTGTTGCCGATGCGGCAATTGTGCGCGATGTGGCCCGAGGTCATGATGTAGTTGTTGTCGCCTACCTCGGTAACCGACTCCGGCCGTGTGCCCCGCGAGATCGTGTAGTGCTCGCGGATTCTGTTTCCGTTGCCGATCCGCAGATAGCTGCGCTCTCCGGTGAACGCTTTATCGAGAGGATCGGTGCCCAGCACCGTGCCCGCGGAAATCTCGTTCCGCTCTCCGAGCGAGGTCCATCGCTTCACGTAGACATACGGCCCTAGCCGCGAAAACGCCCCGATCACCACGTCGGGCTCGATGACGCAGTACTCGCCGACGACAACCTGCGGGCCGATCACCGCCGCGGCATCGACCCGCGCCGTCGGCGCAATCACTGCCGAGGGATCGATAGGCATTAAGTTTGTATGATAGCGTGTAGCCCGGAAAGAGGGCCTCAGCGTTTTGGGCCCGGGCGGAAGCGGCCGTTGTCAACATGCGCGTACGCGAACTTGCGGAGTGGCTCGGGGCGACCTTCGAGGGCGACGGCGAGAAGGATGTGACCCGCGCAGCGCCGCTCGAGACGGCCGGCGCCGCTGAACTCTCGTTCGTCGGCAACCGGAAGGCGGCGAAGATCGCGGAGTCCTCCGCTGCGGGCTGCCTCATCGTGCCGCTTGAGTTCCCGAATCCCGCTTCCCGCACGGTGATCCGGTCAGCGGAGCCGCGCACCGCGTTCGCACGCGCCGTCTCCCGGCTGCATCCCGCATCGCCGGCGCCCGAAGGAATCCACCCCACCGCGGTCGTGGCGGACACCGCGGAGCTCGGCCCCGGCGTTTCCATCGGTGCGCTGGTTGCCGTCGGGGAGAACACCCGGATCGGCGCCGGCTGCCGGATTGGCGCGGGCTCGGTGATCGGCAGTCGCGTGTCCCTCGGAGAGAGGTCGGTGCTGCACTCGAGCGTCACCATCTACGACGACGTCGATGTGGGCGCCCGCGCGGTCCTGCACGCCGGGTGCGTGCTGGGCGCCGACGGCTTTGGGTTCGCGCTCACAGGCGACCATTACGAGAAGTTCCCGCAGGTGGGCCGCGTGGTGATCGGCGATGATGTCGAGATCGGCGCGAACTCCTGCGTCGATCGCGCGGCGCTCGGCGTCACCTGGATAGGCGATGGCACCAAGCTGGACAACATGGTGCATGTCGCCCACAACTGCCGCATCGGGCGGCACGTCGTGGTCGCCGCGCAGACCGGATTCTCCGGCGGGGTCGTCGTTGAAGATTACGTGGTGGTCGGCGGGCAGGTGGGCATCGGCGACAAGGCGCGCATCGAAAGCCGGGCTGTGCTGGGCTCCGGGTGTGGCGTGCTCACGTCGAAGATCGTGCGCGCCGGCGAGGTCGTCTGGGGGACGCCCGCACGCCCTCTGAGAGAGCACCTCGAGCAGCTCGCCGGCCTGGGCCGGATTCCGCAGATGAGGAAGGAACTCGCGGAACTCCGCAAGCGGCTTGACGAACTGGAGGCTGGCGGCCGTGCTCATCGCGGTGGGGAGCCGGAGCCGTAACACCGGCAAGACCTCCGTAGTCTGCAACCTGCTCGGCGCGCTGCCGGGCCGCTGGGAGGCCGTTAAGATCAGCAGTCACGTGCACGAGGCGGCGGAGCCATGGGTGCTCGAAGAGGAATTGGACCGCGCCGGACCGCATGACACCTCGCGTTACTTGCGCGCCGGTGCGTCCCGCGCGTGGCTCCTGCGCGCCGAAAGAGCGAGCCTCACGGAGGCGCTGCCCGCGCTCCGGCATGTGCTCGCCCAAGCCGGCAACGCGCTGATCGAATCCAACCGAATCGTAGATGTCATTCGCGCGGACGTTTTTCTGTTCGTGGAGACGCCCGGGAACGAGCGCTCAGCGAAGGCCGGGGCCGGGCGCTACGCTGCGCTCGCCGACGCCATCATCGTGGTGGGGTCCGCGAGCATCGACGCTGCTGGCAAGCCGGTGTTGCGCGCCGCACCGCCCGGCTTCATGGCGGGAGAACTGGCGGACTTCGTGCTCAGGCTGATCGAGCGCGGCTCGGCGGTCTGAGCCC
>Ga0209777_10001659_pt1 | contig 31385 bp, 28 predicted proteins | sample FrelakmetHBP12HB_FD_187147 | JGI IMG/M metagenome (GOLD analysis project Ga0209777, IMG submission 187147) | Freshwater lake sediment microbial communities from the University of Notre Dame, USA, for methane emissions studies -HBP12 HB (SPAdes)... | ecosystem: Environmental > Aquatic >... | reverse complement strand
TCCGATCTGCGAAGCTGCTCTACTTCCGTGACTTTGCCGACACCGAGGTCGGCGGATTCGGCGTCACGGCGAAAGACGATCTTCTCCTGGTGGAGGACTTCGTCACCGTCCACCAGAAGGTCAGCGTGGCCAGCGTCTCGTTCGACGACGAGGCCGTGGCCGACTTTTTCGAGGGCCAGGTGGACGCCGGCCGGCGGCCCGAGCAGTTCGGGCGAATATGGCTGCATACGCATCCAGGCGACTCGCCCCAGCCGAGCATGGTGGATGAAAGGACGTTCGAGCGCGTCTTCGGGCGGTGCGAGTGGGCCGTGATGTTCGTCCTGGCGCGCGGGGGCAAGTCGTACGCCCGGCTGCGGTTCAATGTGGGCCCGGGCGGCGAGGCCGTGATCCCCGTCGAAGTGGACTACCGCCGGGAGTTCGGCCACACCGACCACGAGGCGTGGAAAGCGGAGTACCAGAGCAACGTCACACCGGATTCCTGGACGTGGTCGCTTGGCGAGACGTTCGGGGCCTCACCCAAAAACGAGACGTCCGTGAGCCAGGCCGACGACTGGCTGGACGCCTTCGAGGAGATGGACGCCGAAGACCGGCGCTTTGTCATCGACGAGTTGGCAGCCAGGCCGGATCTCTGGGACGAAAGCGAGGGAACGCCATGGTAAACGAAGCAAGAAACCTGAGCGACAGGTACAGCCGTCAGCAGGACATTGTGCCGCCGGATCGGTTGGCGTTGTGTAAGGCGACCGTCATCGGCGTGGGCGCCATCGGCCGGCAGGTGGCCCTGCAACTAACGGCCATGGGGATCCCGTGGTTACAACTCGTGGATTTTGACTCGGTGGAGGAGAGCAACCTGGCCAGCCAGGGGTATCTTCAGGACGACCTCGGAAGGCCGAAGGTCCAGGCCACCGGTGACCTCTGCCATCAGACCAACCACGGCCTCGAAGTCCACGAAGTGGCTGAGCGATTCCGTCGTAGCATGGAGATCGGCAACGTGGTCTTCTGTGCTGTGGACAAGATCGACATCCGGCGCCTCATCTGGGAGACAGTGAAGAACAAGGCCGACTTCTTCGCCGACGGCCGCATGAGCGCCGAGGTTCTTCGCGTCCTGGTGGCCTGTGACTCAGCCACCCGCAAGCACTACCCCACCACACTGTTCGCCGCCGAGGAGGCGTACGCAGGGACCTGCACGGCCAAGACGACCATCTACTGTGCCAACATCGCGGCCGGCCTGATGCTCACCCAGTTCACGAAGTGGCTCCGGCGGCTGCCGGTCGATCCCGAACTGACGCTGAATCTCTTGGCCGGCGAGTTGACTTCCTCCTGCTCCGGGTAGAGTAACGCAGGGAGAGCCGCAAGCAGCTCTGCCGCTCTCTCCTCGAGGCGTCAACTTAAGGGGGCTTGCACCGAGTGTTGGCATCCTATTAGCCCGGATTTCCCAGATAGAAGTTGAGTTTTTCTCTTGCGCCATTGGGTTCAGGACGCCGAAAACCTACTTGTCGGGCCCCGAGGGGCAAGGTAGAATCATGGAAACTGCTGACGATGGTCGTCAGCGGAGAGTCAAATGGGAAATGTCGGATTGTGGGGATGTTGGGCTCAACGTAGCCGGAACCGATCAGCCACGGAGAAAGGTTCGGTGTGAGATGGGCTACAGGTACGAGTATGAAGAAGTCGAAAACAGCGCTCTCGATGATGTCATGGACGACATGAAGGACATCGTGAGCTATCCTGTTGAACCCCTCATCCAATGCACTATATATGATGAGGACACCGATGAGGAACTGGCCAGCGGAATCGGACACGGTGAAGACGAGGCCAGGTGTAAGGCGGAACGAAACTTGTAGCCCCCGCCCCCCCGCGGCCGTGGAGACCCGGACGCCCATGACAACCCGGCATGGCAACGAAAGACTGCTGACCCCTTCGGCTCGCCTACGCGGACAGAAACACGCCTTAGATCCTTTCATGTGCGGTCGACCGACCTGCTCGATGGGCCCTTCGGTCAATCTATGCTGCACCAGCACGGCGACATTGACCATAGATCGGGTGACAGACAAGTGATCGGGATTAGGTGTCTGTTCGGCACCACACGCCCACAAACTTCTTATTCAGCAGCACCCCGGCTGCCTACATGACGGAGCTACCAGAAACTCTGCGCCCGGAGAAGCTCCCGGAGTGGGTTTGTTTGGTGATGTCGGTGTACCCCAAAGGCCCCGTCGGTGTTACAAGAATCCTCCGGGAATCCCGGACGGCGCAAGCTTTATTAGGGCAAGAAGGCAATTCTGATTAAGAGGTCGCGCGACCCTGGCCTGGTCAGCATGCTGCTGGGCTCATGGCCGTTGTGTCGCATCACGAATCTGCCTGTTCCCCCGCCCCCCGCATGATTGGCAGACCGTGATGCGGCAACCCTCTTAAACCAGAAAGGAGGATGCTTCACATGCCCGACTGCCTTTATGACTACGATCAGATTCTACAAAGGTCCATCAACCGTGTCCTGTCCGCGCAGGGGCTCTCCGAGCGCAAGAAGCAACTGGTGCTGGCTCACAAGGACGAGATGCTCGCAAACGGCATCAGCAAGGGCCGCGCCGCCCGCTTCACTTACTACGTCGCCAAGCTGGGAGAATGGCTGCCGTGCGAGTTCGAAGAAGCCGACCTGGCTGTGATCAAGCAACTCGTCTCCAGAATCGAGGCGAGCAACTACGTTCCGTTCAGCAAGATGGAACATAAGCTGGCACTGCGCAGGTTCTACCGCTGGCTACGAAACTCGGAAGATTACCCACCCGAAGTCAAGTGGATCCCGATGCGGGTGAAGAGGTCCGACAGGATCAAGCTGCCGGAGGAACTTCTGACGGAGGAGGACGTCCGGGCCCTGGTGGAGGCCGCCCTGAATCCCAGGGACCGTGCCCTCATCGCCATGCTTTACGAAAGCGGCACGCGGATCAGCGAGTTGGCACTACTGCGTCTCAAACACATCCAGTTCGACGCCAACGGCGCCCGGCTCCTGGTGCGAGGCAAAACGGGCGCCCGAAGCGTGCGAATCATCTCCTCGGTCCCGCTGCTGACGGCCTGGATAAACGCACACCCTTTCAAGGGCAACCCGGAGGCCCATCTCTGGGTGACGAACCGCGGCGACGTGCCCTGCCACAACACCATCACCGCCATGCTGGAAGCCGCCGCCAGGCGGGCCGGCATTAAGAAACCCGTTAACCCGCACACGTTCCGGCATTCGCGCGCGACCCGGCTTGCCTGCCACCTTACGGAGTCGCAGATGAAGGAGCACTTCGGCTGGGTGCAGGCGTCCAGGATGGCGTCGGTGTACGTTCACCTCAGCGGCCGTGACGTGGACGACGCCCTGCTACGCGTCTACGGGCTGAAAAAGGACGAGACGGCGAGAATCGAAAGCCCCCTGAAGCCGAAGCCCTGCTCCCGTTGCCACACGCAGAACGCTGCAGTCAACAGGTTTTGCAGTTTGTGCGGCCTCCCGCTGGACCCTGAGACAAGCGCACATGCTTTGCAGGACGACCTCCAGCGCCGCCAGGCGGATGACGTTCTGGATAGAATGCTGCAAGACCCGACGTTCAGGGAACGGTTCGTGCTGAAGATGCGGGACGTTCTTGCCCCGTCTTCCTCTCGGTAGACAGTCCTACACACTGCCCCACCGATCCTCAAAGGTCCCTGGAGCAAGGCCCCCCGGAACATCTTGCGTGCCGCCGCCGGTCCTGCTATTCTGAACCCTGGTACGGACACCCATCGTGAGCACGGGCCCCTGACAACGACTGTAGCGAAATGTAGCGAAAACGGTGTTCATCCCGTTGCACATGTTCAACATGTTGATTTTCGTAAAGCCCTGCGTGACAGGGGGTTAGGTCGTAAACCCAGGTGGGTCAAGGACTTGCGAAACCGCGGGTTGTCGCACTCATAACCCGAAGGTCGCAGGTTCAAATCCTGCCCCCGCTACCACGTAAGTCTCGAAGGCACAAGCTCTTACGCTTGTGCCTTCTTTGTTGCCTGAAATAGGTGCAACTAAAGTGCAACTAATCCAGGTGGCGAAGGGCTCCCGAAAGGGGCAGGCGATCTAAGCGGGGAGCCCACCCTGGAGAATTGCCATGGCTGCCATCTTCAAGCGCAAGAGGTCGAAGTTCTGGTACGTCAAGTATTACGTCCACGGCCAGCAGGTCTATCGCTCGCTCCAAACCACCAGCGAGCGCGTGGCCCGGAAGCTCAAAGAGCAGATCGAGGCCGACGAGACCCGAGGCGAGCTGATCGCACCTTCCAAGATTCCGTTGCCGGAATTTTTGGAGGACTTCTGCCAGTTCATGACGACGATCCGAACGGCAGAGTCGTACCGCGGCGACCTCTCGTCGCTACGGGTCTTCTTCGGGCCGATCTGCCCGTCGCTGAAGCTCGGGACGCACGTGAACCGGCGGTTCCGCGAAGACGACGATGGCCGGCCCATCAAGGATCGGTTCCAACGGAAGCACGTCGCGGTCAAGGAACTGGAGGATGTTACGGCGGGCCTGATCGAGACGTTCATCGCCCGCCGCATCCGGGAGGACAAGATCGCCCCCAAGACCGCCAACCGTTTGCGTGAGATCCTCCACCGCATGTTCCAGTACGCCATCAAGAAGTGGCGGTTCGTCTCCCCGGACCGTCGCTATCCCAACCCGGTCGCCGCCGTGGAACGCCGGCGCGAACCGGCGCCGGAGATCCGGTATCTGGAGACCGCGCAGATCGGCCAGCAACTCAAGATCCTGACCGAGTGGCCGACCCTCCACGCCCTGGTGGCCACGTACATCTACGCGGGCCTCCGCCGGGAAGAGGCCCTGCGACTGACCTTGGACGACGTGAACCTGGACCGGCGGCTGATTTACGTCCGCGCGAAGACGATCGACGGGGAGTTCTGGCAACCGAAGACCAAGCGGAACCGCGTGGTGCCCATCAGCATGGTCCTTCACGGGATCCTATCGATCTACCGGCCGGAGCGAAAGGGGCCGTGGTTCTTCGCCTCGCCCCAGGGCGTTCGGTGGGACGGTGACAACCTCTCCCAGAAACTGCGGGAGCTCAATGTCGAGAGCGGCCTGCCGTGGGGCTGCCTGGATTTTCGCCACACCTTCGGCAGCCACCTGGCCCAGAAGGGCGAGTCGCTCTTCAAGATCGCCGAACTGATGGGGAACTCCCCCGAGATCTGCCGGCGGCACTACGCCGCCCTGTGCCCCGAGAAGATGCACGATGCCGTGGAGTTCGAGAAGCCGTCGGCGTCCGCCGCCGATACCAAGAGTGGCGCCACCACTGCCTTGCTGCAACAATTGCTCGACAAGATCAAAGAGCTTGAGGCCGAGAAGGCGCCGCGGCGTTTGCCGGCCTTGCGGATCGCCCGCTGAATTCAGATTGAGCTGGTTGGCAAATGCGAGAGACCGACAGGGACCTGTCACCAGGTTCTTGTCGGTTCTCTCTTGGGGGGAATAACATGTGGGCGACGTCGAGGAGTGTCGGAACACGAGAGGATCGGCTGGCCCGGATGAGACCTACTCAACGTGCTGTCGCGACTCGATCCAGGCTTTGACTTCAGGCCACCTGTAGCGGATCGCGCTCTTGGGGCCGTCATTCATGGCAATCGGTTGGACGCCGGCCTGCCTGAGCCAACGACGGGCCGACGAACGGCCTGTGTCAAGCATCCGGGCCAACGTCTTGAGGCTGACGATCAGCGGCGGCTCGGAGGGATCGAGCCTCGGATGTTTGTCTCCCCTGGTCATGCTCTCCTCCGATGATCTTTTTCACCCGCACTTGCTGTAGCCGCAGTTCTTGCAGACCCAACAGTTCGCCTCGCAGAGGAGCGGCTGTCCGCAATCCGGGCACGCCCTGCCTGCGGGCTCTCGTTTGTCGGAGACACCCAGAGCCTCTTCGATGGCCTTGGCAATCGCATCCGGGCAAGAGAGAACGTTCACGGAGTCACCGTTTTTCTTGGCCCTGGCGGTCGAGAGACAACGAATGCCTCGCAATTGCTCCGCGAGGACCTTCGGATCAACCCCCGATCGAAGTGCCGCCGAGACCGCCCGGCAGGTGGCCTCCGACTGTGAGGGACAGCCGCCGGCCTTCCCGAGGTTGGCGAAAACCTCGCACAGCCCCTTCTCGTCCCGGTTGACCGTGACAAACAACGTTCCGCATCCCATTCGGAACTTGAAGGTCTGGCCGGAAGTCACCCTGCCCCTGGGCCGCGGCGCACCGCTCGCCCCCGTGCCAGAAAGAAAAGCCTTCGCACCGGAGAAGGTTTGGCCGGTTCGCGACCCGTCCCGGTACACCGTGATACCTTTGCAGCCCAACTCGAATGCCATGCGGTAGACCTTGTCCACATCCTCGACGGTGGCGCTTACCGGCAAGTTTACAGTCTTCGAGACGGCGTTGTCGGTGTTCGCCTGGAAAGCGGCCTGCATTCTTACGTGCCACTCCGGGGCGATCTGATGGGCGGTCACCAGCACCTCGGCGAGATTCCTGGGGATGCCCGGGATATCGCGGGCCGGCGCACCACCGAGCATCGCCTGTCGGATTGCGTCCGTCATCCACCCATCCTTCCGCCCCAGACTCTCAAGAAGAGGGTGAACCTGGATGAACTCCTGGCCGTCCAAGGCCCGCCGGCGATAGGCGAGGCTGAACAGCGGCTCAATGCCGCTGCTGCAGTTGGCCAGGATGCTGATGCTGCCGGTCGGGGCGATGGTGGTAACGGAGGCATTCCGCATCGGACGCTGGTGCTCCTTGCACCAGGTGCTGGCGGTCCAGCTGGGGAAACTTCCCCGCTCGTGGGCCAGGTCTTCACTGGCCTGGTGGGCCTCGGCCCGGATAAAGCGGCTGACCTCGGAGGCGAATGCCACAGCCTTCTCGGTGTCGTATCTGAGGCCCAACAGGATGAGACAGTCGGCAAACCCCATTACGCCCAGACCGATCTTGCGGTTGCCCAACGACCTTTCGCGAATCGCCTGCGTGGGATAGGAGGTCAGGTCGACCACGTTGTCCAGGAACCGCACCACGAGCCTGACAGTCTCGCGGAGCCCGTCCCAATCCATCCCTGAGCCGCCAGGAAGAACGAACCTGGCCAGGTTGATCGATCCCAGGTTGCAGGCCTCGTGGGCCAGCAGCGGCTGTTCTCCGCAGGGGTTGGTTGCCTCGATCTGTCCCAGGGACGGCGTCGGGTTGTCTTCGTTGACGCGGTCAATAAAGCAGACCCCGGGCTCGCCGGAGGCATGGGCGCTCGAGACGAGCATTTCCCATACCTCCGCCCGCGTGAAGCAAGGCACGACCGTCTCCCCGGGCGGAAGCAGATCCTGGATGCCGTAGTTGGCGAGATCAACGGTCTTGGGAATGACATACCGCCGGCGGTCCCTGGGATTCGTAACGACGTGGTGGCCCTGCGGATCCTTCTGGAGCAACTCCATGAAGGCGTTGGGAACCTTGATCGAGACATTGAAGTTCTCAAAATCTCCGGGTACGCGCTTGGCCAGGATGAACTTCAGAACATCCGGGTGGTCAATGCGGAGCATCGCCATGTTGGCCCCACGCCGGTGAGCGCCCTGCTGGATGCCCTTGGTTGTAACAGAGAAGACCCGCCAGAAACTGACCGGGCCGGAGGTCCGCCCGCCGCTGGAGGCCACGTAGTCGCCCGTCGGCCGAAGCCTGTCGAAGGAGAAGCCCGTTCCCCCGCCAGCCTTCTGGACATGGGCGGTTTGCTTGACTGCCTCGAAGATGCCCTCGATGCTGTCTTCGATGGGCAGGACAAAGCAAACGCAGCACATCCCTCCCTTGCGTCCGGCATTCATTAAGGTGGGGCTGTTCGGCAAGAATAGCGCCCGTCTCATCATCCTGAGAAACCGTCGTGCGGTCGCGCGCACCTCCGCCGCGTCGGCGCCGTACTGGGCTTCCACCGAGGCCACGGCCTCGGCCACTCGCGCGAGCATCCGCCGCGGGGTCTCTATGATGTTCCCCTGAGGGTCCTTCGCCAGGTACCTTTGCCGAAGGACCTCAAGGCGTAGGCTGGGTCTGCGAGACTGCGTCATGTCCTGACCGTCCACTGTTCGCATCAGAGGCTTCCTTTATATTGGATGCGGCGGGCGATGCGGAACTCGGTGCCGGCGGCCCGTCCTTCCGCGGTCGTTTCAAGGGACACAAGGGGTCGCAGTACGGAGAGATGGCGGGCTCCTCGGCCAGGCTCCAGACGCCCCCGGCTGCCGGAGCCTGCTTGGCCAGATGGTTGGCCACCTTGGCCAGCGTCTTGGTGGGCGCGATGCCGACGGAGACCGGGATGCCCGTCCACCGCAGGACCGTGCGGCGAATCTCGCGGCCGTAGTCCATCAGGCGATCCGGCGGCATGCCGTCGAGGTTCAGAAACGCCTCGTCGATGGAATAGACTTCCATCCGGGGCGTGAATCGGCCCAGCACGGCCATGACGCGGCTCGACAGGTCGCCGTAGAGCGTGTAGTTGGACGAGCGGACGACGATGCCGTGGCGTTTGACGAGGTCGCGGATCTGAAAGTACGGTACGCCGACGGCGATGCCGAGGGCCTTGGCCTCCGCCGATCTGGTCACGACGCAGCCGTCGTTATTGGAGAGAACGACCACAGGCCGGTTCCAGAGACGCGGGTCGAAGACCCGCTCGCACGAGGCATAGAAACTGTTGCAGTCGGCCAGGGCTAGCATGGTTATTAGAGCGGATGAATGACGTAGCGGCAGACGCCCCAAACGTGGAGGTCCATGTCCTCGGTGATGGTCAAGGGCGGATAGGCGTCGCTGTCGGAGACGAGGTCGATTCGGCCCTGGTGTCGTCGGAGTCGCTTGACGGTGAGTTCACCGTGAACGGCCGCGATGACGACGTGGCCGTCGCGGGGCTCCAGGGCGCGGTCCACGATCAGGAGGTCGCCATCGTGGATGCCCGCGCGCTCCATCGAGTTACCGCTTGCCCGGACAAAGAAGGTGGCGGCAGGATTCTCGATGAGGTGCTCGTGGAGGTCGAGGTTCCGGTCTATGTAGTCGTCCGCCGGTGATGGAAACCCCGCCGCCACGCCTTCGATGAATAAGGGCAAGGCGGGCCGCGAGGGATCAAAAGGCACTCGTCCGAGGATTTTCACGGGGTTCAGGGCCATAAGGGCAGTATAGCCCGAACCCTAACAAATGCCAAACTAATCTTTCGCCCCATTTTCCTGAGTTCTTATGCGGTTGAAACGGCCCTTTCACGAGGATTCACGGCCATCGCCGGACCTCCGTCTCATCTTCGGAATGAGGAACGGCACATGCGTCCCCTCATCCGTAGAGGCCGCTGCCCTGAATCAATTCGCAGTCACTCTACTGCAAAGGTCCTCTGAACAAGAAGCGTGAATCAGCAGTCGAAGTCCTTCTTGGCGGCTTCAAGATCGAACGCTTCTGGATCCCAGTCGCCAAGCCATTCGCGGGTTTCTTCGATTTCCGTCTCATCAAAGCCATCGGCCTTAAGGGCCCCGACGGCCACCAGGCACCTCTCATAGCCCCAGATGCCTCCGCAGTCCTCCGGCGGAAAGGCTCGCTGGCCGCCAACGAGGCGACGCTTGAACCGCTCAGGCAATTCTACAACGGCCTTGAGTTCTACAAGGTGATCCCAGCAGTCGCCGAAATCGTAGATGTAGACGCAACGGTCGCCTTCTCTCTGGAACCAGTCTCGCAGTTTGGTGCGCTTGGCAGGCGGTCCGAATTCCGGCTGCGTGTCTGCCTCCCCGTCGCAGTCAGCCTGGGCGATGGGCTCTGGCTGCTTCGGCCGCTTGGCCGAGGTCTCAAATCGGAAAAGGTGATAATCGTCCCAGGGGCCGGCGTCCTGGATGGCGTCATGCAGGTTCTGGAAGTTGGCGGTTGCCTTGAGAAGGAACTGCCGCCAGATCCTCGGCTCGATGTCGATCAGCGAGACTTCAAATTCAAGGTACGTGGGCAAGGCGATTCTTCCTTTTCCTCGGAGGCTTCTTCGAGCCGGCAGATGCGTTCGTGGAGGCTGTCGAGTTTCCGTTCCATGGCCTTACGTGCACCGCTCTTGGCTGTGTTTGGCAGACTACCAAGATTCCGCGTGTTCGGCCACGTTTTCTTGTCCCTGTGGCGTGAATGCCCTGCGACACCATGACCCCAGCGGCATGGTGTCGCATGAACGCTGTGCGGAGGCAAGAAAATGAAAACTATCAGGGCAAAGGTCAACAGGAGGCTGCTGGAGAAGGCGGACCGGCTTTTCACGGGGACGCTCGCGGGAAGGGTCATCGAGATCCTGCAGAATGCCCGCAGGGCAGGGGCGATCCAGGTGGACATCACCAACGAAGAGGGGTGGGTCACGGTTCGGGACAACGGCAAGGGGATCGAGGATTTCGCAAAGTTATTGGACATGGGCGGATCGGACTGGGGCGAGGGTGTGGAAAGGAGCGAGGATCCGGCGGGTGTCGGGCTTTTCTGCTTGGCGCCAAGGATGGTGGCCATTCGCTCGCGAGGCAAGTTCGTGACCATCAACGAGGCCGGTTGGACGGGTGACCTGGTTGTAGTGAGGGAAGACCGGGCGCCTGTGGCCGGCACTGTGTTGCGGTTCCGGGATGATCCCTGGTCATTCGAGACGGTTGAGATGAATGCCGTGTTCTCAGGGCTCAAGATTACCGTGGATGGTAAGGCGTGCGACCAGGTGCCATTTGCTTCGGACAAGGCTACCGAACACGCGGAACTCGGGTGCAGGATCGAGGTCCTCGAAGGCGGCTGCCTGGGCAGGTGGCATGACTCCTGGCGCAGGGCGCTGGGCTACGATAACGTCCTGGTGAACTTCCATGGGCAGGTGGTGTCCTTCCAGTACCGGCCTGTTGAGGAGCACCACCTGTATCTCATGGTGGACATGACAGGGGCGCCCACCGGCATACGGCTCATGCTCCCCGCAAGGACACGGCTGGTGGAGAACGCGGCCTTTGAGGCGCTGAAAGCAGCTCTTGAGTTGGACGTCTTCCGCTATTTCCAGCGCAAGGGCGAGCACACGCTCCACTACAAGGACTGGCTTCGCGCCAAGGAACTGGGTGTCGAACTGCCGGAGGCGACACCGACTTTTGGGGTCGGCCTGCTGGACGGTGACATGCCGGAGCCTGTGGAGGTTCGGATGCCCAAGGAGTTCCCGCTTGCGGCATGCTTTCGGCTGAATCCGAGCCTGAATGAGCGAGACGAGAAGGATGCCACCAACGCCCATCTTCTGGGGGCGCTCGGGCGGTGCGACCCGCCGTTTGTGCCCGTGAGCGTGGACAGCGGCTACGACGGATATGGCTGGGCAAAGTTGCCGACGGCGGACAAAGTCGAGGTCAGGCCGGGAAAGGTGTTGCACGAGGAGCCGCTGTGGATGCAGAAACTCGTCTGCGTGGATTCGCTGGCCATCACTGTACGCGCGAGCGATGGCAAGACTTTCTCGTCGCCGGTGTGCATGGCGGTGCTGCCGCCTGAGGGCGGCAAGGGCTGCTGGGTGGACCTTGACCGGGTGCATGTGACGCCCGAGGCCAGGAAGCGGTTGTCGGATTCCGAGATCTGGCACCACCTCGGCGGGTGGTACGAGGATGGTGACACGTACGATACCCAAGACGCCAATTTCCAGAAGGAGTTGGAGGCGTTCTGGGCCAACCTGGTCGGTCCGGATGAGCACCTCAGGCTCAGGGTGATGGAGACCCTGCATGACATTGGCAGAACGTGGGAAGCGGTCAGCGTCGGCGCTGAGGGCTGGATCAAGGTGCGGTTCGCGGACGGGTCGGAAAAGACCATTCAGCCGCCCGCCGCTGAGTCACAGGCGGCATGAGGCGACCGCAACCTTTATAAACCCGAGCGTATTACCACTCTGCAATCCTCACAAAGCACACATACAACGTGCATGGGCGAGCCGCCTTTTCCTACGGGAACTGGCAAATGGCTCGTTCGAGGACCCTTTTGCACATGACAGCACCGGGACGCAAGTCCACGGTCATCATGAAGCACGGGTCGACGAGAAAACGGGATTGGCCAATGGCCAGCCCAACGTCGAAGTAGATGATTCTCTATTCTTTCTCAAGAAGTAACCCTCGACGAGCGTTCATTTCGAGTCTCGCGAGGCACGCCGGATAATCCGTACGTCAGTCAGGAGTTCTTGCCGCATAATCAGTGGCGCCACGTCGCTTGCTTACTATGAAGTGCGAGCCCTCAGCCCACGCTGAGCCAATGGCGCCGGCGGAGCCCAATCCGTTCGAGCGGCAGCACCAGATGTACGACCAGTAGATGCAACGGGTGATGTATCCGTACATGATGCATGGCTTCTGGCCGGGCATGTAAGAGTCTGCTGATACAGATTGCGAAGGTGAAAGCTCCGGATGGTCCGGGGCTTTTTTGTTGCGCGTTTTCGGAACCCGATGGCACGTCCCCTGAGCGAGACGTGCCATCACGGCACGAACTGGAGGTGTAACTATGGCTTGGCGACCGCATGAGAATTTGATCAGTGGCGAACTGGACAACAGCGTCCTTGGGAAGGTGACTGGGTGGCTCCGGTTCGTCGGCATGAAAGAAGTGGTGAAGTTGGACCTGGCCGGCGACTTTCATCGCGACATCCGAGGCACGAAGGTCCGCCTGCGCAACCCAACCCCAACGCAGGACGGCGACCGCGCGAAGTACCTGGAGGGTTTTTCACCGACGCAGACGGGCAACGTCGGCGACATGACGGCCGGTCTGCCTCCACAAGATTACGTTTCTTACCCATATTTTGAGTTCTACTCTGAGCAGAACGGGCGTGTCGTCCTCGAACTGGACCCGGAGCAGGTGGAAGTGATCGGCACGCCGATCCCAGCCTGCGAATCCGATCCCGTTTCACGCGAGAAGCAGGAGCGGAACATGGCGGCTTTCCTTGGCGGCATGGCCCAGGATCTGGAGTTGCCACCTGGCCGGGCAATCTGCGTCGGTGCGGCTACAGTTTCAAGACCCACACAGGAAGGCGCCGCTCGCAAGCGACCCCACCGGATGCAGCTCCTCACGAAGGAGATCCGCGGAAAGCTCCCACCTCTGGGGAGCCAGGACGGCAAGGGCGGCAAAGCGGTGGCCTACGTGAAGTTCTTTACGCCCGATTCCAACTGGACTTGGTGGGCGACCGAGTTCGATGGCCAGGACACGTTCTTCGGCCTGGTCGAGGGTCAGGAGAAAGAACTCGGGTACTTCAGCCTCTCGGAGCTCCAGAACGCCCGCGGGCCGATGGGCCTACCGATCGAGCGGGACCTGCACTGGACGCCCAAGACGCTTGCGGAGATCGCCCCCGAGATGTTCACGGAAGGAGCCCAGTCGTGAAACCCTTCTGCCAAAACCCGAACTGCGATAGCCCGGGCTTCAAGGAAGTGTCGGTATCCGTCAGCAAGCCGTCCGACCAGAAGCGGACGCTCTGTGCGGCCTGCGAGGAGGTTTTTACCTGGGGCGTCCAGCATGGGAGGATAACCAGCCAGACGAAGGAGGTCTGGCTTGTAGCCGTATCCTCGGGCCGCCCGGGGGTGGTCGGTATGGTATGGGCGGTCTGAAGATAGAGCCCCCACTGGTAGAAATACGGAATATAAACCCCGCCAGAGGCGGGGGTGTTGGGGTTGGTTTGGGGATACATGTTTTCACCTCGGGATTTCTCCCTTTGAGGTAGTGAATGCGGCGGAGTTTATAAAGGTTTCGGTTTCCGCTACCACCCGACGGGAACAAACGGGGCCCGCAGAGGTGCGGCCGAGCGCAACACTTATAAAGTCCCGTCGCCCCCCCGTGTGTCGAGGTGCAACATGAATCAACGGAAAGTGTGGCTTCTTCAGAAGGTCGAGTCTGGGAGCCGGCAGGCTGTCCGGACGCTGTCGAGACAGTTAGCACGGTCGCCAGCCGACGAGAAGGAGGCAATCGCGGCAGGGATCGAATTCGAGCAGTGGCTGGCCGACGCCAGTAAGGACTGCCAGAATGGCGGGTGAGCGGGCTGGGAGGACGGTGTTCATGCTCACATAAAGGTCCTGTCGACCCTACTATCTCCCCGAAGCTGCCCCCGCAGGCGCCAACGCTACATCCCGGGGAGACCAGCGTACGCCGTGCGGGCCATTCATGGTCCGCATGGGCATGCCCCCTCCGAGGCCAGCCCCAGCTACCCCTCAATGAAGGCCGCCAATTGCCTGACCCTCTTCGCCCTGCTCGCTTCCCGAAGGTCAGCGATATCCTTCTGAAGCCTTCTGGCACGAAGACACAACCTCGCGAGGGCCAACATGTCGTCGTTGACAACGTGGTCGAGGTCGATGATGCCCATGCGAAGGTACTTCAACACCAGGTACTTCGCCTTCCCGGGGAGCCTCTCCTTCACGATGCCGACCATGATGAGAAGGTCGCCAAGCTTCTCCTGGAGCCTGTCCGCCTTGTACCTGGCCTTGTCGAACTCCGGGGCCGTTCGCTCGAAATCGACCGTACCGAAGGCACCGAAATCGACACCGCTGGACTCGTCCATCGCCGGCTTGACCCAGCCTCGCCCGGTCCTGACCGGCAGGGCCAAGACAGGCCCCCACTCCTCTGCCACTGCCAAACGTTCAAGTTCTTCCGGGTCCGCGAGTTCCTCGTCTTCGAGGTCAGGCAGGCTGCCATACCTGTTCTTTCGTTCCACCGAAAGCAGGGCCGAGACAGGCACGTCTTCGACCTCATCTTCCGCACACTCGATTACTTGTTTCATGCTGACGCCTCCGGGCTGCAGCCGCTCATGGGCGGTTCGCCCAAAACAAAGCGAACCGCCTGAGAAGAAGCGAAGGGCCGTCCAGCGGACCCCTCATTAAACCTTTAGGCCCATAGGCCGACCCCGCAGGGGGAAAGGTTTAAGAAAAGGGGTCTGCGTGGCCCGAAGCGACTACTGACCCACAGGCCGGAAGAGAGTACGGCTATCGCACCACCCCTTCTTTCGCACTATGCTCACAGTGCCAGGGCGTTCCTGGTCAACCGGTGCTCCGTATGGATGCTCTACTTCTGGCTTTGACCGTCCGTTCTGCCATCAACTTCGAGATGCTGTCGGAGTTGCGTTTACCCTCTCTCAACCACTCAACCTGCCACTCGGTAATCCTCTCGCCCTTCTTATGGACGAACTCGCCCGGCTTCGGCTCGTCAATCCACTCCCGTTGCAGCACCAGAACCAACGGGGGCTCCGCGCCGTCGGTCTTCCGAGAAAAAGCCGATGCTTGCTCGAACGTGGCAAAGGCACGGTAGCTGTCGTCGCCCCCGCCATCGGAGTGAACCCACACCCGGTACTCAAGAACATCGTCGTAGAAGTAGCCTCCGCCCGACCCGGCCAAGCCCGGATACATGCCGACTCTGGCAGGATCAACCGCGACCGGATACGGATGACCGTTCGTTCGATCTCCTCTTTCCACTTTAGTTGGAGCCCCGAGATTACCTCGCGCGACCCGATCATCCAGCCACTCATCCAGCACCACCGCCTCCTGATGCCTGCCCCCCAGGTTGCTGGTGTCGTTCAAGTGGATCTCGTTGGCATCCCGAATCAGGACCAGGTCGTCCGCCGCCAGATCCTCGCCTCGCTCCACCTTCTCGATGATCCGCTCGTGAGCCACGATCAGATCCCGGTTCATCTGCTTGTTCTCCTCATCCAGGTCGCTGTCCAGAGCAGCCCGCATGCCCTCGTTGTCGTCCTCCAACACGAAGAGGATCTGTTCCCTGATTTCTTCATTCGCCATTTTCACACCTCCAAGTGGTTGGCTCAAATCGTGGCCAACCTCTTGGTCTTCAGTCAACAACCACCACCTTCCCATCGTTCACTACGCACCGGTTCAGGTTGTGGTTCGCCCGCACTGATACTGCTCCAGGCCCAACGTCGATCGGGCCACCTGCTCCATCCTGCATCAACCCTAATCAATATGGAAAAGGCGGCATCCCGAGACACGAGAGCGGCCCCGACTCAACCCGGCCTCACATCACCACTTCTTCCTCAACGCTCCCGTTCTCAGACTCCTCAATGTTCTCGTCGCCGACCATCTTCTCGAATGCCTGCTGAAGGCAAAGGATGGCCAGCGGTATCTCATACCGACTGAACGACGTGCTCGATTTCCATTGGCCCGAACTGTCCTTGTACCTTCGTCCGATGGACGCCTTCAAGATTGTCTTGGTGCGTCCGCCGACGTTGATCTCATTCTCCCACAGCGCCGCGCTGACTCCGCCGGCACTGAACTTGGCAACTGGTTTTTGTCCTGCCATTTTTGTCTACCTCGAAGCGCGTCATCAAACGTGACGGGCCTCTTTCGTATGAAATGGAAAGAGGGCCGTAGGCGTCCTTTCCACAGAGTCGTTTGAGATCCGATCGCCGCTGTCCGAACGCAGGTGGTCCCGCAGTTCTCATATCAAGTTTACGCCGCCGTGATCATCGGCGAAGTCTCGTGGCCCGCTGTTTCAGCCTCCCCACCATCAGCCATCATGACGGCCTTGATCAACTCGCCGGCTGTTGCCCGGATACGCTCCAGCGAGGCCATCAGTGTTTCCTTCTTGCCGTCGTAGAGCTGGATGTAGTCGCTTGCCGCGGTATTGCACTCCAGCCCCACCGCCTGGGACACAACAAACGCCACGGCCTCGGCCTCGACCTCCCGGGTCTTGCGGCTCGTTTTTTGCTCAGCCTGCCCCTCCTTGTGAAGCATCTCATGGGCAAGCTCGTGGACCAAGACCGAGAACTCCTCGGCTGGCCCAAGGCCCGACCGGATGAGAATCCTGCCGCCGCAAGACAGGCCGTCGGCGGAACCCAGCGAGTCCGAATAAGCCAGGTCAATCCCATGGCTCCTGATAAGCGTCCTTAACCGCTGGAGGTGGTGCCTGGGGTTTCCCTCGACTCTGGCAAACTCCACAAAAGGCCGGCCCTCGGTCTGGTTAATATCGAAGACGTAGGCCCCCCTGAATGCAACAACTTCTTCCTCCTCGTTCTCTCTGCTCTCAACCGACTCGTCACCACCCTTCGTCCTTGCCCCTCGTTTCACGATCGGCGCAACAATCAGAATGCCCTTCTCGCCCTGCCGAACTTGTCGACCCAGGCTCCGCCACGTGCGGTATCCTGCCACGCGCCTGGCATCTGGCCGCTGAACGGCAATCAGCAAGGCATTGCCGAGACTGTACTCATGGAACCTCCCCATCGCCGCCAGGTACTCCGTCAGCCGCTCGCTCTGGCCACGCTCCAGGGCTGACATCAGATCCGCCGTCGCGCCGTCCACAAGCCGACGGATATTCTCGTTCCTCATATTTCCACCGCCCTGTCCGACGCGGCATCTGCCCGAATCCCGTCGCAACGACAGCACAGACAACCGAAGAGCTCGCCCTGGTCCACAGGCGCTCCGCATAACCGACATTTCGCCATTTTCAATACCTCCGCTGACATGCCTCTTGGGGCAGGCTCAGCCTCGTCGTAGGGCTGAGCCGACCGATCTACCCCACGCTACGCTCGTCCTTCCTCGGGATGTCAGGGGTTTGCTTCAACACGGCCTTCAGATTGCGCATGTTCATGGTATGACCTCCGGCCAAACCGCCTTGGGCGGTTCGCGCATTTTTTGCGAACCGCCGTCGCCACGGAGCGGAGGGCCCCTGGAGCAGACCCTTCGATAAACCTTTAGGCCGCAGGCCGAGCCCGGCAGGGGGAAAGGTTTACGATAAAGGGGCTGCGCGGGCCCGGAGCGACATAGACGCGAGCCGAAGCAGAGAGCCTCTGCAGAAAGCCATGAGCCGCGGCAATCAGCCAATGCCACACTTGAGTTGCTCAATGAACTCGTCGATCTCGACCAGAGCGGCAAGCTCCTGCTTCACCCGTTTCTGTTCGTCTGCCGTGAGAAGTCCATCGATGCCGTACCACACCAGCACTTCGCCCTCGCTGAGTCTCCTGCCAGTCCCGTCGACAGGAATGCCTCCTTGCCGTCGGATGTACTCCAACACCGCCCTCAGTTTATGCACGTTCATGGTATGACCTCCGGCTACACCGCCTTGGGCGGTTCGCCCGGTTTTTGGCGAACCGCCACGACAGCAGAGCGGAGGGCCCATTCAGCAGACCCTTCGATAAACCTTTAGGCCGCAGGCCGACCCCGGCAGGGGGAAAGGTTTACGATAAAGGGTCTGCGCGGGCTCGGAGCGACACCATGCAAATCAGAAACCACGCGAAGCAAGACGCCGGATGGCAATTCCACGAGGACCCTCTGAAGGCCTTGGATTGCCATCGCCAAATATTCTCCTTTTCCCCAATATAGTCGATTTTGTGTACAGGGGATAAGCCGTTGCGATTGAAGGACTTACAACGCGAAGGGGGGTACACTAAATGCACAATTGGGGAGCCGCATCCTTGGACTTCTTGTACAGGATTAGTGAGCGCTTTCGGCCGGAAAGGGACCCCTGCCCCGCACAAGCTGCGGCCCGCTCACTCCGAACCAGCAGCAGCGGCCCTTCTATCTCCCGCAGCATTTCTTGTACTTCTTCCCACTGCCACACGGGCAAGGATCGTTCCGACCAACCTTGGGTCCGCGTGAAGCGGCGCCGACACGTTCAGAGGACTGTGTCGGCAGGCCCAAAAGCGGCGCTGCCGAAGACTTCGCTACGAGGCCCAGTTCGCGTAGCATGGCTTCTCTGGAAATCCGAACCGGCGCCTGCCTCAACGGGTCCGGCATGGTCCGGACCCCGGAATACCGCCGCACAGGCCGACTCCGGAATCTGCAAGAAAGGACTTTTATGTGACGGCCGCGCTTATGTTGCGCTGGCAGCGCAAGTGGTTGAGAGGCCAAGATGATCCTCTCCGGAACTTCACATAAGATTCCGCTACAGCGTCCTCAGGAAGGCAAGCACGCCCGGCTCTTCGCGCCAGCGTTTTGGTGGCTTGGCTCCTGCTGGTTCGCAGTGGGCGAGGGCCTGGGCTTTCAGTTCCAGATCGACCTCGGCATAGATGTTGGTCGTGTTGAGCGAGACGTGCCCCAGCCAGGCGCGGATCGTGTTGATGTCCACTCCAGCCCTGAGGAGGTGAACTGCCGTGGTGTGACGGATCGTGTGTGCCCCCACTTTCTTCTTGGCGAGGGAAGGTGCCTTGCGGACGGCCTGGTTGGCGTATCGCTTGACCATCACCAGTATCCCAAAGCGGGTGAAGGGCCGCCTGCTTCGGTTCAGGAAGACCGGTTCGGCGCTGTCCCGTCCCGCCACCAAGGGTGCCAGGAAGTCAACGGTCTTACGCCAAAGGGGGCACAGGCGGGTCTTATTCCCCTTGCCCTGGATGCGAATCGATGGGCAACGGCCGAGGTCCAGGTCGCCGATCGTCGCCTGAGCGATCTCGCTGGCCCTCGCCCCCGAGTTGTAGAGGGTCAACAGCAGCGCGTAGTCGCGGCATCCCTGCGGACTGCCGCGTTCGGGAGCGTCGAGCAAGGCGTCCATTTCCGCTTTCTCCAGGTAGGCCACCACGGACCGTGGGGCTTTCTTGAAGGGGATGGCCCGGACCTGCGACGACCAGACGACCTGTTCGGAAAGATGCTCGGCGACGAAGCGGGCCCAGGCATGGACCGTCGCCAGACGCTGGTTGCGCGTGGCGACCGACGAGCCACGGTCCTGTTCCAGACTGTTCAGGAAGCCGCGGATGGTCTCCGGGGTGAAGTCCTCCAGGGCCAGCCGGTCGATTGCTCTGTCGGCCTTGCGGCCCACGAACGGCAACAGGAGCGTCATGGTGTCCCGGTAGCTCTTCTGCGTGTTGCGGGAGAGATTGCGTTCGGCGATGACGTGCTCCAGCAGGAAGCGACGAATCCAGCGGCCGGCGGGTTCTCTTTCAAGCATGGGGCACCTCTGAGCAGGCATAGCGCTCGAAACGGTCATTGGCCGCTGCCAGAAGCTCTGGAACCATGGTCAGATAATCCTGGGTCCCGGAGAGATTCAGATGGCCCAGGTACGTTGCGAGGTAGGGCAACAGGGCATGGATATCTTTGCCCTGGCGATACCAGGCGATCAACCGATGCATGGCCGAGGTATGCCTCAGGTCGTGAAGTCGGGGCCGGAAGCCGCCGGGGCCGACCTGGTTCAGTCCGGCCCGGCTGCGCACCTGCTGATAAATGCTCTCGACGTATCCGACATCCAGAGAAGGCTTTTTGCACGTGGCAAAGAAGGTCGAACCGCCCGTGACGGGCCGATGGTAGCGTTTGCGTTGGTGGAAGTACGCCTCCAGGACGGTAGTGAGCTGCGGCGGAATCGGCACCAGACGCGTCTTGTAGAACTTGCTCTTGCGGACCATGAGCAGATCCTCCGCGAGATCAACGTCGGCTACGGTGAGCCGCCGCGCTTCGCCGATCCGCAACCCGGCCCCGTACAGCAGGGTCAGGAGGGTTCGGAACGTCGGTGCCCGCAGAGGATCCCACTGCTTTGCCAGGCTGTCCGTCGCGGCGATCAAGCGGCGGAGTTCCTCGTGGCTGAAGATATGGGGCCTGAAGGCCGAGGGCGGCCATCGGACCGATGCGGGTAACGGCGAGGAGGCGACGAACCCCCTCGCCAAGAGGAACCGGTAAAGGCCTCTCAGCGTCGAGAGAAGGTAGACTCCGCTGGCCTTGATGGGCGCCTGCCCGGCCAGATGCGCCCAGACGGCGTCGGGATTGATCCGGTCGAGGTCGGCGTCCCCTATGTTCCAAAGGAAGCTTCTCAGACGCTTCTCGCCGGCCAGGAACTGGACGCCCAATGATCGTTGATAGGCAACGTAATCGGAGATGGCCGATGACAGTTTCATTGCACACCTCCCAAGTCGAGCATCGCCACCTGGCGCAGCATCGGCAGGTCGACCTTGGCGTAGATGCGGGTCGAGTCGGGATCGGAGTGTCCCAGGTGGTCGCCGATGATCTTGAAGGACACTCCCCGGCTGGCCAGGTGAGTGGCGCAGGCATGCCGCAGCGCGTAGGCGCCGTACCTGGGCGACCGAATGCCCACGGCTCGCATCCGGTTGCTGACGGTATGACTCAGGATCCCGATAGTCACCGGTCGTATGGGTGCCAGCCACGTCAGAAAGACCTCGCGGCACGCGCTTCGCGGACGGGCTTCCTTCAAGTACCGCAGGATGGCATTGCCCACCTGGGGAATCAGCGGGTAGACCTGAGCCTTGTTCACCTTGCGGCGCCGTATCAGAATCTGGTCGTGCTCCCAATCCAGATCCTCCAGGCGGAGCCGGGCGACCTCGCTGGGCCGCAGGCCGTAGATGGCCAAAAGCATCAGCATCGGCAGGTCACGGATGTTGCGGGGATCGTCTGTGCTCAGGCTGGAGAGGAGCCGCTGCACGTTCTCCCACGACGGCCCCTGCGGCAGATTCTCCTGGCAGTAGAGACGCGGCCCTTTGATGCCGCCGGCGATGGCGGGCGAGCACCATCTCCGGCGTCCGGCATGCTGAAAGAAAGCCCGCAACACACCGACCTCGGTAGCTATGGCGCGCCGGAACCAGCCACGCTGAGCGAGCATGGCCAGGTGAGCGTCGACATCGGCCAGGCGGACCGTGGAAAGAGAACGCCCCGAGGCGCCGTACCACTTGAGGAATCTCCGAGCCACTATCAGACGGCCTGCAACGGTTGCCGCGGCCAAGCCCCGCTCGTCCTCCATCCAGACCGTGAAGTCTCGGAGAACTTCCGCGAAGGGGTCCGCGGCCTGCGGCGCCTCGCTGAAGCGGCCAAGGAATCGAAACCAGCTTACCGCCAGCTTGATAAAGGCGATCCTTGGGTGAGCCTGGCGGTCGGGCCGGTACTCGTATCGCGACCTGAAACGCCACCAGCGGTCCGCCGCCGAGCGGACCTGCTCTACGGTCAGGCTGCGGCCGGGGGAAGCATCCAACTCCCTCGCGATGCACAACAGCATCCCGGCATACTCCCGCAGCCTGCTGAGCGAAAACCCTTCCCGGCTACGCTCCTTCAGGAAACGCTCCCGGTCCTCGGCGAAGGGCCCGTCCCGATGACGGGCCAGCGCATCAGCGGAATCGAACAGAGTCTCAAACATGGTCGTCCCTCCTTTCAGGGAAAGTTGCCGACCATGAAACGCCATCTGTTATGTGATGTCCACGGAAAAGGGAACCTGGCCTCTCAACCACTTGCGCTGCCAGCGCAACATAAGCGCGGCCGTCACATAAAAGTCCTAAATGTTGAGCTCAACATTTGGACTTGCGCGCTCCCCTGCTTCGCGCTATGCTGGTTCGTGGAAGAAGCCTTGACCAAGGGAGGTGTATCATGAGCCGTCGTATCAAGAAGTTCCTGTTGGGCCTTGTGGCCGTTGTCGCCCTTCTGGCAAACGCGGTGTTGCTTGTCCGTGGGCTCTCGAAGAAGGAGACGGATGGCAAGGGTGAGAAAACCCGAAATCCCTTGCTGGCCGGCACCGCCACCGCAAGTATCCTCGCGATCGTGGCCCTGCTTATGAACCGGCGCCGCGAACGCGACGAACACCAGAGGGTGCTCGGCCGTTGCCCGGTGTGCGATGTCCAGTTGACCGGCCTCGGCAAGTACTGCGCCACCTGCGGAAGCCGGGTATGAGCGGCACAGGGCTCCGTCTGTGACAAACAGGCCGCTCCGGGGCCGAGAGTAACACGTGGCTTGCACGCTAACAAAGCCGTTGTGAGTGTGCAGAAAGGAAGTTACGCACCGCGTTGCGACACGACAGACGGTAGCAGGAGCCGCCGTGGCGAACCCTTCAGCATGTTGCGAAAGCAAAACGACGAGGGAAGACCCCCGCCCTTTCACGAAAAAAGGTGTTTTCACCACGCGGTGAAACCGATGTAATGGGTGAAAGACGACCTACTCGGCGTTGTCTCTCACCACCCCATGACTTGGTGTCCCGTCGGATTGTCGTCTCTGGGAAGAGCGAGAAGATAGCTCTGACTTGGAGTACTCGTAGGTACGACGGCAACGGACTTCGGGGCGGCGTGACAATGTCCGATCTTGACTTTCGCCAAAAAGGACATATACTAGACACGGCAGGAACGCAAGCCAGCAAGCCATCTGGCGGCCGGGGAACAACCTATGCCCTTCGATTTGCCGTTGCCGACTCCTTTTAAGGAGCAAGGTTGGAAGGCGAAGATCCAGGAAAAGGAGCGTGTTGAGGAACCGCACGTTGCCATCATCTTCAAGATGAAACGATGGCGTTTTGGTTTGAGAACACACACGTTCCTTGACAGACTCCCGAGGCATAGGGAGGTTCCAGAGGACGTCGTGAAAGCAATCATGGATGGAATGGAAGAACTCTGCCGCGAATGGGACAAGAAATACCCGCTCAACCCGGTTTAGGGTGTTGAAAGCGAGGAGAAAAACGATGAGTAACACGACCTTTGTGATTGATAGGCCATCAAGCAGGAAACAGGGCTGTTTCGGCCCTGGTGCTCGGCGGCTTAGCTCCGCAGACCAGATTCACAGTGCAATCTCCGCTGCCAAGAAAGGGGATTTGTGGGTCGTCCTTGCGCGATCTTGCGTCAACGTGTTTCTCAAGAGCGTCACTTGGCCAGCTCAAAGGAAGATGGGCAACCTCTTAGTCTTGGGTGATGTGCCTCGTTCGCAGGAAGTACCACTGTCGCTTCTCTTTGATCGCATTGCGGTTACACTCAGCGGCACCACTCTTTCTTGTGCGGAGCTGAAGGAAGTGATTTCGGCTGAGAACAGAAGCAGCCTCTTCATTTCTGGGACAATCAACAAAGGAAGTGGTACACTGACGTTGTGGAGAGGCGATCTCACACCACTGGTAGTGCCACTGTCTGCCTTTCGACCGACAGGGAGCGGAGAGCGTCCAGATTTTGACCGGTTTGCGGTCACTGACTACGGCCAAACACTGCGCTTTGGCGATTATGAAGCCTCGGCGGATGCCGTACTCTACGAATATGATCCTGTCTATCGTCGTACGCTGACTGCTCAACGGAGAAAGACAGAGAAAGGTTTTGGCCCTTCCTTGCGCAGGCTTCGTATGCAGAAGGGACTTCACCAAGACCAGTTCAGCGGCTTAAGTGCCAAGACAATAGCCCGGTTGGAACGTGGCAAGATCAGTAGACCACGTGGTCGAACTCTCGACCTCATTGCCAAACGCCTGGATGTCAAACCGGACGAAATTGAGACGTACTGAAGCCGTCCGGGAGCCGTGCCGTTGTAATTACACGGGTGCGTTCGCTTGTCGGGTACAGAACCCGAAGGTCGTTGATCTGGGTTCAGCCTCCGCCACCCCTGGACCTCTCACTTCACCAAACGCTCGCCCTTGTGCCAAAGTCGCTGACGTTGAACAATCCCGCGTGCCGCGAGCCGTTCGATGTTTGGCGCCTCAAAGAACTTCGTCGTGCCGCAGAGTGTCGTATCGCTCCAATCGAGAGCGTCGGCGAGAACAAAGACGATGTTCGGGCGATTCTCGGCTGCGTGCAGCACAGCCAGAGGCGCGAGCAGCAGGGCGGTGAGGATTGTGAGTGTATGTTCCATGGTGTGTTGGATAGCATCGGCCTTTCCTTATTTGTTCTTCTCGCCTCGCCCGGGAAACTGATCCGTGCGAAACGGGAATGCCGGCAGGCCGGCCTTGTTGTAGAGGTTGCAGACCGGGTGATCAGCCCACGCGTAGCGGACGGCGATGGGTTGCTTCACCTCATCGGACCAGACCACAACGGTTGTGCCTTCGATCTTCGCCTGCGCATTCACCCAGCGCCGGGTCGCGTCACAGATCGTGAAACCTTGCAGTTCGCTGCCGGGACTCGGCAGTTCGAGCGGCCTGGGCGGCAATTCAGGCTTGCGGAGGTTCGGATGATACGTCGCGGGCAAGGGCCGGGCGACGAGTCCGTCAGCGGCATGCTTGAAGGTGATGATCGCTTTCCCGTTCGCGATGTTCATCGCGTCAAACACCGGTCCGCTCCACGCGAGGTCTTTGAAACCATACGTGTTCGCCAGCGCAACCAGCGCTAGCCGGTAGCCGGCGTCCTGTTTATTCAACGGGTGCAGATCGCCGTCCTCGCATGTGTCGATGAGGTTGGCCATGCCGGTGTTGGGCAGTGCTAGCGCCGCGGTCTGCGCTTCGCGGCACTCCGCCCACGCGCTCTCGACCAGCAGGTTCGTCCGCGCGCCGAAACCGGGCAACTGGCAGAGGTAAAACGGAAAGTCGCCGATGCCCCAGCGTCGCCGCCAGTCGTTGATGAGGATTCTCAGATGCTGCGCGTAGCGCGGATTGCCGACGTTGCTCTCGCCCTGGTACCACGCCGCGCCCTTGATGGCGAACGGAATCAACGGATGCAACATCGCGTTGTATTGCGACGGCACCGGCATCCAGTGCAGCACGCCTCTCACCGGCGCGACCGGCAGCGGCTCCGCGTCCTTCGGCAACGGCGCAAAGATTTTCTCCGCCTTGCACCGCCACTCGCCGTTGAGCGACACGGCCTGGAATTTCGGATTGAACGGCACGACGGAAAACGCGCCGCCGGTGATGCCGCCGGCGCCGGTGTAACCGCGCACCCGGATCGCCAGCGTGTTCCGTCCGGGGCGGCCGACGCCTTTGGGAAACGACAGCCGCGATGTTCCGGCGCCGAGCAGGTTGGCCGTCGGTGTCTCGAAGATCTTCACGCCATTCAAATACACCGCGCAGAACGCCCGGCTCGCGGGAAAATCCAAGCGCCATGCCGTGCCGAATTCCGCCGACACCTCAATCTCCCGGCGCAACCACACCACGCCGCCGTCGGCTAATCCCATCTTCGCCAACGTCGCCGGCAGCATGACTGTTTTCCAATCTGCCGTGTCCGCCGCTGGCGCAGCCCATGCGTCAGCAGTCGTCGCTGCGGGATCGGCGCGATCGTATTTCGTCTCCCACTTCGCGAGTGCCGCGACGTAATTGGTCACGAGCAGGTCGTGGTTGTCGTAATCGTCCAGGAGCTTGTTCATCTTCGCGACAAACTCCGCGTCCGATTCCTTCGTCAGCGCCTCGCGGCTTGTCCAGCCTTCGACAGATGATCCGCCAAACGATGCGTTGATGATGCCGATGGGAATCCGCAACCGCCGCTGCAGTTCACGGGCAAAGAAGTAACCCGTCGCCGTGAAGTTCGCCGTCGTGTCCGGCCCGGCGACGGTCCAGTTGCCCGTGCACTGTTCCTGGGGTTTCGTGTCGGTCTTCCAATCCACGTAAAACTGCCGGAGCAACGGGTTCGCCGAGTTGCGCACCTCCTCCTTGGCATTGGCGACGCCGCCGATGTAGAGCCACCCGGTCCGCCCGTCGATGGTCATCGCCATGTTCGACTGCCCGGAGCAGAGCCAGACGTCGCCGACGAGCACGTCGTGAATCACGAGACCGTTGACTTTCAAATCCCGCGGTTCGGCATTGACCTTGAGCGGATCGAGTTTCACCAACCACTTCCCGCCCGCACCGGCTGTGGTGGTCTTCTTCTGCCCCGCGAACTCGACGGTGACCTCCTCGCCAGGCGTTGCCCAACCCCAGACAGGAACCGGCTGGTCGTGCTGGAGAATCATGTGATCGGAGAACATGGCCGCCAGATTCAACTCACCGGCGTGCAGCACGGTCAGTGGCACCAGCAGCAGGGCGGCGAGGAGTGTGAGGGTGAGTTTCATGGTTGTTCCTTTCGTTTTCATATGATTTGTCAGTTCCAATCGTTGGAAGTCATCGCACCGCGGTTTTCCAACGATTGGAAAAAGCCGATGCGGAGTTTTCCAAAGCTTGGAACTTCCGTCAAGGTGCGGCTGGCGTGCAGCGCGGCCACCGGCACCAGCAGCAGGGCGGTGAAGAATGTGAGGTTGGGTTTCATGGTGTGTTTGAGTACATTCGCCGTCCTATTTGTTTTTCTCGCTCAGCCCGGAAAACTCGTCCATGCGAAAAGGAAAGGCCGGGAGGCCGTCGCTGTTGAAAAGCGTGGCCGCCGGATTGTCGTACCACGCATAGCGAACCGCACATGGTTGTTTCACACCCGGGGCCGTGAGATTGACCTGGGCGCCTTGCAATTCCGCCGCCGCAGGAATGAACTTGCCGTCGGCCCCGGCCAGCTCGAATCCGCTCGCCGCGCCGCTTCTGAGCACCAGGCTCTGACCGCGGCCGCCGGGATCAAAGGAAAGAACAACCTTATCGCCGACGAATTTCGCGTCTTTCACTTTCGGGCCGGAGGCAATCACGTCATGGCCGTACACCTGCTTGAGCGCGACCAGCGCCAGCCGCCGGCCGACTTCTTGTTTATTCGGCGGGTGAATCTCGCCGGGCAGCCCGATGTCGATGCCCACGGCCAGGCCGGCTTTCAGCACCGTATCGGCGACTTTCTGCTGGGCGGCCCGCAACTCGGCGAATCCGCTCTGCGGTTGTGACGGCCCGGCGCCGAAATTCACCAATTGCATGCTGAGAAAAGGAAAATCGTCGCCCCAAGCCTTGCGCCAGCCGCCGATCAAACGGGTCATCAGTTCCGCGTACTTGTCGGCCCGCGGACGGTTGCTTTCGCCCTGATACCAGATCACGCCCTTGATCGTCATCGAGGTGAACCGGACAATTCTGGTTTCATAACAGTGCCCGGTGCCGGCCACGAGACTTGCGGCTTCGAGGTGCTTCTTCTGTTCGGCGGTAAGGCGATCAACCGGGCGGGGTGGCGGCTGTCGTCCGGCCTTCTGGGCTTCTCGAACGTCGGCGGCCCACTTCACGAATGCATCGCGGTCGGCATCCCCAAGGGGCTTCAACTCCCTGAGCACCGGCTGCGCCTTCGCCAGCGTCTCGGGAAACCCCGGGATCGCCGCAGGAGGCGTCCACGATTCAGCGTCCGTCGCACCTTGAGAGCCCTCGGCCAAGCCGATCGGGACGTTCAGCCGCCGGTGCAGTTCCCGGCCGAAAAAATAGCCCGCCGCGGAAAACGATTTCACGGTTTCCGGCGAGCAGATCAACCATTCACCTGCTTTGCCGCAGCAGAGACGGATCTGCGGGTAGTTGGCCGCCGCCGCTTCCTGCTCGCCATTCTGCACGCCACCGTAAGTGCACCAAGGGCCTTTCAGGACCGTCATTCGCATGTTCGACTGGCCTGAACAGACCCACACGTCGCCAAGAAGGATATTTCGGATTTCGGATTTCTGATTGGCGATGGAGGATGTGACGGTCATTACCTGCGGGGTGGAGTTTGCCGGCATCGGATCGAGCGTAACCAGCCATTGGCTGTCCTGGTCGGCCTTGGCGGTTTTCTTCTGACCGGCGAATTCGACGGTGATTTCCGCGCCCACGTCGGCCCGGCCCCCGACCCGCGCCGGCACGTCGCGCTGGAGCACCATGTTGCTGCCAAAGCACGGGGCCAGGCGGACCTCCGCGCAGGAAACGTCCAGCCGGCCCATCACGAGCAGGACCGCCAGTGTCGGGAGCAGACAACGTTTCATCACTCGCCCTCCTTTTCCGGCGGAAACAAATCAAACTGTCGCAATGGGGGGTCGACCACGAGCCGGACCTTTCGCGCCGTGACGGGATCGAATCGTTTGCTGAAGATATTTCCGTAAACGGCGCCTTGGCAGATCGTCTTCCAAGTGCCGTCGTCTTGGACGGCGTCGAAGATGAACTTCTTCCCATCGCCGCGGTGGTGGTCCGGGTTTTCGATGGTCAACTCGATGCGGTCGAAGGTTGCCGGCCGTCCGAGGTCCAACTCGCCGCCCGAGGAAATCTTGCCGGTCGTCAACGATCCTTTCGACGCGGCCGCCAGGGCAAACGGCTCCAGCCGCCGGTCGTAAATGACCTTGAGAATCGAAACAGGAGACTCGCCCTGTCCGGCCAAGAGCTTCGAGGATACAACCGTGGCTGGGACCGGCGGGAGCTTGGGCTCACTCTCCCCCATGCTGAAGACGTAGAGCGTGTTGCCCGTGAAGACGCTGCCCGGCCAGGGCGCGGCGCGAACACCCGTGACGCACTGGCCGTATTTCTCAAGCCACGGTCCGGTGGTCTTGCCGGGCGTCGGCAGGCCGTCGAGCATGGGCGGCAGGCCGAAAAGGTAATTCCGGTCGGCGCAGGCCACGCTCACGAGCGTGCGGATCCGGTTCTCGAAGGAGGAACAGTCAACGAGATCGGCCCGGCGCGATGCGGGCGTGACCACGAGCGTCTGGACCTTGCCGTCGCGGTAAACACATTCGACGGTGGTGCCCATGGCCGCATGCAGCTTGAACGATACGTCCCAGTCCTCGGGCCATGCCGGAAGCAGGTAGATCTTCCGGCCGTCGCTTTGCAGCAGCAGGCTTTGCAAGGCGTTGGCACTGACGGCCCCGTGGTCGTTGTCGGGCGTGTAGTCCATCTTCGTTTCCCAGAAAGCGGGAAATCTCGCCCGGGGATGCCCCGGCACCGGAGGGACCATGTCGGCATTGCCCGCGATGTTCGGAAATCGATCGTCGAAATTGATGCTCGTCAGCCGGGCCGCCTCCCGCGGCAGCCCCAGGCAGGCCGCCCAGATCGGCGCCGACTGCCAGCCGCCCGTCTCCCAACTCTCTTTGTCCGGCGTCCCGTCGAGACTGAGCTGCCGGACGTGGAACGACTGGCGCGCACGGGCCAACGCCTCCGCGTCGCTTCCGAGCGACGCATGACGGAACGGCCAGACGGCATACAGCTCCGGCGTTTCGCAGATGAGCCGACCGGTGTATTTCTCCCCCGGCGCCAGCAGCTTCAGTCCCTTGACGGTCCGCCACGGGACATCGGGCAATTCTTGGAGGAATCTCGACCAGTGCTGTTTGCGCTGGCGGCCGATGAGCGATTCGTCGAAGGCAGCCAGCTTGCCGACGAGGTATCGCAGTCCCGAAACCTCCGTCACGGGATTGGTGACCGGTTGATAGGTTTCCGCGACGCCGGCCGGCTCCATGACCATTTTGCCGCGCGCGTCGCGCTTGGGGAAATGCAGCTCGTAGAACTTGATGAACTCGTCGGCGCAAGGCAGGAGGAACGCTTCCAGAAAGGCCCGGTCCTGCGTGTGCTGGAAGTAGTCGCACATCATGGCCGTCATCTCGATCGTGCCGAGATAATGGTACTTCAAATGTCCTCCGAGACCGACGTTGACCGCCGCACCTTTGAGGTAGATCCCCTCGGTCATGAACGCGCCGTCATGACCGAACCACTGGCGGCAGCGGTCGCGGCTCACCTCGAGCGCGTCGCGGACCGTGATGAACCCCGGCATCATCGTGTCGTAATCGCCGCGCGCGAGCATCGCCCAGAAGGGATGCCGCGTGTTTTGCCAGAAGACGAACGGGATGAACCCCCAGTCGCGGTTGTCGGGACCCGCCGGCGCGGTGCGAGGCTTGCCGAACTTGTGGCTGCCGACCGGCAGGTCCATGGTGAAGATCGAGCCGTTAAAAGGCGGCGGAACGCTGCCTCGGCTCGCCGCCGTCTGGAGGAACCGCTCCAGCGCATAGCGCTGCGTGAGTTGGCGAGCGTTGCTCCGGCTGTCGATCACCAGGCTCTTGCAGTAATCGCTGATCGGCTCCTTGAACTGAGTGAACCGGTAGCCGTCCAACCGCACCGGCTCATCGCCGCACTTTTCAACAGCGATGTAGCTCCGGTCCCAAAACGCCCGCCACCAAGTCTTGTGAGCGGCAAAAGCCTTTTCAGTATCCATGGTCGCCGCTTGGGTCGCCTGCTGCTCGATGCGCGCGAACCAGGCCGCGGCCGTATCGGTCCGGCACGCCAGCACATGAACGGCAAAGTCGATCCGGCGGCTCTTTTCCGCGAGCCGCAGCGATTCGGTCGTCGCCCGCACGAAGCCGGCCCCACGGATCAAGCAGCCGGAAGTCAAGTGGAGCAATGGGTCTTCGAGCTTCTCGGCAAGTTGGGCCTGCTTCAGGTCGCTCAGTTTCTGTTTCCAAGGCGAGGTGATATTCCGGTAGGCCCAGACCAACCGGTCGGCAGTGTCGGCCAGCTTGATCCCGGCCGTTCTGGCCATCGGCAGCTTGGGGTGGCCATCGGCGGCTTCAGCGCTCGGCACACCGAGCAAGCCGCGCCAGCATTCCTGTGTCACGACCGCCTCCAGCGGCGTCGCACACTCTCCCTCGACGCGGATGACCGGATGATTCGCGTCAACCCAGACCCGCAGTCTCACTTCCTCGGCGGCGTTGCCGGCCTTGATTGCGATCGCGCCGTCGCGCAAGACAAGCTCCTGGCGAAACGGCTTTCCGTTTGCGAAAGGATTCGGCGTCAGCTTCAACCGCACGCGTCCCAGCTTGGGCAAGGTATGCGAATCGTTGAACGCATCAACCTTGCTGATGTAAAAAAGTAGGTCGCCGTCCGGTTCCACCCAGAGGTTGATGCCGACGTCGCCGTTGCCCAGCGGCATCGAGCCTAACGAATCCGCACTCGGTGAATCCCAGACGACATTGCAGTCGTCCAACGTCTTCACAACCGGCATACCCGCCGCGTTCTCTGCCGCGCGAAGTTCCGTGACCACGGCCAGCGGCGCCAGCAGCAGGGCCGTG
>Ga0209777_10001658_pt1 | contig 31401 bp, 29 predicted proteins | sample FrelakmetHBP12HB_FD_187147 | JGI IMG/M metagenome (GOLD analysis project Ga0209777, IMG submission 187147) | Freshwater lake sediment microbial communities from the University of Notre Dame, USA, for methane emissions studies -HBP12 HB (SPAdes)... | ecosystem: Environmental > Aquatic >... | reverse complement strand
TTCTCCTTGGTGATGAATCATTCCATTAATCAACCCCGCCATCCAATCCCAGTGCGTGGCGCACTCCGGGAAGACACCCAGGTGCCGACCGGGAGTAGTCATCACCGAAAAATGCAGTGCCCCTCTCCCTTCGGAAACCCCAGCGGGACGCTTCTCGAAGGGGCCGGAAGTGAGTGGGTAACTCAATTCCCACTGCTCCGGGACTTTTTTCTGAAACGCCCAGTGCCCCCCGCTCTCCTCCCCGCTGGGTTGGAAGACAGCATCCGCAGCCTGCCACTTCTCAGAGGGCAAGGTTTTCTTCCATAATGCCTGCACTTCGGGTCGGACGAAGGTATACGACCCGAAACGCTCCAGTTTCAGTCCGTCTCCGGAATCGAGCAGTTCATAATCTTTCCAATGAGGGGAGGATAGTAAATGGATTTCAGCAACCATAGAAACCAGGCAAAGAAATGTCCAAGAAATTCGACTACCAAATATGCAAGAACCACTTGTAATTCAACCCCACTATGTGCTAAAATAAGCATGTCCGTGGGAGTAAGTGGGACAAAGTGGGATACCGGAATTTCCGGCATTCTGGTTAAATAAGGCATGTAGAACTAATGTTCCTAAATCAGTACCAGCATTCCTTTGATGATAAAGGCCGACTGACGATCCCGTCGAGATTCCGGGAACTACCAGCCGAAGGCGCTTTCGTCGTCCAGGGGCTGGACCGCAACCTGATGGTACTGCCTCCGGCGGTTTTTCAACTCATCTATAACCGCCTGATGGAGATGAACCTGACAGACCCAACGGCGCGCCTGCTCCGGCGCATCATCCTAGGGAATGCCCTGCCGGTGGTGCCAGACGGTTCCGGGCGTATCCTGCTCTCGCAGAACCTAAGAGAATATGCAGACCTGAAAGAAAACGTCGTTTTCGTCGGCCAGGGCGATTATTTCGAAATCTGGTCGCCCGAACTCTGGAAAGAGCAGGAAACCCAAGTCAGCGACGCCGAGACCAATGCGCAACGCTTCGCAACTCTCAATCTTACAATCCGCTGAGATGATATCAGCGCACCAACCAGTACTTTACCAGGAAATTATACACGCTTTACGCCCGAAAAGCGGAGCACGCTATGTGGATGGGACAATTGGCGCAGGCGGTCATGCAGCCGGCCTGCTCGCTGAAAGCGAACCGGGGGGTCTCCTGCTCGGCCTGGATGTGGACCCCCAGGCGCTCGACCTGGCCCGTCAGAAACTCGCTCCCTTCGGGGAGCGCGCATGGTTAAAAAAGGCCTCCTACACCTCCCTCCCGGACCAATTGGCTGAACTAGGCTGGGACTCGGTGGATGGCATCCTGCTCGACCTCGGGGCCTCCTCCATGCAGTTTGATACCCCGGAGCGCGGTTTCTCCTTCCTGGCCGACGGTCCGCTGGACATGCGCTTCGATCCGTCTAACCCGCTCACCGCCGCCGAGATCGTCAACGAGTGGCCGGAGCAGGAACTGGCCGACCTGCTTTTCCGCTACGGGGAGGAACCCGCCGCCCGGCGCATCGCCCGGGCCATCGTCGCCGCCCGGCCCGTTGGCGGGACCCGGCAACTGGCTGCCGTTATCGAACGAGTCAAGCCCCGGCGAGGTCCCCACCACCCCGCCACGCAGACCTTCCAGGCTCTGCGCATTGCTGTCAACGGCGAACTGGAGGCATTGGAAAAAATTCTTCCGTTGGCGGTGCAGGCTCTCGATCCGGGAGGCAGGCTGGCAATCATCTCATTCCACTCGTTGGAAGACCGGCTCGTCAAAGATTATTTTCGCCGGGAAAGCAAGGACTGCATCTGCCCGCCCCGCCAGCCAATTTGCACCTGCGGGCATAAAGCGAGTATCAAGGAAATCACCCGCCGGCCCATCACGCCGACGGAGGCAGAAATAAACCAGAATTCCCGCGCACGCAGCGCCAAGTTACGTGTTGCTGAGAAATTGTAGGCAAGCCAATGGGTGTTGGCTCAGAACGGAGGTGCAGCGTCACCGAATACTACTAATAACCAGTTGATGGACTGAAAAGATGAACAATGTCACGCAAATCGTTCAGAAAGTTCGTCAGGCTCCCTGGCGGGTGCAACGCCAGTGGATTGGCCTGTTTTTGCTTGCATTGGTATTGATGGCCATGGTAGCCGGCATTTACTTAAATGTCACTGTGCGGGCCACACTGGTCGGGCGTGAAATCCAGACCCTGCGAAACGCGATCACCACCAACCAGCGCGTCAACGCCGATTTGGAAACGCAGTTAGCCGGGCTGACATCCATCGAAGCCAGGCAGAAACGCGCCGATGCCATGGGTTTCCAACCTGCCAGTCTGGATGAGATAACCTACGTGTCCGTCCCCGGGTATGTCGCGCAATCAGCTGTGGACATGTCCACGCCAAGCACAAACCCGCCGGTTGTTCCGATCATCCTCCCAGAATACACTGAATCCTGGATCGATTATTTCATGAACCAGCAGGCTTCTTCCGCCTCGGCTGGAGGGCAGCCATGAAACCACATCCTCATGCCTGGCGATATTTAAGCGCTGCTTTGCTCCTGGCTGTGTTGGGAATCACCATCCTTGTGCAGATTGTCCGCATCCAGAACAGCCCGGAAGTGGCAAGTGTCATTAATCGGGGCAGTGAAGTTTTAAAGGTCTTTTACCCACCGCGAGGGGAAATTTATGACCGAAACGGCAGCCTACTGGCCGGGAATAAGACCGTTTACGAAATCGGTCTGGACCTGACAGCCAAGCCGGATATGTCGACCGTCCTGCTGGCCCTCCAGATGTCGGGCATAGACCTCAATGATGTCAATTACAGGATTTCACAAGCCCCCGCGGATGCCGAGTACATCATTCTGGATGATTTTGTCTCCGCCGACAAAGCCGACCAATTGATGACACTCCAGAAAGCTGCCCATGGCGACCAGACCGGAAAAAACCTGGATGCCATTTACTTCACACCCCATTACGCACGCAGTTACCCGGAAAATGACATGGCTTCCAATGTACTCGGTTTCGTAACAGAAGATAACCATGGATACATGGGCGTCGAAGAGAAATACGACAACATCCTGGCGGGTATCCCCGTCCAGATGGCGGTTCCCGCCGACCCGAGGCGTGCCACCGAATACCCCACCATCCCACCCGGTCAAACCATTATCCTGACAATTGACCTCGAAATCCAGGCCGCCGTCGAAAAAATCCTGGACCAGGCTCTTGCAAATACCGGCGCATCTTCCGGAACGATTATCGTCATGGACCCACGCACCGGCGAAATCCTGGCCATGTCTTCCACACCACGCCTGAACTTGAACGACTACCAAAGCATCAGTACGGTTTTCCCCGGAGAAACTCCCTTCAACCGGGCCATCAGCGAAGCCTATGAACCTGGCTCAGTCGCCAAAATCCTGACCATGGCAGGTGCCCTGGATAGCGGCGTTGTCCAGCCCAGCACGGTCTACTTCGTCCCGCAATTCATCGTGGTGGGGGGATCCAAGATTTACAACTGGGATGGCGGCGCGTGGGGAAATCAAGATATGACCGGCTGCCTGGCAAACTCGCTCAACGTCTGCCTGGCCTATATCTCCGACAGGTTGATGGGCAGTGATATTTTCTACTCCTACATGCAGCGCTTTGGCCTCGGTCATGTGACCGGGATCGACCTGGCCCAGGAAACCTCCGGACGCTTGAAACTTCCTGGTGATGAAGACTGGAAGCCCGTGGAACTGGGCACCAATGCCTTCGGTCAAGGTGTCTCGGTGACCCCCATCCAGATGGTGATGGCTGCCTCAGCCATCGCCAACGATGGCAAGATGGTCTATCCGCACGTACTCTATGCCCGGATACAGAACGGCAAACAGACCGACACCAAAACGCAGGTTATTGGCACTCCCATCTCCGCCAACACCGCCCACGCTCTCAGCGAAATGCTGGCCAATGGTTTGGAAACCGAATCGTCCACCGCGCTTGTTCCCGGTTACCGCATTGCCGGAAAGACAGGCACGGCGCAGGTTCCACTCCCTGAAGGAGGAGGATACGACCCTAACAATGTCAACGCCTCCTTTATCGGATGGGGGCCGGTGGACGATCCCCGCTTCCTGGTCTATGTGTGGCTAGAAAAACCGCAGAGTAACAAGGCTGCCTCGGTAGTAGTCGCCCCGATTTTCAAACAGGTCATTGAAAAACTGGTTGTCTTGATGGATATTCCGCCGGATGCCATCCGTCTGCAGATGGTTGGACAATGAGGTGTCATGCTAACACTGGCTGACGCATTCGAAGCCCTGACGAATACCCGCCCTCCATTGGCCGATATGGTCATTACCGAGGCGGCGATCGATTCGCGCCAGGTCATTCCCGGCTCGATGTTTGTCGCCATTCCTGGTGAGCATGTGGATGGGCATGACTTCGTCGCCGATGCCTTTCGGCGCGGGGCTTCTTTTGCATTAATCCAGCATGACATTCCCGGCTCCTTTCGGACGCTTCAACTGACTCGGGGTCAGCCCCTTGACCTGCAAAGTGATTTGGCCGCGCCGTTTTGCCTGCTGGTGGAGAATACACTTTCTGCACTCCAGCAGGTTGCCCACTTCTGGCGACGTAAATTGGATCTGCGCGTGATCGGCATCACCGGGAGCGTGGGTAAATCCACGACGAAAGAAGTCATCGCCGAGGTGCTCAACCAGCGTTACCACACATTAAAAAGCCCCGGTAATATGAATAACGAAATTGGACTGCCACTGACCATCCTGAGGCTCGGCCGGGGTTACGAGCGCGCCGTGCTAGAAATGGGATTCTATGTACCCGGCGAAATTGCCTTCCTGTGCGACATTGCACTTCCGGAAATTGGCGTGGTCACCAACATCGGCACAGTCCATGCAGAACGGGCTGGGTCGCAGGAAGATATTTTCCGCGGCAAATCCGAACTGGTAAAGGCCCTTCCCGCCAACGGGGTGGCCGTGCTCAACCTGGACGACCCCTGGGTTCGCAAAATGGCCGAATTGACCCTTGCCAGCGTTTTCTTCTATGGTCTCGACCCTGCCGCCGACCTGTGGGCTGACGAAGTAGAGGGACTAGGGCTGGAGGGCATCCGCTTCCGTTTGCACTACCGGCACGAGATCCTTCACGTTCACGTACCGATGATCGGACAGCATTCGGTCCACACGGCTTTACGGGCCGCAGCGGTCGGTCTGGCGGATGGACTGACCTGGCAGGAAATATTAGACGGCCTGCGTCAGGGACATGCGCAGCTGCGTCTGACCGCCGTCCGCACGGAGAGCGGCGCACTGCTGCTCGATGACACTTACAACGCTTCACCTGAGTCCATGTTGGCGGCGCTCAACCTGCTGGCCGAACTGGGCGGCCATAAGGTGGCTGTGCTGGGTGATATGCTCGAACTCGGACAATACGAATTGCAGGGACATGAGATGGTCGGCGTGCGTGCCGCCGAGGTAGCGGATCTACTGTTTACAGTGGGAACGCGCGCACACATCATCGCCACCGCAGCACGGCGGGCGGGTTTAGGGTCCAGAAATATCGCAGAATTTGAGAATCCCGATGAGGTCATTGCCCACCTGCGTAAATCCCTAACCAAGGAAGATGTGGTCCTGGTCAAAGGTTCGCACGGTATCCACATGGATCGCATCGTCTCCGCCCTGGAGGTCTCTGAATGAACAATGCGGCGTTGGCACTCGGCCTGGCCGGGCTGGCTTTTATGATGACGGTCATTTGGGGCAGCCCATTGTTGCGGATCCTACGGCACTTCAAGATTGGAAAGCAGATCCGCGTGGAAGAGCCGGGCAAGCATTTCATTAAAATGGGCACACCGACTATGGGCGGCGTGATGATCATCCTGCCAGTGGCCCTTATCACGGTTCTGCTTAATGCCGCCAGCTTGATTGGTATGAAGGTACTCGGTAAATCGGTACTGGTCCCGTTGGCAGCCATGCTGGGGTACGCCGTTTTGGGCGCTCTGGATGACTGGGGAGGCATCCGTGGCAAACGCAAGGGCGAGGGGATGCGCATCCGCACCAAACTCATCGCTCAAATTGTGCTTGCACTGGGGCTGGCAGCTGTCTTGAGATACATGCTGGGTGTGCCCGATTTGTATATCCCGGGCATCCATTTCGAGATCGAGCTGGGCTGGCTGTACATCCCGATTGCCGGTTTCGTCATTGTCGCCATGTCAAACGCGGTCAACTTCACCGATGGATTGGATGGACTGGCCGGGTTGATTTCGGCCACCGTTTTCGCCGCATACGGAGGTGTGGCCCTCATGCAAGGGCAGGTTTTCGTAGCCCGTTTCTGTTTCACCATGGTAGGAGCACTTTTTGGCTTTTTATGGTTCAACGTTCATCCGGCCCAACTATTTATGGGTGATACCGGTTCGCTATCGCTGGGTGCTACCATCGCCGTGATTGCATTGATGACCGGCCAGTGGGCTATTTTGCCCATCATTGCCGTCATCCCGGTCAGCGAGGCCATGAGCGACGTGATCCAGATTGTTTATTTCAGAGTCACCCATGGTCGGCGGTTCTTCAAAATGGCACCGCTCCACTTGCATTTTGAACTACTCGGTTGGTCCGAGATGCAGATCGTGCAGCGTTTCTGGCTGATCGGACTTCTGGCCGCCATGCTGGGTATTGGATTGGTAATGGTGTAAAGGCGTGAAAACGGACTGGAACGATAAAAGTGTCACCATTCTCGGAGGCGCCCGCCAGGGTCAGGCGGCAGCGCGCTGGCTGAATCATCACGGGGCCCATGTGACTGTGAATGACCGCCGCACGTCCGAGCAGATGGCCGCTGCCCGGTCCTCTCTGGCCGATACGCCTGTGACCTGGGTGCTGGGCAGTCATCCGGTTGAGATTTTAGACAGAACGGATATCCTGTGTCTCTCCGGAGGTGTGCCGCTTAATAACCCTATCGTGGTCGAGGCCGCACGACGAGGTATACCGTTGACCAACGATACACAGGTCTTCATGGAAATCGTGCCCTGCCAGACGGTCGGCATCACCGGTTCCGCCGGAAAGACCACCACCACTACGCTGGTCGGGAAGATGGCAAAAACTGCCTTCGGGGACAAGGTTTACGTAGGTGGCAACATCGGCGACCCACTGCTCAATTACGTGGATAAGATGAAACCGGACGACCTGGCGATCTTGGAAATTTCCAGTTTCCAATTGGAACAGATGAACCTGTCAACGAATGTGGCAGCCATCTTGAATATCACGGCCAATCATCTCGACCGGCATAGCACAATGGAAGCCTATACCGCCGCCAAACAGCGTATTCTGGATTTCCAGGCAACTGGCGATACAGCCATCTTGTGCCGCGAAGACCCCGGTTCCTGGCACTTACGGGGAAAAGTGAACGGTCGACTCATTTCCTTTGGTTTTGGGCGCATCCCTGGCAAACAGGATGGAAGTTTCCTGGCAGATGGCATCCTCTACCTGCGCGAACGCGGCTTGGAAATTCCCCTGCTCCGCCGCGACCAGATACAGCTACGCGGTGAGCATAACGTGATGAACATGCTGGCAGCCTTCGCCATAGGCTACGCCGCAGGTCTACCGCTGGACGCCATGCTGGAAGCCGCCAGGGATTTCCGGGGCGTGGCACACCGGCTGGAATTTGTCCGTGAATGGAACGGAGCCAAATGGTACAACGACTCCATCGCCACTGCTCCTGAAAGGACGATGGCTGCCATCCGTTCCTTTAATGAACCAATCGTCCTGTTGTTGGGCGGAAGAGACAAGAACCTGCCCTGGGAAGAACTGGCGGCCCTGGTCCACGAACGTGTGGAACGCGTCATACTCTTTGGCGAGGCTACCGAGAAAATCGCCGCGGCGCTGGAGCATGCCCACGGTCCGCTGCAGAAAACGGTGGAACGCTGTAAGGGTCTGGAAGAGGCTGTTCAGGCTGCAGCGCATGTGACCGAACCGGGCGAGGTTGTGCTGCTTTCGCCGGGCGGCACCAGTTTTGATCAATTCCGTGATTTTGAAGAACGTGGAGAGGCTTTTCGAAAATGGGTATCGGATCTTTCGTAAACCAGTCTGCCCGACCGGCCCCGGCATCTGCACGCCGCGTCCGTGCTCCCGGTGGTGACTTGATCCTGGTGGCAGTCGTCATCGCCCTGGGCATCTTCGGCCTGCTGATGCTGTATTCTGCCAGTCCCGATTTTTCCCAGCAGACTTACGGTTCAGCATACTATATCCTTGACAAGCAGTTGTTGTTAATGGCAATCGGGACGCTGATCGCATTTGTCCTCTCCCGCATTGATTATCATCTCTGGCAGAAGTTGGCCGTGCCGCTGATGGGCTTAACGGTAATCCTGCTCATCGCAGTACTCATTACCAACGACATCCGTAATCACGCGGTACGGACATTCTTTGGCGGATCAGTCCAGCCTTCCGAATTGGCAAAATTGGCAACCATCATCTATTTGTCGGTCTGGCTGTACAGTAAACGCGAGCATCTGCATGATATCCAACTGGGGTTGATCCCGCTGGCTTTCATTCTGGGTGCAATCAGCGGTTTAATTGTCCTCCAGCCTGACCTAAGCGCGGCCGTGACCATTTTCATCCTGGGAGGGTTGTTGTTTTTCCTGGCCGGCGGCGAAATGCGGCAAATCATCCTGTTCTGTGTCGTGGCACTGGCAGCCGGATGGTTGGTGGTGCAATTCAGTTCAACCGGCAAAGCTCGGATCAGTTCGTACATCGCCGGGTTAAAGGATCCGCTGAATTCCAGCGATCACGTTCTGTGGTCATTGGAATCCATCTTCAGAGGCAAATTGTTCGGCGTCGGGATCGGACAGGCGACGACGAAACTGATCGGTCTTCCATTCGCCGCCACCGACAGCATTTTTGCTGTAGTCGTCGAGGAACTGGGCCTGTTAGGTGCGCTGGGGTTGACCTGTCTGTATGCCGCCCTAGTATGGCGCGGTCTGAAGATCGCCGGTAAGGCGCCCGATTCACTTGGCTCCGTGATGGCCGGCGGGCTGACCTTCTGGATTATTATCGAAGCCGGCATCAACATGGCCGTGATGGTAGGCCTGCTGCCTTTTGCAGGCAATGCCCTGCCCTTTGTCAGCGCGGGCGGCTCAAACCTAATCTCAACGCTGGCAGCCATTGGCATTCTCCTCAATATTTCCCGTCAATCCGGGAAAACTGTCCCGGAAGGCGGAGAAAGGAAAACGTACAGTGCGTCTGTTGATCTGCGCCGGCGGGACCGGCGGCGGAGTGTATCCCGCACTCGCCGTCCTGCAAACCATGCAAAATAAGGCCGAAGTTCTCTGGGTAGGCGGAGAAGGTGGCATGGAATCCCGGCTGGTGGAGCGGGCGAATGTGCCGTTTAAAACCATCCCGGCTGCCGGAGTCCACGGTGTGGGCCTGAAAACGCTGCCGGGTAATGTTTTCCGGTTAGTGCATGGTTTCTTCGCGGCGCGCCGCATCCTGCACGATTTCAAACCAGAAGTGCTGTTCTTCACCGGCGGGTATGTGGCTGTCCCGATGGCACTGGCCGGGATGCGTATCCCGACCGTTCTCTATGTCCCGGATATCGAACCGGCGTTTGCCCTCAGGACCCTGGCCCGCTTCGCAGACAAAATCGCCGTCACCGCCCAGGACTCGTTCCGTTATTTCAGCCACCGGGAGCGTCTGGTTCTGGCCGGATACCCAACCCGCCCTGAACTTTCAAGGTGGACACGTTCCGACGCCCGCCGGACCCTGCGCCTGACCGGCGACGCCCCCGTTCTACTGGTCTTCGGTGGAAGCAAGGGTGCACACTCGATCAACAATGCCGTGCTGACAAACCTGTCCGCCCTTTTGGATCAAGTTCAGCTCATTCACATCACCGGCGAATTGGACTGGCCGACCGTGGAAACCAGGGCGAAAGAACTCACTGAGGCCCAGGCCGCGCACTACCATGCCTTCCCATATCTGCATGAAGAGATGGGCGCTGCACTGGCCGCGGCTGACCTGGCGCTCTCACGCGCCGGTGCCTCCACACTGGGTGAATACCCGCTCTTCGGCCTGCCCGCGGTGCTGGTCCCTTACCCATACGCCTGGCGCTACCAGAAAGTGAACGCCGATACCCTCGTCCAGCATGGGGCGGCAATTATGCTTGAGGATAGCAAACTACCCGACCAACTCCTGCCTTCCGTGATGGATTTGCTCAGCCAGCCTCAGAAATTGGCTTCCATGCGCAACGCCATGCAGCGCCTTTCTCACCCTGAGGCCGCCGTAGAGATCGGCCGCCAAATCCTCGCGCTTTGCCAGGAGAGGAGCTAAGCCTATGGTAAGCCTGAATTTTGTTTTCTGGATGTACGTCGTCCTGTTCGGAGTCATCGGCGGGATGCGCGGCTGGGCCAAGGAAATGCTGGTCTCCTTCAGCGTCATCCTGGCGCTTACTTTCACCACCCTGCTCGCAAATTACGTCCCTTTCATACGCGACGTTCTACAAAAAGACAACAAAGAGCTTTTCTTCTGGTTACGCACCATCATCCTGTCCCTGCTGGTTTTCTTCGGATACCAAACCCCCAACATTCAGCGTTTTGCTCCCAAGATGAACCGCGAGAAACTCCAGGATGTCATTCTGGGAGTTGTCATCGGCGCGCTGAATGGATATTTGATCGCTGGAACCATCTGGTTTTATTTGGCGGATGCTGGCTACCCATTCACCAATATCATCACCGCTCCCACCGGAGATATTGCCAGGGCGGCTGAGACCATGCTCCATTACATGCCGCCCAAACTACTCGGCATACCCGGCATTTACTTTGCCGTTGTGATCGCTTTTATGTTTGTGATTGTGGTGTTCATCTAGACTATGACTCGCATCCATCTAATCGGAATCGGCGGAACTGGACTCTCGGCCATCGCCCGCGTCCTGCTCGAAATGGGGCACACGGTGAGCGGGTCTGACCGCGCCGAATCACCGTTCACGCGCGACCTGCAATCTGCGGGTGTGACCATCAGCATCGGCCACCGCCCGGAGAACGTCCGCGGCGCGGACCTAGTGTTGCGCTCGTCCGCCATCCCGGATGATAACGTCGAAGTGACTGCCGCCCGCGCCCTCAGAATCCCGGTCCTGAAACGGGCTGAGTTCCTCGGCAGTTTGATGGATGGCAAGATTGGAATCGCCATTGCCGGAACGCACGGCAAGACCACCACCACATCCATGATCGCCTGGATGCTCTCGGTACTGGGTCAGGATCCGTCTTTCATCGTCGGCGGCGTGCTGGCGAACCTGGGCGTCAACGCCCGGGCCGGGAAAGGCAATATCTTCGTCATCGAAGCCGACGAATACGACCGCATGTTCCTGGGTCTCAAACCGACCATCGAAGTGGTCACCAATATTGAGCATGACCATCCCGATTGTTACCCCACCGTGGCCGATTTCCAGGCCGCCTTCGTGGAGTTCATGGTCCATCTCCCGGCAGATGGAACGCTGGTGGCTTGCGCCGATGACCCTGGGGCGCGCGGCCTGATGGATAAAGCCGAAAAACTCGGCAAAGCTGTCATCCCCTACGGACTGCGTCCCACGACTGAGGCCGGCCAAGCGTTGGACGTTTATGCCAGCCTACTGGCTCCCAATGAAAAAGGCGGCTCCACGTTCAGCGCTTCCGTACTTGGCAACGCAGCCATAGTTGAACTCCAGGTCCCGGGAAAGCATAACGTTCTCAATGCACTTGCAGCTCTGACGGTGACCCAACTTCTCGACTTGTCCTTCACAGACGCAGCCCTGGCACTGGGGCAGTTTACCGGGACCGGACGAAGATTCGAGGTGCGCGGCGAAGCAAATGGCATAGTCATTATTGATGACTACGCGCATCATCCAACTGAGATCCGCTCCACTCTCGCGGCCGCCCGTTCCCGCTACCCATCCCGCCGCATCTGGGCCGTCTGGCAGCCTCACACCTACTCGCGCACCCAGGCCCTGTTCAACGAGTTCTCCACCGCCTTCGCCGACGCTGACGAGGTGATCGTGACCGAAATCTACCCGGCGCGAGAGCCGAAGCAAGACTTCTCGTCCAGGCAGATTGTGGAAGCAATGCCCCGCCCGGCTCACTTTATCGCCGGTCTGCCAGAAGTAAGCAATTATCTGATGAAAAATCTTCGCCCCGGCGACGCCCTGCTGGTGCTCTCCGCCGGAGATGCCGACCAAATCAGCACCGAGGTGCTGACCCATTTGATGGAGACAAGTAGCAACGGCTTCAGCCGTTAAAAGCGACTGAAGTTGCCGCTACTGTCAAGGAGGCCCGTTATGGCTGAAAAGAAACATGTGTACGAGACCGAAGTGATGGCCCTGCCGCTCCTGCACTTGGTGCTGGGTGATGTGCCTGTTCCTGATCCAGACTGGCGGCGCAATACCGGTCAAAAACAACAGAAACTGAACCCCGAGATGGAAGGCACAGTCAAGCGGCTGATTGCGTATTTGAAGGATGAAAAATAGCCAGCGTGACGACTTCAGCCGTCAAGAACAATGCGTAAAACCATAACCGCAAACCCTATGCAACCATCCATCCTATCCGACCTGCGCTCCACCTTTGGCGACCGCCTGCAGGAGAATGTCCCCCTCTCCGGCTATACCGCGGCGCGCATCGGTGGCCCGGCGGATGCCCTGGTCTTCGTCCACTCAGCGGACGAACTGTCGCAAGCGGCGGAGAAATTGTGGAAGATGGATGTACCCTTTCTCCTGCTGGGCGGCGGCTCGAACGTGCTGGTTAGCGATCAAGGCGTGCGCGGCGTGGTGATCATAAATCGGGCGCGGCTGGTGAAATTCGACTCGCAGGCCGAACCGCCCAGAGTTAACGCCGAATCGGGTGTCACGCCCAACGATATCGTCCAGCGGGCTACACGCCTGGGGCTGGCAGGATTCGAATGGGCCGCGAGCCTTCCCGGGTCCCTGGGTGGAGCGGTGTATGGGAACGCCGGGGCTTTCGATGGCGATATCGCCGGGAACCTGATTTCGCTCGAGTTGATCCACCACCAGCAAGGACGCCTAGTCTGGTCAGTGGAGAAAATGGAATACGGGTATCGTACCAGTGTACTCAAACGCGAACACCTGCCTGTGCTCATCCTTTCGGCGCAACTGGCATTACGACACGGTGATCCACAAGTCATCCGGGCCAAAATGGAACAATTTTCCGAACAACGGCGCAATACCCAACCGCCCGGAGCCAGCATGGGTTCTATGTTCAAGAATCCGGCCGGCGAGAAGGCAGGCCGCTTAATCGAAGCCGCTGGTCTGAAAGGCAGGCGTATCGGCAACGCTGAAATCAGCACACAGCACGGAAACTTTTTTATCAACCATGGACAAATCCGCGCTGCAGATATGAAGGCGCTGATCGAATTGGCTCGAAATACAGTCGCCGAGAAATTCGGCGTAAAACTTGAACTTGAAGTGGAATTAATCGGTGAATGGTAAGCATGGATAAAAGAATTCGTATCGCAGTACTTTTTGGCGGCCGTTCCGGTGAACACGAGGTTTCCCTCATGTCCGCCAGGTCGGTGCTTTCTGCACTCGATCCTGAGAAGTATGAGATAACTCAAATCGGTATTACAAAAGACGGCGTCTGGCTGGCAGGTGAAAACATCTTGGAAGCATTGAATAAAGGACAGACGGATGATGGAAGCCTGAAACAAGTTGTCATCCTCCCCGACAAGTATCACAATCGTATTTGGGGAATTCAGATTGGGAATTCTGCCTGCGCACTGGAACCACTTGCGAATGTGGACGTGGTTTTCCCTGTCCTGCACGGTACTTTCGGTGAAGACGGAACCCTGCAAGGACTGCTCGAACTTGCTGACCTGGCCTATGTGGGCGCGGGCGTGACCGGCTCCTCGGTGGGCATGGACAAAGGCGTTTTCAAGGATGTGATGCGCGCCAATGGCATTCCGACGGTAGATTCCATGATCGTCCTACGAAGCGAAGTTGAAAAGGATATCGAGACCGTCATACTACATGCCGAAACGGTGGGTCCCTATCCGTTATTCGTCAAACCCGCCAACCTGGGTTCATCGGTTGGTATCACCAAGTGCAATAGCCATGCTGATCTGGGAGAGGGACTGATGGAAGCTGCCGCCTACGACCGGCGATTGCTGGTGGAATGCAGCGTGAATGCCCGCGAAATCGAAGTTTCCGTGCTGGGTAACGAAGCCCCACAAGCCTCCGTCCCCGGTGAAGTACTACCCAGTCGCGAATTCTACTCCTATGAATCCAAGTACTTGGATGGCACTTCCGGCCTGCTCATCCCTGCTCCCCTCCCCGCTGAGACTACTGAGGTGATCCGCCAGATGGCCGTTACCGCCTACAAAGCCATTGACTGCGCCGGGATGGCCCGAGTCGATTTCTTCATCGAAAAAACCACCGGCCGGATTTACCTAAACGAACTCAATACCATTCCCGGCTTCACCAGCATCAGCATGTACCCCAAGCTGTGGGAAGCCAGCGGAGTTCCCTACACCAAGCTCGTTGACCGCCTGGTCGAACTTGCCCTCGAGCGGAAAGCCGACCGCGACCGCACTGAACGCCGTTTCCGGAGAACATCATGACCACTTTGCAAAAAACATCCCGCGCTGATTTCGTCCGCCAAAACCGCACGCCCAAAACGCGTTCGGCTCATACCGTGCAACGGACAAAGCAAACCACCCTAAGGGCCTACCACACCACCTCGGTGTACCTGCCGATTGAACCGCGACCAGTGGCACGCCGGAGCTCCAGCCGGGCGGCAAAAAACTCACACCGCAACAGCTATGATATCTCCTTCACCCTCGGTCGCACAAAGGTGCGGGCACCTGCATTGAACCTCCCACAATTAGGTCCACGCTGGGCCTCCGCTGTATTGACCCTGGTCCTGGGTTTCATGCTCTACACCATGTGGACTGCCTCACCCTTCATGGTTAAGGCGGCAGAAGTGCGCGGCAACCAGCGCCTGGATGCGACGGAGATCAATGCTGTACTCGGCGTGATTGGCCAGCCAATTTTCAAAGCCATACCGGCCCAGATCGAGGCAAACCTGCAAACCGCTTACTCTGATCTAGAATCCGTCAAAGTCCGTGTGCTCTTTCCCAATCGCATCATTGTGGAGGTGGTGGAGCGGACACCCGTCCTGGCCTGGTATCAGAACGGATCCGTAACATGGATAGATGCCAGTGGCGTGGCCTTTACGCCTAACGGTGAGGTTACGGGGTTGGTCCAGGTGGCAGCGAACGGCGCCCTGACCCAGGTCCCACTGGACCCAGCGCTCCCCCTCTACGCACAAAAGTTCATCACCCCCGAAATGGTTCAGGCACTACTTGCGCTGGCTCCCGTTGTTCCGGCCGGGATGCCGATGATCTTCGACCCGCAGTATGGCATGGGCTGGCAAGACCCGCGCGGCTGGACTGTTTATTTCGGTCAAAACACCAAAGATATTACGATGAAAAAGGAAGTCTACAATTCCATTGTAGACACTCTCACCCTTCAGGGCGTTCAGCCCTCGCTTATCAGCGTGGAATACCTGAACGCACCGTTCTATAAGTAACACAAGGGCCCTATGGACGAAATTGTCGTTGGGATTGACGTAGGAACCACCAAAGTCTGCACCCTGGTAGGGCGGATTGAACCAGAAACCATCCGCATCCTGGGCGTAGGCATCGAGCCTTCAGCTGGTATCAAGAAAGGCGTCATCGTGGACCTGGCAGCCGCCTCGCAGGCGATCACCAAATCGGTAGTCCTCGCCGAGCAGACTTCAGGCGTGGAAATCACCGGGGCAATGGTCAGCCTGGCTGGGGCGCACGTCTCGTCCATCAACAGCCGTGGCGTGGCCGGGATCACCGACGAAGTGATTGACGAGACAGACGTGGCACGCGCCTTGGAAGCCGCCCGGGCAGTTGCCATTCCGCACAACCGTGAAATCATCCATATCATCCAGCGCGGTTTCACCGTGGATGGACAGGATGGTATTTCGATGCCACTGGGTATGCGCGGCTACCGGCTGGAAGTGGAAGCCCACATCATCACCGCTGCCCAGGGGACAGTAGAAAACCTTCGCCAATGTGTCAATGCGGCGGGCGTGGAAGTACTCCAATTCGTGTTGAATCCGCTGGCTTCGGGCGACGTTGTGCTAACCGATTCGGAGCGCCAGATGGGTGTGGCCATCTGCGACATCGGCGGCGGTACAACCGACCTGGCGCTGTATGTAGACGGACACGTCTGGCACACGATGGTATTGGCCGTGGGCGGAAACCACATCACCAATGATATCGCTACCGGTCTGCGCCTGCCCCTTCCGAAAGCCGAGGAGGTCAAGAAAAAATATGGTTACGCTATGAAGTCCGGTGTGGGAGCCGAAGAAACTTTCAGCGTGAACACCTTCGGCGAAGACCAGCCGGTGAAAATCAGCCGCCAGGATATGGCACACATCATCGAGGCCAGGGTAGAGGAGATTTTCACTCTCACCCTGCAAGAGATCAAGCGCTCCGGATATGATGGGCTGTTGCCGGCAGGCTTGGTTCTGACAGGCGGCACAAGTGCCCTACCCGGTATCCGTCAGCTGGCTTCAAAGGTTTTCGGACTACCCATCCGCACTGCCCAGCCGGAAAACCTTGTCGGTTTGGTAGACCAATTGAAGAATCCCGCATATTCCACCAGCGTTGGCCTGTTACATTGGGCCGCAAACCTAACGGAAAGTGACATTTCTCCCGCCGATGGACGCAAACCGCGCGGCGGGAAGGGGAAAAGCCCTCTGAACCTGGATCAACTCAAGGACTGGTTCAAACGGCTGCTCCCAACAGACAATTAAAGTCGTCAACATACCAAAGTTTAGTCACCCATTTTATTCTTTCAGGAGGCAGAAACATGGACGCAAAAAGTATTCAATCCGAAACATTTGCCCGCATCAAAGTAGTCGGCGTGGGCGGCGGCGGTAGCAACGCCGTCAACCGGATGATCGAGGAAGGCATCCAGGGCGTGGAGTTCGTGGCCATCAACACCGACGCCCAGGCGCTGATGCTGGCCAAGGCCCCCACCCGGGTCCGCATCGGCAACAAGCTGACGCGCGGACTCGGGGCAGGCGGCAACCCAGAAATCGGGCGCAAGTCCGCCGAGGAATCCGCCGAGGACCTGTACAACGCGATGAAAGGTGCAGACATGGTCTTCATCACAGCCGGCCTGGGCGGTGGCACAGGCACCGGGGCAGCCCCGATCGTAGCCCAAATCTGCAAAGAGGTCGGCGCTCTGACCATTGGTGTGGTCACCCGCCCGTTCACCTTCGAGGGCAATCGCCGGATGCAAACTTGCGAAACCGGAATGGAGAAGCTGAAGGAGCATTCCGACACACTCATCGTCATCCCCAATGACCGTCTGCTTCAGATCATGGACAAGCGCACCAGCCTGAATGACTCCTTCAAAATGGCCGACGATGTACTGCGCCAGGGCATCCAGGGCATCTCCGAACTGATCACCGTGCCCGGCTTGATCAACCTGGACTTCGCCGACGTGCGCACCATCATGTCCGAGGGCGGTGCGGCATTAATGGCAGTGGGCAAGGCCTCCGGCGAAGACCGCGCCCGCCTGGCAGCCGAGCAGGCCATCTCCAGCCAATTGCTGGACATCACGATTGATGGGGCCAAGGGTGTGCTCTTCAATGTCACGGGCGGCCCAAGTTTGACCTTATTCGAGGTCAACCAGGCCGCAGCCATGATCCGCGAGACCACCCACCCGGATGTGAACTTGATCTTCGGTGCTGTGATTGACCCGGATATGACCGACGAGATCCGCGTGACGGTTATAGCCACCGGCTTCGAACGTTCCGGCATGCCGCGCCGCATCACCCACCCGGCAGCCCACAGCATGGACGGCAAACCCGTCAACCGCCCGATCGAAACCGTGAGCGTGGATGCCCAGACAGGTCAGTCCAATATTGAATTCCGCCCACAAACCTTCAACACTGAAGATCTGGACATCCCTACCTTCCTGCGCAACCGCAAGTAGCTCTACCCCCCCCACCTGGAGTATAAACAGGGGTGACCCTCGGGTCACCCCTACCAGGCTTAATCCGTTCCGGTCCCATGCGAAAAATTTGCGCTGGATCAATCTCACGCGCTTACTATTTACTTGCGAATGTAAATTGCACCTAAGTGCCCCGTGAAAAGTCAGCAGCGTGGTCTAAGCCGCCGGTCATAAAGGCGGCTTTGATTTTAAAATCGGGTAGACCAAAAAAGCAAAGACGACCTCCTGGCTGTTTTTACTTTGCAACAATCCAACCCGCAGGTGGGTCGAGAAGCAGATCGATGCGGGCCTCATATCCTATCCCTGGAATTTCGATGATCACGTCAATCAGGGAAGGGTTCTAAAAGTAGCGGATTGTCCTCTCCGCTCGGGCCCTCTCTCCTCCCAACGATGTAAGGTAATAACCGGATATTCCGTCGAAAACCACCGGCATGAAGAAAAAAGCGCAAGACCATTATCCGTTCAATTCATCAATCAGAGCCAGCATTTCGGAATTCTGCGGGATGTCGGTCATGTCGTGCCCGTAATGGATAAAACGGGCCGTACCGGTTCGATCCACCAGAACCTGGGCAGGCATGCGCCCAAATTTGAACAGATTGATCTCCTGTCCATAGGTCTTCAATACGCTGTGAGTTGGATCCGGCAAGCCAGTGAAGGGCAGGGAATTCTCACTAAAATAGCGGGTAAAGGCTGCAGAATTTTCAGGTCCAACGACAAGGATGACAGCGTTTCGTTTTTCAAACTCTGCAAAGTCCTGGCGCAACTGCGCCATATGCGCACGGCAGAACGGTCACATGAAACCACGGTTGAAGACCAGCAGCACATTTCGGCCGTGGAAGTCCGATAGCCGCACGCGCTTACCGGTATAATCGGCCAGTTCGAAATCCGGTGCGGGAGTGTTCAGGGTAACTTTTGACATGCTTCCTCCTTATGACAAGGAATATAAAAATTCAGGGCGACCAGACAGGTCGCTCTGAACATCTATTCCTGATACTCCAACTCATACTCACCAATATAGACCGTGTCCCCCTCCTGTGCTCCGGCATCCCGGAGCGCCTTATCCACCCCGAGACGTTCCATCAGTTTCTGGAAGCGGCGCACCGACCCGGACTGGTCCCAAGGGGTCATATCGGCGGCGCGTTCGATGGATACCGATTTGACGCGATAGCCATCCAGTTCGCGCAGGATGGTGAAGGTACGCGGATCTTCGACGGGTCGGTAGACCGGCATGGGCGGTTCGACCTCTTCCAGCACGGGAGTCTCAGCCAGCGTGGCAGCGGCTTTGAGCAGTAACTCGCGTACTTCGGTGCGGGCCAGGGCGGAGATCGCCATCGAGGCATAGCCAAGCTTCTTGAGTTCCTTCCTGATCTTCGGCCAGCGTTCCTGGACCTCGGGCTGGTCGATCTTGTTCAGTGCCACGATCTGCGGCTTCATCGCCAGGTGCGGGTCGAAGAGACCAAGTTCGGTGTTGGTCTGGGCAAAATCCTCCAGTGGGTCGTCGGCAAGACCGTCCAGGAGGTGGATCAGCACCCGGGTGCGCTGGATATGGCGCAGGAAGTCATGTCCCAACCCCACACCCTGCGCAGCGCCTTCCACCAGGCCGGGGATGTCGGCCAGCACGACAGTCGTCCCGGCGTCCACTTCCGCCACGCCCAGGTTCGGCTCGAGGGTCGTGAACGGATACGCGGCGATTTTTGGCTTCGCATTGGTCAGGACCGACAACAGGGTGGATTTGCCGGCGTTGGGCACACCGACGATGCCAATATCGGCGATGAGTTTGAGTTCCAGACGCAGGCGTTTCTCTTCACCTGGTTCACCGCGTTCGGTAGTGCGCGGGATCTGGTTGATAGAACTCTTGAAATGGGGGTTGCCGCGCCCGCCACGCCCGCCCTTGCAGACCAGCAGGTGCTGGTCGGGTGCGGTCAGGTCTCCGATCAGCTCTCCAGTGGCAGCGTTGTAGACGACCGTCCCCGGCGGGACGAGCACGATCAGGTCGTCGGCGGATTTCCCGAACTTGTTATTGCTCCCGCCACCTTTGCCATTCTCCGCCGCGTAACGTGTCGTATGGCGGAAGGCCGCCAGCGTGTTGAGCGTGGGGCGCACTTCGAGAATAATGCTCCCGCCGCGCCCGCCATCGCCGCCATCGGGCCCGCCGCGCGGGACATATTTTTCGCGGTGGAAATGGACCATGCCATCCCCGCCCTTGCCTGATTTCACTTCGATTTCTGCCTGGTCAATGAACATAAAAGTCTCACAATTCTTATCGGTCGGATACGTCTGACAAGTGTTACCGGAAAATGAAAGGATGCGGATTATACCGCACTATGCTAAACCCATTGAATTTTTACTTGATCTTCAACCGCTTTGAATTCGGCATCCCCTGTCACCAGATCTGCCTTCCTTATCTTGGCAAGAGCTGCCGCGTAACAATCTGCATAAGACATTTTATGCTGAGATTTGAAGCGTGCCGCTTCCTGCGTCAGTTCCCAATCCACATCTACAAGCTGGATGCGCAGCTCACGTAGCTCCTTGATGCTGCTGTTTGCTTCTTTCTCCGAAATTTCCCGTGCAATGATGTACCAGACCTCACCAGCATTGACCACTGTCATGTAGATCGGGATCCCTTCTTCATGAGCGCCGGCGATCAAATCAGCAACCTGCTGCCCGGACGGCTCATCTTCAAGATACGCAATAACTGACCAGGAATCAAGAACGAGTGCTCTTGCTTTGCGCGGCATCTAGAACTCCTTCTCTCGCTGTTTCTCGGCCATTAAAGCTTTCATCAACCCCTTGCCTTTGTATTTGCCGCGCAGGGAATGGACATACTCGCGTGTGATGGGGGTCAGGATAATTTTTTTGGTAATATCATCCACGTCAATTTGAAGGTAAGTTCCTTCCTTGACGCCCAATCTGCGCCGTATTTTCGACGGGATGACCACCTGTCCTTTGGATGTAACAATTGTCTCCATTAGTTTCTCCTTCCGAAATCTTTCAATAGTATACCATAGACATATAGGTAAGTCAATATATAAATGTCTTACAATAATACAATATCGGAAAAATAATAGAGCCGGGAATAAAACCTGCCCGGCTCTTTTTTGAGTGTTTTTTCTATCGCTTTACTTCTTCCTGCTCTTTTTGCCAAACTTCTTCTTCAGGATATCCTCCAGCGTCGGCTGGCCGATTTCCTGCAGTTCATAGCGGACACGCTGGTAGGGCTTGGTGAGCTTGATGACACGCGTCAGGTCGATCGGCGTGCCGATGATGACCAGGTCCACATCGGCTTTCCTGATGGTGGCTTCCAGGTCTTTCATCTGGGCCGCGCCGTAACCCATGGCCGGGAGGATGGGACCGGTCTTCGGGTACTTCTTGTAAACCTCGGCAATGGACCGGACCGCGAACGGGCGCGGGTCGACGATCTCTTTGGCGCCGAAGCGCTTGGCAGCCACGAAGCCGGCGCCGTAGGCCATCTCGCCGTGGGTCAGGGTCGGGCCGTCTTCGATGACCAGGACGCGTTTCCCCAAAATAGCGGCGGGATCGTCCACGAAAAGCGGGGAGGCGGCTTCAATGACGATTGCTTCCGGATTCAGGTTGCGCAGGTTCTCGCGCACTCTGATGACCGCCTGCGGGTCGGCAGTATCCACCTTGTTGATGACGATCACATCCGCATCGCGAGCGTTGACCTCGCCGGGATGGTAGGTACTCTCGTGCCCGGGGCGGTGCGGGTCGGCCACCACGATCTTGAGGTCCGAGACGTAGAACGAGAAATCGTTGTTGCCACCATCCCACAGGATGATGTCCACTTCCTTTTCGGCAGCGCGCAGGATCTTCTCGTAGTCCACCCCGGCATAGACGATGATGCCGTTGTCAATGTGGGGTTCGTATTCCTCGCGCTCCTCGATGGTGCATTCGTACTTGTCGAGGTCGGCGTAGGTAGCGAAGCGCTGGACTTCCTGCTTGACCAGGTCGCCGTAGGGCATCGGGTGGCGGATGGCCGCCACTTTGAAGCCCATGTCCCGCAGGATGAGCGAGACGCGCCGGGTGGTCTGACTCTTACCCGACCCGGTACGCACAGCGCAGATCGAGATGACCGGTTTGGTGGACTTGACCTGGGTGGATTTCTCGCCCATCAGGCGAAAGTCGGGCCCGGCGGCCAGCACCATCGAAGCCTTGTGCATGACCACTTCGTGCGGAACATCCGAATAAGCAAAGATGACCTGTTCCACCTTCAAATCCTTGATGAGCTTCAGCAGGTCGGTCTCGGCGTAGATCGGGATACCTTTCGGATAAAGTTTCCCGGCGAGTTCTTTGGGATAAGTGCGGCCTTCGATGTCGGGGATCTGGGTCGCAGTGAAAGCCACCACTTCATAATCCGGGTTGTCACGGAAATAGACATTGAAGTTGTGGAAGTCGCGCCCGGCGGCGCCCATGATGAGGGTACGGATTGGGGACATGCAAAATCTCCTTACAGAAAGATGAATTTCAGTAAAAGACCGGCTTGACCGCACGAGCTGCCACACATTTGCGAGCAGGGACGGGCAACCACCAAGTCTTCACGGCACAAACTAAAGAATATTGGTGACTTCGTGCCTTCGTGGTTCCATCCACTTCAAGCTCGCATCCCGTGCGGTAGAAAGTCTCTCCTGCGCTTCCATGGAGATCCTTCGCCCTGACGGGCATCCTGCGGCAAGACAGGGATTTACTGATTTTTCGCAGCGGAATGCTCCGCTACGTCACATCACTTCTGGGGCTGTGATGCCCATAAGCGCCAATGAATTGGCCAACGTCTGTTTGGTGGCGGCGACGATACGCAAGCGGGCCGCACGGACCTGGGGCTCGGCCTGCACGACCGGACAGGCATCGTAGAACCCGGCGAAGGCTTTGGCAATATCGTAGGCAATGCTGGCAATGGCGAGGGGCTTGTACTCCGCGGCGGCGCGCTGAACCTCGGATGGGAAGCGCGAGAGCCAGTCTATTAATTCCACTTCGGCCGGTTCCAACGCATGTTGGAAAGTAGAAGGCGGGAGGTTCGCAACTTCAACCCCGGCCTTCCGCAGGATCGAGTTGCAGCGCACGTGGGCATACTGGATATAGGGCGCGGCCTGCCCGTTGAAATCCAGTGCCGTCTGCCAGTCGAAGGTGACCATCTTGGTGTTCTCGCGCGCCAGGATGGGATACTTGAGCGCGCCCAACCCGACGGCTTTTGCCACGCTTTCGAGCTGTGCCTCGGTCAGCGCGGGGTTCTTCCTGCGGGCTTCCTCCCTTGCCCGTGAGGTGGCCTCACGCAGCAAGTCCTCCAGCAGAACGACGGTCCCCTCCCGGGATGACATGACCACGTTCCCGGGCAGGGTCACCAGTTCGTAGGGGATATGCCCGCATTTCCGGGCCTGCTCATACCCGGCGATTTCCAGGATCTTGAATACCTGCGTAAAATGCAGCGACTGGCGCACATCCACCAGGTAGACGGATTTTGCCAGGTCGGGATAATCGCGGAATTTGTGCAATGTCAGCGCCAGATCTTCCGTGGCGTAGAGGGCGGTCCCGTCCGAGCGCAGGACGACTGCCGTGCGGTATTGCTCCTTTTTCAAGCCGAGCACATCGTCAATTTTGACGATCACCGCCCCACCCTGGGCCCGGTCATCGGTGGCAATGCCGCGGCGGACGAGTTCCTCCACGATTTCCTTGCCGGGTTTTTCTTCCTGGCTGTTGAAGTAGTACACGTCAAAGCGCACGTCAAGTGCGGCATACATCTGGCGGAAGCCTTCCAGCGACCACTCGCGGGTCCGCTCCCACAGTGCCACGATCTCCGGGTCGCGCTGGTCCCAGCGGGCATATACAAGGCGCACCTCGGTCTCGAGGTCGGGGGTCTCTTCCAACCGCTTCGAAGCTTCGGCGTAGACCTCGCCCATCCACTTGGTGATGTCGGCGGAGGGCTCTTCGCCGTTGTGGAACTTCAGATAGCCCCATAGCCACTTGATGACATGCAGGCCCATATCGCCGGGATAGTTGGCGCGTACCACATCGTGCCCGGCAAATTCCAGGATGCGGCACAAGGCGTCGCCTAAGATGGTGCCGCGCAGATGCCCGACGTGAAAGGCCTTGTGGGTGTTCGGGTGGGAAAATTCGATCATCACGCGCTGACCGGTGGCGGGTCCGGAGCCGAAGCGGTGCTTCTGTTCCAGCACGGCCTCCACGAGGCGGCGGGTATATTCCTGCGGGTCGAAGTACAGATTAAGATAGCCCTTGACCGCTTCGACATGGCTGAGGCCGGAAAGGTCACCAATCTGGTCCTTCGGCAAGCTCAGGACAGCGCCCTTCACCTGATCGGCAATCTCCTGGGCACGCTGCGCCACGACAGCCTTTCTCCCGAGGCGCGCCTCGGCGGCTGCGGTTGTGAAAAAGGACGTGGAGATGCCCCACTCCCCACTGAAGGGGAGCGGCTTCCACTCCAGCGCGACCAGGGGAATCCCATTCGCTTCGCAGAAGGTTTTTATCCTGGCTTCGATGGCTGATTGTTCAGTGATAAACATGATCTCTCGTCCCGGAAATTATATCATTCCAGACTCTAAAGGGTTTGAGGCTTTTAGGGCCTCAGATGAAAAAACGGGAGGCCCCACGTTCAGGGCGCTCCCGCTCAAGGTTTTTGCAAGCCGCGAACTCAGGATTATTTTGTCGCGGTCGGCTTTTTCCGGGTGGTGGTCTTCTTCCCCTTCGGGGACGATGTTGTTTCAGTCTTTTTGGTTGCTGCTTTTTTTGTTTCAGTTTTCTTAGATACTGGTTTTTTGGCGGTCGGTTTCTTCGTTGCAGCCTTGGGTTCTTCCGTGGCTTCAACCTTGGGCTCTTCCACCTTCTTTCCCTTCGGGGACGATGTAGCAGCTCTTCGACGCGGGGCGGCCTTCTTCTTCGTCGGTTTGGCCTCTGCTACCGGCTCCGCTGCCACAGGCGCAGCTTCCAGCTTGACCGGTTCCAGCTTGTTGAAGGCCTTCACCAGGCGGCTCTTGCGACGGGCAGCGTTGTTCTTGTGGATCACGCCTTGTTCGGCAGCCTTGTCCAGGGCACTGATGGCTTGCATGAGAGCGGCCCTCGATTCGGGGACGCCATCCTCGATAGTGGTGCGTGCATTCCTGACCGCGATGCGGGCTTCGCCGCGGTAAACACGGTTGCGCAGACGTTTCTTTTCATTCTGCCGATTGCGTTTGATTTGAGACTTAATATTAGCCACAACCTTCCTCCAGGTATTAAAACAATTTCACGGCGCATCATTTTACAGCACGGCAGGGAATCTGTCCAGACTGAATTGCCGCCAATTTGGGAAAAAACCTGAGAATAGTAATCACCTAGGAATTTACGCGCTGCTTAAGAAAAAAAGAGGAACGAATATTTTCCTCCAAAACCGCTATTTTACTCGAGGGCTTCTTCATTATAAGGTAAGCCTGTGGCGGAAGAGGTATTCGTTTTGGATTCGTTTCTGAGGAACGAATAATCTGGCCCCCTCCTTCTCCCGGAAAGACACCGGGACGTTCCGCCGGAAGAGCACTTCGGTACCTGACATCGACGCCTCATGGCGTTGATATGTCTGATGGCGGCTTGAGGCCGCCTCAGCCAATGGCACCGAAACAGCCGATGGCGGCTGGAAGCCGCCTCGGCTAGGGGACTACGCCGGAAAAGCACCGGAACGATGTCGTAAAAGCCCACCCGCCAACGATAGGGGGTCATGGATCAATGGCTCCATGGGTGTGCTTTGTTTCTGAGGAACAATTGAGGAACAATTATTTTTCCCCAAGTGAGTAAACAGACGCCCGTCCCAACCAGCGGTGGTTTTTTCGGAATATTCAGATGTTAAGGTCCTGGAAAAGGCGGCAAGGATGTCCAAAGAACGCCCTCGCCACGGCATTATTATAAAACATATGTTCTAATTTGTCAAACGACTTTTGCCTAGGAAAGGGATTTCACAAAATCTGATAGAGCTGAATTGACCGCCAATTTGTGGGAAGTTCCAGGCAGATACCCACAGAAGCCCTTAATCCTCTACTTACCCGGTTTAAACCATTGCGCTCGTGTGGAGCATGTTCAAACAGATAAGTTAAATAGTGTAGGGTTCTTCCTCGAGTTTTGTATGCAACTCATTTAATCTTGGAATTACCCATCTTGTATTCCAATAATCCACTAATTCTTCTTTATCGAATTTTTTCCACTTAACACGATTCACTTCACCTTGAAGATATTCTTGCCAGTTTCCTGCTAAAGTACATCGGTAGTATCCTCTTTGCCACCCAATACTCATCATTTCTTCAGAAAGACCAAGTTCATGCAAACCTTTCCTCAGAATTCTCATTTTCCAATTGGGGCCTTGCCCATATTTATAAGTGTTGAATTCTTCTGGTGGAACAACTTTTTTTATTAACTCCCAACTTCCATTTGCAGTTATGTGGATGTGGCTTTGCCCTTTGGTATAACCAATAAAATCCCAATTAAAAAGGCGATTATAAATTGACGATTTTCCGAAAGCTCCCATAGTATCAATATAAACTAAGTAAGGTTTCTTTTGAATATTAGTAATAATTGATTTTGAGTTTTTATATTTTTCATAAAACAATCTTCGTACTTCAGGAAACATTACAGTTAAGGCAACCAGTTTTCCACCAAGTATGCGATTATACGGCGGGATAGCTCCTAAAACATAAGCCGTCATACAATTATAAAGTCGCTCTAATTTTTGATCTTTTGACCAATTAATTGATTTTGCGTCTCTTGTCTCTAATCCAATAACAGGATCTGCAAGACCAACAATTCCAATTAGCTTATCGTTTTGTTCATCAAAAACAAAAAATCTTATCCTTCGTCCATATCCTGCAGTAACAGGAATAGACCACCAAGAAGTTGCATAGGACCAAATGCGCTTATGCTCCTCACTTTGATTAACAGGAATCAAATATGGCTTTACTTTTAGAATGCTAATATCTTCTGGCTTAGCAATGTATTTACGTACTTTTTCAACATATACCTCTTGTTTTGGATTTGTCTGTTCAGCAAGTTTTGCCTGTGTATCCCTGAAATTTAAAACATTAATTTTTCCTTCGGCTTCATTCCACCGAATGCCATAATTTGTCAGGTTCGCGAGAATCATCTCTCGAATGCGCTTCTTGTTTACTGCCATTTTAAATCTGTATCATTTAGGAAATCTGGATTCTTTGTAAACCTTATTCATTATCAATTTTTCGAATTCACTCACTCTAACAGGCAAAGAAAAAGCCTGATCTGACGAAACCATATAAAGATTGCCAGGAATAGTCTCTCGTTGAATAAAATTTGCTATTACTCCATCAAAATTTATATTCGACTTGATTAGGGCCTTGATATCGTCGGCATTTCCCATGTGGAAAGCGAAAAAGTTTTCAGCCTGAGTTCTTATTTCTTCTGAAATCGCAGAAGGACGTTGAGTTATTGCGACTAAGCCTAAACCGAATTTTCTACCTTCTTTGGCTACTCTCACAAATGGATTAGCATTCGATTTAACGAATTCCTCTGACAGAACATTTTGTGCTTCTTCAACAAAAATAACTGTTTTAATAACCTCGTCCGTCTTATTTGACGTGAAATTTTCCTTATTGTTATCAAATAGCTTGCGGACTAAAATTGTCGAAATAATACTCGCATCCATGTTATCTTTTAAGGATAAATCAACGATTATTGTTTTACCTTGCTTTAGATAGGTAAATACGTCTTCGATCAACATTGAATTTGTGGAATGTAATCCTTTCCCTTCATCAATTAGATGCCTAATTCGCTTTCTAATCGCCATAATTGTTTTTTGAGCACTTGAATCAGGCTTATCCTTTTTTAGTTGCCCAAAAAAATCTGGGTAATCGTGATACAACAATTCGGGAGACTGGACATAGGCATCAATTTTCTCAATGAAATCCCCAACGCCATCTTCATCCAGGTATATTAGAAAGGACTTCATCACTTCGGAAAAGCCCGCACCAAAATTTAATATGTCACCAACAGTCAAATGCTTACGCATATTTAAAAGCACCTTACCACCAAACTTAAAACGCTCTGGTTGCACATATTCATTTGGTATTTTTTTGTCCGTATAAACTATTACATCATTCCTAATATTTGGATCGTCAATATCGCCAAGTCCATAAGTCTCAGTTCCTTTTAAGAAATATTCACCGTTTAAGTCGAAAATGAGTTTCCCATAAGACGTATCGCTAATCATGTTATAAAGCAGAACTTTTACTAAATTGGTTTTCCCAAACCCTGATTGGGCAAAAATCATCGTTCGTTTACTTTGTAGTTTCTTTATCTGAAATAGTATTTCACCTTTGTCGAAAAACACAGTTTCCCCAATACATAAATAGCCGATTGGAGCGCCATTTTCATTTGCTTTATTAAGAATTTGATCGATTTCCCGTTTATTAAGATGACGAGCAATATAGGATACAGTTGGAAGTTTTCTTACAGCGGTTGTGAATTCAAGTTTTGTACCATTATCAATAAAAGTACATAAAATTCTCACTTTGTAAGTATAACTAAACATTTTTTGCTTATCACGCTCTGAAAGTTCGCGTTCAGCAATACGGGCATAATGAACAGCAATTAGTGTTTTATCTTGTGACTTGAAAATAGGGTCTTCGTCATAAATTTCCGCTTCAACTCGCGCAAGAAATTTAGTGTTTCCTTCATCTTTAGGAGTCAGAACAATAAAGTCGCCAGTCTGAGGACTGGCTTTTGCATCCTCATATGACGAATAAATCAAAAGCGCATCTTCTGTGGTTTTTTGACCATAGAGAACGCCAAAATCGACTTTTTCGCTCATAATGCCTCCTAAAATCTATCGTGCGTATCAAGGAAAAGGTTTTCAATATCCACGTTATCCATCTGCTGGTCTTTGTACATTGAAAACTTAAGACGATTTACTATTTCTTCTTTAAAGTTCTTCTTTAGGGATATGAAATTATGAGCTTCTGCTAACGGATATGGGTATCCTAGAATATAGTGCTCTTGAGTTAGGCAAGTCAATTCTTTAAAGATCGTATCTAATATTTCTCGATTGCGTCTGATATCCCCATTTTCAATTCTAGGAATAGCGTCAAATATATTTGTATCAGCAATGATCCAATCATAATTTTGCAGTTTCTCCACATAGTCAAGACGAGCCGCCATGTAGAGCCCGAAACCTCTCCCGCTTTTTATAGCTTTTCTAACAATAAAATCACCTTTATAAGCCGCTCTGAGAACATCGTCAGTAACTTCAAACCAACAGCAAAGTTTCTTCCTGTTTTGTTCTGCTTGAGTAAAAGGATATTTATGCTTGAGTTCGTCTTGGAGATAGTTGTCAATTCGCTTGAATGTATATGATAATTCCATCTTGATGGGAGATTGTTTTGTGACGGCGACGATAATTATTCCTTTATCATGTAAGTATTTGCCAATTTTAACCATATAAGGTTGTTTGACTTGTAATGGTCGCAAATTTCCATCACGTAAAATAAAGTCGCCAGATTTTGTTTCTGGAAGGTCAGCAACTTCCAAGATCAATGCAATCTCAAGTATCTCTTGGCAAAAACCGAGCAGAGTGGAAAGATTGCTGCATATTTGATCTTTTTTCCATGGAAAAATATTATCTAGACTGTCTTTCCAAAAATCTAATAGTTTTTTAACGGGTGGTAAAGACAGTAATTCATCATAAATCACCCCATAATGTTCTTCATTAGTTACAAGGATATTTTCAGGATAATATGCCTGCCCAAGAATAACAGGATCGTCATCTGAGTTCATCCTAACTTGTTTGCCGCGATGGTAGCAAATATAACCTGCTGCGTATATCGCAATTGCCAACCCATTATAAAACTCTTGGCTATTATAGCTCCCATCAATGGCATAGAAACGCCTATCGGTATTATCAATCTCGTTGAATGGGATTATTTCAAAAACCTGCGGCGTTTCAATGTTTTCTTCAATGCCAACAGGATTTATGCCATAGTTTTGATTGCTTCGTTCGTTTATCTGGCGAGCTACAGCTTCAATTGCACTGTCTGGAATTTCTTTTTTGGACATAGTTTTACTCTAATAAATGACCCGACTTGGATAACAGAATTGCATGAACTTGTACAAGTATAGCATAGCAGAACCACAGTATCCTTGAGCACAAAAATATAACATTAGTTTATGCGGCAAAATACTCCCATGCAATCTTCCATCGAATATTGCGCAGGTTCTTTCGGCTCGAACATGAAAACGGAACACCCAACACGGCGGTCACCGGCGGGCTGGCGACCCCCCTGTCCTGCCCCCTACGGGGACCTTCGGCGGACATACCACTCCGCTGGGCTTCGGGTACAAGTGTCCACCCATTTTCCAAAGGGTGGAAAATAGGGGGAGAGAAACTGGACGAGGCGGTGGGAGTTACTGCTTTCCTTTCCTGGCTTGTTTCTGATCGTACATCAAGCCATCAGCCTGGGCGATCAATTCACTCACAGTGCAGGGAGCCTCAGGATCATAGCGCGCGACGCCCATGCTGAGGGTCAGATGATAAGGACGGTCACCCCGTTGGTTGCGCTTCTCCAGGGCGGTCTGGATGCGGTTCGTCAGGACCTCCGCGCTTTCCACGGAGGCATCCACTGCCAGAACCACAAACTCATCCCCACCGAAGCGGGCAGGGATATCCGCCTCCCGAAAGGTTTCTTTCAAGATGGCAGCCACTTCCTTCAAAGCCAGGTCGCCCTGGACATGCCCCAGGTTGTCATTAATCGTCTTCAGGTCGTCCACATCACCAAAGCACAACAGCATGCTTCGCTTGATCCGGTGCGCCAGTTTCACCTCCTGTTCGACCAGAAGGGTGAAGCCCCGCCGGTTGTACAACCCGGTGAGCTCATCGATCAGTGACAGGTTGCGTATCTCCTGTTCCATGCGTTTGCGCTCGGTGATGTCGCGGTCTATGCCCATCAATAGTTCGCGCTCGCCAACCTTGATAAGCGTCGTAGAAACTTCAATAGGAAATATGGTCCCATTTTTATGGCGATGGAAGGTTTCTAGTTTTAGATTACCTTCCGCTCGCAATTGTTTCAAATAGGCAATTCGTTCAGCCTGTGAGCCAGGAGTTATGTTCACAATATCAATAGAATGCCCGATCATTTCCTCACGACCATAGCCATTCATCACGCAAGCTACCGCATTGCAATCAATGATCGGCCACGATACATTGGGATCATGAGGATCAATGAGCATGACAGAATCTGGTGAGGCTTCAAACAGCGCTCGAAACAGGAATTCGGTTTGTTGCTGCGCCTGCTCTGCCTGCTTGCGGTTGGTTATATCATGCGCCACCCAGAGAGTGCTGTCTTCCGTCATCGGTGAGATGGAGGTCTCGAACGGTACAGTTCGGTCACCGATGATGAGATCATATTCGATCT
>Ga0209777_10001657_pt1 | contig 31408 bp, 31 predicted proteins | sample FrelakmetHBP12HB_FD_187147 | JGI IMG/M metagenome (GOLD analysis project Ga0209777, IMG submission 187147) | Freshwater lake sediment microbial communities from the University of Notre Dame, USA, for methane emissions studies -HBP12 HB (SPAdes)... | ecosystem: Environmental > Aquatic >... | reverse complement strand
GGTTCGCTACGCAAAGGAACGGAAGGTCGCGCTGTGGGTCAGTGTGTAACAACCCCACAGCGAACCTATCCGAAATTCCATTTAACATGAGTGTAAACTATAGCAAGTTCTTAAAAAAACCGGTTCCATTGATTCATGCCTGGCCCCCAGCGGCCATGCCTGAATCATTTTTTTCTCTGAAAAGGATCGAGAAGCAGATAAAATGTCTACTCGGATCTTTAATTCCTAAATCATTTCGGGATGTAGCCTTTAGAAACAGAAGCAATTAACACGGTTTTAAAATCCAATGTTTTTCGTGCGAATCAATGACAAAAAAAGAGAGGATAGAAGTTGAGGTTTCTTTCACTTTTTATTATTTATGATGAAACTGGCTTGGGATGTTATGGACAAATAGAACAAATGGTCCTAGCATAAAGGCAGTTTGTTGCTCTATAACATCAGGTAAGATAATCCTATAGATTGTTACCTTTATGTTAATCTTTCCGATTCCGAGTGCTGGTGGTGATTTAGGTGTTCGAATTGTTGCGCTTTTACTTGAAATAGTTCCTTCTGTTTTCGTACCGTGAATGATATGTGCTCCTATTATGTTGATCTGCCAATGAAGATTTTTGGCATCCTTGACAGTTGCAGTAACACCATATCCTCCTTGTATCCCAGTTATTTTTGGTGCTGCCATTGCGCTTGTTGCAAAACATGTGTTTGCTACTACAGTTATTATTATTAAATATAGTATTATTTTTTTCATATTTTTTCCTTCCTTTAATTAAAATATATGAGGTAAGTTATTTATTCTGAGATTAATAACGTTTTTTCCCAATTCATTCCCAATTCTATTCCGAATGTAAAAAAAATCCTCTATGTTTCATCAAATAAAATCTGAGTCAATGCATCAATAAATTCTCTACTCAATTCTACTGGTTTGTTTTCCCGATCATGAGCTTTGAACGAGTGGTTAGTCGTTTGAACATTGCCACGAACTACCCTTTTTTTATCCATATTTTCCCATTTCCTCCAAATGTATCAATATAACTCATTAATTTTATCAGGTCATACCGTAATTTCTTGTTGATCTTCATTTCTTTTTTTCTTGTTAAAATCTTAAAAATGTGGTCGAGAGCTGCCATTTTACTATTGTATCCCTTTCCATTATCTTCCATTAATTTTTGAAAATAAGGAGTTTTTTCCGCGGAACATGAAACACCATCTGGTCGTTCCAGATAATGTATAATGTCCAAGTCTAATAAACAATCAAGCGTTCTTTTATGATAATAATATAAAGAAGTTTGTGCGAAATCAAAACAGATTAATTTTAGCATATCATACATAAGGTTCTTTTGTAATTTTATTCGCCTATTCTTGGCCAAATCCTGAAAAATGCCTTCCAATGGTGGTATCTTTTGATCGTTTTCTTTCTGTAAATTTTTTATTATATCTGTAAAAAGAGAGGTTGGTTCAACGGTACATACCGAATCGTGCGGTTCTTCTTGATACTGTACGAAATTTAATTCTAAGAGACATTTTAAAGTATTTTTATGATAATAATGTAGTGATGCATCTGTCCAACTGGTATCGATTTGCTTTCGTCCTTTCATTCCTCTTTTTTCTCATCATTTAGTAAATGTTTTTTTCATTATATTGTTTTTTCCCAATTGATTCCCAATTCTATTCCAAATTATTAAAAAACCATACTATTTTTTACGATTGTTAATATTGGTGTATGGATATAAGAAAAATACATCTAAAATTAAAAAATTAGCTTAACAGATATAATTCCTAATTTTTTACCAGTAAAATGAAGCCCGAATTTCCCTCCCCCATTTCCATTATATTAGAAGATTAAGATTAAGCTCCAGAGTAAGAAAGAGATTTGAACTTCGAGTTGGTATCTCGTCCCCTACACTTAAAAACATATTCTTAGAAACGAATGTTTTTGTGCGAATCAATGATAACCTGATTATCCACAATTTCATACGTTCTCTTTTCATCTATTCAGGATTCCTTATATCTAGGAAATATTATTTCTGTGCACTTGGGTGTAAAAAAGCATTTGAGACGAACCCTGAACAGTATCTGCACATTACATAAGTACGTTCTGTGGCTGCGGTGCGTTGGATAGTGCTTTGGTTGGATCTCGCCACCCCTGAGAGTTTTTTCCATTATAGATAAGTATTTGTTCCAAGAACTCAAAGTCGAATCGTGTTTCTGAGCAGCCGTTTTTAATGAGAGGAATTCCTTGTGCATGAATCTTATGTTGTCCAAGGATGGCGGAAGCCAGCTTTAATTCATCAGTGCAGGCGACCCCGACGACGCCTTCATAGTGTTTTTTCTGGAATATTTTTCTGACACAAGATCCACCCGGGAGCACATAGATATCATAATTCCGCTGCACTGATAGAACAGTCGCTTGATGAACTAGACAATCGGTGGAACAATGATTGCAGGTATATGAAGAGGTGGTGGCATCAAAGGTGGCATGACAGCGTGAGTCCATGTATTTTCTGCAGCAGTGCGGGAGAAACAATGCTCTTTTTTGTGTTTGAAGAAATTGTTCTTTTTGAAGGCTGTTTTTCATGTTGACGTTGATAAGATCTTCGATGACAGTGATGGCGTCGCTAATTGACAGTCCAGTGAATTTGTCAACATTGAATTTTTTGACAAGGTTGTGTGCCATGATCGCGATTTTCTCATTAATTTTATCTTTTTTCGATATCTTTGCGATATCTTTGAATATGGCTTGAGAGAGTTTTGACAGATCAAAGGTAAAAGTATAAGACATGGATTCATCCCCTTGGTATTTTTTTTGGAAGCTTATTATAAGGCTGCTTCCCATTTCAATATATATTTTTACATTATATTGTTATATTATTATAATTTAAATGTTTCTATGTGACAAGCGAGCCAGGAATATGTATGGGCTATAAGAATATTTTTGTGAATGTACAGAGAAATCTTTCGTTCTTTATAGATCGGAACCGAGATTTTTTTGTTGCAAACTAACCGTGTTAATGTGTAGCATTTCTCCTGTTAGGATTTAGAACTTAGAGGTATAAATCCTTATTTGTTGATGATAAAACCAAGGGAGATTAAACCTTTTTCAGTGTGGAAACAATGGTTTAAATTCATGTTTTGTGCTAATTGAAGACAGAAATAAAAAGGGGAAGAAAAAGGGGTCTATACTGGAAACTAGCTAAACCCATAGGTCTTAAAGCAGAAATCATACTTAGCAAACTGCGTCCATTTTCTGCCACCATTAGCACTAGTCCACTGCATCCCATTGGTATACGGTGTTTTAGAGCCATAACCCCAATAATAACAATTCGTACTACTTCCACCACTAGTCCTCAGAACAAGATAATATGTACTACCAGGAGTTACAGTAAGATCACTGAAATCAAACTCCACCCACCCATTTCTTGTGGGGATCTGAGAAGCAGGTTTTGATAGACTTACTAGATCAGCGCCAGTAAGAGAACTACGAACTGAAAAAACTACATTACTTGGGGGAATACCTGCTTTTCGCATAAATACCACTGCACGAGTCAAAGAACTTACAGTTGGTTTGAATGATTGACCGCCCCATCTAGTCGTATACAACGCAAAATTATTGTTGTATTGTGTCTGCTGCTGATCCAACACCTCAATCTGCTGAATCACAATTACATACACAGTAAATGTTCCAGATCCACCGTTAGAACTAATACTAACCGGATCAGAATAATTACCAGGGTTCAAATTAGTCGTATTAATGTTTACAGTTATTGTATCATGTTCTCCAGTAGAACTACCACTTGATGGTGTTATTGTTACCCACGTAGGAATAGTAATATTAGGATTATTGGGACCAACAACGTATATTAGTGTTCCTGTACCACTATTCCATATCTCAAAACTCGTTGAAGTGGTGTGACCCGGGTACATATTACCAAAACCATGAGACACAGGATTATACGAAAGAATCGGAGTGAGTTGAATAATATTAACATCAACAGTAAACGTACCAGATCCACCATTGGAATGAATGCCAATAGGACACGTATACCAACCAGAGGTTAAATTAGTTGTATCAATACTCACCGTTATTGTATCATGTTCACCAGTAGAACTACCACTCGATGGTGTTATTTTAATGAACGAATAGGTCCTATTGATTCCAACACCGTATGTTAGTGTACCCGTTCCACTGTTCCAAATCTCAAATGTCGTTGAAGCAGTCTCACCAGCAGTCATGTTACCGAAATTGTAAGAAGATGGGGTATAAGCTAAAACCGGTGTCTCAATGATATTAAAATAGACAGTAAATGTACCAGATCCACCATTGGAATGAATGTCAATAGGACATGTAGACGAACCAGGTTCCCAACCAGTCGTATTAATTCTCACCGTTATCGTATCATGCTCACCAGTAGAATCACCACTTGTTGGTGTGACAGTAACATAGTTAATAGTATAATTAGACAAATCAAAATGATAACTCAAAGTCCCTGTACCACTATTCCATATCTCAAAAGTAGTAGAAATAATCTGACCAACGGTTATATTACCGAAATTATAAGAAGATGGAGTATAGGAAAGAATCGGAGTTGGTTCTTGAACCGTTACATATCCAGTGTATGTATTATTTTTTCCATTATTATCAGTAACTGTTAATGTGACATTGTACTCACCATTTACATAGTAGCAGTGAATCGGGTTTTGCAGGTCTGAGTAGTAGTGGTCTCCGAAGTTCCACCACCAGGAAACGATAGTACCATCAGGGTCTGTAGATGTATCTGTAAAGTGAATAACTGTCGTGTTGGTTGGATTATTTGGAGTATATGTAAAGTCTGCGACTGGTGGTTGATTCGGTGGTAATAACCATCCATTCTCATTCATGAAAGGATATAAATCTTGGTTGCTTCCACCAAGGATGTTGTAGGGTGTGTCACCGATGCCATCTCCATTATGATCTTCTCCGGTATAATCTAACCACCAATTACCTTCCTTAATAGCGGCATTGTACCATATGTTGCTTCCAGTATCATATGCATTCTGACCGTTATTAAAAATGTTATTGTGATAGATTACATTATCACTAACACTCCCGTTATTGGTTTCAATTTTAATACCATAACCATTATTTCCATAAATATCACAATTTATAATACGATTATTTGATGCGTTTTGGTTGTGACTATAGATACGCAAACCAGTACCTAAATTGTTGACGACATGACAATCGGATATTTCATTATCGTAACAATCAATTCCATCCGCAGCAAATGAACAACTAAATGAGCTTGCATTAGTCAAACTGAATTTAGAAATATGTTCACTATTAGAATTAACGATATACAGAGCAAAAGTATTTCCACAAGCATCGATGATTGTTCTGTTTGTATTTTCGCCCAATAGAGTCACATTGTTTTTATTCGTCGATCCATCGAGGGTAACTTGTTCATAGTATATTCCACTATAAACAAAAACCGTATCACCCCAATTTGTTGCATTAATACCATCCTGGATGTGTTTATAGGGATGTTCTATTGACCCATCCCATGGTCCAACTGTGTTGTTATCATCAACGTAGATAGTGGTTGGATTTGCAACAGACATATTAACATAAAAAATGCCTGAAAAAGTTGTCGCCAGCATTATACATACTATTAACAAATTTATTTTTTTCTGCATAACCTTTACTCCCCAAAATAATTGGTTTTGTAAGAGTTGTTATCCTGTAGCTTCATTTAAATGTTTGGAAAAGATAAAAATACAGAAACCAGAAGCATTGACACGGTTTTGACGAATGTTTTTTGTGCAAATGACTAACAACATCGTTGAACTGGTATCCAAGAGTTCAAATCCTTTAACTACAATGAAATAAAAAATCAAATGGTTATTTAAGGAGAAAGATTACTTTACTTTTTTTTCCATAGAGATAAAGACTTCCTAATCGTATAAAGATAATATAATTATTCGAATAAGCGCTAGATGAAGGATTGACTGTTCATTATCGATGATGCCAAGTAACAGAGAAACTCGTTCCGTCGTTAGACCGATGAGACGGTTGCGCCTTTATTTTATATATTAATGTTACCATGGTTATTGCGTTGTTCTGCCAGTGTGCGTTATTAATAGTCCCTGTAACGCCATTTACGGTAACCTGTGAATTAAAGAAATAAGCGGTTCCGAAATCCGTGAGAGGTGCAAGTCCGAAAAAGAGTGCTTCAACAATCCATTCCGCAGATGACCTATGTGGAGCGCCAGACAAGCCCCTCCTAGATTTTTGAATAGTAGAAAAGCTTGCTCCAGTTGTAACGTCCGTAATTGATAACAAAAAATTTCCAGGTTCTAAGTACTTCACTTCTGCAGAAATTGTATCGCCTGCATTAATTCTCATGTTCAAATATACAGCCGACTTGGGAAACATTTCATACCAGGCAAAATATACAGCTCTACCGTTCTGCACATTTGATTCTGTTCCTATTTGTTCAACACTATGTGAAGAATATCCATCGATGCCTATCCAACTCGCGGAATGAGCATATCGCGGTTTTGAACCTACGACTGCAGGAACAATCCATGAGCCTTTAACATCAGTAATAACGTCATTTTGGGGCTTATTGAGATTTGTCGCAACAACGTATCCAGCCCAGTTAGAGCTGATTCTATGTATTGTATGGATGTTATAGGTGGGAGGGGGAGTTTCTGAAATGGTACTTGGGCTGAAGATTGGTGCGATTATCAATAGTACTGAACTTATTAATAATACAAACTTTAATTTCGCCATGTTTTTATTCCTCCCCTGGTAACCAGGTTAATAATTAATATCTAATTGATTCATTTAAATGTTTGGAAAAGATAAAAATAGATCTAAAAAATGGGTAACAAGTGTTCAATATCATCTAAAGATAATGATAAAAACCAATTAAACTACTTGCTATATATCTAAAATAGGAAAGGAAGGAAAATAGGAAATGCGGAGGCAATTTAAAAAAAGTAGCACTTCCTTTTTTTCCCATACGTGTACAATATATAACCCATCTATATATTAAATTATCGATATTGATATGTGCATTTGTCGATAATGAATAAAATTTTCTATAAGCCAAAAGTATTTATATTTTAAAGAGATAATAATATCTTGGGGAGTCAAGCATATATAAGGTAGAACTTCAGGAGGCGAGTCCTACCTTTGTTTATGTATCCTTTCCTCCCAAACCATGACTCCCCATTTTCCTTATCTTAATTATTCCTTTTTTCCTTCTTTTTAATAATTTTTTCAATATGGAATAGAATAGTATTTCCTAATATTTTTATACAATAAAAAGATATTATTTTTTGGGGAGTCAATCAAACATGAGGTAGGCTTTCCTCCTACGATTGTTCTACCTTTCTTTTCATGTTTCTTTCCTCCCAGATTGAACTCCCCATTCCTTCATTCTTTAAAAAATAGCTCTAATTATTTGTATCGGAAAAGCATTGACACGGTTTTAACAAAGCAAAATTATCTTTTACCAAACCGCGATGAAAGCTACCCCATTAAGGTTAATGACACCTTTTACCATCTTCAAGTAACCAATAAACCCAATCAATATTACTATACGACTTCCATCTAATACTGTTGTGTTAGATGTATTAAATAATTTGTTTATTTCGAGATGTCCATCATTTTTTAGAATCACAATCATTGCAAGACATCTTCCGATACCTGCTATAAAATGGTAACCTACGTAAAATGCAGTAGCATTTCCTTTGATGACCACATGAGCAATAGGCATGGTATTTAATGCAGTGTCCTTTACTATTTCTTGTGAATTGCCAGTCGGAAGTACACATAGTAAAAACAGCATAATACAAGATATTGCAAATATTTTCTTTTTCATCTTTTTCTTCCTCCCCTGATGAAATCAGGTTAAAAATTAATATCCCCTTGTTTTATTTAAATGTTTGGAAAAGATAAAAATAGTTGATTCCTAACGATTTATGAAAAAACAAACGAATCTTAAAGGAAAAATTATTGTTATTCAAAAAGAAGAGAAAAAAGAAAATGGTGAGCTCTAAACTTTTATGTCTAATCTAGTAGTCTGATGCAATGACCCAGAATCACTAAATCAGATCCTAACGTCCACATATGATATTGATTTCCCATCTTTAATATTATTTCCTGATTAGTGATTATTCCTCTATCCCGATTTAGAATACCTCTTCCATAATAAATCAACTGATCAGCATGCCCAATGATTATATCGTTTAGTATTATAAATTTCGATATATGACCAAAAACCATTAAACGGTGAGGAAGAAATGCAGTTGGTTGAATCCGGCCATCTGTTTGTTTTTCAGCTACCGCTGTTGGTATTAATATCCCTAGAAACAATATACATACAAAGATACCTATGATTTTTAAATTAATTTTTTTCATATTTTTACCTCCTATTAATCAATATACATGAGTCAAGTATACTTAAATATTTTGAATGAGGATATTTATGAAATTGAGAATAAAAGAACATGAGACTGATTTCATTATCGGACAAGCATTAACACGGTTTTAATATTTAATATTCCTTACTTCTCCCCTAATTTGGCATTTATCTGAAACAGCACGTTACAAATTACACCGAAGAAAGCACTAAAGGATAAGAGAAACCAGTATATAGGAGTCCATCCGCGAAAAGTGATGTCCAACGCTGCGGTAATAATACCGATAATCAGTGCGAGAATCCCCCCGAGGCGGAAGAGTGTAATCAACGTTTGTGATCCTTCCGTAAACCCTGATGACTTCTCCATACCTACACCTCCAACTCGTACGTAACTATTTTTTCTTTAAAAACATATCCTTAGAAACAGAAGCATTAACACGGTTTTAAGACACATGTTTTTGTGCGAATCAATGACAAAAATAAAAAGAAAAAAAGAAGAAAGGGGTCAATACTAGGACTAGCTAAACCCATAGGTTTTGAAGCAGAGATCATATCCGAGATTATTGTACCAAGGAGCTCCACCAGTTATACTTGTCCATAGAGCTCCGTTTTTATACAAATTGCCAGAACCATATCCAACACTATAATATTTCAAAATACTACCGCCAGAAGTCCTCAGGACAAGATAATACGTACTGCCCGGGGTTACACGAAGGTCACTGAAATCAAACTTCACCCATCCAAAGGTTGTGGGGATTTGAGATGCAGGTATTGACAGGCTTACAAGATTCACACCCGTCAGAGAACTACGAACTGATACCACAACATCACCTATAGGTTTACCCACTTTTCGCATGAATACCTCGACGTAAGACAATATAGTCATGGTTGGTGTAAATGATTGTGCACCTGAGTACGTCGAAAACATCCAAAAATTGTTAAAATATTTTGTTTGGCTCTGGTCTAAACTAATCACAGCCACACTCTTGGATATGGAATTACTGGCACCATCATTATCAATCACTGTCAGCGTCACAGAATATGTCCCACCGTTAGCATATTGGTGTGTAGGAGTCTGCAAAGCTGATGTACCGCCATCACCGAAATCCCAGCTCCAGGAGGCTATCGTCCCATCGCTATCGGTTGATGCATCCGTGAAGTGAATAACATCCAGATTGGTTGGTAAAGCAGGACTGTAGCTGAAATCAGCAACAGGTGGAATATTTTCTAAATTGGTTACTTGTAATGGTTCAGACCAATCACTCACTTCTCCAAACTGGTCTTTAACCTTAACTTTCACAATATATTGTCCAACTTCGGACCAACTATGATTGACCGAAACAACCTGATCAGCTTCAAACGGACCTGTAACAAGTTGATCAGGTGAATCATCACCCCAAACAATAAGATATTCATAGGCACCCAATCCATAGAGTATCGTTGAATTAAGCTTGTATTGATACTCATGGTCTTTTTTAACGATTGTAGGTCCTTGTATCGTTGGTCCCCAATTAGGTTCCTCTTTCGTGTAAATAAATGGCGTATTAGGATTTAAATCAGAAATCTTCATATCCTTTACAAGATGAATTGTTTTCCCTTCAGATATTATATCTATTGAAAAGGTGTCATCTGGATTAGCATCCTTCTGAGGTTGGACATATATTGAATAATTTCCTGGCCATCCTTGTGGGATATTTATTTCTTTATCTAACTTACCATCACCATTTATATCTTTCTCTGAATAATTTGCACCAGGAATGGGATAAGTAATTATATCTTTCGAAATATAAGTACCACTAGGAGTATACACAGTTACATTAACGGGACAATAAATTGCAACAATAAAATTCTTAGGTTCTTCTCCTGCAGGTAAGGGTGGAGGAATTGTACCCCAAAAAGTTATTGCTCCGTCTCCTTCAGTCTGAACACCTATATCACCATAATCACAAATGTAATAGCTTTTGAAATCCGAATAGGGTTGTCCATTATTGTCAAGGTCTGTGGGCATCCATAGAAGTTGGTCTGTCGATAATCCAAATTTTAATGTTGTTAAAGCTCCAGCATGAAAATCTAATTGCCATTTATTATCATTTGATTGTTGATCTGTTTGAATTCTAAGATAGCTACTTTCTAAACAACTAGCTTTATTAACCAAACCATCATTAATGGTTTGTACTTTTACGTCAGCTTCATAAGCTGAATCTTCTAAATTGTTTACAGCGTCTGCGGCATCAATGAAAAAAGATCCACCTACTGTTAACACATCTAACATTAACATAACAGCATCTTTCATAACAGCATTTGCAATTGCCGTAAATGGATTAGGATCTGGATCTGGTGTCATAATTTTAGTATTCTCTCCACCAATTCTTACACATGGACTCATAGGGACACAATCTTCATCAGAGGTTCTACCTATCTCTAACGAATTAATCATGGGAGTTACTTCTCCATAATCTAAGCCTTTATTTTCTGAAGTTAAAAAGGCTGAGGAAAAATATAATTCCCAACGACCTTGACCATCCGGGGTTTCTTGAAACCAATTTTTACCCATATATTTAACAGAAAAAGTCCCAGTATAAAAATTATAAAAATCGTTAGTCCTTACCGAAGGATCAGGGTCAACTTTCATTACACATTTTGATGTTTTAGGCTCAGAATCTAGGTTAAGGCCAGTATATTTGATATTAATCTCAAAGGGATCTGACAATTCACTTATTGAACCATGTTCATCTTTTGACCGCATAGTTATATAAAATTTTCCTAACTTATTGTACGTATGACTAAAAAGAGAGGTACCAGTAGGTAGATCCAAAGACGAGCTTCCATCACCCCAATAAATATCATGAAGTAATGAATCTCCATCTGGATCACCAACTGTTGCTTTAATAAATGTTAGGTAATAAATTTCATCTGAAGTACAAACATTTATTTTTGGTTTATTTGGTGGTCGATTTTGATTAGAAATTGTCACCGATGCAGAAGTTGTAGCAATAGTACCTCTACTATCTATTACTTTAAGGCGTATAGGGAATGTTCCTGCTGAACTCCAGGTGTATGTCGGATTGGCACCAGTTGCATCATCATACAATCCATCATTATCGAAATCCCATTGATAGGTATATGGAGGAACCCCTCCAGTGGCTGATCCAGTGAACCAAACCGATTCACTTGTATATCCTGAATAAGGACCGCCTGCATTAGCAACAAGTGGACTTCCACCACCTACGACAATTACTGTTGCCGTGTCTTGTGAACTACTTCCTTCAGATGTCGTGGCAATTGCATTATTGATACACGTTCCAGCACTAATTAGATTTACAGAAAAAGACAATATTTTGCTTCCTCCAATCTGAATCGTCCCAAGGTTCCAATTAAGATTATGTCCTGAATACGATGTTGGGGGTGGAGTTGCATCACCATTGTATGTCATGGCAGATGGTAAATTATCCTGAACATTAACGCTAGTTAATATTACGTTACCTATATTGATGATTGTAATTTGAAAAACAACACTATTACCAATATTTCCAATAATCTCATTTACCCATACTTGGCTCATCGGATCCCAGACACGTTTATCAACGGAGATAGTTGGACCCATTTTTATTGCAAATATGTTTGGGGTGATACTTGCTCCAATAAACAACATTATGATTCCAACAACTATTCCTTTCGTCCACAAACCATCTCGCATTTTGTATTCCTCCCCTGTTCAAAACAGGTTAAAATTTGTTATTCAATAGTTGAATATAAATGTTTTGATAAAATAATTTTCACAACAAATGTAACATAAGATCACGAGACTGATTTCATTTCAACGTTACTATTACCAGTGATTACTCTTTAAAAGCATATCCTTAAAACAATAGATTAAGGGGTCTGGATAATCTTGGAGGTCAAAACATAAAGAATCAATAAAAACCCATCAAAACGAGACCTATACCCTATTTTTTCAGAATGAAATAAAAAAGATGGATAACAATTGTACAATATAATTTAAATATCTATCAAAATGAAATATTAGTTATTAGGTGAATGGAAAAATGGCTAAATCAAAAAAAGAAGATGAAGACCCTTATAAATCGGTCATTAACCTTTGGAATAATACATTGACTACAGTTTATGATATTGTTGAGAACAAAAAAAAGGAGCAGTATGCAGAAGGTGTTTTGCTATTAAGTACTCTCCTCGAAGAACAATTACTTCAATTAATAGGAATAAAATTGAATTTTTCAAAACTCTACGAGAGATACGATGTTGAAGATGTATTCAGATTGATAGATAAATATTTTTTTAATAGAGAGTTTACTCTTCATAAACGAATTCAAATTGTCAAAATGCTCAATTTAATTAACGATGAAACCTACAAGAATTTGGAATCATTCAGGAAAAAAAGAAACATCTTTATGCATGAATATTATCAAAAACCGATAAACCCGGAGAAGATGTTAAAACTTACATTGAAAATATATTCACCATTAATTGATAATTGGAATTATTACTCAAAAAAAATTTGGAATTGATTACTCTTTAAAAACATATCTTCAAGGACACTTACTTCAATTTCTCACTTGCCTCGACACTATTCGTTTCATACAATCTTGGTATCTTTTTGAGCGTTTGCCCATCTGGTATATTCCACATAAAAGAAAATAATTTGTTGCAGAATAAGTATTTTAAAACCAAATAGTAAATATCTTTATAACTAGTATAGATAATTTTGAAAAACTAAATAACTTCAAAATTTATATTATTCTCTAGGTGAGTTTGTTGATACGATATTTGATTATCTTTCGCTCTATAGTTCAAAGTTTCCTAACTACTAAAATAAATTATGAATTAATAAATAAAACTTATTAATTTCAATAGGTATAATGTGTTTTAGATCAAATAAGGATTTAATCAAACTCCAAGATTTCTTTTTCTTCTATTACTTCTATCGTTCCATCTCTTTTTGTTTTGTAAGTAACTCTTGACATTTTTTTTCTTTTTAAGTTTCGACCATTTGGTACTGCTTTTTTATGTCTTAATTTTTTAAAAGATTCAATGATTAGATAAGTAGCAATACCACCTGCAATATTTAAAATAATTACTTCAACCAAAGGATCAATAATCCCTAAGGAAACAATAATGTCTATACTCTTTTCAGTACTTATTTGTTCGACATTGAGAGTGATAATAATTGGTTTATGTTCTATCTCGTAATGTAATTTTCTCCTGAGATCTTTATTTTCAATTTCATAACATTTATCTAAAATAGATTCAAAAATAGCTTCTCTGACTTTATTAAAAATATAAGTTAAATCAGTGTTTAGTAAATAATAAAATTCTAAATGAAATTTAATTCCTTCCTGTGGCTTCTCTTTAAATTCTTCGCTGATTTTCAGATATTCTCTTTTCAATCTTTCCACTTTATTCGTGTCACTAACGGATACTCTATTATTGGGAAAAAAGAGTTCTTGTTCAATAATTTTTTTTTATCTTCATCTGGTTTTTCTAAAATATTATCTCTTGGAATACTAATTGATAATTCCTTGATTCGATTATAATCTGAATCCTCAACAATTCCCATATTGAAACCTTGAGAACCACACCCTGCCATTTTCTCTGAAAGTTCACCTGATTCGATCGCTTCTCTAATTTGTTGTAATGATATACCTGATTGTAACTTATTTACTTCAAGTTTCATTTTCGCTTTTCCATTAATTTCTACTGAAATGACTTTTGCAACATGGCTAATTTCTTTCGGGTAAGGTTGAACTGTTCCAGTGCAATATAGTATTACCCTATGATTCCCCTTTTGTTTGGCTTTAAACCAAGCCTCCTTTAATTTTTTGTTTTTCATCCAATGATAATTAATATAAACGTTTTCTTTGATTGGTTCTTCCCACCAGTAAACCGCTATAGTTTCATTATGGCTGCTTTCTTCTCCACTAACTTGAATTAAAAATGTTGTCATTTGTTACCTCTTATAGATTTTTTCCTTCAATAAAAAATATCATGTCGATTATTTTTGCTTTTGGGTAGTTTAATATTGTTTCTTTACCGGATAAAAACTGTAATGTATGAATGTTTTTACTCCATTTGTTTATTTTTCTTTGATTCTCTGTTTCTGAATAAAATTTGAATAAAGCTTTCAATGATCTCGGTTTAATACCATTGCTGTTAATTGAATTTGCTCTACATCCCTTTTTAAAAAGTGTGTCATAAGCTGGTATTACTCCAAATACTCCGAGCATTATCTTTGAAATCAAAGTATCCGTAGCTTTTTTCCAATCACCGAACGAATTATGTATCATTTCTTTGCATTGGATTATAATACCAATTTTTGAATCGTTGTTATAATCATCAACATCTATATCCCATATTTCTTCATCAAATTTTGATATGTTTTTGATTAGTTGTTCATAGAATCTTGAACTTTTTTGTAAAGTATATGTTGAACCTCTATACATACCCCAACTTGCCAGATAGAGCGATAATTGTAAACAAGATACTTCTATATTTTTACTGTTAGCTATATCTTTTATACAGTTATTCTCTCTAAACGATTGAAAATAATTGTAACAGTAGTCGAAGGAAGCATATCTTTCGAAAGGCCGTAAATCTTTCATGTATCTCTTAATATTTTTGTCGATATTCATCTTTCACCTCAAACCTTTCCAATCCATTTATCAATTAAAATTTTAGCAATATCTTCTGTAACAATATCAAAAAATTCAAATTTTAATTTTTCTTTGACTATTTCTTTTACTGTTTGGATTTGTTCAGGTTTTTCTGAATTTTCTTTATTAATTCGTTTAGAGTCAACAATAATTAACAAAGATTTTTTTCCTATTTTCGTATATTCTTTTCTTTTATCATATCTGGCGAATTCCGAAGAATAAATTGCCAAAGCAACTCCAAGAAGATGTTTTGGTGAATTAGTCAGTTCAATTTCCACAATAAAAGATGCATCATTTATATTAACTACAATATCCGGTTCTGCAAGGAATATATATTTGGTACCTTGAAGTTTGTAAAATTTAATATCCCCTTTCGATTCGTGAGATGTACAAAAGAATTTATTCCCAAGAAATCTTTTTGATATTTCCTTCCTAATTTCTCGGTGTCGCCCTTTATCCTGGCTCATTTACATGGTTCCTCCCAAAAATCCTTAATGAAAAATGAGAATTAAAAGATATTGGAACAAAATTTAACAAACAAAAAAAAATTAGATGAGTCCTTCACTCACTAAGGGATTCAACCACCCACAATAACAGTTCTTGGCATCTGGTTCTATCCTGTTACCACATTTCCTGCATCTGATAAAACCATCAAACACCGCTTCCTTAAGCAGGTCGTAAATCACTGCACCAGTAATGTCGTCCCATCTATCTTGTATCCCTTCGTCTTCGCCCATCCTGATACCCCCGAAGTCACTTTGGTTCCTTTGATATTGATGCCCTTGTGTGTCTTGTCCATCTTAGCAATTCTTTCTTCCAATTTCTCGATGACTTTCTTGTCTTCTTCGGGTGTTTTTTGAGGTGGTGTTTCCTTATCTGCTACCTGGGCTACTCTCACTCCACTTAAAATCTGTTCTTTGGTGTATTGTTGTATTTTGCCACCTCCAACTGAGGCGCTCCACCCTTTCTTGAGAGGACAAACTTTGACGAGTGTTCTTCCCTTGCATTTCGCGGATAAATCATGGTCTGCTGTCTTTTCTAACTTGAGGTCTGGGTTCTCCTTTAGCTTGTCGATTATCCAAAACAGGTCTTTCCTTGCCTCACTATCTTGCACATACTGGATATTGCACAACTCTTGGTATTCCTCAGGCACTTTTGGTAAGGGCTCATCTTTTTGAGGTGGAGATAATTTTTTGGTCTGGGCTTGCTCTTTCTTCTTCACAAAGGATTCAACTGCTTTTGTGGTTTCTTCTGCCTTTATTGGTTGTCTTATTGGTTGTTCTATTCCTTTCATTTTACACCTTCTGGTCTTTATCGACCAATTCAAAAATAGAGTTACCAAGTATTTTGGTTCTTGGGTTTTAACCATCCAGTTAAGGATATGGGTGAGTTTTCTTATCCTCACCTATTCAAGAGTTAAAAGGAAAATCGAGATATTCCTATATAAAAAAGTATGAGCATAAAAATATGAGGCCTCATAAAAATGAGTGCCCAAATGGCTCTAAAATCAATTTAACACCTATTTACAGTGCCCTGAGGTGTTTAAAAATTTTCTTATACTCATTATAATTAAGTCTTGCTTAATTTCTTCCAAAAGGAGGAATTTAGCCTCCTTCCCTAAAGAATGTTAGTTTTTGAAGTTTCTTTTTTTTGTCCCTGGAATAGATTGCAGGTCAACAAACTCATGTTCTGAAGATTCCTGGATTGCCAATGGATTCCTCTAATCCTGCTATTAAATTCATGTCTTCCATTCCACCAGTTTCTTTCAGATGACGGATAATAGGAACAACGATTTCTCTGCGCTGACCAGGACTCAAGGTATAACAGAGTTCGCTGGCTATTGAATACAGAGCTCTCCAATCTTGTTTTTCATAGTAATGGGTCAAGTTACTCATCAATTTCTTATCCACCAACATCTTTGATTCACCTTGCGTTTGTCCATCGTACGCGGTTATTGAGTTGACTAATGCTCCAATGATATCGAATGCATCGTCTTGCTGTCCGATAAACAGGCAAAAATACAAATCCCTCATGCACTGTTTCGACACGAGACAGCGAGTATTATCTGTCCAATTTTCATCCATCTGCCTTCGTTGTTCTTCCTGAGCCATCCGGAATGCTTGTTCTTGAGCTTGCATCGCTTTGATTTGTGCTTCTTGTTGTTTCATTTTCTTTTCCATTCTTTCATATTCTTTATCGACAGGTTCTGGTTCAACCTGTTTTTCTTTATTTTCTTCGCTCATAATATCACCTTCCTGCTTTTTCCTAGCTAATTTTTGTAGTTCCTTACATTTAAAAATGAACGAGTTTAAATAAAGAAATTGAGTGGCTTTGTTTCCTTAAATTTCAATCCCGAAACAATATAGTCTATTTTAAATGAGAATGTTTGATATTGGTAACTGTGCCAGGAGTAATGTGGCGAATTTGACCATTCCTTCCCTGATACGTTACCTTCTCACAAATTTCCAGATACGTGGGTGGAGCGGGCATTTTCAAAAACTCAACGACTTGATTCCTTACTGATACTGGAATATCTTCTCTACCAACTACTTTACCATGTTTTACAGATACAGTCTTACCATCTTCCTTTGTGAAACTGAGTTTAGTATTTTCTGATATTTGCTCAGCCTGAATCTTCGCTAATGTGGCGAGAATTGAGATAACAATCTCTTTAAACTGACCAAGCGAACTGATATATGGTTCAGAGTAGCTGTGCCAGAAGATATTGAGATTGTCAAGTTCCTTTAGTTTTTGGAGTGTAAAGAGAGTGCCAGAACGACTGAATCGAGACAAACTCCAGAATATTACACCATCGAATAGTTTCCTGTGAGCATCTCGGAATAAGTTGTCGTATTGTGGTCGTGAGTTCTTTTTACCCGAAATTACATCGCAATATTCTTTGTATATGGTCCAATCGGATTTTGCACAAAACTCTCTCAGTTTTAGTAATTGATTCTCATATTCTTGTTTAGATGTTGAAACTCTTCCATACAGTGCTACTTGTTTCATACAATCACCTAAAAAGCAAATATTTCTAACTTAAATGTAGAAATCTTTTAATGAAAGATATGAATGTCATTAAGAGGCGTTATAAATGACTTGGGTCGATAGACATGGAGTTTCTTCTATTGAATATAAATGTGGTTTTTGTAGTAGAGAAATTGCATCAACAGATGGCTGGACGTCTAGTCCAAACGCATTAAACAATAGAATGAATATTCGTATTTGTCCAAACTGTGATAAAACAACTTTTTTTGATTTCGATGGAAACCAAATTCCTTCACCAATGTTTGGAAACGATATTGAGCATCTCCCAAAGGATATTAACGCACTATATAACGAAGCAAGAGCTTGCATGAAAGTTCAAGGATATACTTCAACTGTTATGGATTGTAGGAAATTGTTGATGCATATTGCAGTTAATTGCGGAGCAGATACAAAGGACTTGTCTTTTCAAGGATGTGTTGACTACCTAAAGGAACACCATTATACTCCACCAGGTAGTGATGAGTGGGTCGACCATATTAGAACTCAAGGTAACGAGGCTAATCACGAGATTGTGTTAAAAACCAAAGAGGATGCCAGTGATTTGATTACTTTTTCTGAAATGTTACTTAAATTTATTTACGAGTTTCCAACAAAAATGAAGAAAAAGAAAGAAAAATGATTTCAATAAACTTTTACTACGTTCAGCGCTTTATTTCCTTTGAATGTTGTTTCAAGAGTGAATTCTACAACATCTCCCGCTGACAAATAAGATTCCAATATCAGATTCCTTTCATGCACGAAAATATCCTGACCGTCACTCGTAATGAAGCCCCAGTGTTTCCTTGGGTCATAGAATTTTACTGTGCCACGCATATTACTCAACCTCCTGAAACTTTCTATATGCCCAGATTCCAAGTGTCAATACGAATGCAAAGAACATCGAAAACAGTAATATGATGTGAAATCCCTGCCCCTCAGTTGTAGCTCCCAGCATGAAAAATAGCAGAACAGTTGCGATGATGAAGATTATGAGATATCCCTTTATGTTCTCAATAAGTTCCCAGAACCGTACTCTGTCACTGATTTTTTGAGGCATGTTTTCACTCATTTTTCGTGTCACAGTTTGGACATATCTGCTTCTCGGAACGTAATCCGCACAATTTACATTCATAGATTTTTCTTCTACTCATAACATCACTCCAGAAGATGAAGGTGGGGGCCTGGCAACAAGAACCCCGCACCCTATTCTAGGAAGGCTGTACCTAGAACTCGAAGGAAGTGAAAAGGAAGATGGAGAGAGGACGTAGCGGTGTCACGTCCTAACCACCACTCTCTCCAGTAGGTGTTAGAATACATAAGACTCACCTACTCTTCCTCAGGACAGTGGAAGAAATGACAGGCTACTACGCACAAAAGACCACTGTCCTTGGATGTTTGGGGTCGCTGAAAATTCAATTACTCATTGTTACTTTAAATCTGAAATTTCCTAGGTTACAAAATTTGCTTTTCAAAAATTTCCTCCTCCTCATTATATATGCGCGCTACTGTCGACTGTATAGGGCCATAGTCCCAAAGGCTACTTTATTATCGCGTTTGTTTACTATTGCCTTATTTAAATAACGCACTAGGTTTCACATTTCAACAATTAACATGCTGAGCAATTTTGTAATCATGGTGAGATTTGAGCACTAGTTTTAGAGAGTAACTTGTTAGAACAGGTCACAATCAAATCTTATCAGGTCGAGGTGTGACGCTTTGAATTTCTTGAATGTGAATTTGTTCTATTATGTGATTCACAACAATCAGCAGATAGTCCTCAGATACTTGTTCTACTAGCCCAGTTTTTCTTTCTTTGCTTGTAAGTTCTATCTTAACATACTTGCCCAAGTTCTCATCAAGAACATCCTTTACATTCATATTTCATCCTCCCAAAATCTTAACTTTGTTTATCTCTCATTTCTGTAACTTGGCGTTTTCAATTTGGGCTATTTCATCCCTGCGCTGAATTGCATCAAATATTATTATTGCATCTTAGAGCCTTGGTTTTATTTATTCAGTGCCTACGCCTCACCAATGTATTTGTCGTGTAGCGCTTTGTATTTTACTTTGAAGTAATCCTCATTGTATTCGCACAGAAGTTTAGCAAGCATTTTATTCATGTCTCCTTTGAAAAGTGAAGTGGAGAATCTTTTGAATACTTCGAAAAGTTCAGGGTCGAAGAGTGGTTCTTGAGGTGTTGTGTTTTCTTTTATTTTAAGGAGAGTTTGTTCGATAGTATCATCTCGGTCGTTTGATAGTTTCAACCGCTTTTCCAAATCGTTGAGTTTTGTCAGTTTTTCAAGGCAGTCTTTCTTTGATGCTACTATTGATTCCTTTATTTCTCCAAGCATTTTACTAATTTCTAGTTCGTTGGAACTTGGCTTCTTTAGTTCTGCGATTTCACCTTTTGTAGGTAGTTGTTTTATTAGGTCTTTGGTTGTTGAAATGAGTTCCTTTACTTCGGATAACTTCTCAAATTGTAAATCCAGCTTGTTATTTCTTATTTCATTTTCTGGGTTTGTTATTTCTTCCTTATTCATGTTTTCTTCCTCCTTGGGTTTTTGTTCTATTTTATCCAAGAATTCAATAACTTCACTAAGGCTCATGTTGAGTTGCTTAGAGCGTTTTTCCAAAATCTTCTTTGCTTCGTTTGTAATTTTAATCTCTTCCACAATTCTCACCAGATTTGAAGGTGTTTTTAGGTGATTTTCTTTACTTAATCTATGCGGTAAAATACACGGTTGAAAAGAATCTTAAAGTATGTTTAAAATCTGGACTAAATTCAGGAGAATTAATTTTGAATTGAGTGACTTTGTTTTGAGGTTTTTAGATTAGTTTTTAAAGGTGTAGTTTGGTTCTTTTCTTTATTGGTTTTTAGTATTTCAGGTGACTTTTGTTACCTCTATTATATAGAGGTAATGTATATTTTCTTTTATTTTATTCAAGATTTTAGACCAAAATTGGTGCTGTATGTAGGTATCAGATTCTTTTCTATTCTATACTTTTTTTCATTATTCAAATATAGATATATACTAATTATAAATATTAATAGACCAAATGCATAATCTTAAAATTCTGATTTCAAGCCTGGCATTCTAACGTAAAATTACTTAGATTGGGCCAGGGAATTGTTAGTTCCCTGATGAGATTGGTGAGAATGATTTCCTATCAGTGAGGATGGTGAGTGAACTATTCTCGTAGTCGAGTGACACATCATATCCTTCTGATTTGAGAAACTTCTCAATTTTCTTTATTATTGTTGATTCACCTAGGCCTGGTATTTTGTCGTGTATGTCCAGCGTTAATTCATATCTTTCCTTTATTTCTTTCTGTTCTTCCATTTATGATTCCTCCTCAACAGGTTCTTCATCATTTGATTCTTTGGTTACAGGCTTTGGTTTTACACGATTAATAGGTGGACCAATCTCCATCTTTTTAAACGGGCTATAATTTTCAGCTATAAATCGAGCATTAATAGCCTCTATTAATTGAGCATAATTGAAGCCTTTCAGCTCCTCTTTTAATTTAATGGAGGCGTTATTTTTTTCGTCAATTTTTATAATAGTTCCATCCTCATCTATATCTGGTATACATGTATTATAACAGGTATTAATTTCGATATAATTCAGGTATAAATCAGATATAATTTGGCTATTAAATAACAAGTCTTGTAATGGTTTTAGCTCTTGAAAAATTATAGCTGAATTATAGCTGATTAATAGCCGAATATTAACGCCCCTTGCACGCCTAATGTAAGATGGTGATTGCGAGGTTTCCTGATATGATTCCACAAGTCCCAAATTCTCTGTTTCTGATACTATTCGGGCAATTGTTATTGGTGCAGAAATTTCTAGTTTCTCTTGAACGCTTTTTCTAGTAACATAAAGTTTGTTTTCTCTTGAGCCAGGAGGAGTTACACCATTAACAGATATAAGTTCATCAATCGCTTTCAATAATCCTGCAATCTTTGGGTCTAAACCAGATATACTATAAACAAATGCTTCACTACTTAGGTATTGTGCCCAACAGATATCCTCAGCTTGAGCGATTAGGATTTTTACTCCATTCACTTCAATTTGTCTTCTGTTTCTTTGATTCAACCATGCAATAGCTTTAACTAAACCAGCGAATCTTTTTGTGTCCCTTTGTAGTCGACCTTCGGATTTAAACTTGACTTCAATTGGTAATGCACTAAAACCTGGTATCCATATTTCATCAAAATACTCAAGTTTTTGTAGACCTAACTTAATCCAAGAGGGTTTGTTATCCTTAAAATCTCTCGCTCTTTCTATAACTTGTTCCAGATTATCTTGACCTTCCTTATAAGTATCAATTACAAGTTGAAACCTTTCAACATCATCTTCAATGTGTGTAATTAGTGTTCTATTAGCTACTTCATCAACTGTTTCATTTTGTGTAGAAGTATCAATAACGGTTTTTCTTGGAACGTGTCCTGAGTATGTTTGTTTATTAGTTTGTGTATCGTGTTTGTAAATATCCATTCCATCTTCCATCACTTGTTTCAGAGCTTCATTAATATTTTCATCAAGTTGTTTTTCTAAAAGTATGATAAGATTCTTATCTTTGACATCATCTTCTAAAGACGCTACAGTCATCCTTGATGCGAGAGCATACCAATCATCTGGAAAATGTTCAACGCATGTATTAACCATTTTAGTTTTACCTACGGAAGAACTACCACGAATTTTCAAAGAGGTTCTGTCTGGTGGAGGTAATCTACTGGTGCTCATAGTAACAAATGTCAAGAGTTTCTGTTTATCATTTTTCTTATGTTTTTTACCAAGTTCTTCACTGATATTAATCATGAGATTTGCATCTTTGAATCTAGCAAATGCTTTCTTTTGTTCCTCGGAAATATAAGTAGATTCTGCTTTTTCTTCACCGTCTTTTTCTTTCGATTTTCTATATTTGTATTTATCTCGTAATATGTCACAAGCCATGTTTAACTTTACTTTAACATCTTCTGTTGAGAAAACAATATCTGTGTCTTCATTGTATACATCTATAACTTCGTTAAACAATTCTTTAAAGTCTTTGTGTTCAGTTTCAGAGAGTTTGTGTAATCGAATATTATTTGCTTTACTTAAATGAATAATGAAATCTACAGCGTTTCTTTTGTGAATAACTGTATGAGATTCAGCAGTTTTCTCTAAATCTTCTGGTTTAACAGGTAATGAAGGTCCTTTCTTTGGATTACTTACCTGTTTCTCTTCTGTCACTATGAACCACCATCCCTATGTAATTGAGATGATGGCACTTTTGCCAATCCAAACTGTTGCTGTCTCTGTAACTATCTTTACAAATTCGTCTTCAAAGTAACAACTGCCTCTCAGGACCTTTGTATAGTCCCCGTCTCTATAAACAACTTTCTTTTCTCCTATTTCTTTTTCCATATCTATCAACTCCTTTCTATTTCTGGCTCACGCTCAAACATTAAAGAGCCAGAAGTGACTTCGACGTGTGCATGTTATTTTCAGATGCACAGCATCTTTTTGAACACGCAAATTATTGACACTCAATTATCAATCAGTGTTTACTTCAATAGTAACAGTGATTTCCTTCGGACTTGGTTCAGGTAAGGAACTTTTAGGAATATACATTCCATTGATTGTTCCGCATGCATACACGCAATAGTTGTATGTCTTTTTGACTAATTCTAACACAAATTTTTTCTGCATTTTTCTTCCTCGTTTCTTGTTTACACTAACTGCTGTAAATGTGAATTTCTATTTCATCCTCTCCCTATAATTATTTTATACTTGTAGTAGTATTTTAAATTTTTGGTTGGAAATTTATCTTCCAGATTTTTCCTTTTTCCAATCTCGTTTTGCCAGGCACATTTGTCACTTACACACCTCCTTTGAAATTTTGTATTTACTATCTAACTCAACGAACTTCCTACAGGATTGTATCAAGTCATCAAGTTTTTCTATGCTCGTTAGAACTATAAAGTCACCTTCAACATCACCTACTCCTTCTTGCATTAATGACTCGATAAAGTGAATAACATCTTCATCTGTCAGTTTAAAGGCATTAACAAAATAGCGTTTCACTATCTCCGTTTCAATCGTCAATCTCCCTTGTAACAGTGTCTTAAATTGTTCCAGGAGATTTAATTCTGTTTTGAACATTCGATAGTCATGAAAGAGAACATCCAGATTAGTCACCTTGCAAAACTCCGAGCGAAACATCTCAAGCAGTTCCAATTCCATTCCTGTGTTCTCATAATCAATCGAGTAAAAACACTTGGAACATAAGGTATCGGCAGTTCGATTCAGTGTGCTACATCTAGGGCACAATTTTCCGATAAGAGGATTCACTTCTTCCTTCACTGGTTGAATATCCTTTACACCAAACGCTTTCTTTGCACCTTCACCAATTTGCGAATCCTGAAAATGTGAATATCTGTCAAGGACGGGACTATTGAAACCCAATCCCATTCGGATACGATGTAGAGCGTCAGGATATCCTTTGGCTCGTAGATAAGAGGCCATCGAGTGGCGAAGAAGGTGTGGGTGGAGATGTTTATCAGTTCCGAGTAATTTTGTTCCATATTTTAGGATTTCATAAACTCCGCTTTTTGATAATCTTTGATTCTTATTCCTGTTACATTTTGAAATCCAGAGGGGATCTGTTGGTCTGGCTTGAGCTTTTCTGAGATTATACCAAGGTAACAATTCTTTTGTAGCAAATATCAATTCTACTCGTCTCTTTTCAGTCTTAGAGTCTGGGAAAAATACAATAGCATTTCCTGCGATGAATTCAACATCCTCGATGCTCACACTACAGAATTCGGATACACGAGCTTCGCTATCGAACAATGTTGCTACCAATGCTCTATATTGAACCTCAGGGTAAACTTTGATTAGAGCATCGATTTCTTCTGGTGACCATAATTCAGATGGCTTAATTATTTTATCATACGCATTTTCAATTGTTTCGAACCAATCCTCGACATCGTTTCCAAGCCACTTGAAAAACTTTTGTAAATGCAGTTGATAAGTCAATCGTGAATAATTTGTGATGTCTTTATTCATCAACCATTGGTTCACATCAAACTTTACCATGTCTTGGTATTCTTTCTTTACATCATCACCGAGATGACCAATTGTTTTTATCTGATTCTCTCTAGTGATTAGGGACCAGTTTTTGACTTCGTTATACTCATCAAATTTCCGTAAAGTCTCTTGTTGTTTCTTGGTTAATCTTCTAAGGTAATGACATGCTGTTCGTTTAATGAATTTGTCATATACTTCTGGCATAATTACTCCCTATAAGTCTTAAAAAGTTTTCATTATAGTATCTTTTTATATCATAAAAAAAGAAAGAGAGGATTAGACCTCCCCTGGTTTTGGTGGGTCGTTGGTCGAAGTGACTTCGTTATATTGTTCTTCTTTTTTTCCAGCGTGAGATTGTAGGAATTTACCTAATCGTTGGAGGTCACTACTGCCATCATAGTTGTCTGGATTTATCATCACACCAAGTATATCGTCTGAGATTTGTCGAAAATGTATTGCTGTTATTTCTTTATTATCTAGCAAAGATTCGCATAGTAATACTGTCATCATTTTTATATATCGGATTGCTTTTTCTTTCTCTTTACCAGATATTGTCGTCAAATAGTTCTTTAAGTGTTTATTAAGAGATTCATATGTTTCGATGATAAATTTTGGATTACATGTTTCTACCGTAGACTTTGTTGATGTTTTTTTAGTTGGGTTATGTTTTGTACTATTTGCTTCATTTTTAAGTTTAAATTCTATCTCACCGAATGAAGCTCCATCAAAAAGCACCTTCTTCCTTAATTCTTCTGGCCATTTTGGTAATGTTTCCGCCATCTGTTTTATTCGTTTTGGTTTGATGTCTTCCTGGTTTGCTAAATCTAGTAATCTTGCATAGTCTTTGAATCCGGTATCTCCTCTATTTTCCATGATTATTTTTGCATCTATCATTGATTGAGTTGGGATATTGTCCAGTTTTACATCAGGATATACTTCCTTCACTTTTATCCTGAGTTCCCTTGCTTCAATCCTGATACGAATCCATGTATCAGTACATTGCATTACTTTTGCGAGGTCTCCAGGGTTTTTGTATCTGCCAGCTTTCGTTCCTTCTGTCCAAAGAAGATATGTTAATTCTTCTAGTTGAATTTGGGAGTAATTGGTTCTCCTTAAATTATCAGTTACGACCAGTTCTGCCCATTCAGCATCATTTTCGATTTTTGAGATTATTGCCTTGATTTTTTCAAATCGGTTATCTCCCAATTCAACAAGTCTCTTATGCGCTCTCCATCTGGTATGTCCAATCCCGAGTTCATACATATCCCCTTTTGGTCTCACGACAACTGGCTGATTTTGCCCACGTATTTTCAAATCCTCCACCATATCGTTGAAATCCGCTTCGTTTCTCACGCCCGTATCAAGGAACGGATGTGGCACTATCTTTTCTATGGGGATGAGTTCGATTTTTTGGTCTTGTTCGAAGTCACCTGCCTGATTATTTTGGTTTTGATTTTCTTTCGATACTTTTTCCATTATAATTCACCTTTCTTAACAACTAATTAATAGTAGATATTCAATTTCTTAGCTGGAATATAAATTACATAAGGAGAAAATAGACTAAGTAAAGCATAAAAATTACTTAGGTGATTGAATGGAAAAAGAAGAAATTAAACATAAAATTTTAAGCTTATTACACACAACTCTTAAGGATGGAGGAATGTCTTCTCAAATAGTTAAAAAACTTGGATTTATTGAAGGAACCGGAGACGCACAAAGAACGTATAAATCGTTAGAAGAAATGAGGAATGATGAAAGTGTTCGATATTTTGAAAAAGGAAAGATGATAATTCATTATCTGCCAGAAAACGAAGAAATGACCAGAGATAAATGGAATCATAAAAAGGAATTAGACAATATTGATTGTGGATATCTTTTCATCCATCAAGGTTTCTTTACTAAAAAAGAAGGCACTTTGTTAAGTGTAAAAGGATATGTATCTGCTGAAGAATTAGTCCATTCTGATTTATTGGATAAATTTAGTGATGTAGAAGATGATTCTGACTATTTGTTTTTTTGGGTAAATAACAGGAATGCACTCTCAATTGATAATGTGATAGCAAAGATGACCGTAGTGCCTGTATATTTTAAACCGTTAACAAGTAAGAAGAAAGTCACTTTCGGATGTGATTACAAAATTGATTACGGTAAAATAGAAATCATAAGTGATAAGATATTTCCAAAATCAAGAGCCTATGCTTTAATTCCTATTGAGAGACTAAATAAACACATAGAGTTGGTAGAAGATATTTCTGAGTTGAAGGTATGGTACGATAATTATCCAATCGACCGTATTAAGGGTGGCGAAGTGACTACGAATTTATCTAGTAGAACAAGAATCATTTTAGAGTAATTTCCTCCTGTTAGTTATATCTTCCTAAGTATCTGATTGAGAACGAACAAAATAAATAATTCACAAAATGCAAAAATAAATAAATTATGATATACCAAAATTTATTATGAATGAACTGTTCTTGTGTTGTTCGTGCAGGGGTAGCCAAGCCTGGTCTACGGCGACAGACTCAAGATCTGTTCCTGCAGAGGTTCGGGGGTTCAAATCCCTTCCCCTGCATTCATATGGTTCTAACAGGAGAAAAATCATCATTTTTTACACGACCATATTTTTGTGGTTAAAAAAAAGATTTAAACCCTAATTAACGATTTTTTATGCTCTGTCAAAAGAATATTTTGTCATAGCGCCCACTTTTGCAGTATATCTAGTACCTTACTTTCCTTTCATCTCCTTCCGTTCCAGTTGAAGAGGACCAGGTGCGTACCAGTTCCATCTGCCGAGGAGCTTCATGACAGCTGGAACGATATACGTACGTACTACCATGGCATCCAAGAGAATTGCGAATGTGATAGCAAAGCCGAACTCAGCCAACATTTTAGTGGATGATAACATCATTACTCCGATAGCACAGCCCATTATAATGGCAAGCGCAGTGATTATACCACCCGTCCAGTCCACAGCATCCACGATGGCCTCTTCATCAGATTTACCTTTGTGAACCTCTTCTCCAATCCTGGTCAGTATGAATATATTGTAGTCCATCCCAAGACCCATGAGCATGATAAAGAGGATGAGCGGAATAAGCCACAAAATAGGAACACCCAGCCAGCTTTGGAAGATCAGGAACGTCGCCGCAAAAGACCACGAGATAGAAAGCCCAATACTAATCAAGGCAAACGCAGGCAAGATAAGGGAACCGAGAACGATGACCAGAACGATGAAGATACCGATAACGACAAGGAGCTCCATCTGGTTAAACTCACTGCCCATGGAGAGCATGATATCGTACATCCCTGCAGTGGATCCACCGACATACGCCTCCTGTACATCTTTGCTAGAAAGCGTCGTAGCAACTGTGGAGCGCAGGTCCGGTACTGAATCAACAGCTTTTTTAGACGTTGGTTGTGCATTGAGAATAAATGTCAAACGAACGGTTCGATGATCCTGCCCGATGAACTCTCGAATCTTCGACTGATCATTCACAGAGAGTTTAGCGATATTCGCATAATCGACGGTTGCGCCATAGGGCCTGGTAGGACCATCAACTTCATGAACAAGAGTATTTCTCGCTAAAGCACTCGATACATCTTCGATGGTCTGCAAGGATGAGGTGTCATAGCTTCCATCCTGCATCAGTACTGGCTGGTCGAACACGATAACGACAGTCGATGGCATGATACGGCCAGCACCAAAGCCTGAGGTCATGGCATCCATCCCCGTAATAGACTCAACCTTCGGCATCGTACCGATGAAGTCGAAACTCGTTTCAGCTGTCACGTAAATATAGGTTGCTGGTATGGAAATGATGACTGCCACGAGGATAATCGCTTTGGCATGTTGTACAGAAAAACTCGCAGCCTTGTAAAAATATCCGCGTTTTCCTGCCTCTCGGCGCTCCAGGATACGTTTAGCTTGATTTTTGAACCGCTGCTTGTTCATAGACCAGAACACACGATTCCCAATCACCATCAGTAAGCTGGGTACGAGAGTCAGGGAAATGAGAAGAGCAACGAGTATTGAGAGACCCAGCACAAAACCCATCACTCGAATCATCGAATAGGATGCAATCCCTAACGACATAAAAGCAATAATAACAGTGGCACCTGAAGTGGTGATGGACTCACCAGCCCAAGTCACTGAAGTCTTCACTGCTTCTTCTCTCGATGCACCTTTGATACGTTCCTCGCGGAATCTGGCTATGATGAAAATAGAATAATCTGTACCTACAGCCATAAGAATTGAAAAGAGCATCGTCGTAGTATCGGAATCCACGTGAGCCACAACAGTACCTATAAAATAGAACAACCGCCTGGCTCAATCCAAGTGCAACCATGACGGCACCAATGGGCAGTACCGGTGTGACGACGGAGCGGAAAAACAGACCCATGAGTATTATGAGAACTGGGATTGTCACAAACTCAATAAGAGAAAAGTCGCTGGACATAGATTCTTGTAAGTCCAATGAGATAGGCGCATCACCTGAGACAGAGGTCTCTAGACCTTGTATATGTTCTGTTTCCTTGAGTTGAGAGATTTTTTCTCTTATTTTTTTAACGTTTTCGACGGCGGGCTTTGTGTTGTTGCTATCCGTCCACTCCGCACCTTTCGTAAAAGCTAATGAGATGATAGTCACATGACCATCTGGACTTACGAACGATGAACGAAGATCAGCGGGGAGTTGTATTGGATAGGTATTAATCGTACCATTAGGTATAACGACAGTGGAAACGAAATTCTGGACAGTAGCGTTACTGTCCTCTGATGACTTGTTCGCTAGGTTACCGAGGTCGTAGATTTCGTTCAGGAAATGTGTATCTGTGATGTTTGCACTCGTAGCGATATAACTCACAGCAAACTCACGTTCCATCTGCTCGTTCATGAAGGTTGTTATATTGAATGTGTTCGCAATAGCGAGCATCATCTGCGACTCTGCACTCGGCATTTCAGGATTAGATGTTAGATTCGCGATGGCTGATCGTGCAGCCCGTTCCGCCCATAGTCGAGGGTGTATTATCCATCTTATATGAAATCTGTCTGCAAGCCAACTGGTATGGAATAGGGAGAAATATTCAGAGAGCATTTTGGTCGTTTGCTGATCTCCACCACTCATTTCCTGTATCATGGTGTTCATCTTAGCGGTAGCCTTACGGTTATTCCCGAAACTCTTTAGATAATACTGAAGGTATAGAGCTGGAATACCCCACACAAATTTTACCATGCCTGCTGTCTGGTACATTCCGGTATTTATCCCAGGTACGGCTTGGGTGAGAATGTAATTTTGAACAGTATAGACTGAGATAAAGTCTTTTGGAAAAGCACCTGGAATATTGGATTCAAAGTACTTTATACTTGAATCGGACTTGACTTAATGTTCCAGTTTCAGTATGAAATCACGTATTTGGGGGCTCGACACATCATCTGTCTCTAAAACGATTATCATAGATGAATTGGAAGTGTTCGCGGGGAATTGCTCATTAATTATTGCCGATACCTTATCAGAGTCAGTCTGTCCAGCGCTTAAGGTCTGCTGCTGATAGGTCACGACCTGGTTAGCATTCATAATTAACGGGGTGCAAACAAGGAATACGATAACCCAGAGAATCAGGATTAGTTTATATTGTTTCACGATAATATTTCCAAGCCGTTCAAAAATCATTTGTTACCCTTCATTGATACCGTATATGTTAATTTCCCCGAACGGAAATCTATATTTATATTTATCTTATTATTATAAATAATTTACGAGATAATAAATTACTAGATGACATATTATCAAACATGCCTATTATTGTGTATATCGAGATGCTGAGGGTTAACAACACATGAAAAAATAAAAGAAATGGTCAACATTGAAGGATTTATACCCGTAAGTACTAAATCCCGACGGAAGCACGGTTACATATTAGCACGATTAGTTTACAGAAGAAAAAAACCATTTTTTACTGGTAAATTCAAGTTCCCTTCCAGATGAGAGTATCATTTTATGTATCGCCGTGGAGTAAACTCTTTAACTATGTAAAGAGTTATTTTCTATTGGTGATAGTATGATTTCACAAAACACTGAGAACGAACCAAAAGAATATTCACAGCAGGCTACGATTGAAACGTTACTAAAAATCATTGAAAAATCTAATACGTGGTTAAAAAAGATGGAAAGAGATTCTCTAATGATCCTAGCATTACTTGTCATTATGCCTATTGCATATTTTGTGACTGTTT
>Ga0209777_10001656_pt1 | contig 31416 bp, 24 predicted proteins | sample FrelakmetHBP12HB_FD_187147 | JGI IMG/M metagenome (GOLD analysis project Ga0209777, IMG submission 187147) | Freshwater lake sediment microbial communities from the University of Notre Dame, USA, for methane emissions studies -HBP12 HB (SPAdes)... | ecosystem: Environmental > Aquatic >... | reverse complement strand
ATCTTCAAATTGTAGAATCTTATAGAAATGGCAAATCAGTTCGCCAGAGGGTAATAGCAACGCTGGGCAGGCTGGATCATCTGAGGGCTTCGGGAGAGATTGACGGCCTGGCATCAAGCCTTGCCCGTTTTTCGGAGAACCTGAAGGTAATGAGTGCCGTTCGCGATCCCGACATAAAGGATTGCAGGACAAAGGTATGGGGGCCGTCGCTGGTTTTCGGGCGCCTGTGGGAGAATCAGGGATTGCCGGGAGTCATCGAGCGATTGAGTGAGGATCGGCGATTTCAGTTTGACGTGGAGCGTGTGAGTTTTGCGCTTGCGCTGCAGAGGCTGTGCGAGCCGGGGAGCGATCTTCAAGGGTCGGATTGGTTGAAGACGGTCGAGGCGGATGGGTTTGACGAGATAGAGCTTCAACACATGTACCGGACGGTGGGATGGCTTTGCGAGGTTCGTTCGGAACTGGAGCGGGAGTTGTATTTTTCGGATCGGGATTTGTTCAATCAGGAATTGGATTTGGTGTTTTTGGACACCACATTGACGTATGTGTACCGGGATGAAGAGACCGAAATATGTAAGCGCGGTTACAGTCGTGATCATCGACCCGACCTGCCGCAGTTGGTTTTGTGCGTGGCGGTGGATCGGAATGGTTGGCCGATAGCGTGGGAGATATTGCCCGGGAACACGGCGGACGTGAAGGGGTTCGAGCATGCGGTGGGGAAACTGCGGGAAAGATTCAATGTCGGGCGAGTAAGTATCGTGGCTGATCGTGGGATGATAAGCAGGGACTCGATCAAGCTTCTGGAAGAACACGAACAGAAACCGTTTGATTACATATTCGGTTGTCGTTTGCGCAAGGACAAAGAGGTTGTGGAGAAGGTTTTGACGAGAGGTGGCCGATACCGTGAGGTGCAGAAGAATCTGAAAGTGAAGGAAGTGATTATCGAGGGTCGGCGCTATATCATCTGCAAGAACGATGAGGAAGCGGCCAAAGATGCGGCGGCAAGGGAATCAATTGTATCACAACTGAAACAGAAACTTGAGTCCGGTCAGGCGAAAAGTCTTGTGGGCAACCTCGGATACCGGCGATTTATCAAGGGGTCTAAAGGCGCGTGGCGGATTGATGAGGGAGCGGTTGAAGCCGACTCTCGATTTGACGGCTTGTTTGTGTTGCGAACCAACATGAAATTACCCGCCGACGAGATCGCAAAAACATACAAGGGACTCTGGAGAATCGAGCGCACCTTCCGCGAGCAAAAATCCACGCTTGAAATGAGGCCGCTATATCATCATTGTGACGACAACCGAGTCGGTCATATAGTGGCGAGTTTTCTGGCGCTTCGGCTTGAAATTGACCTCACAAGACGGCTTGAAGAAAAAGGCATAAGTATTCCCTGTCGAAACCTGATGAGGGATTTGAAGCAACTACAGGCCGTCCACCTCACCCTTGAAGGAACTCCGTATCGGGTGAGAACTGAGCTTGAAGGCGATGCTTACAATCTTTTTCAGGCCGCAGGAGTCCGAATCCCCACCGCCGTCACCCATACGGGCAGGCTCCGCCAACCAACGGGAAAATACCCCATAGTGCCATAAACCATCTTTGTGCTTGTAACATATTGATTTTAAACAACTTCAAAAATAAAACTGTCGAAAATGAGTCAAACCTAACTGCTTGATAATTATATACTTTTCACTATTATGCTAAGAGGAACTTCGGACTAAAGAAAAGCCCTCACTCCATTGCAGAGAAAGGGCTTTATAGAAGGGCTATCTCGTCAGCTTATTTTTACTTACTACTTTACAATAAACCGAAAAATAGAAGTTTTACTTCTTTTTCTTTTTTACTACCAATGATCTAACCGCAGATGAAACTCCAGGCCCAAAGCTGGCTGAAGCGCGAATATTATCCCAATTATCACGAAACCATTTGATGGTAATATCGAGACCTTTTTCAAAGGGCATACTTGGCTCGTAGCCGATAAGCGAACGAGCGCGGTCAACAGATGCAAGCAGACGGGACTTTGTGTCCCATATGCGTTTATCAGCCATACGGATTCCCGCCTTGTTACCGACAGCATCGTTGACCATTTTTGCCAGATCACCAATTTTTGTCTCGCGTTCCGATGAAAGATTAAACTCTTGTCCAATCGCTTTCTCCATGTATCCAGCCCGGAGCAGGCCGTCCACGATATCTCCTACCCAGCAGAAATCGCGGGTAGCCTCGGCATTACCGGTTATTGGCAACGGCAATCCAAGCAATGCCCAATAAATAAAGTTGGGGATCACGTTTCGATACTGCCCGGGGACCTCGCCCGGCCCGTAAGAATTGAAGAACCGTGGCTTGACAACGTTGAGGCCATAATGGTTAGAAAAGAAGTTGCAATACAATTCCCCAAGCATCTTTGTAACTTGGTAAGGCGTGGAAAGATGCATTGACATAAATTCTTCTTTCAGAGGTAAAGGAGCCTGACTGCCGTAAATGGAACATCCAGAAGAAGCATAAATAAAACGCTCCACACGGTTCATTCGAGAATATTGGAGCAGACGCAAAGTGCCGATACCATTTACTGTTAAATCCCTTTCCGGATAGTCTACTGAGTTCTGGTTGGCAAAGAAGGCGGCTAGATGAAATACAATTTGGGGGTCTTCGTTGAATACTCTTTTTAGTACTACTTCGTCTGTCACACACCCCGTGACGACCATAATATTGGAGGCTGAAGGTATATTCCACTCGTATGCAGCAGAGAAATCATCGAGAATGATTACCATTTTAGCCCCCAGCTCCGACAAAGCGCGAGTCAAATTGGTTCCTATTGAACCACCTCCGCCAGTAACCAGTATGGTCTTATCCCGGTAATATTCTTTGTAATTTCCCATGTTTAAAATAGCCCTCCGGTTTTTTCATTATCGTTCATATTGATACCGCAACGCCCTTGAGGATTGATTCCTCAGCGGCAAAGGTGGCTCTAGTAGTGGCCACCAAGGACTTAAAGGAAATGGGAGATGGTTTCCCAGTTCTTATCGAGTTGAATGCCGCCTTAAGCTCGTTCTTATGGCCTCGATCAACCTCTAACGATTTACTCCTTTTTGATCTGCCATTCACGGTGAAATTGATATTTTTAAAGTTATTAATTATACAAACACTACCACCGGAAAATATTTGGACATCTTCGCGTGGAAAGGCTTTATCGCCATTCGCGGCGTAGGTAATCGTTGCAGCAGCGCCATTGTCCATTTGAACAGTAACGCATACGTTGTCTCTCGTGCCTTGAGAACTTTCAGCGCAGGCAGCGAATATTGTTTTCGGCAATCCCCCTGTCAGCGCTTGTGCCAGATCAATAAAATGGCATACTTCCCCGATAATCCGCCCACCACCTTCTTCCGGGTGGTGGACCCATGAGTTGGCGGGGATAAATCCGGCATTGCAGCGCATGTGGACGATAGTCGAAGGCCCTTTATCTCCTATAAATTCAATAGCTTTCAGGGTACCCGGCGCAAAGCGACGGTTAAATCCAACCATTACAAAAGGTGGCTTGCTATATCCTTCCCCTGTACGTTTTTGCAATTCCAGATATGTTCTCTCGATTTCCTCAAGCCCTTTAGAATCTATAGCCAAAGGTTTTTCAACAAACACCGCTTTGCCCGCCTTAAGGGCCTCACAGACGAAATGCGCATGGCTACCATGACGTGTTAGAATGAAAACCAAATCAATATTTGGATCAGCCAGCAATTCTTGATATTGGGTCGTAGCATATCTGAATTTGAAGCTGTCCGCTATGTGCCGACTGCTCAAACCTCCCGCTGTAGCTACGCCTTCCATTCGCAATCCGTATATTCCTTTCATAGCGGGAAGCAGCGTTCCACGTGCGAATAACCCGGCCCCTATAAGACCGATGCCGATGTCACCCGTAATGGCTTTTCGGTCGGATGATGAAATACAAATCTTATGCGAGGTCGCTTCGGTTTTTGTTTTCAGCTCAGGGTATTGCAAAACCACCCCAATCGCCGGTTCTTTGCCGGATAAAATCAGTTCGTATGCGTCAAGAGCATTTTCAAATGTAAAACGATGTGTCGTGAGGTGATCCACCCGTACACGCCCCAGAGATAGCATCCTTAAAAATTCTTCAAGATTTCGCTGGGCCGTCCAGCGTACATAAGCCAAAGGCCACTGCAGGTTTCGCTCATCATAATCCGGATCCAACGCCCCCGGCCCCCATGCCCTAGAAACGCATAACTCAAGTTCTTTTTCAAAAAAAGCCTTTCGGGGAATATCAAGGCCGATTAAACCCGTAGCCACTACCTTCCCCCGCTCGCGACACATGGACGCTGCATTTTCCAGCGGTTCGTTGCTCTTTGCCGACGCCATGACTATTACCGAATCTGCGCCTTGCCCTCCCGTAAAGTCAAGCACTGCCTGTATTACATTGTTCCGTCCAGAAACTGCAATCTCTTCCGCACCACGCAATTTCGCCAAATCGCACTTCTCCTCGGAGATATCAATCCCGAAAACGTGACAACCGGCTGCGGCAAGTATTTGTATTGTCAACTGTCCCAACAAGCCTAGTCCTATTACAGCGACTTTGTGGCCGAACTCAACCCCGGCCATCCGAACAGCCTCCATGGCGATGCCACCAAGAGCAACGTAAGAGGCATCCTCGAAAGAAACATTATCTGGAATCTTCGCGCAAAGATTCGGGGGCACAATTACTATATCGGCGTGGGAAGCATAACCCGATCCAGTGCATGCCACCCTGTCTCCAATTTTCAAGGAATGTCCTCTACCTCCACCGTTTTCAATAACAACACCGGCAGACGAATATCCCAAGGGTATAGGCATTTCCAAGCGGGCTTTCGATTGTCGCCATGCCTCCATAGGGCCCTCAGTTTTTACCTTGTCTATTACCTGTTTGACCCAATCGGGCCTTGCAAGAGCCTTCCCCAGCATACTTTTCTGGGCCACATCAATCATCGCTTTTTCAGTGCCCACCGAAACCAGTGACGCTCTAGTGCCGATTATAAGCATTCCCGGTTTTCCGATTGGATCAGGCGCTTCCAATAACGCAAGTTTGCCGTCCGAATAATTTTGGGCGAGAATCTTCATTGGATGTTATTGAATCTTGGATTCCAAACGGCGGATGGCCTCTTGTGTAGACACGAACTCGAAATCGTTAAGGATACATTCCATTTTATTTGTGGTTTCTGAAAGATTAACATAATGGCGGAATCTGTTCAGCCATGGTATCTGACGGATGCGGGGTTGGTTATCGTCAAACTCCCAAGGATGAATGAAGAAATGATAGTAGCCCCTGTCGTTTAAGATGTGAATAATTCCTTTTCTAAAAATAGGATAAGGGATCAAACGAAAATATCCGCCCCCTCCCCAAGGAATACCCCGGCCCGCTATATTCAGTGAGGGCATGGGGAGTTCCCAAAGAGCTTCACGGATTTTCCAGGGAATATTTTTATGATTATTTGAATTTTGTCCGGATACTTTGCCAAAACGTGAGTTGAGATTTGAGGCAATGTAACTTGAATCGTATCTAAAACCTTCCTCCGATAAAATATCCAGCGCCCAATCGGTGATTGAACAGGCAGGTGCGCGAAAACCATTTACTTTGTAGCCACTTATATTTTCAACAACCTCGCGGCAGCGCCTAATGTCCGTGCGGAATTCATCGGAAGTCATGGAACCCAGCAGTTGGTGGTAATAACCATGGAGCGCAAGTTCTTGGCCCTTAGTAACAATTCGTCGAATTATATCCGGACATTTTGCTGCAATATAACCGACTGTGTAAAATGTTGCTTGAATTCTTCGATCGCCAAAAAGTTCTAATAGCCTGTCTACACCATGGTTAAGGCGAACCTCAAGGCTGTCCCATGAGTTTATCGGACAGGCCGTTCGCAGATTCTCAACCTGGAACCAATCCTCCAAATCAACTGACATTATGCACATATTAGGATTAAGCATTTCTTAGCGGAGTCGTCTTTTTCTTTCACTGGGATCCAGCATATCTTTTATCAAAGATAACCAGAAACCTACACCTGTAAAAGGATCGTGAATAGCCCATTCCTCATAATGCATATTACTATTGAAGAAGCTGAAAAAATTTGGTTTCGTCTGAAATCTGTCTTTTGACCGAATGAACCAGAATATGTCTCCGGCCAAATAGCGAAGGGAGACATTAGTTTTGTAGTGTTTAATTTCATGCGGTTCTAACCCAAGGGCCAGACGATATAGCTCATAAGGATAGTCCACGCCGGATTCAACAAGCACCCGAATTGTCCTTGTAAACCTAGGATTAATCTCCATAAGCTTGGCTACCCCATCGCGAGGATCAACTATAAAATCGCAATCACCAATACCCCACCATTTGATATATGATAAAATTTTCGCTGCGGACTGAAGAATATCTTCCTTGTACACTGATCGGTTGAGAGTGCTCGATCCGCCGGTAGGAGGGTAAAATCTCAGTTTTTCATATACTCCCCATAACTTGATATTTTGATGCTTATCAAGGAGAATTTCTGCCTTGTATTGCATGCCCTGGTGAGGAATAAACTCTTGCACGATGCAAGCGCCATACTCACGTTTTGTCTGGTAATATAATTTAATAAGATCATCAGGTGAATTCACATTGGAGATACCACGAGCGCCATTGCTAATACAGGGCTTAATAACGGCTGGATATGATGCAATTCCGGCTACATGCTCGATCCCCACATCCTCGGGATACCAAGTCATTGGAATTGGAACCCCACACTTGGCAGCAGCCTTCATCGTCAGTGACTTATCTCGACAATACATAAATGTTTCTATATCAACAATTGGAATGCTGGTATAAGATTCAAATTGTTTCTTAAATTTAGAAAGTAAGTAAGTTGTCTGCTCTCCGCATGCAAGCATAACCGGATATGCTCCTGAACTAGTCTTTTCAAGCAACCATTCTACAAAAAGACCGGGATACTTATTCGGGTCAGGATATATGCATTTCTCCAGGGGATAATGTGACAGCATACCCGCGCAGATATGCTTAAAGGAGCCTACACTGATAGGGATTTTTTTCTTTACCAGCGACCAAATAATCGGCAACGCAGGCGTCTCTTCGACGCCAAGAAGGAGAACGGCAGGATTATTTTCTTCCCTATCAAGGTCATCACATGAATCGTTCATGAGGAAACAACAATGTTCCGGGGCATTCGAATTTCGGTAACCAAATTTATCAACCTGCGCTCAAGAAGGGCAAGTACTTTCTTCTTTTCATATATATCCTTTACAGCCGCTTGGCCATATTGAGACATTTCACGCAGTCGTTGCTCGCTAGTTTCACTAAGACAAATAATAGCCTCACTCATAGATGCGGAATCATCAGGGAGAACCGCGATCCCGCAATTATATTGTTTAATGAGATCCGCAGCTTCGCCTTCAGCTCCAACGAGCACAGGTTTTCCTGCCGCCATATAAGATAGAATTTTAGCGGGTATTGTGCCGACTCGATGAGGAGCGCCACGAAGATGTGATACCAAAATATCGGCTGCCGACATGAATGACGCCATTCGGTTACGAGGCTGTTGATCCACAAATAAAATATTATCCAGTTCCTTTTTTTTCGCCCTGGCAATCAAATTGTCCCTTTCAGGTCCTCCCCCTACAATCGCAATAATAATATTGTGTATGTCTCGCATTTTGAGCAATCCGGCAGAATCCACAAGCGTATCAAGACCTTGAGCCATACCCACCAGTCCTGTATACATAACAACGAATTTTCCATTAAGACCGAATTCCTTACGAATCTGTTGAGCCTCTTCCTTGGAAACTGGCTTAAATGTTTCAGAGTCAATCCAAAGATTATGTATTTCTACTTTGTTTTCCGAAATGCCTGTTTTGAGAATCTCTTGACGCATGCGCTTTGAGTAGGAAAAAATCTTGCTTGTATGCTTATATATAAATGCTTCTAAAAATTCGGCTACTTTGATAAATATGCGATTTTTTATCACTCCCAACGATATCGGTGCACGAGGCCAAAGATCATTCAATTCCATAATAACAGGCACTTTCCAAACTAATCCTAAAAGAGATGCAGTCACACCAAGAAAAAGAGGAGGTGAATAAAAATATATTAACTCGTGCCGTCCTGATTTTAAGCCACCCCAAATTGCTGTCAGCATAAACGACAGATAATTTGCCATACGCGGTCCGAAACTATGACGCTCTGTTGTAACAAAGACGAAAGTGCGTATAACTATAACATCGTTGATTTTTTCTCTTTGAAGAAAGCGACGGCGATATCCGGTATAAACTTTGCCATTCGGGTAATTCGGAAAACCAGTTACCACTGTAACATTATGTCCTTTCATCGCTAGATACTCAGCCATCTCGGCCATATGCGCAGCGCACGAACCTCCTTCAGGAGAATAATACTGAGTCATTAATAAAATTTTCACAGGCCCAATTCCTCAGGTTTGAAAATGAATGTCGTATTATCGTATTTTTTTACCGCAACGGCCGAAAATACAATAAAGGGGCATTCCCCATCTATTTTTGGAAGAATGATATTTCCGAATCCGAAGTACTCCCCCGGCCAGAAGTCTTTCTCGAATTCTATGACCTTTTTCCAATCATAAAGATTTTTTGAGCACCACAGTGTTGCAAATTTGTAACGATTAACTTTACTTGGTTCGACACATGTTGATATGAAATAATGTCCAGCCATAAAGTTTGCGTAAATGGAACTACCTGGTAGAGGCTGTATCCTCTCCATCTTAAGGGTTGTAGGTTCAAAGAAAACCATCCAATTTTCATCTAACTCCGAATCGGTAGCGTAATATAGACCTTCAGGCCTACAAAAAAGATTACACGCTCGGTATGACTGTCCACCACGAACAATTTGTTTAACAGTTTTAAACTCGTCATCGGTGAAAAGGAACGCACATTCACGGTCAAGATCACCTGTCAAAACCCAAAGACCTTTTCTATATGGATCCCAGATGATATTATGGATGTGTCTTAGTGTGCCCGCCTTCAGAGTATAAATCTGCTCCCACTTCCCTTCATTTTCATTATTCCCCCAAATTCGCATAGCTTTACGTTGAGGATTTAAGCCATATTCACCCACATACATTTTGCCCGATGGTAAAGTTACAAGCCCCTTTGGGCGGCCGCCGCTTTCAACTTTTAATACACTTTTAAAACTATTCTCACCTTCTAAGAGAAGCACTAGCTGTTTCCTGATCACTCCAATAATATTATTTTTGGCAGTTCTAGATAACTCGCGAAAGGTTAGCTTGCCAGCGCGCTCAAAAAGACGAAAGCATGCGGCGATATTTAATGGCCAATCTAGAGGTTCCGTCGCTACAGGAATATCATGAAGCAAGCTCTCATTTAGTTTTCTCAATTTAATTCCGGAAGTTATATAAATTTCCTTATCCCTTATAAGGAGAGCAGTATAACCTCTGATTATTCTTCCAACAATACTATTTAATTGGATCATTTGGCGCACATCAAATTCAGATAAATATAATTTTCATATATTTCATTCAAGGTTAGTGTCATTCAATTTTTTAAATTTAATTCAAATAACTCTTATGTCGAGTTCGTTACTTTTTGAAGAAATAAAAATGTTTCTTGAGCACACTTTTTCCAAGAGTAATTTAGAGCACGATCATAAGCCATCTTGCCAAGCTTAAAACGAAACTCATCATCATTTAAAAGAGCTTTGACGGCTTCAGATATTGATCTTAGATTTTCCGGATCAAAGTAAACGCCTGCATCTCCAAGTATGTCTGTCATAGGACGACGGTTCGAGCAAGCAATTGGCAACCCAGAAGCCATCGCTTCGACCAAAGCAATTCCGAATGTTTCAACTGTAGAAGCCCACACAAAAATATCTGCTCTATGAAAATAATCAGCTAGCCGTCCATGTGGAATATTCCCGATATTTCGCAACCATTCAGGATTCTCAAGTTTGCGAATAGTATCATGCAGTATCTGTGAACCATATGGTTCATCCGATCCCACAAGATCGAGTTGAATATCAATCATGCTTTCTTTTCTCAGAATATCAATTGCCTCCGCGACATTCCACTGATGCTTATAAATGTATTTTGATGATACATAGAGAATTCTTGGCGAATTAGGCAGTGAATATTTTCGGGGCGGTTCTCGAAAGCTTTCATTCACTCCATGAGGAATCACTTCGGTCATACCAATTTTGATACCGCAGGAACGCAATTTTTCTAAAGAGTACTCAGAAAGAAAAATAACCCCATCTGCATGACTAAAGGAGTTTGCTTCAGTGTAGTGCCGAAAGTACTGTCTATAACGCTCTTTTGAAAAAGGAGGGAATCGTTTAACCTCGCTTCTATCGAATGGCAAAAGGTTTCGGCACATCGTTACTCTCGGTATTCCGAGCAGATTATTTTTAGACAACAGACCTCTCGGGTTGAAATGAATATCTGCTTTAATTTTCTTGATTAATTGTGGAAGCTTTTTTAATCGCCATTCATGCTGTTTCCATGGCGAAGCCGTCAGTTCTTTTTCTAGAATTAGCTCAACACCGGAATCAACCATTCCGAGCGCTTTAATCATTTCAGCCGAACAGGCAACAAAGACAGAAAAATCTGGCGGTATACCCCCAGACGATAAAATGCCATTTAAATGTTCAATATATCCTCCACTCCATCTGGCGGCTGCATCAATAAAAACAATCAATTGCCTCATCCCTAAATGGTAAATCATTAAAGGGGCGATTTACCTGAGTCTAAAAAAAAAGACAATGCTGCCTTAACATTACAAATTCAAATTATTGTTAAGCAAATAACGGCCCAAAACGAACAATAGCCAAGGCCGACCCCATCCTATTTTGAGCGGCTTATTGCAAAAGCTTTCCCATACGGTACGAATAGCCTCCCCGTTAAGATACCCACAAGAATTCGTGAGAACCTCGATGCCTTCTTCAACTTCTCCATGTAACTCGTTGAGCATCCATTCTTGGAACGGCATGGAGAAGCCATGTTTAGTTCGGCTTTTTATTTCTTTGGGGAGCCAATTATCCATAGCTTTCACAAAAAAATGTTTAGGTTTTCTGCTAGGCTTACGCGCAATGGAATCCAAGGCAAGTGCACAGTTTGCAAACTCCGTATCCAAAAATGGCATTCGGACTTCAAGCCCATGCACCATACTCATAAAGTCGGAGTCTCTAAGCAACGTTTGTGCCATGTATATATCTATTTCCATCAGACCAATGGCGTCATATATTTCACGCGTCTCTATCATTTCCTCTAGCTCGTTAAGACGTTCCGAAGACAATCCGCTGATCCAGCCATCTTTTTCTAGCCCGGGCGCCAACGCCTTGATTTGACGGGAAGAAAAAATACGCCGCCGCACTAGGTATAATTCGACTAAATTGCCCGGAGCATCAAGCATATCCACAAACTTTGATGTATTTTTATTTGGTAAAATTAATTTATCCAGTAAATCAGCCACAGGGTTGCTTAATGCCCCTAAAATATTACGCAAACGAACAATCCTTGGGACATCGCGAAAAGACGGGTAACCTCCAAAAAGTTCATCTCCTCCTAAGCCGGAAAGGGCTACTTTCAAACCCGCTTGGTGCGCCGCATGAGAGATAATAAAAGTATTTATCCCATTCACTGTAGGCTGATCCATTGCTTTCAGTGCAGATGGTAGCAAGTGCAGAATGTCTTTGCCCAATATCGGAATTTCGTGATGATCCACTCCTGCGTACTTAGCTATTCTTTGGGCATATTTTGACTCTGATTGTTCGGGCTGATCAGGAAAGACTATGGAGAGGGCTTTTACGCTTTCTTTCGATGAATGGACAGCAGCAGCGGCGATAGAAGAAGAGTCAATGCCACCCGAAAGAAACAAGCCGATAGGGGCATCACTAATGAGATGTCTTGCAACAGCAGACATAAATATCTCACGAAGTTCCCCAGAGGAACAATATCGTTTGTCAAGGGATGGAAACCAATACTGCCTTCGCGTTTCCTCGCCATCAATATCTAAAATCGCATAACTTGCGCGCGGAAATGTTGATACACCAGCAATGATCGTGCCCGGTTCTTGTATTGAGCCATAAGAAAAATAACCACAAATGCCTTTCGAATCCGCTTTTCGCGGAACCAAGCCGGAAGCCAAAAGAGCATTAATCTCAGAAGCAAATATAGTAAGCTTACCAACACGCGTAATGTAAAGCGGTTTTTGGCCAAAGCGGTCACGTGCAAGAAGTAGTTGGCGTTTGTTTTCATCCCATAGCGCTAAGGCAAACATGGCATTAAGGCGCACCAAAGCTCTAATACCGTCGTGCACAAGTAACTGCAAGACGACCTCAGTATCACCTGTTGTTGTAAATTTAACGTTTTCATGTCTGTGTAGTTCATCTCGCATTTCACGAAAGTTGTAACACATCCCATTATAAACAAAAGCAACTTTACCTTCGTCGGCAAGCATTGGTTGCACAGCTGCATCGGACAAATCCATTATTGCCAATCTGCGATGCCCTAAAACACAAAATCCCGAGGGTGAGATATATATCCCTTCGCCATCGGGACCACGGTGCCTTTGAGCCTCTACCATGTGTCTTACTGCATCTATATGCTTTGCTGCACCCTCACCTATAATACCAGCTATGCCACACATTGCTGTATTCGCCTATATGCTGGAAGTTTCATATAACTCTTTGAAACGACTAGTACCAGATTCTATTGAATAGTGCTCGCAAACATGTTGCCTGAATCTATTTGCTTGATCTTTTGTTAGCCCTCCGCTCTTTATAAGCTTGATATATCTTATCATTGCTTCTGATAGAGCACGAGATGATATCTCGTGCAAAATACCTTCTGGGAAAATCTGTGCCATTATTTCGGGAATAGCTCCCACTGGCGTTGCTATAACCGGCTTACCACTAGCAAGTGCCTCAAGAATAATAATACCAAAACATTCAAGGGCGAGAGTTGGTAAAACAAACACATCACTTGAACGATAGAGAATGGGCAATCTGCTATCCTCAACTCTACCCAACAAAATAACCCTGTCTTCAAGCGATAATTTTTGTATTTGTTTTTGCAGTTTTACCTTAAGAGGACCATCACCACCTATTATTAACTCGAATATTAGCTTCTTTTTTTTTACCAACGCGGCAGCTTCAATAAGCATTTCCAGTCCGTAACGTGGCTCAAGCCTTCTTAGGGAAAAAAAAACCGGGCCTTTGGCTGTATGACCGAGCTCGGATTCCCAATTCGCCCGCGGTCCTATTGGTGAAAAACGATTTACATCTACCCACCCTGGAAACACATCAAAATAATTATTTTTTATGGTCCTTGCATAATTTTTAAAAATTTCTTTCTTTGTAAATTCAGAGTCACTTGTTATAAAATCAGAACGGCTGAGACAACTTTCTTCAATATATTTTGCAACCTTAAATGCTGCTTTAGATTTAATGTATTGCCCTAAGTTACTATTTTTCTCCCAATTCTTCCCAGCTTGCATCTCTAGTAGCCACGGTGAGTGAATGGAATAAATGCGCAGGGTAGATGATCCTGAAACAGCTGTTAAAGCTCCTAGTCCTTGCATTGGAGTATGAGAATGTATGACATCAACATTCCCAAAGTCCAAAATAATATTTTTTACTGCATTTCTAGCATTAATTATGTGTTTAATAAGGTTTCTTGGATCAGGGGAACGATAATTGGTTTCAGCACAGCGAATTACATTAATACCGTCTCGCGTTTCAAAGTCAGGCAGATCAGGATTTAATTTCTTTCCTATCAGAAAAACTTGGTATCCCCATTTAACCTGTTGACAACAAAGATCATGAGCTAATCTCGCTGCACCACCCGGCAAATCAAAAAAAGGATATTCTACAACATTTATGATTATTAGTCGTTTATTCAAAGATATTAATCAGCTTTTTCCATTTCATTTAAGCCTTTATTGTCACATAGGATTTTAGAGCTTTTACAACAGCTTTAGCTGCAACATCTACATTCTGTGTCAAAGCCAGCTCTTTTGCTCGTTCTCCCATTCTTAATTTTAAATTATTATCAAGAAGAAGATATCTTAGATACATAGCCAATGCCTTTGTGTCACCGTAAGGATACACAAAACCATTTTCTCCGTGACGTAGAACATCATTTGGACCGTAACACCCGCAACGATCACTTATGATGCTTGGGATACCAAGGCAAGCTGCCTCTGTAATTGCTAGTGGATGTTGGTCACGCAAAGAAGGCATCACAAGTACATCTCCAACACCAAGATAATAGGGAATTTCGGATTGATTTATAAAACCGGTCACAATTACCTTATCCGGTAGTGACCTTTTAATCTGATCTGCTAAAGGTCCAGTGCCTATAAAGAGAACCTTGACCTTTGTCAGGCCTAATTGTGAAACAGCTGAAATGATGTCTTGAGGTTTCTTCCACGCAGCAATTTTACCGCAAAATAATATTATTTTTTCATCATCTACTAAGTGGTATTTATTACGAATATCATTTCGCTTTGATTCCCAATTTTTTGAGTGCATGCAATCCTGAAATCTTTCAATATCTACCGGAATAGGGCATGGAGTTATTTTTTTTGGGTGTGCACCATAACGTCTAAGATATTCATAATTGTTGTCACCGCTTGCTAGAAATATACTAATACCTTTAAAAAACACTCTGACAGGCAATTCTTTAAATAAAACTCGCCATAGGGATCGTTTATGTAGTAATGTAGAATCGCTGTGATAAATTTGAGGAATATTATTTAATATTGCTTCATTCCATACTACCCAGTTGGCGATTGAGTTATATGAGAGATTAAGAATCGCATGCCACGATTTAGATTTAATTGCCCTTCGAATACCGCGATTAATCCGTAAAAATCCATTATAGGTCGATTTTAATCCTAGAACTGTAGGTAAATACTCATAATTATATCCATCAGTAAGAGAAATGTCCCATTTAAATCTTTCGCCAAATTCCTTATCTAAGGTTGTTCCAATTCCATGTCTACTAAAATAAAATACTTTTAGGTCAATATTGTCTTCGATCGCTAGAGCTCTAAACCATGGCGCATGATGTTGTGTTGGGTGGGACATGAAAGCAGCTATTCGCAGATTAGATGATTGCAAAAAAAATCTTTTGGTGTCAGGTTTCATTTTATTCTGTTTTTTTGATGCCACTCTAATATAGATTTAATTCTATTATCTATTGAGTATGCTGGTACACAGCGACGATATCCGGCGTCTGCGATTGCTTGTCGCTTCTCTGGATGCGCAAGATAATATCTTATATTTTTTGAAAGTTCCTCAACTGTGCCAAAGCATTCTATCTCCTCAGCTTCCTTAAAAAAATTTAATACTTCATTTGTTCTCTCGTGAATCATAAATGTCTTTGAAGCGGGAATATTAAATGTGCGTGACGTAATGTAATCGCCACAGCTAGATCCAACTTGCTTTTCACTTAAAAGTGCCAACGCAATCCTTGACGCGCATAAGGCCTTTATATATTCAATCCCGAATATCGCTCGTCCGCGAATACACCCCCTCAGTATACGAGACTTTGAACGATTCCAGCGATCTCCCCATATTACTAAATTTACTTCAGGAATCATATCTTTTAACGCTGCTAGTATATTTTCTTTTTTGGAGTCATGAATTCCAATGAATGTTACGTCTGATCCATAAGAAATTTGATCATCTTTATCTATATTTATTGGATAATCAGTATCTGTGTCATAGCCATGTGGTAAAAAACAAAAATTTTTTAATAAAAAACCGCGTTTTGCAAGATCCATTTCTAAAAATGACTTTGTTGAAAATACACAGTCATATTCTTTTAAAGCAAAAGGAATAGTTCTACTACCATGACTAAAGACTGAAACATCTGGGTAATAGTTATAAATAGCTATTCCTAACGACCTCATGTCTGAAAGTGTTTTTGGCAAAATCCATGCTCCTTTGTATGCTAGAAATATCTCTGGTTTATACCCTCTAGCAATTTTAATAATATTTTGGTTATATTCCCTTATAAGTAATGGCAATATGATTTTTCTTGTGACTTTCAATCCAATGTTTCTCCATTCAGGAATAGTAGTTGTCACATCGACATCTATAACATGATGACCTAGCCTACGGAGTGCTCTGACACATGCAGACGCATTACTACCCCACCATTGTTCTCCATCAAAAAGAATTTTGTAAACTAACGCCTGTCTTTCCATATGCATTACCAAATCCATTACTTATTAAGTGAAGCATGGTTATCTGGAAAATCTTGGAAATGATCCTTACTTGTTGATATGCTTCGTTCTTCAGGGATCCGTCTAATTTCCTTGTCCCTAAGGAGGGCTAAACCTCTCTGGAAGGGCGCGGAAACGTCCATTAAATAGTGCTCCCATTTGAAAATCGTCCTTTTTAAACTTGGGTGGTCGCAAGAATTTGTGGGTGAAATAAGCCTTTAAAACATGATAAGTTATTGATTTCATTGAACATTGTTGAAAAGATCTGATGCACATATTCCTGCGCAAATTGGAGTGCCTTAAGAGTCCCTGCTCTCTATTGACAATAATTCTTAGGTTTTATAAGATGATTATTAGGTGAAAATGAAGAAGGGGGAGACGGAACAGCGCCATACGCCCTGTCCGTTTCCTCCGAAATAGTTGTTTAGGCAGAGAAAATAAAGATGGTTGAAGGATTTTGGTCGAAAATCAACCCACAAATTCTTGCTAGGAGCTTTAAACTTAGATAAGAAATGCGTTATTGATTTTTTGCTGGCGAGTCTGGTTTTGCCTAGAATTATTAATCTTTGAGAGAGGATAAAAAACAATAATACAATAAATGATAAACACATACACAGAAGTAGCATCTGAATCAAAACGTGAAAAACCGCTGTAAAGTAATAAAACTGTTACCCATGCACGAATAGGATGTAAAGGAAAATTATAGGAAAATATTTTAAAAAGAATTCCATGCATTATTCCAATTATCATCATCCCAAAAACAACTCCCAAAATCCCATAAGACCAATACAACTCGCCAATTGCCGTCATCCCAGTTGCTGTGGTAGCAGAGCGTTCATCCGTTCCTCCACCTACATTAAAAAGTATACTAAATTTTGCACCTTGGCTTACGTATGGCTTTCCGGGCCAAAGAATACGTGGTATTATTCCAATCATTACTTGTGATAAAACTGTATTTTCTGGATTGCTACCATTATTTCTTAGTTTAATACATCCCGCCAATCCAATATTCCCTAATGAAGCTCTATAAGGTAAATTCCATAGCCCCTCCATAGGGAATGTGTCACCTAAATAAGTAAAATTATAAAAAACATTTTCCTTCTCAGGAATTTTTCCTCCTTTTGCGATCGTTTTACCGAAGGGAAGAATAATAATAAAAATAAAAGCAAAAAGAAATATTCCTATAAACAATGATTTAATCATTGCACTATTTCGAATAGACTTATAAATAGATGTAAAATATAATTTTTGCTGAAGAATATAACCAATAAATAGGTAAAATATTACGCCCATTATGGGCTCACGCATTGTTGAGTAGATAGCATGCCAGTAAATTTCACAAAAAGCTACTATTAGCGCAAAATAAATAGCTAATCCTCCAGCCGGCCTGATAATAATATTTGTCCTATAGATTGCTACTCTATTAGTAAGAATAAAAAAAGGCCCTACAACAGGAATAAAACTTATAAACTGGTACATTGATCCCATTTTATCCGATAGCGGTATTCCTAATTCTGGTAAAAATCTAATTAACCATGCAATACTTATAATCACTAACCACCTGAAAATTGTCATTTTGATTCCAATTCTAGATGCTTTTTGGTTGTATATTTTAATTACACGATTTATCTTACCACTATCAGTAATCTTGTATCCAGTATAAAATATCATTGTACCTAGTAAACAAATTGCTTGAGCTAGTGGCATTTCAGAAGAAAAATTTGTATAGCCTAATCCTAAAATATTGTCGTAACCTTTTTCAATGCATTTATATTCATAAATAGGCGATATTCCCACTGAAAGGACACTAGCTCCCAGATATAGAACAAGCGGGGAAATTATCCACTGTTCTCTTTTAGCTTCATTTATCATCATAACAGTATAAAGTATACTTGAAAATATACCAGATATTAGAAGCAATTCATAGACATTAAAAAAAGACAATAGAAAGGCTATTATGCAGAGAATAACTTGGAGTATTATATACTTTTGCATTTAATCTAATTATTATGGACTGCTTTATTTTTTAGCACTGCATAAAAAGACACGTGTGTAAATTCCATCTCCAATTGTTCCCATTTCAACCAAATTAAATAATTTAAATAATACAACAACTATATTCCATAAAATATACCTAAGGGAACTCTTATATCCTCTTACAATTGGGCCAGTGGCTTGAAACTGAATTTTAGTAAAACCTATTAACTTTAATATATGTCTTAAACTTGAAGGCGTAAAACAAAATTCATGTGAAAAATCGCCATATATTAAGCCTGTGCTCCATGGAGATAATGCATTTGGTGTTTGTATAATAAGCCTTCCCCCTGGCTTTAAGGCTTTAGCAACTAGATTTAAAAAATATATAATTTGTTCTTTTTTAAGATGTTCAATAACGTCTAAAGCTGAGATACAATCATATTGATTATTTTTTCCAAATAAAAATTCTGTCATTTCCGCTTCATAAATATTAATATCTTTCAGTTTTGTTTTGCAAAAACATACTTGCTCTTTACTTTTATCTATCCCCGTAATATCTGTATAGCCCAACTTACGAAGATAGCTTAAAAAGTCGCCCTGACCGCATCCAAGATCTAAAAAAATAGATTTATTATCGACAGGTAACCACTTTAATAGCTTGGCATTAAAATAAGCAATCTTTGATCTTTGTAGATTTAAATACATCATATTTCAAATATTATATTTCTAAAATTTTATTTTCATACATTGTGATATGATTGGTTCTTCCTTCTTACTCCCATATTAGTAAATATATTCCTATTCAAGCTAGCAACATCATAGGGCATATCTAGATTCTTGCACGCTCTGAGAACATAACCATTCAGACCTCCCCTATTGCCAAATATCATGCGATCTAAATATGGTATGATTTCCTTAGCCTGAATCCCTTTAATTGCATTATAGAGTATCTTATTAAAATGAATCATATTAACATTTCCTGTTGTTAAAAAAATTAAATAATGAATAAAAAGAATAAAAGGATGAATCGTTCGATAAAGATTAACGATAAAGCCACGAGATGTTATTTTCTCTACTCTAAAGCCATTATGATGAAGCATTCGTACAATTATTTTCGGAGAATGGATTCGCACATGATGATCAGGTATATCATGCCAATATGGACCAGATAAAACAAGATAACCGGAATTTTTCAGCATTGCATGGATATTTGCAAGTGCTTTTACATCATTATAAATATGTTCAAGAACATCACACATTATAACAGCATCAAACGTCTCACTATTAAATGGTAGCTCAGATGAAGAAATGTCCCAGATCAAAACATAAGGAATTAAGGATTGCTCTGCCACATCGACAACGTCACAATAAATGCCATGATAAGCAAAATACCAATAATCCTTACCACCGCCATCGCCAACTAGGAGAACTTTCTGGCCAGGTTTACAATCAGCATATTCCCAAGTTGTTCGCACTCTAAAATAAGATGTAAAAGAATTGTAATTGCGAAGAACATCAGCTGGACCAGGAAATTTAAGTATTGCCTTTTCATAATTCAGCATTACTTCATGAAGCATTTGTAATGTATCGCATATATTTCTTAGTAAGAAGTTCATTATGTTCAATTAAATATTGCAGATAATCTGAAAATAATTATAAACTTGAATCAACCTTCTCTACTGTAATGTGCATAGTTTCAGCATGATCTATTAATCTTTCAATATGAGTATCTCCTTTTTAATATTTTAACAATAGAGTCTGGTATAAATTGGCGCATCGAAGCAATGAAAAACATTTTTTTATCTTCAACTGACAAATTTAATGGCAATATTGCATATACAAAGTAAAATAATTTGAAAATTGAATTTTTAAATTTTAATAAAATAAGCATATTCTTAAATCTACTTTTCATGCAATTTAATATGTTGCCTATATCAATATCAATTAATAGGCCTAAGTTTACAGCGCGTTTAAGGTCTCTTATATTTTGTCTATAAACACTTTTGTAACTGGAAAAATCTAGCTTAGCACCAGTTGATTTATCATGACTTCTATAATATATAGCATTTATAGCTTTATGATATATTGGCCCTATTAATAAAGCGCGAAAAACTAAAGCTAAATCCTCTGCTTGGCACCGAGAAGATAAAGGGCCAAAAGTATCAAAAAGAATTTTTCTATATGCTCTTGTTGACCCATAAACAGGAATTCTTTCATTCTTAATATAATTGTTTATTGAAAATTTCCCTTCCTTACAAAAATTTTGAAGCTTTAATCTTGAAACACCATGTTCATCAATATGTATATCTTGCATACTTATGGAAACAACATCAGGGTTGTTACAAAATACTTGCCATGTATTTATCACTCTATCCGGTAATGATATATCATCCCCTGCTGCAACCACAACGATTTCCCCATTAGACATTCCAAATACCTTGTTTAGGTGTGCACACACGCCAAGATTCTGATCATTACGGTTAAGAAAAATAGTGTGAGACCCTTTATATTCATTCACCATTCGATCCATGATCTCATAGGTTCGGTCGGAAGAGCAATCGTCGGAGAGGATGATCTCCAAAGGTGAATAAGTCTGAGACAATGCACCCTTTACGGCATCCTCGATAAATTGTTCCTGATTATAGGCGAAGAGTGCAAAGGTTATAAGCGGACGTTCTCCCATTGTGTAAATTACCTGGTTCGTCGCGTATTCGACTGGCGGCGTATCATTTGAGTCTACCCACGTTTTTATGGCCTAAATTTTGAGAATATCTCATTTAAACCCATTCCCGATTTGTGTGACAATTGCTGGATGCAGTAAAAAGAAACAAGGCTCATAATGCCCAGATTGCCGCCCCAAACAACGATCGAATTGAAGTTGATACTACAGCTAAAGAATAAAATTACAATAACAGTGACAGAGAAAAATACCTGCATGAGGGTATGGCGACTCCAAATGGCTCCGACTAACCCTCTCATCACTACGAGCATCAGCAAAGTGTAAAATAAATAGAGACTCATAAAGGCAATGCCCGCACCATTGAGACCCCAAAACGATACGAAATAGTAAACTGCAACGACATGGTAGGCTGATGCAAGCAGTTCGGTAATAAAAAACAACCGCCCCTTTCCCTTTGCCAGTATTACAAAGCCAAGAGGCCATGAAAAGACGCGGCCTAGTATCCCCAAAATACACCAGCGGAGGATCGGGATAGCAGCAAAAAACGATTCGGCATAGAAAATTCTAATGAGAAGCGGAGCAAAAATCATCATAGCCACCAAGCATGGAAATGCTAGCAGGATTGAAACATCAGTCTGCTCATTAACCATTTGACGCACACTGGTGTTGTCGCTGGCTACGGCGGTCAGACGTGGATAGTAGTCGGTGCCCATTGCGGTAAGCACGAATCCAACAAGAACACCCGAGAGACCATAGGCGGACAGGTAGATACCGACATCACTGAGATTGAACTTACGGAGCAGCATAACCCGGATCAGGTAGCTTGCTAAGGTAGCTACCAGCCCAGCCCCCATAAAACCGATTCCCAGTGAGAGCAATTGACGCGCTTCATCACGGCTGGCTCTCCATGGCAAAGTAATCGCCTTGATCGGCACGCGTCGCGCAAACCACCAGGAAGTAGCCAATAAAGCGACTGCACATAGAATGAGGCTGATCACTATCCCCTGCTTACCCCAGAAATAGAAACATGGAATACTGATGAGTGTGCCGTTAACCGCGCCGATGACACTAATCCTCGCAAGATCAGCGATCCGGCGGGTCCCTTGCAGCATGCAGGCCTGACCAGAGGCAATGGCTGAGAGAAGAATAGTGCCGCCAAGAAGTGCGATAGGCAATGTGTAATCACTGCTGTTGAAAGAAATTTTTGAGATGGGGGCACAGAAAATTATCATGGTCAACATTCCGATCCCACCAGTCAGCCAAACCATGCGACGAAGAGTAATAACTGAACGGGCAATTCGTTCATCATTATGAGAGCCGACCGCTTCGGCGACCTGCCGGACACCGCTGCTCGCTAGGCCCATTCCGGAAACGGTACCAATCAGACCGGTAATTTGGACATACATCCCCATCAGACCAACGCCGGTTGTTCCAAGCAAAATGGCAACGAACTTTGTCCGCAACATACCGATTAAAATGTTTAGGACCGATGCCCCGCCGATCAGAGAGGACGATTTCAGGATGCTACGGTACCGGTTGCCTTCAGTTTCACTCGTTGTGGTTTTTTGAATAGCAAAATCAGTCATATGATTGCTAAAATGGTTTGTGATTGTTGCAAATCACCCACATGCGGCCCTATAGGCAGGCTCAGAACCTCCCCTGCCAATTTCTCGGTTATGGGGAAATCCCCTTTTCTGTATCCCAAATTTGAATAAGCCTCCTGCAAATGAGGAGGGATGGGATAGTGAATCAACGTATCTATTCCAGCCTCCGATATTCGTTTTTGTAATACATCTCTTTTATCGCTTCTTACTACGTATAGATGCCATACCGGGGCTGCCCATTCAGGCACATAAGGCAAAATGAGATTGGTGCTTGCTAGGCGTGATTTATAATGATTTGCAATTTCTGCGCGGCGACGATTCCACTCATCAAGATACTTTAATTTTACACGTAAAAAAGCGGCCTGAATTTCATCCAAGCGCGAGTTGAATCCGGGCACCTCATTAACATATTTATCCGTTGAACCATAATTGCGTAAAGTCCGCACCCTGTCAGCCAGTTCATCATCATTAGTAGTTACTGCTCCCCCGTCTCCCAATGCGCCGAGATTCTTTCCGGGATAAAAGCTAAAGCCCGCAGCATTGCCCAAACTACCAGTCCTTTTTCCCTTATATAGTGCGCCATGGGCTTGCGCTGCATCCTCGATAACTTTCAGTTTATATTGGGCGGCAATCTCATTTATCGGATTCATATCGGCTGGTTGACCATAAAGATGAACCGGTAAAATCGCTTTTGTTTTGTTTGTTATTGCCCCTTCGATTCTATCCCGATCAATATTGTAAGTCTTTTCATCCGGTTCAACGGGAACTGGTATAGCGCCCGCATAAGTCACCGCCAGCCAGGTGGCTATGTATGTGTTGGCCGGTACAATCACCTCATGGCCGAGGCCGATTCCAAGAGCGCGAAGAATTAAATGGAGTGCGTCCAGACCGTTGCCGACACCAATGCAACATTTAACTCCGCAATAGGCCGCGAATTCGTCTTCAAAGGCCTTTACCTCTGGACCCAGGATAAACCATCCTGATTCCTTAACACGATTGTAAGCAGCATCAATTTCCACCGCCAGCTCCTGATTAGGAGCTTTTAAATCTAGAAAGGGTATCTTCAATATTTTTCTTTAATCTGGCGGAGGAATTCGGCGTAATCGCGGTAATAATCACTCTCGTCATAGAAATCGGATACCAGAGATAGACAGACCGAACCGGAAGAAAAATTTTCCAGTTCCCTCCAGATAAGTGGTGGAATGTATAGCCCATAATAAGAACGGTTAAGGTGGAAGCGTTGCTTTTTGCAACCGTCATCTACCACTACATCATAACTGCCGGAAGCGGCAATCAGAAACTGCTTCAATTTTTTATGGGCATGTCCGGCGCGTGTCTCTCCGCCGGGAACATCATAAAGATAATAAACCCTCTTGATTTCAAAAGGTAGATGACGGTTATTTTCAATAAATGTCAGGTTCCCCCGAGGGTCACTGATTTTTGGCAAATCAATTAATTTGCATTCGTCAATGGCCATGAAAGACCTTCCTTCATGGTTAAAGCTAAAGTATAAACTGATTCTATTGCTACTGGCATTACTTGGTGGAGTCCTCGGAATCATCCCAAGTTGTATTCTCCCAAGGATAGCCTTGTTTCAAATGAGTAGGCCATGGATAGGGAGTTTCAACAAGCCCTTCGAAGTCGCAACGAATATCACTTACTAATCCTCTTTCTTTTGCAGGTGTTCCTGCTACAATAGTGTTAGCGGGAACATCGCATGTAACAACTGAATTCGCTGCAACAAGTGCGTGCTTTCCAATTCTAACACGTGGCATCACCACACAATGGACAGTAACTACCGCATAATCTTCAATAGTAGGCCCATCCATACACATATTACAGGGGGGATGAATATCATTCGTTAAAAGCGAATAGGGATAAATCCAAACGTAGTTACCAATTTTGGCTTTTTTGCAAACGTGCGCAAGGTAATGTATTCGAACATAATTACCCAATTCACAATCACCATCTATGTTAGCATAGGTTCCAAACGAGCAATGGTCTCCTGCAATCGTGTTTTCGCGAATTACAGCATAATGGCCTGTACGTAGATATTGACCAAACCTGCAACCATTATAAATAACTGTACCAGAACGAATAATCGAATTTTCTCCTATATAAGTTGGAGGAAATTCGTAATCATCGGAACTGTAATATTGGGGTCCTGGTTCACCGATAGTTACACGAGGACCTATGTTGCAATGTTCGCCTATTGAAACATTATCATGGATGGTTGCCTGAGGACCAATATATGTTCCTTTACCCAAGGATACATTTTTACCAATTATTGAAGTAGGATGAATACAAAGATCATTCTTTTTTTTCATTTTTTTGCCCTCCGATGTTGAGGACTAAAATAGGAAATTGGAGCCCAAAATGTTATGTATCTTCAAGTGAAGTGTCCCCCAAAAACTGTCCAACCATAGGGAACAGCACCTCAAAAATATAATTCTAAAGCAATTATAAAATTCAATGATCAATGCGATGAGACAATAGGATGCGCGGCGTTCAGAAGTAACATTGAGGAGTAATTATCTTGATCCTCTCATCATCACAGCAAAGGTTCGCAAGATTATTTGGAGATCGAGTAGAATAGAGAAATTCTTGATGTAATAAAGATCGTATTGTAGCTTGCGTTTTGCATCTTCGACATTCGCTCCATAACGATAATTAACCTGTGCAAACCCAGTAAGACCGGGGGGCACTATGTGGCGCATATCGTAGTAAGGGATTTCTTTGACTAGGGTGCTTATAAATTCCGGTCTTTCAGGTCTTGGCCCGACGAAACTCATTTCGCCCTTGAGAACGTTCCATAGTTGCGGCAATTCATCAAGCCTCGATTTTCGCAAAATACGGCCTATAAATGTGACACGAGAATCGTTTTCTGAAGCCCACTGGGCATTGCCATTTTCAGCGTTTGCTATCATGGTTCTAAATTTATAGATTGAAAAAATTCGCCCAAATCTGCCGGTTCTGAGTTGACGGTATAAAACAGGCCCTTTACTTGTAAGTTTCACCATTAATGCTATAAGCAGCATAAATGGGAGACCTATAAGCAAACCCAAGCTCGCAATGAAAAGGTCAAGCCCACGCTTAAATATAAGTAAAATAGGGTGATTTACATTAAGATTAGCGGAATAAAACCAATCAGGCGTAAGATGCTCAAGCGATATTAGCCGCAACACCTCTTCATTGAATGAATCCCATGTCATTATCCGGCAACCATTTGGAACACAATTGATAATATGAGAAAAATAACCCATATTTTTCTTATAGCTGTTGCCAACGATAATTTTGTCAGCCTTCAATTCTCTGCATGTTTGCTCCAAATCAGAGATTGAGCATAAAATGCCGCAATCCTTTAGATTGTCATCATTTCCTTTTGTTTGAAGAAGGAGTTTAGCCTTCTCAAAAGATAAAACGTCAGAACCAGGCGGAAACATAAATTCGGCGTCTGTAACACATGTACCGAGAATTTGATAAATTGACTTGCGGGCCCCAACCATAATTGAATTATATATATCAATAGCCTCTCTCAAGTCACTGACAATGATTATTTTGGTTTTGTTGAGCAGAAAGGATTCATGCGCCTTAAGCCGCGAAAGTGTGATAGCTGCAAATGACGTAGCGAAAGTAATTAAAAGAACCAACCTTCCGATAGGTCGATAGAGAATAAAGTTGAAAAAAAGAGCACTTAGGCCTACTGCGGCCATACAGGAGATTATTGAAACCAGCACGATTTGCGATCTATTTACCAACAAAGATTTCTCATAAAGACCCGTTGCAACCCCGCTAATGAGCAAGCTTATACTAAAGATTAATGATGCTACTATTATGAAAGTTGAATAATATAGGTGAAGATTAAAATGATAATGGGGCGAGAGTGCAAATCCGACCAATATGGCACAAATGCCTATCAGGAAATCCAATACCATCCAAGAGCTCTGGCCGAAGTATTTGGCTATCGTGGGTTCAGTTCGTTCCACATAAGTTGCCTGTATGGTTTTTCCTCTTGCGCTTTTCGTTTGATCCGGTGACCAAATTGGCGAATAATACGGCGCTGGAGTTTTTTCTCTGGCAGGCTTCTCTTGTCGAAACTCGGCCTCTTGGACAAAGTTGTCAGCTTGTAACTGCTTGCCGGAAGCCGGATATTTCTTTTCACTCTCAATAGGCATTATTATACGTTATTCTTTTCTTCAACCAAAACACGTAACAAAAGTTTAGATATTTTGTCACTTTAATTGGATTAAGCAAATTGCCGGATATATCAGGTTGCAAGTAGGTTTAAGCCAAGCCTTGATGGCGCTTAAAAGGCCGGTGGCTTCTCCTTTTTCTCCTGACAATAAAACAGTTAAGCAGATTCGGAATAAGCTTCGCCTCTGTTGGCGGTACCTGATGAAATGCCAATTTGGTTTTTTTAAACATATTCAAGAATGTCGGCTGGCACATTCAGTTTGCGTTACCCTCTCGGGTTGCCACTTTTCAGACTTATCTATTGTAACGTGGAAATAAAAATAGTCAATAACCGATAGCTTTATAGCTTTATCTCTCAAACTGAGGTTAATCTGACCTTCTTTCAATCCACATATTGCAATGAGATAAATGCTCAGCCACTGCAGAGGCGCGCAAATGTGTTCGAAATCTATTGGCGCAATAAAGAGCTTTGCAATGATTGAAGACTTTCACTTTTCAACGATACAGATAAGTTTCATAGAGTGTTTCGGCTATACGCTCCGAAGCATGACCGTCACCGAACGGGTTTGCGACGGTTGTCATTTTTAGCCTATCCTCTGAGTTATCCAGAAGGCGCATCATCTCTCGGCGGATTTTTCCCGGATCAGTGCCAACAAGCACCGCCGTGCCCGCCTCAATTGCCTCCTGACGCTCAGTAACCTCCCGTAGGACAAGCACAGGGACTCTTAAGCTCGGTGCTTCTTCCTGGATGCCGCCGGAATCCGTGAGGATCAGGTCGGCACGCTTCAAGAGGCTCACGAATGGGATGTATTCGACCGGCGAGATGAGTATCAAACCCTGCCTTCCGCCAAGGATTTCCTCGGCAGGTCCCTTGACGTTCGGATTCATATGGACCGGATAGACAATTTCGATGTCGCCCCGTTCTTCGGCCACATCGCCGATGGTTTGCAAAGCGCGACGGATCGGCTCGCCGAAACTTTCTCGGCGATGGAGCGTCAGCAGCACAAGCTTTTTCTTCGGGTCCAGTTTCCCGACGATCTCATGCTCCGGAGATTGAGACGCCGCAACAAGCAGCAATGTATCAATCCCTGTGTTTCCGGTAACATGAATAGTGGTCGGGTCAACATTTTCTTTGAGCAGGTTTTGTCGAGCCTGTTCGGTGGGGCAGAAGTTCAGTGACGCGAGCCGCGTAACCATGAGGCGGTTCATTTCCTCGGGAAACGGACTGTAGCAGTTGCCGGTGCGTAGCCCCGCCTCGACGTGCCCCACTGGAATTTTCAGATAAAATGCAGCAAGCGCGCCTACGAAGGCCGTGGTCGTGTCGCCCTGCACCAGCACAATGTCCGGCTTGAAATCGCGTAGCGGAGCTTCCAATTCCGCGATGGCCCGCGCAGTCACATCGAACAGCGTCTGGTTAGGGCGCATCAGGTCGAGATCGCAGTCTGGCTTGACCGAAAAATAATCGAGGATCGGATCAAGCATCTCGCGGTGCTGGGCTGTGATTATTATTTTCACGTTGAAATCGGGCCGCTTCCTCATTTCGAGTATCAACGAAACAAGTTTTATCGCCTCTGGCCGCGTGCCGAAAATTACCGTTACATTCAGAGAAGCCAATTTGCGTGTTCCTTGGAATTAAAAAGATAGCATAAATACATTAGGCTTCAAGGATACAGACTTTAGACGGGTGTCCTGTGAATGATTAGTCAATTATTGGTAGGTACCGGCAGGCCCATTTGCCTGCTTTAACATCACGCTGCATATTTGCTGTACTTTTCCCCGAGTTTTGGCATCGCTTTAAGGGTCAAGTGTCAGCAACTCCTGAACACTTGAGTGTCAGCAACCGCTGAACAGTTATACTCTGTTTTAAACTTTTTTGAAAGCATAATCATGGCACAAAAAACAACACAGAGCAGAAGCGAAAGAACATGGTCTCCTCCATTCGACGCGGGTTTTCTTATCGTGCAACTGCGCGCAAATTTGGGGTTAGCGTTGGGACCGTCCATGCATGGGTTGAGCGAGCAAAAGGACGGCGCCTTAATCGAGTGGATTGGAGTGACAGGCCAGACGGTTGCAGGACAGCAGTTAACAGGACTCACGGCGAAAGGGAAGACCAGGTGCTGGCTATCCGACAAGAGTTGAGATGCCATAGTGCCTTGGGGGAATTCGGCGCAACGGCCATCCGCCGCGAACTGATCACAAGGGGAATTAAAAGTCCTCCGTCGGTTCGCACTATTGGGCGCATTCTTCTCCGGCGCGGCGCGCTTGATGGGCGCAGACGTGTCCGGCGATCTCCGCCGCCTCGCGGTTGGTATCTGCCCGACGTGGCAACTGGAGCGGCCGAACTGGACAGTTTCGACATCGTCGAGGGATTGGCGTTCAAGGGCGGAAAACAGTTTGAAGTTTTCAATGGCATATCGCTTCATGGCGGCCTGGTCGCCTCGTGGCCGATACCATTCATTACCGCTAAAATAGCGGTTGAGATGATTGTTTCTCATTGGCGTGAGGTTGGAATCCCGGCTTACGCCCAGTTTGACAATGACACCATTTTCCACGGGCCTCACATTCATGTTGACGTATTTAGCCGTGTCATGAGGTTGTGCCTCAGCTTGGGCGTGACTCCTGTTTTCGTGCCTCCCCGGGAGACTGGGTTTCAGGCATCTATCGAGCGCTATAACGGAATCTGGCAGGAAAAGGTTTGGCAGAGGTTCTACCATCAATCGCTCGACTCTCTTAAAGTTTGTTCGGCCCGCTACGTTGAAGCCAGCCGTGAACGAGCGAGATCGCGAATAAACGCTGGGCCGGAGCGTAAGCCGTTCCCTAAGAACTGGAAATTGAACATCCAAGCCCCTCTCCAAGGTCGCCTCATATTCATTCGCCGAACGAACGATAAAGGCGCTGTAAACCTTCTCGGTCATACCTTCGTTGTCGATAATCTTTGGTCTCATCGTTTGGTTCGCTGTGAGGTGAATCTCACGAACGAATCAATCGGTTTTTATTCCCTTCGACGGAGGGAACCTACATCACAGAATCTCCTAAAAGAGGTGTCTTATAGCCCACCTCGAAGGAGGTTTAAAGAGTGATAAGAAGTTATATGCTCTTGCCACAAAATCGGGCCTCAAGTGTTCAGGGGTTGCTGACACTTGACCCTTTAAGGATATGTTCTTCGTCTACAGTGTCATAACGCTCAAACTTTTCCAAAGTGGTACGGCCGGTTATCGTCACGATTAGATGGTTTTGAATTCCCGCCTTCCGCGCCCTTATGCAGTGTCTCAGGTCATGAAAATGGTATTCATCGATGGCCGCTTTCTTGAGTGCGGTTTTTAAAGCGCTGCAAAGCGTTTCCATACGTTTCTGTTTGTACGTGAATGCCTTATTTCAGGGGGTATCAAAGTGCTCGCATTTTTCTTGGTTAGTACAATTTCCTGATTTTCAGCGTTCTTGCCATTTATAAGAATGGGTTTTAAGGCATAAGGAATCTATCTTTTTAGCATTTCCACCGCTGTTTCCAGATATTCTAAAATTTTCTCTTTTTCTTCTTTTGCCGTGCTTTCCGGATTATAGGCGAATGGATAGATTCTGAAACCGTCCTTCCTTTTCTCAAAGAATTTCTTTTTCGGCCTAATTTTTCTTGTTTCCTTGGAAAGTCTTTTCTTCAAGTCCTCGGTCGATAGGTTTTCTTCCTGAATTTCCTTTAGCCAATTCTTGAGGTCGAGATTAGGTGCCTTTCTAAGGGCGGCATTCAGAAGCAGACCATGCTTGGCCATGAGTTTACCCTCTCCTATTGCTTTCTTTAACTCACTCGGAAACTTCGATATTTCCTGATACCTCATCACCTGTCTTCGCGAGAGGCCAAACATAACAGCAATCTCATCTGGGCTTTTGCCCTGCGTTCTGAGCTTTTCAACGGCGTAGGCTTTATCAAGTGGAGAGAGGTTTTTCTTCTTTTCGTTTTCTATGAAGGAGACCTTGCAAGCATCATCATCAGACAGGTCCTCCCTGATGATGGCTTTAACTGTTTGCAAGCCCAACTCTTGGCAGGCCCTTACCCTCCTAAAACCGGAGACGATTTGATAGGGCTTCTCTCCCCTCAGGATGATGGGAAATTGCTGGCCTTCCGCCTTTATGCTTTTAATGAGGTCTAAGACCTTGAAAACAACCCTGTACTGGTAGGCGGCATCTTCGAGGTTTATATCGCTGAGACTTACCTCTTGAACCTTGCCAGGTGGAAGTCCCTCAGGAATCGGGATGTCTTCAACTTTTTCTTTCGGCTTTGGCAAATTCCCCTTCCCATCTGCTCGTATGACACGGCGTCACTTAAAAGAAAAACGCTTATTTTTCAAGCACTTAGGCTAATTGTTGCGCACCAATTTCTGCGCATTTAACCCGATAATAGACGAAACGTTTAAAATTGCAAGTAGAGGCATGAATTTTTTCTACAGAAAATAGGAGTCGCTAAAAACGAAATATAGGGTGTGAGACAGGTCCTCTGGAGAGATTGATAAAATCTATGGGAGATTTCTATGGGATATTATTCTGCTCCCCAGCATTTATAGACCAAATCCCGTTGTTCTCTGATAAATGCTTTTTTATCTTCCCTAGGAGCCTGTCGGGTTAACGGCTTCTCGTGATGACGAATAATTGTTTCGCGTAATTTTCATTCTGCCGTAAAACCTATTTCAGTTAATTTTTTCCTGCCGGAGGATCATTCATCTTCTAACATCA
>Ga0209777_10001655_pt1 | contig 31436 bp, 33 predicted proteins | sample FrelakmetHBP12HB_FD_187147 | JGI IMG/M metagenome (GOLD analysis project Ga0209777, IMG submission 187147) | Freshwater lake sediment microbial communities from the University of Notre Dame, USA, for methane emissions studies -HBP12 HB (SPAdes)... | ecosystem: Environmental > Aquatic >... | reverse complement strand
GAACAAAGGCAGCCAGGGAAAGAACCCCGGCTACTTTTCCAGCCATAGCCGCTAGGTTCATGATTCCCTCCTTTTTTGTCTTCTTTGTGAGAAAGACGATTAGGGCTCGTTCCGTGACGCGGAACTCGCCAACTGCTTGATTCCGTCAGGCGCGTATTTCAAAAAACAAGTTTCGTTTAAGTACCTAAATAGTATCATGTTTTAATGATTTTGTCAATAGCGCGAATGTTAAATTTTAGCTTATTTCTCAAATAAAAAAACCGCTTCGGTTTAGACCTTGGCGGTATGGTATTTGGCAGAAATCGTTATCTTTTCCGGAAGTGGCCTTGCCACAAGTTGGGGTGGCTTTTCCAGCCGGCGATCTGGTGAACCGTGAAACCGCTGAAGCACTCGGCGATTTCGCTCGGCGAACAGCCGAGATCGAGAAAATCAAGAACATCCTGCTTGGTAATCAGCCACTTTTGTCCTTTCATCCTTTCCTCCTTTTTGGGCAAAATGTTTTTTTAGCCTTCTGAAGACTTTGGATAATATATACGATCTAGTAACTAATGAATATTAAACCTTAGCAAAAATTTTGTGGTTTGTCAAGGTTGAAGGCTTTGTTTAAGAATAAAATGCCGCACTTCGACAGGCTCAGTGTGACATTTTATTCTTATAGTTTTATGACTTGGTAATCGCTTTCTGCCTTGGCGCCTAGATTAAGTTCAATGGCTCTGGTAATTTGTTTCAAAGCCCAGGGATCAGTGCCCAGCATATTTTCAGCTTGGTAGTTTTGTAAAATTTTTAAGCCTTCAACATCTAAAGCTATTCTGTCTAAGCCAGCCATTAAAATATTAGGTTCCTCAATTTTTCCATATTCTGGACCGTCTGTGACAAAACATTTGCGGCCGTCCATAATAACTAAATCAGGTTTAAAGATTGAAGCGACTTCGGCGATGCGTTCTTCCAAGTGAGATAGATGTAAAGCGCCGCGTTGACTTGGTTTTAACAGACCGATGCTAATTTTTAAGCTCATGGTAAAACGAGCAAAGCGGTGAGTTTTTAAGCAAGGTAGTAAAATTATTTTATCAACTTCTTGAACAAGTTTGGGGATTTTAATGCTTTTAAAATATTTTCCGTCCGGGACATCAACGTTAACCCACTCGCCCTTTTCGAAGTTGTGCCAGGTGACATTGAATCTTTCCATTATGGCTGGGGCGCCAATATCGCGGCAGACTTTTTCTGTATTTAAAAAATAAGTGCAGGAATCTGCCACAATAATTTCCTTGGGATTCGCTCCTTTAATTAGAGAAATTACTGTAGCTAAAAAATCCATATCCGTAGAAGCTGGATATGGATCAGCAGTGTTGAAATTAGGTTTGAGCAAAACGCGGTCAGTTGGCTTGATGAAATTATTAATATCGCCGACAATGGGCTGAATAAGCCTTTTAATGTCGGCTTTTAAATCAAGAGTGGCTTTTGTTTGGGTGATTAAAGACATTTTTAGAAAATGGTGCGATTTCTAGATTTTTTAATAATTTTAAAGGCTTGTTCAGCTGTTTCTACAATTTTAAATAGTTTTACATCTTGAGGTTTGATGCTTTTATATTGGTTAAGCATTTTTTTTGTCATCCAATCAAGTAAGGGCTGCCAAAAGTCTTTACCAACCAAAACCATGGGAGCTTTTTGCATCTTACCGGTTTGCTGCAGCATCAGTATTTCCATAAATTCATCAGCTGTGCCAAAGCCACCTGGGAAAAATATGTAAGCTTGGGCCGAAGCAGCCATCATGACCTTGCGCGTAAAAAAATAGTAAAAACCTTTGCTTTTGGTGACATAAGGATTAGTCCTTTGTTCCATTGGCAACTGGATATTAATGCCAATTGATTTGGCTGGGTTGACACTATGAGCGCCTTTATTGGCAGCTTCCATAATCCCTGGGCCGCCGCCAGTAATAACAGTATAACCATGCTTAGCCAAAATTTTACCTAATTTTTCAGCTTCTTTACACCATTTATTTTCTTTAGGCAACCTGGCTGAACCAAAAATTGTCACTTCTTTGTGGAGCTGGGAAAGGAATTGAAAGCCTTCAACAAATTCTGACATAATACGAAAAATGCGCCAGGTAATGTCTGACATTTTTTTCAGGCTAAGCTGTCTTTCCATGGGATGGACTGGGACTTTATTGCTTTTTTTCTTGGCCATAATGCTAGATTTTAGTGTTTTAGGTTTTAGATTTTGGATACTAAACTAAAACCTAAAATCTATAATCCAAAATCTTTTTTATATTATACCATTTTTAGGGACAATAAAAAAGTAGCACGGTTGTCCGCACTACCCGTTTTGGTATCTTTTCGGTTGGAGTACCTTTTAGAAGGATGTCCCTAAAATCCATAAACCGGCAAAGGACATCGAAATGATCAGGATACTCATAAAAAAATCCTTTAGTGTGGGTACCCTGAATGCACCGTAATTAAAACCCATCATCGACATTCCCTCCTTTTTGTTTGAGTGATTTTAATCCCTAATCATCCCATGTATAATATTTGCACAATTGTTTATTTTTGTCAAGGTTACTTTCTTTTGAAATTTTTGGCCAGCTGATCCAGGGTTAATTCCATGATAAAAGGACGGCCATGCGGACAGGTATTGATTTTATCCATCATTGCTAAAACATCCTCCAATAATCTAATTTGTTCTTTAATCTCTAATTTGTCCTGGAATTTGACGGCAGTACGGCAGGCAGCATATTTGATAACCAGATCCTTTTTATCCTCAATTGATTTGGCCTGGTTAAAATCATGCTCCTCTAAGTCATTAATTAAGCCTAAAATTGTTTGCTTGATATCTAGTTTATCCAAGACTTGAGGTACAGCATTAACAATAAAAGTATTAGCGCCAAATATCTCAATTTCAAAGCCTATATTTTTTAAAAATTCCAGACTTTGATTTAAAATTTCCACTTCTTTATGGGATAACTCTAAATTTAAAGGCAAAAGTAATTTTTGGCTTTTGTGGCCAGCTTGGGAATATTCTGCTTTAAATTTTTCATATAAAATCCGTTCAGCTGCCGCATGCTGGTCAATAATTAAAATCGCCTGGGGCGCTTCCACCAATAAATAAGCATTATGAATCTGGCCTAAAAGCCGCCAATCCCCCACTACTGCTTTTTGTTCAGTAAATTCTTCGCCTAAAATTTGTTTGGAGAATTCCAAAGCTTGAGAAACTCGGTTGGTTGGAGCTTTTAAATTATTTAGGTTTTGTTGGTAACTTACTTTAGGTTTATATATTTCACTGAAAGCAGTTGGTTTTAAACTGTAAATTTTTCCGGTTTGTCCTGGCGCAAATTTAATTTGCGGCGGTAAAAGATTGGCAGTTAAGCTTTTCTGCACGGCTTGCAAAACTGCTAAATATATTTCTTGAGAATCTTTAAATTTAACTTCAGCTTTGCGCGGATGGACATTGACATCAACTAACTTGGGCGGCAATTGTAAATTTAAAACAAAAACTGGATTGAGTTCCCTGGGAATTAGACTGCCATAGCTCTCCTTAACTGCTTTGGCAATTAAAAAATCATTGACCGCCCTTTTATTGACAAAAACATACTGGGACTTGCGATTTTGCCTGGCAATTTCTGGCTTGCCAATAAAACCAGTTATTTCAATTGTGCCTTTTTGTTCAATAGGTATTAAATCTTTGGCAATATCCTGGCCCAAAACTTGCTTAAGGCGTTCAAGCCAGCTATTAGTCTTAGGCAAATTGAAAATTAAGGATTTATTATGGGTTAATTTAAAGCTTGTGCCCGGATAAATTAAGGCGTAATTAGTGATGATTTCAAGAATGTGATTATATTCCGTGAGAGGAGTTTTAAGAAATTTTTTCCTGGCTGGCACATTGTAAAAAAGATCTTTAATAATAATTTTAGTGCCTTGGTCACAACCGCAAGGGTTAATAGTTAACTGTGAATTGTTAAATGTTAATTTTGTGCCTTCAATTCCTGCCTTAGTTTTTGTTTCTAAAGTGAATTGAGAAACAGAAGCAATACTGGCCAAAGCTTCGCCGCGAAAACCTAAGGTTTGGATATTAAAAAGATCGTCTAATGTGGATATCTTTGAAGTAGTATGCCGTTCCAGTGCTAGTAAGGCATCATCTTTAGACATACCAGTGCCATTGTCAGTAATGACAATCAAATTTGTGCCGCCTTTTTCCAGGTCAATAGAAATTAAGTCAGCTTGGGCATCAATGGAATTTTCCACTAATTCTTTAACTACAGAAGCTGGCCGTTCCACGACCTCGCCGGCTGCGATTTTATTAATTAAATCTGGTGATAGCTTTTTAATCATATGTAATGATTGGTAATTAAGACAAAATATAAAAGCAGGAAAATATAGAAGATGTTGAAGGAAATGAATAATTCCTGATCAGCAATTAATAAAGCGACAAAAGGGATTAAGATTAAGATGTACCAAGTCTGCAGCCAAAAACTGGCAAATACTAGATAGATGAAAAAGACACAAAGAATTAAGTAGATAAATTTTATTGCCGTCAGGTTTTTCTTAAGCAGCCTTTTTAAAAGGTTGAGCCAAAGAGCGATATAGCCCAAACCAAAGACAACTAATAAAAAAATTTTATAAACATCGGGGCTAAAGTGGAAATAAGCAAAAAGGTTATTTAGAAAATAAACTAAGAAATTGCTGTTAATTTTAGCTACCATAAATAAGCCTTGAAAGGTAGCCAAACCTTTATAAAATGGCCACCAGGATACTAAAATAATGGCTAAACTTACGACACTAGAAATAATCAGGTCTTTGGCTTTTTGGCGCCAAGGACTTGGTTCAAACAGCCAGTAGAGCAATATAAAAGGCAGGGCAATTATAGTAATATATTTAATTAAAACCGAAAGTATTAAAAATGGCAAGACGTAAATATATTTGCGGTTGAGTAAAAAATAGAGTGAGGCTACCAGAAAAAAGATCATGACAAAGTCATTATGCCCGTCCAGCAAAATCTCGTAAAGAATTATGGGGTTAAGCAGTAAAAAAGTTAAGCCTTTATATTCATAGCCAGGCACGAATTTTTTTAGCAGTTTAAAAATTAAGACTGCCGTTAAGATTAAAAAGAGCAGATTGTTTAATTTTAGCAAAATGACATTAAGGGCAATATTTTGGCCGCTTAATAAATTATAAAAAACTACTAAGGATGTCCAGACAGGGCCATACATTGAAGGATATTGAGGGCCAGACACATTGGCGAGTAAAGGATCATTGGCAAAGTGATTGGGGGCAACCAGATAAGGATTTTGCTGATAAACATTGAAAATTTTGGCCTGGAAAATATACTGATAAATATCAGCTGAGGTGACCGGAGGTAAAATAATTAAAAAAATAAAAATTACAAATGCCAGGAATAAAATAAGCTTGATTTGCTTTTTAAGGATTTCTTCTTTAGCTTTTACAATAAAAAAAGCAAACGCTACTAAAAGCAAAGAAATCCAAAGCAGAGTCATTAAACTGGGCAGATAATAAATTTTTGGCCATAAAATATAATTTGTAGTTGCCAATAAAAAAAAGACAACGATGTTAAAGAGAAAGTAAAAAGTTAAATAAAAATCCTCCTTGGTTAAGGAAAGCTTGAATTGAGACATAAAGTATTTTAATAATCTAAATTTAGCAAATTTTAGAGGTTTTATCAAATTGACAAATTTTAGAGTTTCAGCTATAAAGTAATTAGCAAAGGAGGGAAATGCGATGCCTAATGAATGTAAAGTATTTCAGCAGGAATATCCGGCTGCTGGGCAGGTCATTGAAATTTATGATGTTGGCAGGCGTGCCCTAAAGAAATGTCATTGCAAAGGCTCGTTATTTCGTGTAACTGAAGTTTATGGTCATTTTGAATGCGTCAGATGTAAGGACCCCCTGGTAATAGAGGCAGAGAGCCTTTGGCCAATGACCTGGTCATACACTTATGACAGAGTCATCAAAGCCATGAAATAAAAGTAACAGCCCGTCCTCGTCAAGGCCGGGTTTTTTGTTTTAATTAATCTTATTTATTTATTTTTTAGAGATTTATATTTATTTTGGAAATTTAAAAAGCCGCCAGGTGGTGTTTTCTGGCGGGTTTTTGGTTTAGCATTTTTATGCCCCTTTACTGCTAGTGAAATGTTCAGGCTTCAGTCGCGGAGACGCAGTCTACACAATTTTCTTCATCGATCACGATTACCTGGGGCGGATGGATCCAGAAGAAAACCTGACTTCCTTGATCTTGAGAGAGTTTGGTATCCCGGATTTCTTCTTTTGATTGACCAGCGATTTCCCAGTCAAAGCTGAAGGCAACAACTTGCGTTTGGGGATTTGCCCAGTAGTGTTTAAAATGATCAGGATCATTTATTTTGGTCTGAGTAAAATGCTCTAATAATTTCTTTTCAGCCAAGCTCATTTCACGACTTACCATCTTTTCCTCCTTCTTGTTGAAAGATTAAGAACAATTATAATTTAATAATAACAAATCTAATGATCAAGATCAATAAAAAAGACCAGGTATGAAACTGGCCTTTGCATAGAGCTTTATTTTTTATCTGCCTCTTGTTCTTTTAATTCTTTTGGAATACTTTCTCGGGACGTTTTTTCCTCCTCAGATTCTTGATCTTCAGGCCAGATTGTACCAGCCTGTTCACAACAAGGACCCACACCGCAATGACCGCTGCCAGAATGGCAAAGACAGGCACATCTTTCTGGCTGCATGGCATTTTTCCTCCCCTTCTTTTGGAATGAACAGCCCAACCGTAGTTTGGCTATGTTTGAGCCTATCATGGTTTTTGGGGCGTGTCAATGTTTGGAGAGTTTTCACTCAATAAAAAAACCGCCAGGTGGTGTTTCTGGCGGGTTTTAGGCTCGGTATTTTCATACCCTTTTACTACTAGTGAAATGTTCAGGCTGGAATCGCAGAGACGCAGTTTACGAAATCTTCTTCCTCGTCTGGCTTTGGTGGATGGACCCAGAAGAAAACTTGTTTTTTTTGATCTGGAGAGAGTTTGGTAGCCCAGATTTCTTCTTCTGATTGACCAGCGATTTCCCAGTCAAAACCGAAGGCCACAACTTGCGTTTGGGGATTTCTCCAGTAGTGGTTGAAATGATCGGGATCATTTTCTAGGGTTTGCACATAATGATTTCCTAGTTCTTTTTTAGCCAATTTTTGCTTACGACTTATTATTTTTTCCTCCTTTTGTTGAAATGGTGACAACTCTCATACTTTAATAATAACAAATTTAATGATTGAGATCAATAAAAAAGCAAGGATTCAGGAGGTCGGTTCGAACACTTTAGTGTTCGAGAACGACTTCAACACTAAAGTGTTGAAGCTAGAAGGTTACTCAAATTATTCCCAATTTAAATTTTTAATTTTGGTAATTAACTCAATCGCGCCTTGATGACCATACTTTTTCGCAATCTCATTATAACTACAGAATCTATAATCTTTAAGATCATCCAAATGCATTACCAGGTTATGTTTTAATGGATTTCCTTTAATATAGCCAATAACCTTTAAATAATCATTTTCAGAAACGATAAATTTGTCAAAATAAATATCCCATAGTCGGTGATTTAAGTTTAAATTTAACTCTTTTGATATTAGGCCGTTGATCACCTGCATTATTTTAGGTAAATCAAGTCCATTTCGAATATAAGTCAAGAAATGATAGTGATTATTTAGAATTGCATAAATTAATTCATTGAGGTTGAATTTCACTTTTACTAGATAAAATTTCTCTAGAATTAGGATTTTGGCCTGTTCGCTGGAAAAATAATCTTTTAGATCTTTGGTGCGACAAGTAATAAAATAATAATTATTATCCAGATAGATGTGCATAGAGTTTTGTCTTAAGTTTACTGAAACATTAAAATGTTTTAACCATAAGGATTCAAGGTGTTGGCTCGAACACTTTAGTGTTCGAGAACGACTTCAACACTAAAGTGTTGAAGCCAGAGAAAACCAGTTATTTTTTAGAAATTTTCAATTCCTTTTCCAGTTCAGCCAGAATTTCATAAGCGCGATCAGTTAAAGGTTTAGGCAAGCCAGCGAGTTTGGCGACTTCAATGCCATAGGAGCGGTCAATGCCGCCCGGAATTACTTTTCTTAAAAAGATAACGCCAGTGTCTGTTTCTTTGACTGAAACACAATAGTTTTTGGCTTTATCAAGTTTAGCCACTAAATCAATCAATTCATGGTAATGAGTGGCAAATAAAGTCTTGGCTTTAATGTTTTTGTAAATATATTCCACAATGGCCCAGGCAATGGAAACGCCGTCAAAAGTGGAAGTTCCCCTGCCAAGTTCATCCAGGACAATAAAACTTTTTTGAGTAGCGTTGTTTAAGATATTGGCCGCTTCCTGCATTTCCACCATGAAAGTTGAGAGGCCGCGGATTAAATTGTCAGCCGCACCAACTCGAGTAAAGATTCTGTCCACAATACCGATGGTTGCGGCTTGAGCTGGCACAAATGAGCCAATTTGAGCTAAGAGAATGATTAAAGCAGTTTGGCGCAAAAAACTGGATTTGCCGCTCATATTGGGGCCAGTGAGCAAAATCAGCTGATGATCAGTATGATTAAAGGTGCCGTCATTAGGCACATAGGATTCTTCAGTGAGCATTTTTTCAATGACTGGATGGCGGCCATTTTTAATTAATATCTCTCCCCCATCATTAAGTTCTGGTTTATGGTAATAATTTAACAAGGCAACATTAGCTAAGTTTAAAAGCACATCCAGCTGGGCAATAATTTGGGCTGTTTGCTGAATGGCGGCAAAATGTTGGGCCACTTGATTGCGGATTTCCCAAAATAATTTTTGCTCCAAAATAATAATTTTCTCTTCAGCGCCTAAAACTTTTTGCTCATATTCCTTGAGTTCGGGCGTGACAAAGCGTTCAGCATTGACCAGGGTTTGTTTGCGCGTGTAATCGCTGGGCACCTGGCCCAAGTTGGAATTGGAAACTTCAATATAATAGCCAAAGATTTTATTAAATTTAACTTTCAATGACGAAATGCCACTGCGCTGAATTTCGCGGGTTTGCAAATCCTTGAGCCAATCTTTGCCAGAGGTTGAAATCTTACGTAATTCGTCCAGCTCTTGATTGTAACCATTAGCAATCATAGCCCCTTCAGTAATTAAGAGCGGTGGATCTTCGGCAATTGATTTCTCAATTAATTTGACAACATCTTTGTGTTCATCTAAATTTTTGGCCGACTGTTTGAGTAAATTGCTTTTTAGAGAACGCTGGCTAGACCCTTCGACAGGCTCAGGGTGACAGCCAGCGTTTTTAATGACTGATTTTATTTTAGGAATTTGCAATAAGGAGTTTTTTAAATTAACTAAATCGCGGGCATTGGCGCGCTTGCAGCCAAGGCGGCCGATTAATCTTTCAATATCTGAAAGATTTTTCAATTCCTGCTTCAAATTTTCGCGCAAGTCCAGGCTATTATAAAATTCTTCCACCCCATCCAGCCTTTCTTGAATTTTGTCCAGTTTTATTAAGGGGTGCAATAGCCAGTTGCGCAAAAGTCTGCCGCCCATGCCAGTTAAGCTCTGGTCTAAAATAGAAATTAAAGAACCTTTGGCTTCAAAGAGTTGATAAGTATATAAAAGTTCCAGGTTTCTAATAGTAGCCTCATCCAAAATCATAAAATCAGAGATGTTGTAAAGGCCAATTTTATTAATGTGCTCAAGGCTAGTTTTTTGCGTGTCAATTAAGTAATTCAGCAAATTGCCAGCTGCCAAAATTCCCACTGCATATTTTTCAATGCCAAAGCTTTGCAGATTTTTCACTTTAAAATGCTCAAGCAAAGTTTCTAAGGCTGGTTTAAAAATTGCCGGATAAATTAAATTTAAGTTGCTTAAGCTTTGCAACTTTGTTTTTAAAACAAGATTTTCATTTAATTCTGGGGTAATAATAATTTCCGACGGCAAGATGCGGCTGATTTCATTAAGCAGGTCATCAAGTTTGCTGATTTCAGTTAATTTAAATTCACCAGTGGTTAAATCCACAAAAGCCAGTCCCCATTTATTTTCCTGATTAATCAAGGAGACTAAATAATTATTTCTTTTATTTTCCAAAATGTTATTATCCAAAGTCGTGCCTGGCGTAATTATCCTAATGACATTGCGCTCTACTAGGCCTGGCAAATTCGGATCAGTCAATTGCTCGCAGATAGCGACTTTTTTGCCAGATCTTGTTAACTTGGCAATATAGCCTTCAGCCGCATGATAAGGTATGCCGCACATGGGCACTTCGTTAGGTGTGCCTTTGTTTCTGGCAGTTAAGGTAATATTTAAAATTTTGGAAGCTTCTAAGGCATCTGGGCCAAACATTTCATAAAAGTCGCCTAACCTAAAGAACAGGATACAATCCTTGTACTTATCCTTGATTTCGCGGTATTGCTTTAACATGGGGGTTACTTCAGCCATAGGTTTTTTGTCATGCTGAGCATAGTCGAAGCATGACGCCGACGTGTCACCCTTCGACTAAGCTCAGGGCGACAGTTACAGTATTCAATTTATCAATTTTTTCTCTTTTTGACAAATGAAAAAGCCTCGGGATTTTAAGTCCGAGGCTTAATTATATGAAGTAAATTAGGTGATAATTACTTGCCTAAAGCTGGTTCATAGACATTGCGCGCGTTCCAGAAAAGGTAGCCAAAGCTGCCAGAATCCTTGGCAGCCTTGATTTCCAGATTAACCATATCAGGTGTATAAGTTGCACCCATATCAAAAGCTTGCAGCCAAGGCCTGATTTTGGCTTTATTATTTTGCAGTTTGGCTAAACGTCCATTGGCAATTTTCAAATCATGATTTATGACTTCATAGGGATGTTCAGCTGGATTTTTAAAACCAAGGTAATTTGTCGGGTAATGCGACGGATAAACCATAGGACAAATGTAATCAGCATAAGGTCCGGCGTCTTCAATATTTTGTCCGATATTCATATCGTCAGTTCTGACACTAGTCAGACCAAATAAATCAACTGAAACATAGACTGGTTCATTTTTCAGTCCTTCAGCCATAAACTTGAAAAAAACGGCCATAACTTCCCTTTTTGTTCTGCCTGCCAGGTTGTTAAAGCCCATGGTGGAGAGGTCGCCATCTGAAGGAAATCTAATATAATCAAAATTTATTTCATCAAAGCCCAAACTAGCGGCTTCTTTAGCCAAGTCTAAATTATATTGCCAGACATTTTCATTGCTGGCATCCATCCAGCCTAGGCCTTTTTTATCTTTCCAAACTCCGCCGGTTTTTATGTTTTGAACCGCCCACTCTGGTTTTTTACTGGCTAATTCCAGATCCTCAAAAACTGGCAGCCGCGCAATGACATATAAACCATTATCATGCAAATTTTGGATGACGCCACTCATATCTTTGATTTCATCCTTTGAGGTCTGCAATTCTTGAACTAATTTTAATTGGCTGTTGTAAACTATTTTGCCGGTATAATCCTTAATGTCAATAACCAAGCCATTTAAGTCATTGCTTTTTGCCTCATCAACCAGTTGCTTTAATTTTTGAGAATTGGCCGCTGAATTTGAAGTTACATAAAGAGCTCTCACTTCCCTTTCTGGTGCCTTTTCTCTTTTAATGGCAATGATTTTTTCTTGAATTTGAACATTTAAAGTTCTATCCAAATTAAAATTTGGACCTTGAGCTAAAATTTGATCTTTTTGCAAAAAAATATACAAAACAGTAATGACTATTACAGTCGCTAAAACAATGTTTATTAGGATAAGCAAAAATTTTCTCATAGTTTGTATAAGCCTTTGTCTTCATCAATGGTAATTTGCAAGGGCAAGACAGGAAAATCAGAAATTGAGTTAATGGGATCAGCCACTGTGTATTGGCTAAAAAACCAATTAGGCAAAATAATAATATTAACTGGCTCATGATTACTGTAAAGTTTTGAAATTAAATCTTTATCGGCAAATGGCCTTATTTGGCCATTTTTGACTACTAAATAAATGTTGGGATCAGTTGGTGTCTGCAAAAGGCTGCCAGGCCGTAAAGTGACTATGCCGCCCAAGGGTGTTTTATAAAGAGTTTCCTTGGTTTGCATTTCCAGATCCTTGATATTGTAATCCCCAAACCAGGAATGATAAACATCCTCATTTTGAAAAACATAGCGTCGGCCGTCAGCTGCATAATAATAAAGGTCATAGGTCTCACTTTTCTTGACTTTATTAACTTCGTCCAGACTATATTTGTAATTAAAATAATTAGCAATTTGGCTCTGGCTAAAATTTAAATTAGTCTCCGTTTGATTGACTTTGACATTTTGGCCGCAAGCAGTAAGTAAAATAACCAAGAGAAAAAATAACAGACTATTTTTTTTCATAAAATTGGGTATTTATTAATGTTGTTAGTTTAGCAAATATCTTGCATTTTGAAAACAGCCCCTGACTTTGAATAAAGGGCTGTTTTGCATGCCTAAATTGTTATTTGGCAAGCTTTTTTTGCGTTTCAATTTTAATCCATTTTTCTAAGCGTCTGATGTCAGCTAGCAAATCACTGCGGGTTTTGGTGGCTAAAGTAAGACCAACTACAAAGGTATGGCCATTCTTAGACAAACCGGCAAAATCGCCAAGCTTTTTTTCCTGGCGGAATTTAACTAATGATTTGAGCTCTTTAGCCTTTTTCAACCCTTTGATAGCAATAAGTTTACCGCTTTTATGCGGCCAGAATTTCATAAAAACAGTGTACATTTCCCTAGTTTTTTTCAAAATTGGTTTTTTACCTAAATGAATAAGAAAGTCATTTAGGTTATGATTAATGCCAAAGGAATTATATAACAATTCCTCGCGAAAACCGCCGGTTCTGGAGGCTAATTCAATGACTTTCCAGCCTTTATGGGTCTTCATTAATTCACAGTGGACTGTGGAGGATCTTAAGCCTACGGCATGCGTGGCCCTTTCCACGGCTAGCTGGGCTTTTTCTTCTTCGTCTTTAATTAAGGTAGAGGGTGTAAGCTGGGTGTACATAAAAAAGTCATCATAACCAGCATCCTTGCCGGTTTTGATTTCTATAATCGGGGTGTAATAAAGTTTACCGTAAGAATTTACATAGGCGTCAATGGAATACATCTGGCCTTCAAGCAGTTGTTCTACAATAATCTTGGGTTCAGTTTCAGCCAGATCTTTTTTGTAAAGCGCTTTAATCCTTCTAAAGGCGTCTTTTAAATTCTGTTCAAGTTCTTCCTTGTAATAGCAAATAATAACCAATTTGCTTTTTGACAAATTGGTGGGTTTTATCACGCAAGGAAAACCAATATTGTCTATCACCTCCTTGAGTACAGCTTCAGTATATTTTTTTACCTTGATAAATTTCGGAGTAATTTGCGGGGCATAACGGGCAAAAGCCTTGCGCATTTCCAATTTGTCATTGGCAATTAAAATTGCGCGTGGCGTAGGATTTTTTAAATATGGAAATAAAGGCACGACGCGCGCATAAATAGGCATGGGAGCTTCAAATTTGCAGATGGTTGCGGCAATTTGATCGTAATACGGCAAAAGCGCCTGTTCGATCATTTTGATTTTGTCTATCTTGCATCTGACAACTTTTTCTAAACTCGCCTCAACTTTGGCCAGGATTTTTCTTTTTAAACTGGTTAATAAGAAAACTCTGAACTTCCGGCCTAAATGTTTTTCCAGCTGTTTGACGCTTTCAATCATGGCCGTGGAAACATTACCTACAAATAAAATAATATTTTTGTCATTAGTTATTTTATGATTGCCATTAGGCATAGGTTTAACTTAAAAAAGAGAAGCTAGAATTTCTTCTCTCGGCATTAAAAAATTATTTGACTGAATTAAAAATTTTCATTACTTTCAATAAGTAATAGCATTATAGCACTGGCTAAAATAGCAAGGCAAATAGATTTTGTCAAGCCATTTGGGCGCGGTTAAGGAATTATATAAACGAAAATGGCTACATCACCTGGGTTCGGCTTATCAATGACTTGTGGTTGCCAGTTCTCTACTGGGAAAGCATAAGAAATAAAGCGGCTGCCTGGTTTTAATTCGTTTTTTAATTTTGGTATTAACTTAGTATTAATGGTTTTAGGCGTGCCAAAAGCATAAACAACATCTGCTTGGGATAGGTCTTCTGTATATAAATTTTTAAATTTAAATTTTAAATTAGGATGACCTTGAAAAATTTGTTTAATTTTACAGATCAGGAAAAATGGCCAGGATATTTCCAAACCAAAAACTTTTGCTTGGCTATTTTTACTTAAGTAAAAAGGCACTCTGCCAGTGCCGCAGCCGAGATCATAGAAGGTTTCACTTGGTTTTAAATCTGCCAGTTTAGCAATTCTGGCCAGGTCTTTGCGCCGGGTCGGGATCCAAGGCGCAAAAGAAAGTCCTGACCAAGCTAAGCTCAAAAATAAGAAGGTTAAAATAATTATGAAAATTAAATACATATAATTTAATTATAGCAATAATTAATGGAAAAATATAAAAAACCTGCGATATTCACGCAGGGTTTTTAGTTTTGTAATTATTGGGTTAGAGTAAAAGAGGCTTTAATCACGCCAGTTATTTTTTTATCAATGGTAGTCGTGTCATAAACGCCATAATCTGAGACTTCAGTAGAGTTGGCAGCTGTCACTTGGAAAACACCCAGATTGGCTGATTGCAAATTGCCAATTTTAGAGCCTGTGCTTTCAGCAATCTGCTGGGCTCTTGCTTGGGCATTGGCCGTAGCCTCATTAATTAATTCCATTCTCAAATCAGCTAGTTTGCTGTAATAATATTCTAGGCTTTGGCTGGAGAAGATTAAACCTTGGTCAATAAAGTAGCCGGCTGCTTCTTGCGATAGCTTGGTTATATTATCAACATCACTTGATTGTATTAAAATTGATTGCTGTAAGGTATAGCTTGAGATATTGTTAGCGCCGCAGTTCATTTTGCCAAATTGGTCATAGGAGGCATTATTGGAATTAACGCAAACCGGAGTGATATTCATGGTCTGAACAGTAATTTCGCTATCTTTCACTCCCCTATCCTTGAATGTTTGCAGAATCAAAGTTAAATCATTTTTCATCTGGTTGCTGCCGTCTTTTAAATTCTCTGGCAAGACTGTGCGGGAAAAATTTGAAGTCCATTTGGCTAAATCCGATTTTACAGTCTTATCGGCTGAGCCTGTGACAGCAATTACATTATTCAAAGCCTTAACCTTATAAAAAGTGTTGGCTACAATAAAACCAGTGGCCAGAAAACAAGCACTAAAAATTATCGTGGCAATGACAATATAAATTCCGCGCTGACAGCACTTGTTTATATTTTTTTCCTCTTCCATATTTTTAAATTATTAATTAGGTTCAGATTTGTAAACTTAGCATAACTTAAATTTGGATTTTAGAAAAGAGATAACTGCCAACAGCCAGTAAAATAGCTGCCATAAAGGTTAATACCATAAAATCTACAGGTAAAGTAAGAAATGAACTTCCGGCTAAAGTGCCTCTTAAAGCATCAACGCCATAAGTTAAGGGATCAAGTCTAGATACTATTTCAATGGCTTTGGGCAAGCCCTTGAGCGGAAATAAGGCGCTGGATAAAAAGAAAATAGGCATAATCAAAAAGCTCATAATCAGTTGAAAGCCTTGCATATCTTCTAAAAGCGAAGCAATCGCAGTGCCTAGAGCCGTAAAGATGATAGCAATTAAAAACATAACAATTAAGCCCAAGCCCAAAAGCGGCAAGCTAGCTGGTCTAAAGCCAACAATAAAAGAAAGCAAGAAGACGATTAAACCCTGCAATAAAGCTACTGTGCCGCCGCCCAAAGTTCGGCCAATCATTATTTGTATACGCGAAACTGGGGCTACCAAAGTTTCTTTTAAAAAGCCGAATTGGCGGTCCCAAATAATTTCAATGCCAGTAAACATGGCGGTAAAAAGCACGCTCATGGCAATGACGCCAGGGACTAAGAATTCAATATAATTTCCCTCCCCTGCCTTAGTGTAAATAGGCCCAAAACCAAAGCCTAGCGCTACCAAAAAAAGCAAAGGTTGGGCCAAGGAACCAATGATGCGCGATTTTGAACGAATAAATCTAATAACTTGTCTTAACCAAAGTATATATATTGTGCTCATATGAAATTTAATGCCTTCTCATCCGGCGGTGATTTCTTAAATGTTCTAGGTTGCTCGCCTCTTCATCTCTTAAATTTTTGCCAGTGAGAGCCAAAAAGGCTTCTTCTAATGAGTTAGTATTGGTTTTGAGTGTTAATTCGCTTAAAGTGCCAATTATAATAATTTTGCCGCGATCAATGATGGCAATTCTATCAGCGATCTTTTGGGCTTCAGCCATGTAATGAGTAGTAAAGAAAACAGTAATACTTTCATTTTTATTCAAATCTTTAATGTATGTCCAGATATGATTGGTTGTTTGGGGATCCAGGCCTAAAGTCGGTTCATCAAGAAAAAGAACCTTGGGACGATGCAAAAAGCCGCGGGCAATTTCAAGCCGGCGTTTCATGCCGCCAGAGAATTTTTTGACCAAATCATTGCGGCGGTCCCAAAGTTCCACAAATTCCAAGAGCTCTTTAATTCTTTTATCGCGTAAGTGTTTGTCTACCTTATATAAAACGCTATGGAAATACATGTTTTCATAAGCAGTCAATTCTTCATCAAGGCTGGGATCTTGGAAAACAATGCCAAATGAAGTGCGTACTTTATTTCTGGCAGTTATAGCGCTTTGGCCGTCTAAATATAGTTCACCGTGGGTCGGATCAAGTAAGGTAGTCAGCATTTTAATAGTCGTGGTTTTGCCTGCGCCATTTGGGCCTAAGAAAGCAAAGATCTCTCCCTTTTTAACAGTAAAAGAAATATTATCAACGGCTTTAAAGCCATTGAAATTTTTTGTCAAATTTTTAACTTCAATAATATCAGACATAAAAAATTTAACCCCTGTTTATTTAATTGCTAGTATATACTTTTGAGCACATCGATTAATTTACTGGCTTTTTCCTGGTCCTGACCAGTCACTACAAAATAATAACCGGTTTTTGAGGCTCTGGCTTGAGTTCTGCCAGCTAAATCCACCAGCTGCACCTGGTCATTATTAAAAACCCAGTCAGCTGGCATTTGCCTAATTAAAACTTCTACTATATTAGCAGCATCGCCCCAGGCCTTGCCCTGTTCGCCGGCTACAGTTTCTTTAACTCGAAAATAAAAATTGGGAAAATTATTTTCCGGAGAATAGAACTTGGTAACAGTTGGCGTAATTGCCTCAACGCCTGTAAAGCCAGCCTTAACCAGTTCGTTAGCGGTAATATTAATTCCGTTGCCTGGATAAGTTGGATAACCATTTGGTGCAGGCATGGTTAGAAGCTCAGGCACTGTTTGGGCAGCTACTTGTACGCCAACTAAAAGTAAAATCGCCAAAGTAAATAAAATAGTTATTTCCCAATAATTCATAAGTTTTTTTAATCTTAAATATCTTAAATATTTAGTTGCTTAAATTATAGCAAATTATGAAGGGGAAAACAACTTCTTAATTAAAAAAACATAGCTTGCGCTATGCCTCAATCTTTTAACAAACTCTATATCATTTAATACTGAAAGTTGCGTCGCTAGTATCGTATACATTGTTGTGCTCGCTATCTTCTACAGTAATGAGATATTTGTCCGACGCAGGCAGGGCTGTTATGCCCAATACTTCTGCATACAATTCCTGCACTGTCCATTGGTAACTGCCGATGTTAGGTACTGCAGAGACAATAGCGGCATTGAAATTTTGGGCATCCAGATTTCCAGAAATTGACAGCCTTATATTTACGGATTTTATCTCATTAGATGCACTCCATAATATTTGCACTTTTTGGTTCTTGGACCAGGTTTCTCCGCCATTTGGCGAAATAACGGTTATACCCTGATTGTTAGCCACGTTGCTTGAAACAATGCAATTTACATAGTCTTTTTCAACATTATTTTCCAGCACGAGCGCATTATCACCTTTACTCCAAAAAATGAATGATTCATCGCTATTAGCATAACGTCCTCCATCTGCCGAAATAGTCTGAGGCAGATCAAAATCCCGCCCATCACTTAAAGCAATCTTTACACTGCCCGAAGGTATTGGAGGTTGACCCGGCTGTACTTGTTTAGTTTCACCTTTATAAAAAGTGGCGGCTATTGTTTTATTCCCATTACAAATATAAGTAACTTGCGCTATGAGAGATGGGGATGACGAAGCAGAAGAACTTTTATTTCCTTTATTATTGGCATACCATATTCCCGCGATTACCGCGCCCGCAATAATAAATATTACTACTAAAATCAAGACAAGATTTTTTTTCATATATTTGTTTATTGGTTAATTTATTTCATGACATCATTATACCAAAAAATCGCCTGATTGGCGATTTTATTAGTTCTGGTTTATAGCTCCGGGGGTGGGGATCGAACCCACGGCCAATTGGTTAACAGCCAACTGCTCTACCGCTGAGCTACCCCGGAATATCTTATTTTATTGATATATTATCTAAAAATTTCCTACCTTGTCCTGATTTTAAAAACTTTTCTCGTTTAATCGCTTCAGTTTTAATTTGATATTCTTCAAAATACATTAACTTAAACGGACCATTTTCTCTTGTCCATTTATTACAACCATTATTGTGTTCCTTTAGTCTTTCAAACAATTCTTTACTTGTATAACCAATGTATCTTTTGTTATTCCTTAAACTTTTTAAGACGTAGACAAAATACATAGTCATCTATTAATAATACAGCCTCAGCCAAAGGCTGATCCGCCCTTGGCGGAAACTGCTCTACCGCTGCCTGCCCGCCGAAGCACAATGTGCGTAGGCGGGAGCTACCCCTGAATACTTAAATAAAAAAACAGAATTAAAAAATTCGTTAATATGAAAATGATAGCAGAAATTTGATAATTTGGCAAGATTTAAAAGTCCTTTAATTTTTCAATCTGAGAGTGCATTTTGATTTTTTCCAGAGCCTTGGCTTCAATCTGCCTAATTCTTTCACGCGTCACATCAAATTCCTGGCCAACTTCTTCCAAGGTATGGGCCACTCCGTCTTCTAGGCCAAAACGCATCTCTAGAATTTTTTGTTCACGTGGCGACAATTCATTAATTACTTCCTTGACATAATCACGCAAAAGTTGCAAAGCAGCCACGCGATCAGGCGTCATGTTTTTTACATCTTCAATAAAATCTTCCAAGGTTGAATCTTCTTCATCTTCTCCAACTGAAGTTTCTAGAGAAATTGTTTCTTGGGAAATATTAATAATATGCCTCACCTTCTCTATATTCTCGCCCATTTCAGCAGCAATTTCTTCGGGTAAAGGCTCACGCCCCAGATCTTGAATTAGACGGCGTTGGACTTGCTGAAATTTATTAATGGTTTCCACCATATGAACCGGAATTCTAATGGTCCTGGACTGGTCGGCTAGAGAGCGAGTAATAGCTTGCCGAATCCACCAAGTGGCATAAGTAGAAAATTTATAACCTTTTCTCGGATCAAATTTTTCCACTGCCTTGAACAAACCAATGTTTCCCTCCTGGATTAAATCCAGCAAGGACATGCTTTTGCCCACGAATTTTTTGGCAATGGAAACTACTAGACGCAAGTTAGCCTCAATTATTTTTTTTTCAGCTTCTTTGTCTCCTTTTTCCTTGCGCCGCGCCAGGGACATTTCTTCTTCTTGGTGCAGCAAAGGTACCTTGCCGATTTCGCGTAAATACATTTGAATAGAATCTTCAGAAATATCAGAGAGATCAAGACGTTTTTTATCCTTGGTAATGCCAATCTTGGCCAACAGTTCAGCTTTTTCTGAAGGCTTACTTAAAATGCCGCCTTTTAATTCCACGACCTGAATTCCGCCGTAATCCAGATCATTCAAGAAATTTTCATATAACTCAATATATTCCTCTACTTCAGGGAAAACCTGTAAAATTTCCTTATCAGTGACAAAACCCCGGGTGCGGCCTTTTTGCAATAATAAATCTAGCTGGTCCTGACTTGGTCTTTGAATCAGTCTTTTTTCCGCCTTTTTAATTTTTTTACCTTTTTTTCTGAAAGTCTTTTTGCCGCTTTTTCTTCTTTTTTTAAGCACTTTTTTAGCTTTGGTTTTTTGTCTTTTTAATTTGGGCATAATATTGGAGGAAATACGAAAGCCGAAAGACGAAATCCAAATGATATTGTAAATATTTCAGATTTCGGAATTCAGCTTGAGTTATAAATTATTCAATTGATTAGTTAATGCTGAAAAATCCTTGCTTAATTCTAGAATTTGCTTATCATCCTTGGCTTTTTCTGCTTGAGATAATAAATGCTGAAGCTGTTTGATTTTTTTAGTAATTATGTTTTTATGGAGCAGATTAACAATATTAATAATTTCCTGCTTAATTTGCTCTGGAGTGAAGTCAAAAAAATCCTTATCAGCTAGAAGTAATAAGGGGGAGAGAAAATTAACTAGTTCTTTGTCTCGAGCAATTAATAGTTTTTCCAATTGAGAATAAGAAAAATCCTTGTCATTATTATAATACACAATGATTTCCTTGTAAATTCTTTTCAAGTTTTCATCAGGAATCATGTCAGCCTCAAGATGCGCAATGACATAGTCAAGGTTTGCCGGATATTTTAAAATTAAGGCTAAAAGCTGATCAGCTAACAAAGTTTCGCGGCTGATAATTTTATTTTTCTGTGTTTTTATTTCCTGGGGGGCTTTTTTCCTCTCACTCAAGTACTTATTAAGTGTCTCCCTTAAAATATTAACAGGCACATCTAATTGGTTAGCCAGTTTGCTGGTCCAATGATCCTGTTCTACCTTGTCCGCTAACTTTATAATCTGTTTTAAAAGTTTGGCCGCAATCTCTTTTTTCTGCTCTGGGTTATTCTTATCATATTGATTAAAAATTTTAGCAAAATAAAATTCCATAATGGAGATTGCCGAGTCAATAGCTTTTTGCCAGCTTTCCTTGCTAGCCTTAATGCAGTCATCTGGATCCTTGATCGCTTGCCCATTTATCTCTTTTGGCAGTTGAATAACTTTTATGTTCAAGCCCAAAGACAAAGCTGTCTCTATGCCTCTTTCAGCTGCTACTTGGCCAGCCAAATCAGCATCAAAAGCCAGGGCTAAATTATTAGTATAGCGGCTTAATAATTTTAATTGTTCCAAGGTCAAAGCCGTGCCCGAGGAAGCAATTACATTTTTAATGCCAGCTTGATGCGAGGCAATCACATCCATATTGCCTTCAACAATAACTGCCAAATTTTTCTTTTTAATTTCTTCCTTGGCTTTATCAAGACCGTAGATGACCAAACTTTTATTATAAATTAAAGTTTGGGGCGTGTTAACATATTTGCCGCCCTGGTCTGCTTTGGCAGGATTTAAAATGCGGCCAGTAAACCCCACAATATTAGCGTGCTGGTCAGCAATGGGAAACATAAGTCTTTGGCGAAAGCGGTCATAAAGTCGGCCCTTGTCATTTTTGACTTCTAAGCCTGATAAATAAATATCATTTTCTTTAAAGCCTCTTTTTAATAAAAATTCCAGCAGTCTATCCCAAGATTCTGGCGCATAGCCTAATTTAAATTCAATAATAGTTTTTTTAAGGAGTTTTCTTTTTTCCAAATAGTCGCGGGCGATTTTGGCTTCACTGGAATCCAGCAAGGCTTTATGAAAGTATTCAGCTGCTAATTTGCAAATGTCAAAGAGCTTAGTTTTTTGCGAAACTAAAGTCGGATCTAGTTTTCTTAATTTAATGCCAGCTTTTTGCGCTAAAATTCTTAAAGCTTCGGGAAACTCAATATTTTCTATTTTTTGCACAAAGGAAAAAACATCGCCTCCTTCCCCGCAGCCAAAACAGTGCCAAATCTGTTTGTCGCGAGAAACCATAAAAGAAGGCGTTTTTTCATTATGAAAAGGACACCTGGCTTTCCAGTTAGTGCCGGCTGGTTTTAATTGGATATATTCTGAAATTAAATCAACAATGTCTATTTTTGATTTAATTTCATCAACTTGAGAATTTAACATGCTCTAAATTTATCATGAATTGGCTAAAATGACAATTGTTTCAAACATTGACAAGGTTGTATTTCCATACTATAATATAATGAACTAATGTTAAATAAAAGAAATAATAAAATAAGCCTGCCTGCGCACAAAGGCTATGGCGGGCAAAAGGAGGAAATTAGATGAAAGGAAGAAAACCAGCTAAGCTTGGCAAAATTGTCAAACCACCGTCAGCCAGGTCATCTAAGGGAAGAGGAGGAACCAGATTCAAGGAAATCGAGCCTGTTCCTGCTCAAAAAGAAGAAAAACCGACTGGGCGTTGCCGTCCAACTTGATCATCAAAATGTGTTTAAACCTGCTAGAGATAGCGGGTTTTTTTGCGCCAATTTTAAAAATCGTTTATATTAAATATTATGAACTGTACTATTTGTCCTCAAAATTGTAATGTTGATCGGGACACAAAATTCGGGGTGTGCCAAGCGCCGGCTGATTTTAAAATTAGCCATATTCAGTCGCATCACTGGGAAGAGCCTTGTATTTCAGGGACAAAAGGTTCGGGCACCATATTTTTAACGCATTGTAATTTAAAATGTGTCTTTTGCCAGAATTTTAAAATTTCACAATTGAGTAAAGGCAAAATTATCACTGAAAAAGAATTTTTAAAACATTGCTTAAATTTAAAAGAACAAGGTGCTCATAACATAAATCTAGTTAGCCCGACTTGCTATTCTCATCTACTAATAAAGGTATTACCTAAAATAAAAAGCCTGACTAAATTGCCTATTGTTTGGAATTCCAATGCTTACGAAAAAATTGAGACATTGAAAAAATTAGACGGGTTGGTTGATATCTATTTGCCTGATTTGAAATATTATGCCAATGATTTAGCAATTAAGTATTCTCAAGCGCCAAATTACTTCCCTACTGCCATGGCTGCGATTAAGGAAATGGTCAGGCAAGTTGGCAAAGTTGAATTAGATGCCAATGGCATTATTAGAAAAGGAGTCATTATTCGTCATCTGGTTTTGCCTGGCCAAATTGAAGATTCAAAAAAGGTTTTGCAAGCAATTAAGGAAAATTTTGGTAATAAAGTTTGGGTTAGTTTAATGGCTCAGTACTACCCTGCTTATCTAGTTAAGCAATATCCTGAAATTAATCAGGCTTTAAGTGAACAAGCTTATGAAAAGATTAAAGAATTTTACGACAAGCTGGATTTTGCTGGCGGATATTTTCAAGAACTAGACTCTGCCTCTGATTCCTATATACCGCAATGGGAATTAGGTTCTTTAGACTTAGTGTGATAGGATTACTCATATGTATAAAAAGAAAAAACAGGCCTTAAAACGCCATCGCAAAAAAGCCGGTAAGAAATTTTCTGGGTTAAGGTACCGCTAAAAAACCCTCCGCGTCGCGGAGGGTTTTTTAATCTAGATAGAGTAGCAAACTTTTTAGATATTCGCCTTCAGGCTGATACAGATTAATCGGATGATCAAACGCCAAATGGTGTTTTTGAATTATTCTGACGTTTTTTTGCGCCTCTCTTGCCGCTTGAAAAATTACCTGCTGGAATAATTTCTCATCCACAAAATAAGAGCAGGAACTGGTCAAAAGATAACCTGGGGTTTTAATTTTTAGCATGGCCAAGCGATTGATATCCTTATAGCCGCGGCAAGCCTGGATAACATCGGCTTTTCTTTTGGCAAAAGCAGGCGGGTCTAAAATAATAAGATCATAATAATCTTTTAAATCTCTCAGGTATTCAAAAATATTAGCTTTAATAAATTGATACTTAGGACCCAAAGTCAGTTTGTTTAATTTAAAATTGTTTTTAGACAGCTCCAGCGCTTGCTCGGAAATTTCCACGGTGGCCACTGTTTTGGCTTTATTTTTGGCAGCATAGACTGAAAAAGCGCCGGTATAAGCAAAACAATTCAAGACATTTCTGCCAGCGCTAATTTCTCCGATCAATTGCCTCATTGCCCGCTGGTCAAGAAAAAATCCGGTTTTTTGGCTATTAGCCAGGTTAATTTTGAATTTGCAGCCGTTCTCCAGAATCTCAACCTCTTCTGTTTCTTGTCCCGCCAAAATGCCGCTAAAAGGCCGTAAGCCTTCTTCACTGCGGCTGGCTAAGTCTGATTTTTCCCAAATAGCCGCGGGTTTTAGTTCCTTTTTAAGGATTTCAATGATTTGAGTCTTTAATTTCTCAATGCCTAGTGTGCCGATTTGCAGGACTAAAATATTGTAATATTTATCCACAATCAAACCGGGAATAAAATCTCCTTCGCTATTAATTAGGCGGTAAGCGTTAGTCTTTTTATCATCGAAAAAATTTCGGCGCAAAGCTATAGCATTTTTAATATTGTCAGCTAGTGCCGTTTCAACAGGCGTATGGTCAAAAGTCAGCATGCGGCCAATAATCTGGGAATTTTTATTAAAGTAAGCGCGGCCCAAAAATTCGTTGTTGGTATTAAAAACATCCAGTACTTCCCCGTTTTCAAATTGCGGCAGACTCAAAATCGCGCCGGAAAAAATCCAATGATGGTGGTTTTTAATGGCTTTGTCTTTGCCTAATTTAAGAATTACTTTTTTATCAGGCATATTAATCCTCTTTGCCCCAGAATTCATCAGCTTCCTTTTCCATTTTGTCCAAGCGGGTGTAATAATCAGGAAATTCATTTAAATGCGCCAAGGCAATTTTGCCAGTCATCATGGGATCATCATTGGTCACATTAGTGTGCGGGTCAACAGTGCCATGCTCTAATTCCACATCCATGCCTTGTCTAAACTGCTCCACATCCCATTTGGACCAGTCAATGCCTAAAGCTTCACCCACGCTTTTGGCTTCTTCAGCTGAAAATTTTTGCTTTTCTGACATAGTTTTTGAATAAGAATTTAGAATAAAGAATTAAGTTCTAGTTTATAGCGAAGTCTTAAAACTCCTTCTTTATAATCATGCGAAATAATTTTAAACTTGCCTAATTCTTTGATGGATTTAACATGTGGGCCAATACAAGGAGCAGAATCATAATCGCCTATGGTTATAATGCGAATCGTTTCCTCGTCATTTTCGGGCAGTCGTGAAAGGTCATACTTCTCTAATGCTAATCTGCGAATAATAAATTCTTCTTTAACTGGCAAGTCCTGCGAAATTACCTCGTTGATTTTATTTTCTAGATTTATAGCCTCTTCATTTGTTAGATCCCTGTCAAAGTGGTAGTCGCATTTTGATTTCTTGGCTTCAATATGGGCGCTAAAACAGCGCTTGGTGCCAAATAAACGAATCATGGTCTGGTTGAGCACATGCTCGGCCGTGTGCATTGGGGGGTTAACTTTTTTCATCTTATTTAATGATAGTGCCAATAAATTCCTTATTATTAAGGTAGTTATTGAGATTTGCTAAATTCCTGCCGTTTAAAATTGCGACTTCCATGTGTAATTTTTCGGCGAGTTGCGAAGCAATTGGGTCAAAAGGTGTGTTTGAGCCAGGATCCCAGGCATTACCAACCAGCTGGCGAAATTGTGGCCAGGACATTTTAGGCATTGGTTTGGCATCAGCAAATTTATTGGGATCTTTATCGCAAACGCAATCTATATTGGTAAGATTGATGACTTTATTAGCTTGAAATGTTTTCGCCAGATTAACGGCCATGTTGTCAGATGAAGCGCCGGGCTGCCAGCCGCCTGCCACAATAATTGAGCTAACAAGCCCTGATTTTAAATTTGTTTCCGGCTTATCCAAAACTTTAAAATAGGCCTGATCACCAAACATAATCCTGACTAATTCGGCATTAACTTTAGTGGTTTTAATTCCCATCCAATCTAATTCCTCGCCGCTAACTTGGGGATTCAATTCTTTAGCAGCTTGATTGTACTTGCGGCAAATCTTGCCGCCGCCGCAGACTAAAATGACCTGATTATCTTTGGCTACAAAATCAATGATAATGTTTTTAAACTGTTCTAAGAATTTGGTGTCAATTTCATCAGGGGCAATTAATGATCCGCCTAATGAAATGACGATTTTATTTTTAGCCATGGGATTTAGTTTGTTTTATTTATTGGTTTGTTTATTAATACCCTTAACTTCTTTAATAAAAAAATCCACTCCATCACAAAGAAGCCTCACATAACCAGCATTTTTTAAGAATGGGCCAACTGGTAATTCGCTATATTTAACATATCCCAGGTGCATTAAAAATGTCCTGATACAACCGCCGTGAGTCACGACCAGAACGGTTTTATTAGGATAGGCTACGGCAATTTCTCTTATCTGGATGATGAATCTAGCAATGATTTCCTCATCACTTTCAATGTCCTGATCAAATTTAAATGCCTTATGATCCTCATCAGATAATTGCTTAACCTTATCAAAAAGATGCTGAAAATTTTTTCTGTATTTTTCGCCCGATGTTCCCTCATAGTGACCAAAAGTCCGTTCCCTCAATGCCTTTGAGGTTTGGATAGCTAATTGTCTTTCCATCTTTATTGTTTTTGCAGTTTTTTGAGCTCGGTGTAAATCTGAAGAAAAAATTGCGTCAAAATGAATATTTTTCAGTTCTTGGGCGGTTTGTTCAACTTGTTTTAAGCCTTCTTTAGTCATCGGTGAATCAGATTGTCCCTGGATAATTCCATTTTTATTCCACTCCGTCTCTCCATGCCGAACCAGATAAAGCGTGCAAAAATTATTATTATTGTTATTGGCCATGTTATTTAATTTTATTTAAATATTCAATAAGTTCTTCTGTATTTTTGGCAACATAATCAAAAAAACTATATCCCCAATCAGACATTTCCCTTGTTTCCTCAACTTTTATAGCGTAGACCTTTTTACCAATTCCTTTAGCATAACCTGCTTCCAAATATATACCGCGAGTATCTGAAAGTAGAATAATTAAAAAATCGCAATTATCAATTACCTTCAGCTCTTTTTTTAATGTTTTTTCCCCAGTCTCTTTTTGATTTTCCTGTGGCAGATATATATCAAAACCGCTTGCTATTAATTTATCGGCAATTTGTTTATTCCTTTTAAATTTCTCATCAGAAAAAGAATGTCTCTCTTTTTCTTTTGTTGAAGCCATTGGAGAGGCTAAGTAAATACTCATAGTATTTGTAATAAAAATTTAATGGTTAAGGATTCCTCACTGTTAGTGATTGCCTCTCAAATCCAGCAAGTGTTGATACTGCCAATCTCGTTCTTTAGCGACTGCAGTATCGGCATTGGAAGACTTGATGGCTCTATGGATGGCCTGTTGGGCGTAAATTGCCGAACCATATGCATGTCTGGGAATATGCGCGGTTGCTACTGCCTGACCGCAAGCACGGGCAGCAGATCGAGCGGCATTATCCTCGCCTACTTCACGAGCAGCTGAGTGTGAATCAAGCGAAGCCTTGCGAATAACTGCCATCTTAAATACTCCTGTATTTATCCATGTCTGGAGCGTTTTAATAGCTTGTCGCGGGCGTAGGTCTGCTGGATATTTTTTCTCAAAATATGGCAGGACACGTTCGGCGCAATCAATCGCCCAGAGAGCTAATGTCTTTTGGTCTGTGTTTCTTACAACCTCCATCATTTTTTCGTCTTTGTGGGCGATTGAAAATTTGATTTTTTTCATTGCTTATTTCAGTGTTAGCCAATAAAATTATCCTTCCATTACTTTTTTTAAATTACCTAAAATATTTTCCGTAAAAGGATTGCTTAATTCCCCATCAGTCATCCATTCAAAGTATTCCATTTCAGTTTTATTGTCATTCAATTTACGATAAGTGTATTTTACATGATAATTGCCCTCTAAATCCGCTAAAATAAATACCTCATCTTTTTTAAAATCTACAACCTTATATTCATTCCAATTATCATCCTCTCCACGATTTCTATATTTTGTATTTATTTTGGGAGGATACTCACCAGCAACCTCTTCTGAAATGGAAGGAACCCACAAATGAGTATTTTGGGGATTTGTTGTAAAATCAAAAACCTCGAAAATTGGTTTATCAATAATAATTGAAATTTTATTCTCTCTCATATTTTAAAAAATCATGACTATTTTCTCTTTTTTATTTGAATGCAAAATGCATCAACACGATAGTTAAAGCATTAAGAACCACTAATAATACTGCTTGCTGGACCTTTGGAAGAGGATTCATTAAAATATAAATCGTGTAGATTATTGCAACAATCGCCGCACCAAGAAAGTTTCCTTTTATCATAGTTTTATAGTTAAGTTAATTAAATGCGGAGGCGAAAGGATTCGAACCTTTGATCCCCTTGCGAGAATACGACTTTTCGAGAGTCGCGCTTTCAACCGCTCAGCCACGCCTCCAAGCTATTTCCGCCAAAGGCGGACCCGCCTCTGGCGGGCAACCACTCTGGCACCTCTCCTTGATTGCGTTTAGCGTCATTTGGTTACGATGCTCGTATAGTTAAGCGTCTAGCGTAAATGGTTTTTACTACAGACCAAAGACGCCTCACGATACGCGCTTCGCCAGACGCCAAACGAGTTAATATGCAGTCGTTTTGGTATGGTGATATGGTTTGTCATCTGCCAGTTTTTCCTGGGTGGCCAGCCAGAGATGATCATTGATTTCCAAAGATAAAATGTTGGGTATTCTTTTTTTAACCTGTTCTTTGGTTAATTCAATTACCCAAATTGTATTAGCTCTAATTTCAACTTCCTCAGCTGAATTATGGGGCAACTCAATTTCATGATCAACTTTGGCTGCTAAGTCTTTGTTATAAGTTAAGATTCCCAACCTTCTTAAGACTAATGGTAATTTATAATCAGCACAAGCAGTGATTTGATCAATATTTTTTAATTCGCCAGATCCCCGACCATTAAAAAGTTGAAAGATGTCGGCAATAAAAAGTTGGGCTCTTTTTTGAAAAAATATTTCAGTATCCTTATAGGTAGAGGTATCTTTAAATGACTTAAAGTTTTGAGTTATTACATCCAATAATTTCAGACAATCAAAATTTGCCTTCTTCAAGATGTTGCTTACTTTGCCTTGATAACGATTAAGTAAGGTGAAGCTGATTTCCTTTATAATTGCTAGTCTTTGATCTAAAAGCGGTATTTCTACATTGCCTTTTAAAATTTTAGCTAGGTCGGATTTGGTCAAATTGACTAAATATTGCAAATCAAGCAGAGGAATTTTATCAACTAAAGCTCTTTGTAAAGCAGCAATCAGGCCATAAGCGCCGTCATATGCCTGGCTATTAAACTGAACTGTCCATTTTGGCTCGCCCCAATAGCAAAAACTAATGCTATTAAGGATAAAAATAGAACTTAATTTTTCTTCGTCAGTAAGCTTGAAAAAATCAAATGGCGCTGTTTTTAACCAATGTTTAGTTTTATCATATTTGAAGTTGTCAGAAAATTCTACCAAAGCTTTTTTATTTATCTTCACAAATTCTGAATTTCCCACAACATATTTGGTTGTCTCTAGAATTCGGTTCATGTTATTAGGTTACGATGCTCGTTTCGTTTTTCGTCCATCGTCATTTGTATTTTACGATAGACTATAGACGCCATACGATACGCGCTTCGTTAAACTTCAGACGCTAAACGAATTATTGGCATTCAGTGGCTAATTGGCCGCAGGCAGCGGCAATGTCTTGCCCAAATTTATATCTTTGCGTGACTGGTATCCCCTCTTTTTCTAAAATCTGCTTAAACTTTCTGATTTGCGGTCCGGTTGAGGGTTTGTACTTGCCAGTAGCATTGTAGCTGATTAAATTTACAAAATAAAGAGGCTTTTTCATTAATCCTGCTAGCTCTTGGGCCTGCCACTCTGAATCATTAAAATCTTTGATCATTAGATATTCAAACATGACACGGCGGCGGGTTAGTTTGATGTAATTATCCACGGTTTTCAAAATATTTGTAATTGGATACTGGTCATTATAAGGTACAATTTTGACGCGCAAGTCATCAGTGGGCGCGTGTAGAGAAATTGCCAAATTAATATCTAGACTTTCTTTGGCTAATTTATTGATGCCGTCTGTAATGCCAATGGTGGAAATGGAAAAATGTCTGGCGCCTAAATTGAGATTTTCCTTGTCGTGCAAAAATTTAATGGCCTGCATGACATTATCATAATTTAAAAATGGCTCGCCCATGCCCATGAACACTATGTTAGTCACTTTTTTGCCTTCTTGTTTTAATAACCTGGCAAAAAATATGACCTGTTCCACTATCTCATAAGTTTCCAGGTTGCGTAAAAAGCCCATTTGGCCAGTGGCGCAAAAAAGACAGCCCAAGGGACAGCCGACCTGCGAGGAAACGCAAATCGTGTTTCTTTTATCGCCATGCTGCAATAAAACTGTTTCAATTTTTAAGCCATCATTTAAAGTAAGCAAAGCTTTGGTCGTGCCTTTGTCTTTTGATTTGAATATCTCGCCATCAATTGCCAAGGGGAATTTCTTATTCAATTGCAACCTTAAATCAGCTGGCAAAGTCGTGGCTTTATCCCAGCTGTCAATCAAATCAATAAAAACTGCCTGCTTGATTTGTTTGATTCTGAAAGCAGGCTTGATTTTTGCGAGTTCTTTAAAATCAAAATAAAAATTAGTCATTTGGTAATTTGGTTAAGGCCCCCAATGTCATGGTGAGGCTCTCGAAGCATTACATTGGATTAAGGACAGCGTCACATTTCGAGAGCCTCAATGTGACAAAATACCTCACCTATTGGGATATTTTCGTTTTGAATATTTTATTAAATTGTCAGCGTTCTCATCTATTAAAGCCTGTTTTTTCCTTTTTGACCAGCCTTTGACTTGCTTTTCTCTAATAATCGCCGTCTTTACATCATGAAATAGTTCGCAGTAGACCAATTTAACTGGGCGCCGCTTATAGGTGTAAGAGTTTTTATCACTATTATCATGATTATGTTCCCAAATCCTTCCAGCAACATCATTGGTAACTCCTGTATAAAAAGTCTTATCTTTACATAAAACAATATAAATCCAATAACTTTTGTGCATTTTTTGTTTTAATTAAGAATTTTGACAACGCTCCCCAATGTCATGCTGTCCATAGATGTCAGGATAGGCCTGTCGCCCCCAATGTCATGTTGAGGTTCTCGAAACTTTACATTGGGCTTGAGGACGGCGTCACACTTCGAGAGCCTCAGTGTGACAAAGATTATTGTCTAGCATATAACCCCGTCAATTCCGTTGAATCTAGGATATGGCCTTGCATTGCTTTTTCCAAGGCAGCTTTGTCAGAATTGGCGCTTAAATCAAGTTTCACATCCAAAGCATAAAGTTTAAAAATATAGCGATGGGTACCTTTATTGGGGCAAGGCGGATAATAACCTGCTCGTCCGCCGCTGGTTTTACCCTGGATTGCTCCAGTGGGCACAGAATTAGCGGCAATCTCTGTGTTTGTCGGATCTATATTCCAAACCAGCCAGTGCGTAAAAGTGCCCATGGGAGAATCAGGATCTTCCAG
>Ga0209777_10001654_pt1 | contig 31466 bp, 25 predicted proteins | sample FrelakmetHBP12HB_FD_187147 | JGI IMG/M metagenome (GOLD analysis project Ga0209777, IMG submission 187147) | Freshwater lake sediment microbial communities from the University of Notre Dame, USA, for methane emissions studies -HBP12 HB (SPAdes)... | ecosystem: Environmental > Aquatic >... | reverse complement strand
AAACCGAGCCCAGTGCTGAAGGCCAGTCTCAATCGTCCGAGGAATCAATGATGTCTTTCACCCAAAAGTACCCTCAGGGAATTTCAAAACAAGTGGTAGTTCATTGTTGCTTACTTCCTGAAATATTGTTTTTGGTATCTTCCTTCAGAATGCAACATTTCAAACGAAAATCAGCAATATGGGGTAAATTATGGATGGAATTTCCCCCTTGACTTTCCATGCACATGAGACTATGGTCTATTTAAAGTATTTCCCACCTGGCCCTAATTAACCTCACAACTTAACCTCTAACCTTCTTAGGTACCGTATGAAGGGGGAGTATCCAGAAGGTGCCGATATGATGGCTCCAGGGGATTCAGAGTTTCCCTTTGGAGCCTTTTATCTCTGCCATTTTTGAATTGTCCTTTCTTATAAATATCAATTAAATCTTCAAAACTAAAAAGGAGGAAAGCAACATGTCTAAGTTCAAAATTGTGGGAGCGAATCAATCTAATAATTGCTGGGCCTCGCAAATGATGGCTCTAAACAGAAGGGAGGGGAAAATGATCAAGATGCTTGCTAGGACTCTTTGTCTTTGTGCTTTCGTCCTCTTGGTGTCGCAACAGCTGTTCGCCCAGGCCGTGCCGACGGCCGTACCAATCGAGCAGGAGCCTCGCCACAAAATCGTCTTCCAGAACAAGAATGTGCGAATTTACGACGTTCTCATTCCTCCAGGCGACCTGACCCTTTTCCACACACACTCGTTGGATGAAGTTGCCGTTGTGGTTTCCGGTGGAAAGGGAACAAACGAAATCCAGGGTAAGCCGCCCATTCAGTTTACTCCAATCCCTGGTGCGGTTTATTTCAACAAGGCTATGAACGCTCCCTATACCCACCGCCTTGCTAACGTTGGCACGACCCCTCTTCGAATCATGGCAGTCGATGTGCTCGCCTCCTCCGCGTCCCGGGGCGTCCCGGCGGCGCTGGATACCGTACCTGGACACAAATTGGTGCTGGAAAATGATATCGTGAAGGTCTATCGCGTATCCGTCGATCCTAAACAGTCAACTGGCGTCCGTTCACGCACTTTGCCGTGGCTTAGGATATCAGTGTCGCAGAGTACGATCTCCGTACAAGAACTGGGGAAAAACCCCGAAACACTAGAGACGAAACCTGGCGATTATCGCTGGCACGAAGGCGCCACCACGCAGTCGCTTGAGAATATTGGATCGACGTCGTACGAGGCAATAGAGATCGAGTTGAAGTAGCTCGCGGCCAATGGTATCTAACCATCCATCTTTAGTGGTGCGACACCCAACCACCCGGTCAACGCGGACGCAGCGCCAGACAGCGCCGCAGCGCCGGTTACCGGCACGTTATGCTCGCTTTCAACTCGTAATCATTTAATCTTACCATTTTTCATTTTGCTGACTTGTAGGTGGAGTCCTCAAAGCTCTTCCAAAAGGCTTCTTGCTAAAATGTTGGGTTCCAAAAATTCAAGAAAAGATGTATATTATACTTGTAAATTAACAATCGAGATATACTCCAAGCCAAAAGGAATAATTTCTTTAGAAATTTGTAGTTCGTTATTCCGGTTGACTAAGCACCGTAAGGCATCGACAGAGAGAAAGGGGGTGGGGAATCAGCTGAACATCGAGGGTAGAGAGTAATGTTGTAATCACAGACAAAAGGAGGGAATTACTATGAAGAGATTGATAATTGTTATTTTAACTTTGCTGGCAATTGCGGTGCCAGGAATATGCATGGCACAGCAAGCCCCGACAACCGTTGCTGATACCAAGGGCTACGAGCCTCCGAAACCGAAGCTCGAATACCTGGGCCGCTGGTCTGTTGATTTAATCGCACCAATATGGGAGTTGGGACTGACGTCGGACCTTGGTAAGCGCCGCATCATTCCCATAACTGGTGGAAAGTTTGAGGGTCCAAAAATTAAGGGGGCAATCCTCAACAACGGTGCCGATTGGCAGATTGTTACGAAGGATGGCTTGGCGATCATCGATACCCGGTACCTACTCCAGACCGACGATGGGGCGTTAATCTATCTCCAGACAAAAGGCTATCGCTATGGTCCTCCGGACGTCATGGCCAAGGTAGCTAAGGGTGAGGTTGTCGACGGTAACCTTTACTATTTTCGGCTGTATATGACATTTGAAACGGCCGCACCGAAATATGCCTGGCTAAATAGAGCCATGGCTATAGCCATTGCGATGCGCTTAGGTAATGCAGTCGTTTACGACGCCTACACGTTTTAGTTGCAGTGTCCCGAAAAGGTTTACGCCGGATGGCGCAGGCTGCCATGTGAGGGGTTGAGGGTATTTTTCTTTCTAAAAGGACAGGGCCAGAAATGGCCCTGCTTTTTTGTGAGTATTTCTATCCAAAATCATTAACCTCCAGAGCAAAGCCGGGGTGAACATTAGTAGGTGTAATCGTTAATCAAGGAGTTAGTTTGATATTGTAGGCCAGATTACGTATTGTTCAGGACAACTAAGATTAAAGCCACCAGCAGTAAGCATTCGGAAGATCCACCGTAAGGATTCGGAGAATCCACCGTAAGGATTCGGGGAATCCCAGGTAAGGATTCTTTGAAATGGACAATAACCGGTTGAAATAATTCATCTCTGAAATTCCTAAACATATTAAGCATATTAAACATATTAAAAGGAAAATCCCTCTCTTTAAACCGAGAGGTCTTTTCCCACTAAAACCTTACAAACAAAACCATTAGAATTAAAGTTCGAAATTCCATTACTACGAAAAAGAAAGAGTGGATTTCAAATGCCGCTAGAATCTCCTCTGCTTGTAATCCCTCTGGTAGAGATATCTCCGCTATTAACAGAATAGCTAGAAATGTTTTTGTTGGAAATTCAATTCTTTTTCTTAAATCTTTCTCTCAATTAAATTGAGCCAGCGCTGTTATCTTCTTAATTTCAACTTCCTTAGATTGTCCTTTTGAAGTAAATTCAATTGGAGTTATATTTTTCCTCTTCTAATAAATTCAACCAGCGCAGTTATCTTTCGGTCATTCATTTACATTTTATTGAAAAGCGAGCTATACAGTTAGTATATCCGAGTCCCCTGTGCAGGGTTCGTTGGATTGGTGTGATCTGCTAATAAGGGAAGGCTGGATCAGGAATTTTTGGGTTTTTACTTGGTTGGAATCATTCCCAAATTTATATGAGTAATCGGAGGTTCACTGTTAATACCATGTAACTCTGGCTCTAATGAAGAATCAAACCGTTTTCCACAAAGATAGAAGGTTAATGGGTCACCGGGCGCATGAAGTGGCTCTAACCCTAAAAGATACAATGGAGGAGGCTTGAGGGGCTTTGCTGAGGATCGTCTCGGTAGAGGCTGAGGTGGTTGTTGCGGACAATTGGGCGGAGAAATAACATTAGATTGAATATATGAATACCATATCGTAACTTTTTAGAGTCGGTTGGAACCAGCGAATAGATAGCAGATATTGAAACTATCCCGAAAACCGGTCTCACCTGACCTAAGGCTTCTTGAGGTCGATTGAATTCCAAAAGAAGATCTCCAAATAATTTCCTCGCGGATGTGATTGGTTCAACGAAAGCGGGTCGGCCTTTCAACACATCTACTTTTTAACATTTCCATATTCGTTCCCGTGTGAACAATTTACTGAAGATGCATTCCGAAGATACTGAATTCACCCCATCCACCCCGACTTTCTTCGGGAATAGAGTCCGATGACTCAAAAGTCATAGACGATTACCTCTGGTTCAGACTTAATTATTTCTTTAAACGCTTGAAACATACTTTATAAATTTCATAAATTACGGAAACTATATTCATATACAAAATCATCTATTTTTAGCTTTATCGATGATATTTTTCTTCAATTCACGTTTCAATATCTTCCCAGTGGTGCCTTTAGGCAATTCATCCAGAACGATGAATTCTTTCGGCACCTTAAACGAGGCGAGCTGACTCTTCAGAAAAGACTTTAGGGATACCGCATCTAACTGCTGGTTCTTTTGCTTTAGGACGATGCACGCAGTCACTCTTTCGCCGTATTCCTTGTCAGGAAGTCCAATGACAGAGCATTCTCTCACCTCAGGCCTCTTATAAAGAACTTCCTCAACTTCCCTAGGATAAACATTTTCGCCACCTGTGATGATCATATCTTTGATTCGATCGATAATGTAAAGATAGTCATTCTCATCAAACGCTCCGATGTCGCCGCTTCGCAACCATTCTCCCCAAAAAGAAGCCTTTGTTTCATCAGGGTTATTTAGGTATCCACTCATCACATTGGGACCGCAGATACAAATTTCGCCCTCCTCTCCTTGCCTTAAGAGGTGTCCTTGTGGGTCCCTGATTTGAACCTCTACGATATTAACAGGTGTCCCGACAGAGCCTACCACATGTCGAATATAATGGTTATAAGTGACCATCGTGGCTGTCTCCGTCATCCCATATGATTCATGGATGTTTAACTGGAGACGGGACTTCCATTCTTGCACGATTTCAGCGGCTATGCTCGCTGCTGCTGAAAAGCAGTAAGTAACAGAATCGAATTTCTCCTTAAGTTTGCCCAATTGGAGCAATCGAATATAAATCGTCGGTACTCCATAAAATTTTGTTACTCGATTTATTCTAATTGCCTCCACGACTCTATCCAGGTCAAAGGAGGGTTGAATGACCAAAGAACCGCCCACATGGACCATGGAATTCATAATATGGACCTGCGCAAATACATGGTTAAGGGGAAGAAAACACATGGCACAGTCTTCTTGACTTGACCGCTCAAAGTGACAGACGTTGTGAACGGATGCCTTTATATTTTCATGGGTTAACATGACCCCCTTCGGAGTACCTGTCGTCCCCCCTGTATAAAGAATGGCTGCAATGCTCTTACGATCTAAATCAATGGCCTCGAAGGATGAGACCCCTGTTTCTTTCAGTCTATCGAATGAAATGTCTCCATTGGGGCTGATGACTTTTTCCAAATACGGACGATCCTTACGGTCACCTAGGCTATCCAGCTTCTCATCCATTGTGAGAAGAACCTTGGGATAGGCATCCTTCAACGATAGGTCTAACTCCATTTTACTAAGGGCGTTTGATAGCGTAACCGCCACTGCTCCGGCTTTAAGGACTCCAAAATAAAAAGCGAGCCACTGATAGGAATTGGGAGCACAAAGAGCGATGTGGTCCCCGGGCTTAATTCCTAAATGGATGAGCCCTGTAGCGACACGATTAGATTCCTGATCAAATTCTCGAAAAGAGAATTCTCTGTCTCCTTCTATGACCGCTACACGATAAGGAAAATAAAAAGCCGATCTTTCCAAGTTTGTCGCTAAATTCATTTCATTACCTCTGAGGAATCAGTTCTGGAAATCAAGTGCAGGATAGATGGAAAATAATCTCCTAGAGTTGGGATGACGGTATTTTTTCAATCTACAGAACCCCTTATAAAATTTGGAATTAGATAATGTCCAGAATATCTTACAACATCCTACCTAGCGTCAATTTATTGATTCTGATACTTCAAATTATCGAAAGCATACCACAAAATTCCAAAGGAGAAAAAATACCACAGATGTTAAGAGGTATTCTCACCCGCCGATGTTATGGCTGATTCCCATTTTCTCTCCAATTTTTCAGGCTACTTCTTCCGGAATGTTAAATTGACTTGGTAATGCCTCCATCAACCTTTTTCACCAGTAGTATAAGGAATGCAGCGAATATGCCAAGCAGAATTGCCAGAAAAAACGCCATCTGATAAGAATTATTGTTATCATAAATTCTTCCTCCGCTTATATGGGCTAATATGGCTCCTGCTCCGTAAAAAGGCGCCCATGCCCCTATAACTGTGCCCATAACTTCCTTCTTAAAATAATCTCCCGCACATGCACCGTACAGAGGCCAGACAGTCCCGGAAAAGATTCCATGGACAACTATACTCGTCAAAAGAATTGGTAATTCCTTTCCTGACAAAATCAATCCTAGTACGCCTAATATAATAATTAAATTAGAACCCGCAATTGCCATCCTCCGACCGATACGGTCTGAAATAAAAGGGATTGTGAGTACTCCTACAACCTGACTTAACCCACGGATTGTGACTAAGTAGGAGGCTTTGTTGAAGTTGAACCCGAGCTCCGTGTTGGCATAATCAACCATAAAGGTCGTGACTATGTAGTTGGCGCAGGCTATTAATAAGTAAGAAACTCCTACAATCCAAAATTGGGATGAACAAAAAACTTTGACATAATTGTTTCCTCTTGGCAGCTTTTCTGTATTTGAGTACCTGGTAAATTTGCTTTCTCCTTTTTTCAATGGAGAAATTTCAGGGTCTCCCGGCGCACTTCTTAGGAGAACCACATTCACCAGGGCCATAACCAGAGCCCAAATTCCTAGCATATACCAGCAGAAACGCCATGAAAAAGTCCCCACGAGGGCTGGAAATAACATTCCCATGATTGCGAAACTGAGCCCATAACCAGTAGAGAGAATCCCCAAAGCCGTCCCCCGTCTCGTCGAGGTAAACCATCTTTGAACAATGGTGGTCACGGATGCCCACATCGCAGAAGCGCCTGCCCCTGCTAATCCAAAGAAGAGACAAGCAGTCCAGACCTGGTTCGTCGTCCCCATGAGGAGGGCCCCAAGTCCAAGGATAATGGAAAACAGGGTGATAATCTTCCTACCGCCGAAGCGATCAGTAAGGTTTCCAGTAAGGGGCGTTATAAAGACGTATACCAAAAAGTAGGAGTTTATTATTGCGCCGGCCGCAGTTCGGTTCAAATGGAGTGCCGGAATCATCACAGGGAGGAGAATTCCAAACGTAAGACGTATACTGTAGCTAACGAAAACATCAAGGAAGCAGACTCCCAAGATAATCCATGCCTGACAAGATCTTCCCTTGGACACGGGTTGCCTTTCTCCCAATAATTAAAACGTACTTCTAATTTTGTTTAATTGACCGCCAATAATTCTCCACAATTTTTCACTTCCTCACTGGTCGAACTAGACCAGCTCCGCAGAGTGATTTTTTTACAATGATTTAAAAAAAATAATGTAAATTGTTCGAAACTTTATTAGTTATGTGTGCGGATGTAAGTAAGCAAATAAAATCTTTTGCTAGCGTCGAGTGCAATCTTAAGTATCTCAATACGAATCTAAAAGGTCTTCTTCTGGAACCTCTGGAACCACCTCCGAATTCATCCACGCCTTCTTCGCCCGTTTGGCAGCATTCATCCCCGCCCTCAAGGCATCGCGGTTCAATTTCTCCGTGCCCTTGGGCACCCTTGCCAAGACAGCAGATTCAACGGCCTTCGCAGAGACGATGGGACTCAGTTGAGAGAGAGCCCCCAGGGCAACAATGTTCGCCACAACCTCTCTTTTGAACCTCTCTCTGGCAATTCCCGTAAAGGGGACCTGGAAGGCCTTTGAAGTGGGGATCTGGGTCACAAAGGTGGAATCGACCATCAGCAATCCGTCGGGCTTGAGATCTGAATAAAACTCATCGCAAGATTTCTGGTTCATTGCTAAGAAGGGATCAAGTTTCATGGCTTTTGGATAGTCAATCTCTTTATCGCTGACGATCACTTCCGATTTGCTGGATCCCCCTCTGGCCTCCGGTCCATAGCTCTGAGTCTGGGTGACATATTTTCCATCGTAGATCCCGATTGCCTCCGCCAAGATGATTCCCATCAGAATCAACCCCTGACCTCCTGAACCGCTCAGACGTATTTCATACCGAGAACCCATTCCTATCTCCCGGCTGCTGCCTTTGACCTCTCCCGGATCTTTTCATACTCATCCTGATAAACCGGAAGCTCCTTGTCCACTAACACTCCTATGACGATCTTATCCTGCAACTCCCCGGGTTTCATTGTGGCCGCCTTTTCCACCGTGACCGCGTGATCCCGTTGCCACTCCATCATCTCAACGGCCGTGCCGAGTCGATTCTGCCTTCCGTATTGGGTGTGACAGTGTGCGATGACCTCCACCACTGAAAAACCCTCCTTGAGTACAGCTTTCTCTATCAGGCTATCCAAGAGTTTGACATGGTAGACCGTTCTCCTCCCTACGAAGACCGCTTCTGCTGTGACGGCTAATTCTGAAATCTTGAAGGATTGTTCGATATTGGAGTAGACCGTCGTCGACGACCTCATCCCATAGGGCGTTGTCGGCGAATACTGTCCGCCCGTCATTCCGTAGACACTGTTATTGAGAATGATGGATGTGACATCAATATTCCTTCGGGCCGCATGAATAAAATGGTTTCCACCAATGGCCACCGCATCGCCGTCGCCCATGATCACGATCACCTTCAGGCTCGGTTTTGCCAGCTTCACCCCGGTTGCAAAGGTAAGGGCTCGACCGTGAGTGGTATGAAGCGTATTAAAATCCACGTAAACCGGAAGTCTTCCCGAACACCCAATTCCAGAAACCAAAACAATCTCATCCTTCTCATAGCCAACCCGATCGATGGCGCGGATCAGAGCACCCAGCATGATCCCGATTCCGCAGCCTGGGCACCAGACATGGGGAAATTTCTTATCATGTCGAAGATATTTGTGAATGAGTTTGGTGACCTCTGCCATCAGGCAACCTCCGTAATCCGATTCAATATTTCCTCCGGGGTGATGATGGTTCCGTCCACTTTGTTCAACGTGAAGACCTTTGCAACCCCTCGATCGACACGCTTGACTTCACGAGAGATCTGGCCCATATTCATCTCTGGTACAACAAGGATCTTCGAAACCTGCAGGACTTTTTCTACGGCCGACCTCGTGAAGGGCCAAATCGTCAGGAGCTTGAGAAGCCCCACCTTCAAGCCCTTCTCTCTTGCCTCAATCATTGCTGTTTTAGCAGACCGTGCAACCGATCCATAAGCCACGATAGTGATGTCGGCATCGTCTGTTTGGAGAAACTCGGCCATCTGAATCTCTGAAAAATGCTGACTGATCTTCCGATGGAGCCTCGCGATAAAAGGGCCGATCTCGTCCGGTCTCGACGTGGGGAAACCCCGAATGTCATGGGTGAGGCCTGTCACGTGATATCGGTAACCTTCCCCAAAATTCGCTATAGCCGGAATGCCACTGGGCGTATCCTCGAAAGGAATATACCATTCCGGCGGAACCGTGGGTTTGACCCGATTGAATATTTCTACCCCTTCTTCGTCCGAAAGAACCATCTTCTCACGCATATGGGCGACCACTTCGTCAATGAGAAGGATGACCGGGGTCCGAAATTTTTCAGAAAAGTTGAAGGACTTGATGGTCATGTCATAACATTCACGGACGGTCGAAGCGGAAAGGACAATGATCGGGTGATCTCCGTGGGTTCCCCACCGTGCCTGCATCACATCACTCTGAGAGGGAAAGGTCGGAAGTCCGGTGCTCGGCCCCCCTCGCATCACATTGACGATGACACAAGGAACCTCCGCGATGATCGCGAACCCAAGGTTCTCCTGCATCAGAGAAAATCCCGGGCCGCTGGTCGCTGTCATGGACTTCACCCCTGCCAGAGAGGCTCCAATCACTGCGCCCAGGCTCGCAATCTCATCCTCCATCTGGATGAAGGTCCCGTCCACTTGGGGAAGCTTAACCGATAAGATTTCAGAAATTTCAGTAGCGGGAGTAATCGGATAGCCTGCGAAGAAACGGCAGCCTGCTCGGAGGGCTCCTTCCACCACTGCTTCATTGCCCTGAAGCAACAATTCTTTCAGGTGAGACTTCTTCTTCCTTTGGCCTTCGCTCTTCTTCTCCACCTTTTACATTTTCTCGCTTAGTTTTCGTTTCCACGATAATCGCAAAATCAGGACATCGGAGTTCACACCATCCGCAGTTAACGCACTTTTCGATATCCTTGACATAAGGATTACCTTCTTCGTCCTTCGCGAGGGCATCTGCGGGGCAGAAAGACACACAAATGCTGCATCCCTTACACCAAGACTTAAAAATGTCAATTTCTGTTTTATCTCTTTTCATCTTATCGGTCTGCAATTTTAAAATTTGTGTTATGGCCGCTTTCATTACTACGTCTGTCCCATATTATTTTCTCTTCCGCGTTGCCGATTTTAATGATACGATAAATCGCCTACAAGTGATGAGATGCCTCTTTGATTTAGGCCTTGTGAACCTTACAACATATTCCTCTTAGATTGCTGGTTCCCATTTCTGGATTGTATGGTGGTTTATTATCAGTTAAAACATTAATGTTTGATTTTGCCCAATCGTACAAAGTTGATGGGTCTCGTTCCGGAAACCACCAAGCATAGTCAACAAAAATAACCCTTGGGTCAATGCTTGCCGACAATTTAGCTTTTTGAGTTATTCTACCCCTTTTAGTTTCAATAAAGACCCGATCGCCGTCCTGTATTTGAAGTTTCCTTGCCGTTTCAGGATTTATATAAACAACCGGCTCTGGCTGGAAAGCCCGCAAAATGGGTATTTGCCGGCCGGCTGAATGTTGGTAAGGATCGCACTTGCTACTGGTGAAAATTAACGGAAACTGTTTGGCTAGTTCCGGATCGGAATAGGGTGTCTCAGATGGTTCATGATATACTGGCAATGGGTCAAATCCCCAATCCTTGAGTCGTTTTGAGTATAATTCTACCTTGCCCGAAGGTGTCCCAAACCCGCTCTTCTCGTAATTCTTATAATCAGGAGTGTATTTTATCATTCCTTTTCCTTGAAGTTCTCTAAACGTCATACCCAACGGCTTCAGCATAGCATCCAGACCTTGTTCTTCGTCCTGCCAATAGTATTCCTCCATTCCTATAGTCTTTGCGAGTATATTTAGTATCTTAATGTCCGACCAACATTCACCTATTTGAGCGACCTTACGTTGTGCTCTAGCTATAGGTACAAGGTTGGACGCACTAACACTATCAAATTCTAGATAGCTAGCAGCAGGCAGTACTACATCCGCCAATGCAGCTGTTGGCGTCATAAACATATCGGCAACTACTATAAAGTCCAGCTTCTTTAAAGCCTTGAATGTCTCTTGAGCATTAGTAAAGTTGAGAAGCGCGTTACACCCTTGAAAATAGGCCACACGGATGGGGTAAGGGTCTTCGTCCAAAATAGATTTTACTATGCTTCCGGTCAATAGATGCGTGACAGTTGGTACCAATCCATCCTCAGCGCTAATCCCAAATTTACGCATACTCTCAGATATATTACCCTTTAGGATAAACTCGTCAGCGCCTTTTCTTATTAATCCTGGCGATTTGAACAGTATATTGCCTCCTGGCACGCCATAATTCCCCGTTATAGCCGTTAGGATCCAAATAGCCCGACACATCTGAAAACTATTTATGTTGTGTTCCAATCCGTTTCCCCATTGGATGCATGCCGGCTTATTAGTGGCATAAAACCTAGCTGCCTCTCTAATTGTCTTAGCTTCTACCCAGGTTATTTCTGCGACATTTTCAGGTGAGTAATCCCGGATATGGGCACACAGCTCATTAAAACCTACTGTCCATTTATCGACAAAATCCTTGTCCCACAAATTCTCATTGATTATGACGTTTATCATTCCCAAAGCCAAAGCCAGATCTGAACTCGGTCTCGGTTGTATCCATAAACAATCCTTTCTAGCCGCAAGATCGATGCAAATCGGGTCGATGACAATGAGTTTTGAACCCTTTTCCAGTGCTTCAAGAGTATCCCAATACTCTGGGGAGGAGGTGGCCTGAGAATTGGCTCCCCAAATTAAAATGGAGGCCGGTGGGTGTTCATAGTCTCCCCGAGGCATCCTTGGAGTACCATATGTTAATGCCAATGCTTGAAGCATAGGTACAAAGCATACTGCTGACGGAGCATAGACATTCGGTGTGCCAAAGGCATTGCCAAATCTTGTGAAAAAATCATCTCGAGGTCCTCTCGCTGCACCGCGTGCTAATAGCACAGACTCAGCCCCGTAAGTTTCCTTTGCCTCTTTAAACGCCTCTGCCACTATATTGAGTGCTTCATCCCATGAAATTAATTCCCATTTACCCTCTCCTCTTTCGCCTAATCTTTTCATGGGGTGCTGCAACCGATCAGGGCTGTAAAGAAGCTCGATGGATGCTAAACCTTTTTTACACAGCTTTCCCCTATTCAGCGGGCTTTCAGGATCGCCCTCTATGCTAATCGCCTTCCCATCCACAAGATGCACCAATATATCACAATAATGACGGCATAGCCCACAGGTACTTCTTACGACTGTTTCTTTCGCGCTCATCCTTTATCGCCCTCCTTGTGAAAATATATTGATTCGCTTTTTGAAATCTTAGCCATCCCTTCCCTCAGACAAAAGCTTTTAGGAAAATTGTTCTAACTATAGCACAACCTGTGCTATCGGCTTTTTTATCAGGATGAAGGGACTGAAGGCATGTTTTCCTCGATAGGCTCCGGTTCGTACGTACGGATATCCCATGACTTAGATTCCAGCAATACGTAGGTAACCTCGTGCGGCCTAAAGATGTTCTCTTCGCGCAACATTTCTGCCTTAGTAAGGTAAATGTCCATTTTCTTTTCTCCTTTTACCCTTTCTTTTTATCGCATCACAGAACGCACCAATTTGGAAAGTTTGCTTACGGAAAGCAATGGTAATCCCATGCTCTTGACAACAATATCTGATATATCGACCACCTCCAGCCCGCGTCCCGTCTCCTCAACTCCAATTCGAAGATTGCCTTCGCACGTGGGGCAGTTGGCTACAACAGCACTCGCCCCTGTTTCCCTTGCCTCATTAACCTTCCTAGTGATGATGCCAGTACCAAGTTTCGGATAACGAAGAGTGTGCCTGCCGCAACAAAGAGCCTCCTCTTTATTGTGTACCATTTCGATAAAATTGAGACCGGGGACGGACCGGAGTATCTTCCGTGGAGGATCAAATATTCCATCACCCCGACCGATATGACAGGAGTCACTATAGGTAACTGTGAGGTTGACTGGAGATAGAAGCCTGATCTTACCTTCTTCAATGAGTTCGCTGATCACTTCGACAATATGGCGTACTCTAAGCTTAAAATGAACATTGAGCAATTGAGCAAAAAGAGGATAGATATGTGTAAAATGGGCCCAGCATCCCGGACAGGAGACAATAAGAGTCTTGATGCCTCGCCTGTTGATTTCGTTGATATTATGGATAACCTTCTCCAGCGCAGCATCAGTGCAGCCGATGTTGAACAAAGGCCCCCCGCAACACCACTCATCCGTTCCAAGGTAGACCGGTTCTATGCCGGCTTTGTTCAGAATCCTGAAGGCGTTTATCGGTAAATTACTGAGAATGTGGTTAAACGATGCTTGGCACCCGACAAAATAACCGATCTCCCCCTCATTGCTGTATCGTACATCTTTTGTCGCCCAAGCACTCCTCTTTGCAGGCGGAGCCCCCGAAGGATTATGATGCTCCACAATATTGTGAGACTGTCGCAGATAGACCCCCGGAGGACGGAAACCCTCCTGCTGAATTGTTGGCCTAAAGCTCACGATCCCATGCTCGTTCACCGGTATCTTCAGCTGGCAAGCTAAGTTACAGTGCCCACACGTTGTGCAGGTGAAAAATATCTCCCCTATCCGCTCGTCGAATTCCGCTCTTCCCTTCAGATACTCTTTTAGGAAAGTGAATTTCCCCCTGGGTGAGGCACTTTCCCACCCAATTACGTTAAACTGTGTGCAATCGGCACGGCAATAGCCACACTTTGCGCAAGCAAACGTATCCCAAACCGCCGACTGGCCGAAAGGTTGCTTGCCCAACACGCCCACTTCCTCTCTCTGTTTACCGGAAGACACACCGCCAAAAAGACTGTCAAGGGCTCCGATTGCCGTATTTCCCTTACTTGCGATTTCTGTTGCAAAATTGAGTACTTTAAGAGGAGAATGCTTATCTAGATAAGGTGGAAAGATTTTGCCGGGATTCATAATCTGGTCAGGATCGACGTCTTTTTTGAAATCATAAATGTCCGTCAATGTGGTTTTCCCAATTAACCGTTCAGAATACTTGGTAAGAAGCATCCCTATTGCATAAGGCTTACCACCCACGTCCATAGCGGCACGCAGGATCCCAAGGCTCCTGGAATATGCCAGTGCAAATCCCCGCCGGCGCTCGTCGTCCAGAGCGAAGGTCAGCAGAACGACTTCCTGTCCCTTACTGGTGAGGGAACCGTGCAAGGCCAATCCATCCAGACTGCGGGTCAGCGTCAACAGCTTCTCCAGTGGCACGACAACCTCAGAAGGAATCATCGATGGCCCGAGGGCCTTGAGGCGCATGGTGTGAAACCGCTCATTCCACTCAGACTTTGCCAGTCCATCGTCAATAAGTTCGCCTCTGTGTGCCTTGATAATGGCGGAGAGTTTCTCCGCTACATCCCCGCTTTTGCTTTCGGGATAGGCGAACATCGCCACAAACCTGTCCGCGGGGAGTTCTGGCTCCTCTGACTTGGGCTTTTTGTGTACAGACAGTTTTCCGCACTGCTGTTCGAGCGCCTTCTTATTCCATGCAACATGGTTCGGGTCTCTGAACGTCACGTCCCACAGAGGAAGTTTCTTCTCCCTGACTTCCTCAAAGACGGCTACCAAGTCTTCCAGGCGGTCAAAAGCTCCACCAATGACACGATCATCCGCGCCCTCCCTCACCAGAAGGGTGACCTGAGCTATGAAACCAGTCGTGCCTGCCATCCCGTAAACGAAGCGAACGTCGTCCCCGGTGAGTCTTTTTACCCCTTTCGGTGTGACGATTTCAAGTTCATGTACAACCTCGCTGAACCCGTATTCAAATGAGCCAATGCCCGCTCCACCGCCATTGGCTATCCAACCACCAACCGTTGCACTGGGGGCACTACTGGGGTAAACTCTGAGGGCAAGGCCGTGCTTCCGTAACTCTTTTTCCAGGTCGTTCCAAACAATACCGGGTTCGACAGTTACCCTTCTTTTCACTTCATCGACCTCGACGATCCTTTTCATGCGGTAAAAGTCGACGACGATGCCGCCTTTGACGGGTACAGCGCCGCCGTAGCCAGCGGTTCCCGACCCTCTTGGCACCAGCGGAATCTTATATTTGAGAGCGACCCCGTTGAGTAACTGGGTCAGCTCGTCACCGTCTTGAGGCTGAACGACTGCATCGGGAAGGGTTTCGATCCGATTCTTGACTAAGTCAGGTAACGAACCCAGGTCACTGGCATAGAGCAGACATTCGATCCGATGAAAGGCTACTCGGTCACCAAATATTCTTTCCAGTTCCTTCTTTGCTTCTTCTTTCAAAATGGGACCCTCCCCTCGCTCTATTCATGAATCGTGCGGAAAATGCTTGTATGTGTACACAAAAATCATACTGTTTGAGAATTGATAAATTCTGTTGATATTATAAAATTTTATAACATATCCATCAATACGAATCTAAAAGGATTACCTGCTTCGTCTTTGGCCAAAGCGCCTGTCGGGCAGAAAGCCACACAAATCCCGCATGCCTTGCACCAGGCCTTAAAGATGTCTATCTTGGGTTCTTTCCTTATTTCCCCCCATCCCTACCATCCTATACTTCGAGAAGGGAAGTTTTGAAATACGTATTTTCTTATCATTACAAGATCTGATTCTTGGGGAATTCCCGTAGGTGAAATGTTAAACTTCCGATGTAAGTTTGATATGGAATAGGTCCTAAAATTCATTCCGTGTTTCCCTGGAGATATTGATTTAATTAATAATAAAGAGTGACAGGCTATCAAGAATCGCCTTAGCCCCTAATTTGTGTTTAAATTTTGTTATAAAATGAAATACCGTCCCGCTTTAATCATATAATTAGCAATTTTTCTTCGCAAAACGACTGAATTGACCGGTATATACTGGGTCATCAAGCCTCTTAGGGATGAAAGCTGACCTTTAAGTGTATCACCTTTAGAAATGGCAGCATAAATCAACATGGCCCAGCGCTCGACTCTCATGAAGGCATCTAAAATGTAAACTTGCGAAATAGCATTGGAAATCTCTCCCTTCTCTTCCCCAAATTTTTGGTTTATCTTATGTGTCCTGAGAAGGCAACTTTCCATGGCAAATGCTTCAATAATAATATTCGAGAGCATGCCCATGAGCTCTTGCTGATGATCCATAGAATCAGGAAAGGCCTGGAAAACAGCTGTTAATGAAAGAAGGGCAATCCTCTTAGTGTTTTTCACCAGATAGGCTAATTCTCCCAGCCCATTTCCTTGACTATGCGCCTCCCAAAAGAAAGCTGATACCTTAGGTTCTGCGGCCTCCTCCATGTCACTTATCAAGGGAAGCTGATCCTTTTTTGTTCCTTTTAAAAACATCCTCAAGATCAACAAACGATTAATTTCATTTGTTCCTCCAAAAATTCGGTTAATACGTGCGTCCCGATAATACCGTTCCACTGGATAATCTTTTATATACCCATATCCTCCGTGGATCTGAACCGCTTCATCAACAACGTAATTCAGCATTTCAGAGGCACAAATTTTGCTGATTGAACATTCTGCAGCATATTCTCCTATCCTATGGGCCCATTCAGGGCCGTTCTCTTCAGACGTGACCATGTCTTTCAATCCATTTTCGAGAAGTCCAGCAGTCCGGTAAATGACGCTCTCTCCTGCAAAAATTCGGATAGCCATTTCCCCAAGTTTTTCCTTGATCAAACCAAAATTTGATATCGATTGCCCAAATTGAGTGCGGGTTTTGGCATAGGCAATGGAGTCCTTGAGTGCCTGCTTTGCAGCCCCGACACATGCAGCGCCGATTTTGTGACGTCCAATATTCAATGTGCTAAAAGCCACTGAGGATCCTTGCCCTGGTTGCAAGAGTAGATTCTTTATTGGAACCTTAACATTTTCTAACGTGACACTTCGGGTGGAAGTTCCCCGAATTCCCATTTTATCTTCTTCTTCACCAAAAGAGATTCCTTTAAAATCCCTGTCAACAATGAATGCTGTAAATGTTTCACCGTTGATCTTAGCAAATGTGATAAAAACGTCTGCATAACCTGAGTTGCTGATGAATTGTTTCGTCCCGTTCAAAATATAATAGTGCCCATCCTCTGAAAGGGTAGCCGTTGTCCTTGCATTTAACGCATCCGTTCCAGCATCAGGCTCAGTCAATGCGAAGGCTCCGATTTTCTTCCCTTTTGCCAGATCCGATAAATACCGGGTTTTTTGTTCCCTATTGCCGAAGTATAGGATAGGCAAAGTGCCAAATGCAGTATGGATCATATTGGCTAAACCAAAAGGACCCCCTATGGAAGCTTGTTCGGTAACAACCGAAGAGGTGATTTTGTCTAATCCAAAGCCTCCGAATTCCTTCGGAACATCTACGCCTTGCCACCCCATGGATGCCCCCTTTTTAAGAAGCTCTAATATCGAGCCTTCTGTTTTGGCCTCCAACTCTTTTATGCGAGGCTCCACTTCTCCCCGCAAGAAATCCTCAAGAATTTGGGCTATTAATTTCTGGTTTACATTCAATTCCTCTGGAATGAAAATATCCTCTGGCTTGATAGTTTCTTTTAAAAAACTTCCCTTTTTGATAATTCTTTCAGCCATTTTTCTTCCCCCGGCTTTTGTAAAAGAGTTTTTGATTAAACTAATAAAGAGTTTTGTCAGGGGGGTTAAGGGTCTATGAGGCCCCTAAAATCTGCCTTCAAAAGCTATTGCACTAACAAACTAGTTAATTCTGAGATGGTGTCCAATTCTTCAATCCTCTTTAACGTGTGGATCAATTCATCTATCCTTCCTTGATTCATTCCAAGCCAGGAAGCCATGCTTGTGAACTTATTGATATGATCTTGTTCAGTAAATGGATTCTCTGGATCACCCTTTGGATAATCTACATGCTTATTGAAACGTCTACCATCCTTGGTGACTATTTCCACTGTGCTGGGTGATGTATGACCTTCATACCTCTTCTTTGTAGCAATTGGGTCTTCTTCGAGAATAATCTTATGTTGAAAATCACGAACGTTTAGATTCTTTAGTTTTTCTTCTGTATACCAATTGGGGCCGGTTGGTTCACCCATCAACACCATGGTAATAGTATAGGGTAGGCTGAACTGCGCTTGAATCATATACTCAGGTTCGTAAATAGCAAAGTTGTCTGCCACCAACTTCTGAGTTCTCACAACGACTTGTTTGACATCCTTAGTCTTTACACGATTCTCTGCTACAATTGCAGCTGCAGCGTCTAAAGCTGGACTTATATATCTGCATGAAGAATAAAACTTAAATCCAATGCTCAATGTTGCATACTCCTTGCCCAGATTTGCTATTAGCTTGGTGGCATCATATCGGTCTGAACCGACGGAAATCTCATATCCTCTTCCATGATCAAGTATCCCCCTATCTCCAGGAAAATTTTTCTGAGCAAGAAGTGCAGCATGAATACCTGGAATAATGATGTCACCACCTGTAATCTTCATCCACCGAGGCATACCCTTTCTCGACCAATCTGGTCGTGTGACTCGCGACGCGCGTACTAGACCAGAAAGGCCAAACGCATCTGCCATCTGCGCTTCATTTAACCCAAGAAGTTTACCTGCAACTACGGTTGCCCCGAAGTGTATCCCCGAATCTACCCTCTCAAATCTTTTAAAAAATACTTCCTCTGAAGGATTTACGGCATCTCTGATCCGCGTAACAACTTCATAGCCGTGTACGATGGCATTGAGTATCTCCTTCCCTGAGGCCTGTACCCGTTCCCCAATCGCCAAAGCCACCGGGACCAAAACTGTGCTCATATGGCCAACCCTGGTCAGCGTATCATCATAATCTAATATATTGGTTATTACGCGATTTACCTGTGCAGCATGCATAAAAGAGAGTCTTATCTTTTCACCGATAACTGTTGCCTCTGGCTGGCTACCCATGTCTTTCATGATATCGATGAGTATGTTTCCTTCCAAACTCCTTCGGCCCCCAAGGCCGCAGGCTATTGTATCAGCAAATGTCTTTTTTGCATGATTTACCACATCCCTTGGTAAATCTTCGTACCTCGCTTTTGCTGCATAGTTGGCTAGGACTTCGGTTTCGCCCATAGCATTCCGCTTCTCCTTCAAACGATGTCATGATTTGCGAGCCAAGAATCTCCATTCACAAAACATGCTTCTTTATTTCATTCCTTCTTTACTCTTTCTTATTTGAATGGGTCTCACCTATTCAGGTTCTCTAATCCTACATTGCCTAGGTACTTACTGCGCTAAAAGGTCCCCAATTTTTTTAGTGAAAGCAGACAATATAATTGCCCAGTCCCCGACAACACCAAATTGAGCTTCCTTAAATATGTTGGCCCGGGGGTCCCTATTGATAGCAACAATCGTACCGGAGCCAGAACATCCTGCCATGTGCTGGCTGGAACCTGAGAGCCCCAAGGCAATGTATAATTTAGGTGATACAATTTTACCCGTAAGGCCTATTTGAGCTGTAGTTGAAAGCCAACCAGCGTCACAAGCTGGTCTTGTACCACCTATGGCAGATCCTTTCAGGATCTTGGATAGTTCTTCCAATTGCTTAAAACCATCGCGACTCCCAATACCCCTTCCTCCAGCAATGATGATCTCGGCATCTTCTAGCTTTATTCCCTTTGCATCCTCAGCAACCTTTCCCAGGGTCCTCTTTCTAATATTGGGTGAATCTAAACTGATGTTAAATGCAATCACCTCTCCTTTTCTTGATCCCTCTCTTTCCAAAGGCTTCATTGATTTGGATCTAACCGTTGCCACTTGTGGCTTCGAATTACAAAGAAAGGTAGCCATCGCTTTACCACCATAAACGGGCTTTGTTAGTAACAACTGGTTAGAGTCAGGATCAATGGATAGATCCACACAATCCAAAACCACTGCCGTTTCGAGTCTGAAAGCAAGGAGAGGGGATAGATCTAAACCAATCGAGGTCTGTCCTAATATAAGAACTCGAGGCATTTCTTTCTCGACGACTTTCATCATGGACCATAGATATAAATCCGTTTGGTAATTTTCAAGCAATGGATGGTCTACAAGATAGACTTTTTGTGCTCCAAAGGCGATCGCTTCTTTGGCTAAATGGCTGATATTGCACCCTATTAAAACAGCACACAATTCTTTCCCTAGGTCATTCGATAATTTTTTGCCACAGCCAAGTAATTCCTTTGTAATGGGACTCAGCGATTCACTTGTCACCTCGGCATAAACCATTACATTTCTATAATCACTCATAAGAACTTCCTTTCTTAATTGATGAATGGAAATTTCTTTCAGAGTACTTTTGCATCCCTGAGTTTCTGCGCAAGATTAATCGCTGCCTCCTCGGGTGTTTCTCCCTCAATTATTTCACATTTACCCTCCCGAACGGGTTTGAACAGTTTCAGGAGCTTGAGTTTCCTACCTTTTTCTCCCGTCTCAGAGGGATCCATCCCTATGTCCTGAGGTTTCCATATAAGAGGCTGTTTTGATACTGCCGCTAAGAGTTTGTCAATGGTCCCATAACGTGGTTGGCCAATTTCATTGCTCACCGTAATCACCGCAGGTAAAGATATCTCAATCATTTCGTAACCATCTGGAATTACTCGCTCTACTTTTGCTTTTCCATTAATGACTTCTATTTTTCTGGCCAAGGTTACACTTGGAAGCCCTAAAATTTCAGCTATTCCTGAGCCTACCTGACCTGCGTCCCAGTCGGCAGCTTGCCTACCACATAAGACGAGGTCATAATCTCCTATCTTTTTGACAGCTTTTGCCAGCGGCAAAGCTGTTGACCAACTGTCTCCATCAGCAAAGGCTTCGTCTTCAAGAAGAATGATTTCATCAGCTCCCATGGATAATGGTTTTTTTACAATTTCCCGGCGAATGTTATTCCCCAAGCTCAAAATGGTAATCTTGGCACCACAACTATCTTTAATTTGTAAAGCCGCCTCCACAGCGTGTTCGTCAAAGGGACTTAGGATATGAGGCATACTGTCGGGACCTAGGACAATGTTCCTGGTTGGATCAATCTCAAAATTTTCTGGGGGCAGTTCGGGGTCGATAATCTCCTTTACGCAAACAATAATATTCATGGATTTCCTCGCAATCATCCCTGGACGAACGATTTTGATAAAAGGTCATCCTGAGAATCAAATCTTCTTTCTATCCTACCGCAATAAAAATAATTGCAGATGAAGTCTTTATTGGCTTTAAAGGGCGCGTCCGGCTTTAATTAAATTTAAATCTCCCGTCGAGCCACCATGAATCATGCTCAATTGGACACGCATCCACCGCTCAAAAGGTAATTCTTTCTGAGGCGCCATGCCCCCATAAACTTCCAAACCTATTGAAACAAGACGTTCAATTACCCGTTTGGTCCAATAATTTAGATACCACCATCCCAACGGACTCGGGTGTTCTCCAGGCTTCGTGCGATCACTCTCCCATACAAACTTGTATATTAGAAGTCTTGCCGTTTGTAACAGCATATGTCCTTCGGCAATCTTCATTCCAACATTAGGATGTTGAATAATCGGTTTGCCACCCTGAATCCTCTTTTTCGTATAATCTCTCATATGTTCCCACATCCATTCTGAGTAACCTAGTTTGACGGCGTAATGCATGACCTTCCCTCCAAGGGCGGCACGCACTGCCGGCCATGCTTCATTTAGTTTGCTCATCATTAAGCGTTTATGAACTCGGCAGTTATCGAAATGCATTTGGACATTCGCCGTCAATTCATTTCCCATCATGTCATTTACGCGTGCAATTGACCAACCCTTTGTATCTGTCGGAAATAAGAATTGGCTCATAGATTTTGTAATTGGTCCCTCTCTATCCGTCCGGACCATAAGGATAAGATAATCTGCAACTCCTCCACCACTACACCACATTTTCTCTCCATTGATCACCCAATAGTCCCCATCCGGGGTTGCGATACATTTACCAGAATACCCTGGCTCATCGTAGGGAAGCAAAAGGTCGCTTCCATGATCTGGTTCGGTGATGGAGGCTGCAAACAATGTCTTTCTGTTTTTCATAAATGCTGGAAAAAACTCTTCTTGTACTGGTTTAGGGGCGTTACATAGGCTGGAACAATGTTTCCATGGTATTGAGAACAATCTGCCCCCCTGGCCACCATAATACCCTCCCAATTCACAGAGTGCGGTGAGCGTCGTCCAATTACCATAACCACCATAGCCACCCCCTCCATATTCCTTAGGAACCGCAAGCTGTCGCAACCCAACATCATGGGCTTTGCTAATGATATCCCAAGGGATGCGAGTCCTTAATTGTTCTTTGGTCGCATTCGGGGGGATAGGCTGGTCCGCAAGGTCCTCCAAAGCCTTTTTGTCTAACTCTCTTTGGCAAAAATCTTTCATCAGCCCCAATAAGCTCTTCTGTTCCTCGTTAAATAGATTGAACATTGTGAAGTCCATTTTTTAACCTCCTCGCAATATTTATTGTTGGTAATTAAAAATTTTCCTTTTATTCCCTTTTACGAAAGGAGACCCAGTTAATTTCCATCTTGTCTCCCCTCTATTAATAATAAGAGGGGGGACTTTTTGAAAAAGCATTTTCCGATCGATCCTGAGCATCAATTCTTAGAGACATTCTTTCAACTCCTTTTGCAACATTCTTTCGTTATGATTATAGGTATGCTTATAGCTAGGGCAATAGACCTGCCTTTCCAATTAAAAGCCAAAAACTCATAAACCTAATTCCACCGTATAATATTTGGTGACAGATAACACAAATAGCAACTTCAAGATTTTCTTTGAAGGAACAACCACTTCCAAAACATTTCTCAATAAAAAATTCACCTATCCCTGATCATTTGCCAAAAATATAAGGGAGAGTTACAATATTGTCAAATGCTAATATTTCATATATGTTATCATTTAAATGCAACGTTCAAAATATGTTTTAGATCCACCGGTGTAGTAAACAGAGATATGATTTAAGATCAAAACATTGAGGATTGGTTTTTTGGAGGAACCAAGTCAATGGAAATGATACAATTACAGAGTTTTTATGAAATTGTGAGAACAGGGAGTTTTTCTGAAGCATCCAGGAAGATATTCAGATCGCAATCTGCTGTCAGCCATCAAATCAAAAAATTGGAAGAAGAACTCAAGGTAAAATTGTTTGAACGGATTGGTAAAAAAATCAAGTTGACAGAAGAAGGAGAAATTCTTTTTGACTCAACTATGAAGGCCTTTCAGAATTTTGAAGATTTGGAAAAGATATTTATTGACATGAAGAAAGGTGCCGGTGGCAGGTTGGTAATTGCTGCCACCGGTTCAGTCTTGACCTACATCGTACTTAACACATTGAAAAAGTTTGTAAAGCAATTCCCAAAAATCCGTTTTAAACTCATAACTCCTAGGGATGTCGCTGGAATCATATCCATGGTTATAAATGGCCAAGTTGATCTCGGAATTAGTCTCAGAGCTTATCAGGGAATTCCTTCCCAACTATCTTTCTTACCTTGGCGTTCTTCTGATATAGTTTTAATTATGTCTAAAAAACGTTCTTTTATTTCCACCCAAAAACTTAGCCTTTCCGACATTATGAAAAATTCTCTTATTCTACCGGGTAAGGGGACCTTCATTCGAAACGTTATAGATGAGATCTGTCTTCAGAAAAAATTAACTACAAATATAATCATGGAAGTGGATATGGTAGAACATATTAAGAGTTCCGTTGAAATGGACATTGGGGTGGGAATAGTTTCATCCTTTTCCCTTTCTCATAACGACAGACGACGATTTAGTATTTTTGATGTTAGCCATCTCTTTGGCAAAGTAGAATTTGGGGTTTACTGTAGAAAAGATAAATACGTATCGGTAGCGATGAAAGAATTTATTGGATTATTCGCTCCCGAGTTATTGGCTCGTTTCTAGAAGTAAATTGTTTTAAGCCTTTTCTGCAAACATTGCTGGTAAACATGGTCAATTTTAATAATCGGCTGGCCTGTCTCTTCAAATAGTGACAGCTGAAGGAAAGATTAAGCAGGAGTCTTCCCTCGGGATACAAATGAGTTTATCAAAGCTATAAAAGGACAATGACTGTCAGATCATAAAGGGGAATTCTTATCTCCTCTCTCGTGGCAAACGCCTTGCTCCGATGAGCTTATTTTCCACCTTAGAAAATGTATATCCCCGCGTATTCTCTCTCGTACATCCACTATTAACCGTGCGTACAGCGATAAACAACGATAAGAATCATTTGGATGCGTTGCCGGTTATACGAGTTTCGGTCCAGGTCTACTGATGGCTAAACGGAAAGATACGCCTTTTTTACCTTATCCAAGGCACACAGTTCTGCCGCAGTCCCTTGTGTGACAATACTACCCGTGCCCATGACGTAACCTCGATCGGCGACACCAAGAGCAGCAAACGCATTCTGTTCGGCAAGCAGGATAGACATCCCTCGTTCTTTTCTAAGCAATGCGAGAGTATTCATCAACTCTTTGACTAAAAGTGGAGAGAGGCCCAGCGAAGGCTCATCAAGTAACAAGACTTTGGGCCGGCACATAAGTCCCCTCCCTATGGCGATCATCTGCTGCTCACCCCCTGATAACAGTCCTGCTTCGACTCTTCCCCTCAGTCTTAAATTCGGAAAAATACTGAAAACGTTTTCGAGGTCCTCTTTTATTTCTCTTTTTTTCTTTTTGCGGTACCATGAATAGGTACCTACCTCAAGATTCTCTAACGTCGTCATTCGAGCGAAAACCGTTTTCCCTTCAGGGACCAGAATTAGTCCCAATCTAACAAGCTGTTCGGCTCTCATGGTGCTTACTATTTTTCCTTCAAATATTATTTTGCCCATATTAATAGGTAGGATGCCGGCAATCGCAAGCATGAGTGCGCTCTTTCCGGCTCCGTTGGGCCCAAGGAGGGCCACAATCTCTTTCTCCCGAACCTGAATATCTACATGTGTCAACACCTGTACAGGGCCATAACTTACTCCTAGATCGACTGTTTCAAGAATATATTGCTGGTCTATACCAGACATGAGCTCCTACTCCTCTTTCAACCAAGGTAAGCAGAGATCACCTTTTCGTCTTTCTGTATTTCATCGAAGGTCCCTTCTGATAATTTCTGACCGAAGCATAGAACTATCACCCTGTCACTAATATTTCTTACGATTTCCATACGATGTTCAATAAAAAGAATGGTGACCCCTTGGTCATGAAGCCTAACGATCACTTCTGAAAGTTCCTCTAGCTCCCCCACACTCAACCCCCCCCCAGGTTCATCAAGAAGGAGTAACTCAGGATTGCTCACCAAGGCTCGACCTATGCCCACAAGCTTGCGCTCTTTAAAAGGCAGGTTTAGAGGCATTGCCGAAGCTTTCTCATCCATACTGAGTACACGCAGGATTTCCATAGAGCGCACATAGGCTTTCTCCTGTTCTTTTCTGGCTCTAGGCAAACGCAGCATGATTTCCAACATATTTGATACGTGCTCCTTCCAACAGCTCACCATCAAATTATCTATAACGGAGAGGTCATTAAAGATCTGAAGATCTTGGAAGGTTCTCGATATGCCCAGTTTACAGATTTGATGCGCAAGTAATCCATTCAGTTTTTTCCCTTTGAACCAGATTTCTCCTCGGCTTAATGCAGAAACACCTGTGATGAGATTGAGGAGGGTTGTTTTCCCAGAACCGTTCGGACCGATGATTCCTAACAATTCACCTTTGGAGATATTAAAGGTTAGTTTATCAACGGCGCACACTCCACCGAAGTTCTTTGTTACATTCTTGCATTCCAGATAGAATCGGTTAACTTGTTCCGCCATGGAGATCCTCACCTTGTTTTATAGAACTTTTTTAAGGACTGGCCAACCAAAGATGGAAGCTCAATAATCCCGTGAGGCATAAAGATTAGAGACAGTGTGAACAACAGACCAAAGGCAAAGGTCTCAAAACCTGCAAGCGTACCCGATGGTGTGATGCGTAGAACCTCTTTTAATGCAATATAAATGGTTGATCCGATGATGGGCCCGAGCACGCTTCTCATTCCTCCTATGGTGCACATCATAATGAGCACCAAACCCCACCATAGATTAAATGGCTGGGGAGTCAAACATGTCGTGTAATGAGCATAAATGCTACCACCGACGCTACCGTAAACGGCGGAAAGAACAAAGGCATGCACCTTGAGCTTTGCTACATTAATGCCCACTGATTCTGAAGCAACTTCGCTTCCACCATGGAATAGATTTAGGGCTGTGAATCCGCATCCTACCCTGGATCTGATGAGATTTGATGTAATTATTGATAGGAACAACAATACCATCAGTACCAAATAATAGTAGTGAATCTCCTTGTCCAGAACAAAGCCACCGATCGAATAGTGAGGAATCTCCATCAGACCATACACGCCCCTTGTGATCTCCAGCTCACAGGCTAGGCGGTACATTACTACAGCAAAACATGCGGTGGCTACGGCCAGTATAAAGCCATGGAGCCAAAGAATTGCCTTCCCTATTAAGTATGCAATTACTGCTGTTACAAAGGCCGCACACAAAGTACCAAGCCATGGGGAGACCCCAAGATCAACTGAAAGTACGGCTGAAATGTAGGCACCAGTAAGCATGAATGCGTTAGATCCGAGGTTGACCTGCCCGGCGTACCCCATCAATACGGAAACACCCAACGCCGCCATACCATAAATACCGATGAAGATACAAGTGCTTATGATATAGTGGCTAGTCCACAAAGGGAGTACCACGAGTACGCCCAAGACCACCGTGATCAATATCACTCTCCAGCGCCTCTTTTCCATTGATAGCAGCCTTAATCTCTATTTCTTTGCCTCTGACCTGACTTCCTTTGCGCCCAATAAACCTGTAGGCCTGATCAACAGCAGCGCAAGGAACACAGATAGCGCTATGGCTTCCATGTAGTCAGTGGAGATGAAACCCCCCGCAAATTGTTCGAGCAACCCCAAAGATAGTCCAGCTACCACAGGTCCCCGCATCCTGGTGATACCGCCGACAATGCCGGCGACCAGCCCATACACTATAATCCTGTAACCAACATCGAAAGAAACCGATGTCAGAGGTATCATTACAACACCCGTTACGGCCCCAGTAAATGCGGCAATTACATACGAGAGATGCATCATGTTCAGGGGTCTTATACCATTTAGCCGGGCAGCTAATGGATAATCCCGGATGGCCCTCAGTGCCTTACCTAACATACTGTAGTTGTACATCAAAGAAATACCAACAGTAGCCGTTAAAAGTGTTGCATAAACCAGTAGGGCCTGAGGCGAAATAAAGGAATACGACGTAATTTGGACGGGTTCTGTTTTGATAAAAGGAGGCAGCATCCTGACTCCTATTCCAAAGATCAATTGTGTTGCACCAGTTATAATGATCATGATTCCCACGGTAAGTAGAATCTGTGTTAGGTGTGGTGCTTTTTGCATGGCACGGCGCATAAAAATGAACCAAAGAACGGCGCTTACGAAAATGACAACGACGACAGCCAGAATGATCGCCCCGAAAAGAGGAACGCCGCGTGAAAATAGAGCAGCACTAGTCATGGCCCCCAACATGACATACTGCCCCAGTGTGAGATCAAAGACAGTTGTGACATTGTAAACGACGTAAACCAAGAGGCCCACTATTGCATAAATGGAACCTGTGGTTAGGCCTGCGATAATAATTTGAATTATTCGATCTTCTAAGCCCAACGCTTGCTCCTATCCGGCTTTTTAGGGTTTTTTGCCTCGGCCCTCCGAATCCGCTGCACTTCATTTTGTTTTTCAGATGTCTCAGCTCCCATTCTAAATTTATTTAGAATATGCATATTCCGGAAACGCAGCCAATTTGCCACCCTGAAACTGGGCAGCTATAAGTCCTCCCTTTGTCCAACCGTTGTGGTTATCAGGTGAAATTTGAAATTGGCCGATTACGGACCAGAATGGATGCATATTTTCCACGTTGCTTCTGATGACGGAGCGGATGAGTTTCGTATCACGATCTAGGAACTTTGGATCCGTTTCAATGGCTTTTTTCACCGCCAGCTCGATTGCTTTTAATGATGGTAGAGGAAGAGCTGCCATAAAACTTATTTCTTCTCCGTAAGCCTTAAAGTATTTTTCAGCAATTACTTCCACCTCCATTCTTTCCTGCATATTCTTCGGGCACGTTCGCCAAATGTCAGGCACAGAGGCAGCCTGCCACACACCAGGATCCTTATAGTAATAATCTCCTGTCGCCTTCAATATATCCGGTGATGCAAGGGAGACAAAAATCGAGATTGGGACCTTCCAACCCATCTCTCTAATTTGTTTAATGAGGAGGCCACCCGCTACTGTACTGCCACTAACTTCCACGAAATCTGGATTCTTCACTCTCACCTTTCCTATAATGGCCGAAAATTCACTGCCTAAAGGATCATAACTTTCCTCGGCAACCAACGGAATCCCATATTTTTTACATCCATCCCTATAGATTTTGATCCATCGCTTGCCAAAGGCGTCTCCGGCATATATGTGGGCTATAGATTTTGCGTTGTATTTCAATTTGGCTATCTCGAGCGTCTGTCCTCCAAATCCCTCAGAGGCTATGTTTAACCTGAACCCCCATTTGTATTGGGGTGGCCGTTCATCATACAAACCCGCACCAGAAGTAGCAAAATGAGGTATCCCGAGATTAGCAGCTATGGGTTGTATCGCTTGACATATTCCAACACTATATGAACCTAATACCGCATGCACCCCCTCCGTTTCCAATTTTCTAAATGCCATTACGCCTCTTGTGACATCAAATTCATCATCGGCAGGAGTATATATAACGGGGTGACCGTTTAAACCTCCCTTTTTGTTAATCTCCTCAACCCAAATCCTGGTTACTCTATCGCCTCGAATGCCCATGTGAGCTCCAGCGCCGGTAATAGGCAAGACGTAACCTATCTTGAGAGGTGTTGCCCCTTTAGTTTCGGCCTTTGGGGACCCTACACCTATCAAAATAGACGATCCTATCGTAAATGAAATCAACATTACTAAAATCAATACTTGAATTCTTCTTTCCATAAGCTCACCTCCTGATTGGCTTTGTCATATTTCCTAGGTTTCAGCATCGTGGTTTCTTGTAAAACTGAAGTGCTAAATGACCTTCTCCAGTATCTGCGTTATAGAAAATTTATTCAAATTTACAATAGCACCCGACGGCTTTCATGGGAGTTCTACCCGCGAACTTCTTTGGATTGAAAACCCTAAAAACATCTAATTTCGAAATTCTGATGTGTAAGTTTCAGTAATAAATTAAGTGTCGAGTAGTCTAGTCGAGGCATTTTTAAAAGAACAATAAACAAACGACGAGTTTTTCGCCATATTGCAGAGTCCATTCAAGAATACATTCAACGCCATTGCTGAACTTATAGGAGCACAACAACCTCTCAGGTCTTTTCCGTCTTTTCACCCTTAGCCCAATATGTATCCACGACTGGAACTATGTTAGCGCTTTCTGGCCATAAAATATTCTCTATATACCTGAGTCCAACCCTTGCTACAGCCTCATCCACTTCTCCTCTGCCAACAGTAGCAACCCCAATAGCACCAATACAAAAGGGAGTTGCAAAGCGCTTATCCTTTCCGGCAGGCTCAATGATTGCCACCCCGCCGGGGGTATTTGTATAATCAGGACCGAAATTAGCTGGTTGTGGTTGAAATTTCCTGGTTGCCAGCATCTGCCCGAAACCAGTTGTACTTCTTCCCCATATTGCCGCCGTGTAGGCCTTCCTGATTGCCATGCTCACCCCTTGAAAACCTGCTCCATCCATCCTTGCGAAACAAATGAGAACACCAGTATAATCCACGACAGCAAAGCATCCGTATTGCCAATAATCGGGTTTTTTGCACTCTTCAATCATGGCCTCTACTGCTCCTTTTGCTTCTGCTAATCCTACTACTGCTCTCTTGTACATTGTATTCTCCTCCTTTCTTTCGGCAATCACCACTGGTTATCAGTATTGGATCTTCGAAGCCTCCTTCCTCTTACGAAGATTAGGAACTGTCAACCGCGTCAAATAGTGAAATGATACGTAACATATGTACATCAATAAAGATTGTCAAATGAAATCTTTTCATATGTATATTTTATTAATTAATTTTCATAATCTGCCTCCAAAGCATGTTACTTTTGAAAAGAATTTAATTCATTTTTTTATCGGTTTTGGCTCCTTCATTGCCTTTGCCTCTTCCGCGGATCGCCTAAAGCTAGTTTTTAAAGGGATCTTCTTTTCACCAAGGAGGCAATATTTCTTGAGTAGATTTATTAAGAAAGTTTTCATAAATAAAAACAGGAGTGCTCAATGAAGACATTTTCATTTCGTCTTCAGGTAAAAAAGCACGAGCCAAACAACGAGGCATTTTTCTATGGTGAATCCGATGCCAATTTCATTTGCACAAGTAAAAGTAATTCTACCTGCTACCCTATCCAAAGGGGGTTATCATTCTCTCTCTTTTTCTCAGCCAAAGTTGCTCCATCAGGACATTTTGCTTTAATAGTAGAGATTTAATTGGATGTATTCGGTGTCTTGGTCACCGAAATTTCCCATACTGTCAGATTAATCTTTATAGAAGTTCTTTCAGTCCCTCGTCTTTTTCTGTTGCCAACGTTAATGCTAAATTGTTATAAATTATCATAAAAATTCCTCAGAAAGGTGGGAGTATGTATAAAAAGATTTTGGTTCCATTGGACGGTTCGGAATTGGCAAAGAAGGCATTGGATCATGCCGAGAAACTGGCCGAGACCTTTGATGCTGAAATTATTCTATTGCAAGTCGTCCCCTTTATGCTCGTCTGCGGAGCGCCAGAGTTAGTGACACCTTTCGTCGTTGATGGGAAACGGAAGGAAGCGGCCGAGAGATATCTAACCGACCTTACTGAGGAATTGAAAAAGAGAGGCTTCGACGTTACGGCGAAAGTAAAGACAGGTATGCAGGTGGCCGTAGAGATTATCGACTTCGCAAAGGAAAGCGGAGTAGATTTGATCGTGATGTGCACCCATGGTCATTCGGGAATTACCCTATGGGTCTTGGGGAGTGTTGCCCACAAGGTCTTAACCCGTGCTGAAACACCAATTCTTCTCATACATTTAAAGAGATAACTGCTTCCCCATGAGGACGATCCTCATCTGGCTCCACATTGCCTCTGAATTGGTTGCTCAAAAGCTAAACTCTTGTTGAACTTCATTTGGATAATTTAGTAAATTCCAATTGTGATTTGATTATAATCTGAGTCATTTCTAAACATCTTTTAAATTTAAGGACCGTTTCCAACATGCGTCGTTACCTCATTTTCGTCTCTGCTGGGCTGAGCCTTCTTATGTCCTCGATTGATATGACAGTCGTGGCAGTCGCTTTCCCCAACTTTATAAAAGACCTCGGCACCAATGTCCTCTGGGCAGCATGGACAATTTCAATTTATCTGGTTGCGGTTACGAGCGTTATGCCGTTGATGGGTAAACTGAGCGACAGCTTTGGTCGCAAAAAGGTCTTTCTGATTTCTCTCATCCTTTTTACAGCCAGTTCCTTTGCCTGTG
>Ga0209777_10001653_pt1 | contig 31471 bp, 29 predicted proteins | sample FrelakmetHBP12HB_FD_187147 | JGI IMG/M metagenome (GOLD analysis project Ga0209777, IMG submission 187147) | Freshwater lake sediment microbial communities from the University of Notre Dame, USA, for methane emissions studies -HBP12 HB (SPAdes)... | ecosystem: Environmental > Aquatic >... | reverse complement strand
CTATTCTGATCGGCCGCTCCTGGGATTACATTAATGATCCTATTATTGGCCATATATCCGACCGAACCCGTTCCCGCTGGGGACGCCGGCGCCCTTTTCTTTTGTTTGGTGCGCTTCCCTTTGCACTGGGTTTCACAATGATGTGGTTTAAACCACCCTGGGATAATCTGATTGCGTTAACTGCCTATTATGCAGTGGCTTATGTAATCTTTGATACCGCAGCCACCTTTGTCTATATGCCTTATTACGCACTCACGCCTGAATTGACCGAAGATTATGATGAGCGCACTTCCCTGACGTCCTACCGCATGTTCTATTCCATTGTCGGTAGTTTGTTGGCGTTTACCGTACCCCTGATGATTGTAGGCAGTTTTAGCCCGGAGAATACCGGCAAGATTCTTTTAATGGGGGCTATTTTTGGGTTGTTTAGTGCCTTGCCTTTGTTGCTGGTCTTTGCATACACTCGCGAAAAACCGGAATTTATTGAGCAAGCCCAGCCAACATTTAAAGACTCATTAAAAGCGGCTTTTAAAAACAAGCCTTTTGTTTTTGGGGCAGTGATTTATCTGATCACCTGGGTTTCTTTTGATATCCTCACAACCGTTTTGCTCTTCTTTATTAAATTTGTCATGGGCCGAGAAGCAGATAGTGACTTGATTATGGCGACGATATTTGTTGTCGCAATCTTTGCCCTGCCATTCTGGGAATGGACTTCGCGCAAATTGAACAAACGCCTGGCTTATGCTGCCGGCATCGCTTTCTGGGCAGTGGTACAGGTGGTTTTAATTACCATGAATGCCTCTTCTCCCCTCACCTTGATTTTATTTTTGTGCGGTCTGGCAGGCATTGGCGTGGGTGCAGCCCATGTATTACCCTGGTCAATTATCCCGGATGCTATTGAGTGGGATGAATATCAAACCGGGGAACGGCATGAGGGTATGTTCTACAGCCTGGTTACCTTGATGCAGAAAATTGCTTCATCCGTAGCCATTCCGCTTACAGCGGTATTCCTGGATTTGACCCATTATGTTCCTAATTCAACTACTCAACCTGCCAGTGCTCTATTAGGCATCCGGATTTTGGTGGGTCCTATTCCGGCCTTGCTGTTGATTATTGGTATCATCTTCGCGCTTAAATATCCGCTCAGCCGCGAGGAATTCACGCGCGTGGTTAAAGAGCTGGATGCGCGCCGGCTGAAAGGTAAAGTATGAGCAACATCGAAGTTAAACAAGTTCAGACGCCTGAAGAAAAACGAATTTTTCTTACTTTCCCCTGGCGCATATATAAGGACGATCCTTTATGGGTGCCCCCCTTGATTTCTGACCGCCAGAAAATGATGGATCCGGCTCGTGGGGTTTGGTTTGAGCAGGGTATTGCTGATTTTTTTATTGCCTGGAAAGATGGTCAGCCGGTAGGTACCATTTGCGCTGCGGAAGATAAAAAAGGAAATGCGGCTATCGGAAACCGTGATTGTGTTTTTGGGTATTTTGACCTGATTGATGACTATGAGGTGGCGGTTGATATGTGGGCAAGGGTGGCACAATGGGCCAGGGAACACAGATTGGAAACTCTTTTTGGTCCGTTTAACCTGGATTATGAGGATGCTTATGGCATTTTAATTGAAGGCCGCGACCGTCCACCTGCTATTCTTTGCGGACATACTCCGGTTTATTATCAGGGTTTTGTGGAGCGTTATGGTTTTAAGCCAGCCCGTGGAGATAACCTGGCTTACGAGATTAATGTCAGCAGCGACTCACCATCTCTCCCCAAAGTATATCAAATGGCCAACCTGGTCAGGGCAAAAAAGGATTTTACCATCCGCCATGCGGATTTTTCTCATTGGCGCGATGAAGTGGATTTAGTGCTGGAATTAATCAATCCCTGTTTGCAACACCTGACCGGTTTCATTCCCTGGACGCGTGAAAACTTGCAGAAACTCATGGAGCCCTTTGTGGAAATTGCCGATCCGGAGTTGATCCTGTTTGCCGAGAAAAATGGCAAACCCATTGGCTTCTTTCCGGCTGTGCCCAATATGAATGAGGTGTTGATTCATCTGAATGGTTTGCGCTATCCGTGGGATTATCTCAAAGCTCTCTGGTATGCACGCCAAAAACCAAAGTCAGCTGCCATTAAAAGTGTCCTGGTCCTGCCGGAGTACTGGGGAAGTGGGGTGATCATTCTCCTGATGGAAGAAATGGCTAAACGCTTGATCCAAAAAGGTTATACATGGGCGGATCTTTCTCTGACCTCAGACGATAATCCCAATACGCCTATCCTGGCCGAACACATGGGTGCAAAAATTTACAAACGTTATCGAGTATATCGTAAACAAATATAATCAAAAAAATAATGTATAGATAAAAATATACGATCTACGATTCTGGCTGGTTGGTTTATTAAATTGATCCTTGCGGAGTTTATATGAGCAAAAAGAAACCGATTTCTCGACGTGATTTTATTCGCTGGCTGGGTATGGCTGGCGCAGGCGTTGCTTTGACTGGCTGTGCCAAAAGTGATTTGCCATCCCCCATTCTCACCAATTCAACTCAAACCAGTTTGCCAGTTATTTCAACCTCATCGCCTACCCAAACAATTGCCCCCGCTGGAAATACCTACTTGGTGGTTTCCAGAGGCGAAAGCCCGGCGGAAATAACCCGACGTGCTGTGGAAGCTCTGGGTGGTATGCATAAGTTTGTGAAAACAGGCAATGATGTCATTATCAAGCCCAATATTTGCACTGATTATCACACCTTTGAATATGCTGTCACCACAAATCCGGAAGTTGTCGCAGAACTGGTCCGGGAATGCCTCGCGGCTGGCGCACGGTGGGTGCGAGTGATGGACGCACCTTTTGGCGGAACTTCAGAAAGCGCCTATCGCAAAAGTGGGATTGCCGATGCAGTCACGGCTGCCGGCGGTCAAATGGAAGTGATGAATCCAGCCAAATTTACTGAAACACCCATACCACAAGGTGTGGATATTAAAAAGTGGTGGGTATACCAGGAGGTACTCAACGCGGATGTCCTGATTAATGTACCCATCGCTAAACACCATAATTCGGCCGGTTTAACCCTGGGTTGCAAGAACCTGATGGGAACTTTGCAATCGCGTGACTTGATCCATGAAAACTTGCACCAGCGCATCGCGGATATCACCAGCCTGATTCGTCCCGATCTTACAGTGGTGGACGCTTATCGCATTCTTACCCAGAACGGTCCGACGGGTGGCAATTTAAATGATGTTAAACTTACAAAAACCATTATTGCCAGCCAGGATATCGTGGCTGCCGATTCTTATGCCTGCACCCTGTTTGGAAAAACAGCAGATGATATTGAATATATCAAATTGGCTTCCAGAATGGGAATTGGCACCAAGGACCTTTCCTCTATAAAAATTGAGGAGTTAACTGTTTGAAACCTGCATCCTGGCAGCGCCTGCGCCAAATCACACAGGTTTTAGCACTGGGCTTGTTTATCTTTCTATTCATTCAATCAGCATATCTTGGTCAGTCATCCTTGCTTAGTGGTGTTTTTTACCGTCTGGACCCCCTCGTAGCAGTCACCGCCATGCTAGCTGGCCGCCTGATCATCCCGGCTCTGGTTCTGGCGATAGGTACTGTAATCTTTACACTTGTTTTTGGGCGCATCTGGTGTGGATGGTTCTGCCCTTTAGGGACAATTTTGGAATGGACCTCGCTGCATAAAAAGAAAATTGCTGTCCGGAAAAGCGAACCCTCATCGTTCTGGCGAAAGATAAAATTTTTACTTCTGTTGGTGATTTTAGTCCTGGCAGTTCTTGGAAATCAGACCCTTCTTTTCCTTGATCCTAATACGATTCTCACCCGTACGTTGGCAGCTGCCATCTGGCCGGAGTTGAGATATGGCACTTTTAGTCTTGAAAATTTTCTTTATCAGTTCAAATTTCTATGGCCCGTTCTGGATGCCATTCATGCTGGTCTGATCGTGCCGCTCTTTCATAATATCCAATCTGTCTTTATTGCTGCTTTACCCATTTTCATCTTTTTTCTTGGTTTGATTGCTCTCAATTGGTCGGCGGAACGCTTTTGGTGCTGCTACCTGTGCCCATTGGGCGGATTGCTGGGATGGCTCTCCCGTTATTCCTTATTACGCCGGGAAGTGCATCAGCCTTGTAAACAATGTGGTTTATGCAATGCCCAATGCCCAACTGGGACGATAGACCCGGAAAATGGTTTCCGCAGTGACCCGGCGGAATGCGTCGTTTGTACGAATTGTGTGAAATCCTGTAATCAGGGTGATGTTGCTTTTCATTGGCAGCTACCGCATTGGAAACCGGTGGTAAAGCAGTCCTATGATCCCAGCCGTCGTGAGGCATTGGTCACAATGGCTACGGCAATCACGGGAGCAGCCCTGGCGGGCATTGAACCCATCGCCCGACGTTCTCCTGAGCACCTCATCCGTCCGCCCGGAGCGACCCTGACCGATTTTGAATCTTTATGTGTCCGTTGCGGGGAGTGCGTTCGGGTTTGCCCAACCCAGGGACTGCAACCCAGTTTGCTGGAAGGTGGCTGGCAGAACATAATGACACCTCATTTAGTGGCGCGTTTGGGGTACTGCGTATATAACTGCACTGCCTGTATCCAGAGCTGCCCATCCGGCGCCATTCCCAAGATCACCCTGGATGAAAAGCATGCGGCTCCGATGGGTCTGGCTAGTATCAACCGCGACCGCTGCCTGCCCTGGGCTTTCAACACCTCTTGTGTTGTTTGTGAAGAAATGTGTCCTATGCCGGATAAGGCAGTGGTATTGGTACAGGGAAAAGGACAGGGGCAGGGACTCGGACAGACAGGAAATGCTGAACTTCTAAAACCGCATGTAATCCGTGAAAAATGTATTGGCTGCGGGGTGTGTGAATTTCATTGTCCCGTGGGTGGTGAGGCTGCTATCCAGGTCTACTCATTGCCAGGTAATAAACCTCCTCTTTCTGGAATCTGATAATCTCTGTCATTGTTTTAGGATTGTCTCACCACAAAGCAATCGATTATCATTTATTTTTATGAAGAGAACCCTGGTTATCATCATTGGATTGATCCTGATCGGATTATTATTAATCACTTATTTGATTTTCCATTTTTCTTCCCCAGGAACCCCTTTCATGGTCACTCTATCAATGGAGCAGATAGTCAAAGCCACTCTTCAAACCTTTAGCGATCAAGCAACTAATCAGGCAGTGTCCAATTTGCGTGAAACCCTGTCTGTGAATCCTCTAGCCGTGGAAGTCACCCAGCCAGCCCAGAGCAGCGCTTCAACCTCTGCGCCATTTGTCATTGGACTTCCGCTTGAACATTTCATCTGGAATATCTGGGGGCATCACCAATTTTTTGCCATTGGCTGCGAAGCAGCAGCGGTAAGAGATTGGGCACATTTTTTTGGTGTGGAAGTGCATGAATCGAATTTTCAATTTCAACTGCCGGTTTCAGATAACCCTGATTATGGTTTTGTTGGTAGCGTTACGGATCCATGGGGGCAGGTGCCGCCGTATTCCTATGGTGTGCATGCCTTCCCGGTAGCGAATTTATTGCGCAGCGGGTATGGTATGAAAGCCCGCGCTATGAAAGGATTTACCCTGGATCAATTAAAATCAGAAATTGCCGCCAACCGACCGGTGATCGCCTGGGTGGTTGGGAATGTGGTTGGCGGGGTGCCTTATGAATATGCTGATAAACAAGGTCGTAAAGTTACAGTAGCTGCCTATGAACATGTGGTCATTGTTACCGGCTATACTCAAGAATCCATTCGTTATATGAATAATGGTAAGTTCTATGATATCCCTACCCGTTATTTTGAGAATTCGTGGAATATTCTTGGAAATATGGTGGTGTACTTGGAACAGTAACTCTAAAAAAATACACCAGCTGAGATAGCTGGTGTATTTCGTTATGCAATTGATCCACCCTTATTTTTTATCCTTAATAATCAGGTTAAAGAAAATGGAAACCACGCTAACAATGAGAGCTCCCCAGAATGCCGGCCAAAAGCCATCCACATGAAAACCAACATGGAACCAGTTCACTGCGATGTTGGAAGCCAGCCAGAAGGTAAGCCCGTTGATAACCAGCATGAAAATTCCCAGAGTCAAGAGGATCAAGGGACAGGAAAGGAATTTAAGAATAGGCCGTAGAAAGGTATTGACCAAACTTAAAATCAATGCCATCACCGCATAAACTACCCAGCCGTTACTTTCTACACTAATCCCTGGTTTGACAATGAAGGCAGCTGCGAATACAGCCAATCCGGTAATCACCCAACGGGTTAAAAATTTCATTTCTTTCTCCGCAAATAATAATTCAAATATTACCACTGTTGATGGTTTAGTTCATATACGCACCCTTGACAAAAAGGTTTTCAATCTGGTATTATCGTAAATCAATATCGAGAAACAATAATGAAAGACATACTATTACGGGACTTCTTTTTGGGTTTTATTCGCATCCATATCCTTTATCATGCCAGCTGTGAGGAAGTCTTTGGATTGGAGTTAATGGCCGAGCTATCCCGGCATGGATATCGGGTGGGGCCTGGTACTCTTTATCCCATTTTACATGGGTTGGAGAGTAAACAGTTTCTAACCAGCCAAAAGAGGTTGGTGGATGGTAAACTGAGACGCTATTACCTGATCACTCCCAAAGGAAAAAAAGCTTTGGAAGAAGTGCGAAGCAAAGCCAATGAACTTATCCGCGAGATCAACGAGGAGCCACAATGAAAACAGAAAAAACAAAAAACAATATTTTTAAACTTCCCCGAAATATTTGGGCGGTCAGTTTAACCAGTTTCTTTATGGATATTTCCAGTGAAATGGTAATCAATATCATCCCACTTTTTCTGGCCAATGTGCTGGGGGTGAAAACAGTGGTGATTGGACTGATTGAAGGAATTGCCGAGTCTACTGCCAGCATCCTCAAACTTTTTTCCGGCTGGTTATCTGATAAATTACGCGCCCGTAAATGGCTGGCAGTGGTTGGTTATGGTTTATCTGCCATTTCCAAACCTTTCTTTTACATTGCTAATACCTGGGGTGCCATCGCCGGGGTTCGCTGGGTGGATCGTATTGGCAAAGGTATTCGCACCGCTCCGCGCGATGCCCTGGTGGCGGATTCGATCGATGAAAAGCAGCGCGGTCTGGCTTTTGGCTTTCACCGTGCAGCGGATACCGCAGGAGCCATGCTGGGTTTAATCATTGCCCTGTTGGTCATTTGGATGGCACAGTCTGCCTCACTCAAATTGGGAGTGGAGACTTTTCATTTGGTGGTATTGATCAGTTTGCTGCCAGCTTTCCTGGCAGTGCTGTCTTTGATGATTGGTGCCAGGGATGTGCCGGTTAAAACTCAGCGGGCAGCCCCAAAATTTGCTTTCAAGGCACTGGGCAGCAATTTTATCAGTTTCATGGTTATTGTCAGTATCTTCACCCTGGGCAATTCCTCGGATGCTTTTCTTACCCTGCGCGCCCAGGGATTAGGTTTGAACGTTGTGGGTATCATGGGCATGTTGATCACTTTTAATCTGGTCTATACCCTCGTTTCAACCCCCGCTGGTTCACTTTCGGATAGGATCGGTCGAAAGCGCTTGATCGTTGGTGGCTGGCTGGTGTATGCACTGGTGTATTTTGGTTTTGGGCTGGCGCAAGCCGGTTGGCAGGTGTGGCTGCTTTACGGGGTTTATGGATTATTTTATGGATTGGCCTATGGCACGACCAATGCTATGCTGGCGGACATTGTCCCGCTGGAATTGCGCGGAACTGCCTATGGCACCTACAATGCCATCATTGGTCTGCTTGCATTTCCGGCTTCATTGATTGCTGGCATTCTCTGGCAGGGTGTTGGGAATTGGTCGGGTTTGGGTCCATCCGCTCCTTTCCTTTTCGGCGCCAGCCTGTCATTGCTGGCTGCGGTTTTAATGATGTTTTGGAAACCGGAACGATCTTCTGGTGCAAATTAAGCTAAGGTCTAGTAAGATATAACCACGGATGATTAAGATTAAATCATGCTAAACTAATTAATCATTAGATTTTTTCAAAGAGGAAACGATCATGTTTTATAACAAATATCTTTGGGTCGTCGGTTTGGTTTGTATAGTCGTTGGAATTATCGGTATTACCCAGGGCAGATTGATCAGCGGCATTGGCTTTTTCCCGGTTGCGGTCAGTGCTTTGGTGGCGTATGACAAATACAACCCCAAAGTTTCCAATGCCAAATTGCGCGATGCCATCTTTATGGCAGGCATGCTATTAGCTTTTATTATCTGGTTTATTGGGCCAAAATTATTTCCCGGAATATAATAATTTCATGAGGTAACCTGATGGATATCTTCCAAACGCTGTTGCAGGTTTTTGGGGGATTGGCGCTGTTCATCTATGGTGTCCATTTGCTCAGTGAAGGGCTTGAAAAAGTCGCTGGGGATAAGTTTCTTTCACTTCTTGAAAAAGCTACTGGCAACCGATTTAAAGGTTTTCTATTTGGGGTAGTTGCCACAGCGATGATGCAGAGCAGTGGTTTGCTGATGGTGACCATGATCGGCCTGATCAACGCCAGTCTGCTAAGTCTGGAACAGGCTATTGGCATCATGCTCGGGCAGGAGATCGGTACCACCATCACCGGCCAGATGGTGGCTTTTAATATTCGCGGTTTCAATTTGGTTTTCCTCATTATTGGCTTTTATCTGATGTTCTTTAGCCAAAATAAAAAATGGCAGCAGATTGGTCAGCCATTATTTGGCTTTGGTGTGGTCTTTGTGGGGATGAATATGATGTCTGCAGCAGCTGGCTCATTCAGCCAATTGCCTGTTTTTCAGGATTTGCTTTTGGCATTAAGCCGTAATGTCATCCTAGGTGTGTTGGTTGGTACAGTATTTACAGCGGCCATTCAAAGTAGCACCGCCATGACTGGCTTGATCATTGCGCTGGGGAAAAGCAACAGCATCACCCTGACGGTGGCCATCGCCCTCATCCTGGGTGCAAATATCGGATCTTGCATCATGGGATGGCTCGCATCCATCCAATCAACAGTCAATGCCAAGCGGGCATCCTATGCCCAGATTTTTATCAATATTGGTGGTGTATTGCTTTTTCTTCCTTTCATAGCTCCCTATACCACCTTTATTGCGATGACATCTTCGGATTTGCCACGCCAAATTGCCAATGCTCATACTATTTTCAATGTCATTGTCAGTGCTTTGATGATTCCCCTGGTCACCGCGCTCGCCAGGTTTCTGAAAAAAATCATTCCTGGTGGCGAAGATAAATCCGAGAAAAAATTAACCAAATATCTGGATGATAGATTTCTTAACACTCCCTTCATTGCTGTTTCATTGGCAAAAGAGGAAGTCCTCAGGTTGGGGCGTCTGACTTATACAATGCTCAAGGATGCGGAAAAAAGTTACCTGCAGGGCAAAATGAAATCTGCTTTGGCTGTTCTGGAACAGGAGCCTGAAATTGACCAGATCAGCCACATTGTAACTAAATTCATGGAAGATGTGCCTGGAGACAAACTTAACCCTGAAGAACATGCCATGCTGGAAAGATTGAAGCATCTGGTGACTGATATCGAACGGGTGGGGGATCATGCTGTCAACCTGGCAGAATTTGCCCGCCAAATGGATAAGAAAGAAATTAAAATCAGCAAATACGCCCGTAAGGAATTAAAAGAGCTCTTCCAAGTTGTTGGTGAAACATATGCGGTTGCTTTAAAAGCATTCAAGAAAAATGACCGAGTCCTGGTTGAGCAGGTTATCCAAAGCGAAGATGAAGTGGACAAAATGGAGAAAAAATTCAAGCGTAATCATGTGGAACGCATAAGAAAGGGACTCTGCCAACCGGAAGCGGACCCGATTTTTGTTGAAACCCTGCGCAACTTGGAACGGGTCAGCGACCATTCCTACAATATTGCCTTATCCTTGATCTACTAATTATTTTTAAACGTCAGGGAACTCTATGCTCAAACTCGCAGCCCGGGCAAATATAGCGAGCCTAACCGCCTTCCGAGTCACGGCAGAGTATCATTCGCTGGACGATATTTGTGACATTGGTGCGTTGGTCAGCAGGGACTTCGTTATCCATGCGGATATCGCACCAGCGATGCCAATGGTCGCAAAAAATCTGGCAAAGCGATTATGACCAGTGGGATGATCGGGACGTTGAAATGATGGATGGTCGATCTTTTCCAGATTGGAAGGTGAATTCATGCGACCAGTGGTTGCATGGTCTGCATCATTTAATTATGATAGATGAAATATCGAAAGCATTGCGGGAGAATTCTAGTTTGCTAGGGCGGCAGGTGGGGTAGGATAGAATCCCGGCTTGCTTTGTCCTTCTAGGCGCACAGTGCACTCCTATATTGAGTTTACAGGTTGGTTACTCCCGGTAAAGGCGAAAGAATTTGCACCTGCCGGCAGGAACAAACGATTTCAAGTAACTACTCAGGCCAATACAGTTAAACCCCTTAAATTTGGTAACTTTCTTATTGTGGCTGAGTATATACATCTTCTTAATTAATTGCCTATAATGATATAGAAGAATCAGGAGTATTCATCATGAAAAAAAATAAATATTTGAAAATTGGATTTGGATTAATACTATTATTCTTATCCAGTTTATCTTGCAGTCTCATTCGAGGGAAAGTACAGTCCACTCAGGCCTCCCCGGTTAGTGTTTCAAGTTTGACCCCTGTGAATTCCACAAATATCAATCCGAATCTACCTTTAGCAACACCAACGGCAGGGAAGATGACCAATGTTTATTTTGGAGGAATTTCTTTTATCTATGATAATGTCCTGGTAAAAGGAGTAAATGCAACGATCATACCGGTAAAAGAATCAGCGACAGAAGAACGATTGTTCTCCGTCACTCCTAAAATGGATCAATTTGAATTTCAGGGTTATCTCTTGAACAAATCATATCAAATCGGACAAATCAGTGTCTTTTCAACCCAAGAGTATGAGGCTCTGGTCGGGGATCGAATTTCACAAGAGATTAATTCATTAAAAAAGTTACTGTCACTCCACCCAACAGATTTCTTCGGCACGCTGCCATTTCTGCCAATGGTAATGGCAGCTCAAGCATTCCATTCCCAGTTTAAATATATCAAATTTCAAAATGGTGAAGGCGTTCGTTTTGTAACCCAATTTACTTCGGATGTTTCACCTATTACTAACGATCGAATTTTTTATACTTTCCAGGGAATTACCAGTGATGGTGCCTATTATATCAGCGCCGGGTTTCCGGTAAATAATGGAATTTTAGCGGCAAATTATGATGACTTCATAAAAACCCAGGATCCTAATAAATTCTTTGAGAATTATCACAGTCATATAACCGATACCCAGGAAAAGCTTAATCAACAACCGGATGATTCATTTAATCCCAATTTGGGATTACTGGATACCATGATTTCCAGCCTAAAGATCGATAAATGATTTATGGGTAAATGCTCAGTTAATAGAAGGTTGTATTGCGCAGACTAGTATGAAAAACCACCTCAAATTCGGGAAATTTCTTTTTGCGGCTGATTAGTTACCATCTTAAAGAGGAAAAAGAGAATGGCGTCTACCCAGACGCCATTCTGTGAAGCTAACCATATTCTTGTTGGAATACCCATCCCGAAGCGACTGCGATGCGAAGCATACCTTCGGTGAGTCGTGCTATTCACAGGGGTTAGAAAAAGAAATGCAATACTGTCAATTATTGAATGTGGTTACCTGCCACAAATCCGCTGGTAAAAGCCCACTGAAGGTTATAACCTCCACAGGGACCATTTACGTCCAAGATTTCACCAGCTAAAAACAGCCCATTTACTTTCAGAGATTGCATGGAATCTGGATTAATTTCTGAAAGCGGCACCCCGCCGGTCGAAAGTTGGCATTCTTTGAAACCTTTGACCCCCTTGATAGGTACGTGTTGATTGTGTAATGCTTGCAGCACCCTGGAGATTTCAGATTTGCTCATTTGTTTGATTGTTTTTTCAGCAGGTATCTGGCATTGCTCCAAAATAAAATAAGCAACTTTGGCGGGTAAAAAAGATTTCAATGAGATGAAAAGGGGTATGTTGCTTTGAATTTGTTTTTGAAGGAGCTTCCGCAATCGCTCCGGTTGATTGAGTAAGAAATCCAGCTTTAATTCAAGTTTTTCATTACTATGCAAACTGACCAGATGACTGAGGTCCATTACCCCGGGACCATTTAATCCCCAACTGGTAAAAATGATATTTCCAGTGGTTCGTCCGATTTCCCTGTCATCCGCGAGTAAGGTAGTGCCTGCATCCAGCCGCACCCCCTGCAATTTATGAAAAGGTTTGGCATCCGTTAGAACTGGTGCCAGGGCGGGTTTGACTGGGTTGATGGAATGCCCTAGCTGCTTAAGGATTGCGTAAATGTTCTCTCTTGCACCCAACTGAGGAAAAGCAGGTCCACCAGTTGCGATAATCACACGATCCGCAATAAAGGAACGAGAGGAATCTTGAGTGCATAGCTTGAACTTGTTCCCAATGAGTTGGAGATCGGTGATGCACGTTTGCAGATTTACCTCTATCCCAGCTTCAAGTAAATGGGCTGCCAGGATATCCACCACATTCTGAGCGGAATTCGATAGCGGATAAACCCAACCATCTTCGGTAGCGTAAGTGAAGATACCCAGGTTTTCGAGCCATGCAATTAGGTCTGCATTTCCAAATTGGGAAAAAACCTTGGCCAGGTTCTTCAGGGAGGATGTGTGATACCGATTAGGTTTTGCTTGTGTATTAGTGATGTTGCACCGGCCGCTGCCTGTAACAGCCAGTTTACGCCCCACGCTCGGATTGGCATCAATGAGCAATACCTCCACTCGTCTTTTGTGTGCTTCGAGGGCTGCCATCATTCCAGCCGGACCGGCCCCGATAATGGCTACTATCATGTCAGATTACTCATAAATTTTGACATGGTTGGGAGACCAATTAAATTACCGTTAATCAGCACGTGCTCATTTCTTACCCCAGTTTTTAAGGACTCCTTTTCTGGGGGAAAACAAATAGGCCAGCATGAAAAACAGCGTGGCGGTTAGAACAATGGTTGAACCGGAGGCAATGTTCATATAATAAGAAATATATAATCCCACCAGGCTGGCAAGAGCACCAAGTATCGCAGCCAGCCCCATCATTGCTGGCAGTCTTTTGGTGAGCAGGTAGGCAGTGGCGCCCGGCGTCACCAGCATGGCTGCCACAAGACCAACCCCGACGGTTTGCATGGAGGTGACAATGGTCAATGCCAGCAGCACCAGCAGCAAATTGCGTAAAAACTGAACTGGCAAACGCAAGGTGCTTGCCAGTAGAGGATCAAAGGCGATCACTAAAAAAGGTTTGTAACAGATCAATGTGATAACCAGGATGACCACTCCCAGGATGGCGGTTAACCAAAGGTCGTTGGGGCTCACTCCCAGCACATTGCCAAACAGGATATGGCTGAGATCTACTGCATAAGTGCGGATGGTGCTGATCAAGGCAATACCCAATGCTAAAGCAGCCGTGAACATGATGCTGATGGCAGTGTCTTCCTTTATCGTTCCGTGTTTGGAGAATGCTCCAATTCCCAGGGCCACTACAACAGCTGCAGCCAAAGCTCCGATGGTCAGGTTTCCTTTCAATAAATATGCAATAGCAATGCCTGGCAGGATGGCATGTGCCATGGCATCCCCCAGAAATGCCATTGAACGCAGCACTACATAGCAGCCGATCACTGAACATAATACCCCCACCATAACCGCTGCCAACAAGCCGCGTTCCATAAATGCATAGGTCAAAGGATGTAAAAGCCAGTCAATCATCGCTTTCTCCTGACTTTATTAGTTGATGGAGGGCAGCAGTCATCCGTGATAGCTGTACCATCCACTACCATGACTTTATCTGCAAAAGCTGCCCGGATATTGCGGCTGGAGAAGACTTGTTTGGGTGGTCCGTAAGCGATCAGGGATTTATTGAGAAGAATGGCATAGTCAAAATATTGCATGGCCTGGTTAAGGTCATGGATGGAGACCATTACGGTAACGGCTTGTTTTTTCAGGTCGTCCAATAAAGCAAAAATAGCTTCCTGCGTAGGTGCATCCACCCCGTTGAAAGGCTCATCTAATAAGAGGATATGCGGTTCCTGTGCCAGGGCGCGTGCCAAAAAAACACGCTGCTGCTGCCCGCCGGAAAGATCGCTGATGGAATGCTGTGCCAGATTACTGATGTCAATTTGCTCAATACAGCGCGCCACCACCTGTCGGTCCTGATCACTGGTTCTGTGCAGCCAGCCAAGACGCCCATAGCGGCCCATCATGACCACATCCTGCACGGTTACCGGAAAGTGCCAGTCAATCTCTTCACGCTGGGGCACATAGGCTACGCAATCCTGATGTGTGCCGAGCGGTTGGCAATGGATGCTGACATAACCGGAATGGATGGGCAGTTCGCCTACCAGAGCTTTAAATAGAGTGGATTTACCTGCTCCATTGGGTCCAACCACAGCCACCCTGGTTCCTTCCGGGATTTGCAGGGATAAATTCTCTATGGCAGGGACGCCATCGTAGAGGACAGTGAGATGGTCAATATCAATCCGGGCGGGTTGCTCATTCATTTTAATGCGCTCACAATTATGGAAACATTATATTTCATCATGGCGAGATAGGTGGAAGCGGGACCATCTACTGAGCTGAGGGATTCACTGTAAAGATCAGTAACAACCTTAGTTTTTGTCTCGGATGCAATTTGTTCTGCCAATTGAAGGTTATTGCCAACATCCAGAAAAATTACTTTGGCGGTGGTGGAGCGGATGGCATCGGTCAATTGAGCCAATTGTTGCGCTGAAGGGGATGCGTCAGTACTGAAGCTGGGGATAAGAGAACCTATGATTTGAAAACCGTAACGGGCTGCAAAATAGCCCAGTGACTCATGATTGGTCACCAACAGACGTTGGATAGGCGGGATTTGGCTCACTTGATCTTTGATCCACGCATCCAGTTCTCGCAATTGTCGAATATAGTTTTCTGCATTGGATGAATATGCGGTTTTCCCTTGTGGGTCAATTGAAGACATCGCATCCCGGATATTATTGACATACGTGATCACATTGTTTGGATCCAGCCAGAAATGCGGATCACCATTATTACTTTGTAAACCAGCTGATGCTTCCATAATCTTTTTGCTGCCGCCGATATTGATTAATATGCCCTTCAGCCATTCCTCCAATCCGGCACCGCTGATAATGAGTAGATCGCAGTCAGCGACTTTTGCCATTTCGCGGGGGGTGGGTTCAAATGAATGTGGGTCAAGGCCGGCTGGGATCAGCCCATCCACTTGGGTTCGCTCGCCGGCTACATTTTGGCCAATATCTGCCAGAAAAGATTCAGCTGCCAATACCTTTATTCCACTCGCTGCGGTGGGAGTATTGGATACCTGGCAGGTGACGGTAAATATTAAAATAAAAATAGATAATAGGAGAAATACAATGGTTTTCATTACCTTAATAATTATAAGAGAAATTTGCCTTTCCTCGCTTCTATCCTTGGGTTTTGCCAATAAAAATATCTATATTTACCGTTTCTGAGAGTTACCCCAAAATCACTTTTATTTTTAGTATTATCCAGCTAAAATCAATTGATGAAATTAGATCTTTTTTAGGTACTCAGTCATCTGCCAACCTTTGCTAATTTATCAGCGGAAAACCTGAAAAAGATCGTTGCTGCTTCCAATTATAAAACCATACCCGCCGGTGAGATTATTTTACTTGAGGACGCCGAAGTCCAATAAGCATACTTTGTCCTTTTTGGCAAAGTGGAGGTTTTCCGTCTGGCACTTTCTGGCCGGGAACAGGTGCTGGCTTTAATTAAAGCTGGTCAGGGTTTCAATACGGCCCCTTTCTTTTTAGAAGAAAAACACAACCCAGCCAGTGTGCGTGCCTTGGAAGAAACTGCCGTTTTAGCTATCCCGGTAAAACAGTTTTTGTTTTTGCTGAAATACCCGATTTTAATCGCATGGTAATGCGTGATTATTCCGAAAGATTAAGGCAACTGACCGATAAAGTTGAAGACCTGGGGCTATATCCCGTGCGTGCCCGCCTGGTGCGCTTCCTTTTGGAACAGGCGGACCAAAAGGAAATTCCCCACCCGCTGGACGCAGGATGAGATTGCCAGACATATCGGCACGATCCGCGATGTAGTTGGTCGCAGTTTGCGCAATCTGGAACTGGAGGGATTCATCCAAATACAGCGCCAACGTATCCGCCTGTTAGACCACCCGGGGTTGGAAAAAATCGCAAATTCTGAATAAACGATAGGAACGACTTTTGTCGTAGTCTATAGCTGCTTTGACTGGTATCCTTAGAATGTGCAAGGAACCCAAAGCATGAATGTTGTTTTACCGGTGATTGATCGTAAAAAATGCACGCTGTGCGGGGAATGTATTGATGCCTGCCGGGCGCGTGTGCTCGCCATTAAGGAAGAGTAGGTGGTTTTTGTTAAACTGATTTTATGTAATTATTGTGCTGCTTGCGAAGGAGTATGCCCACAGACTGCCATCCGTGTGGAATATGAAATTAGTTGGTAACTATATAGAGGACTTATGAGTGAATATATAAACAATGTTTCAAAACGAAAAGAACAGCTTAAGCAGGCTTTGAAAAAACTGCATGAGGGTACACCTTTGGATGATGTGCGCTCAGAATTTACCGACGTTCTTCAAAATGCCAGCGCCGGTGAGATCGCCCAGATAGAACAATCTCTGATTCAGGAGGGATTGCCGGTGGAGGAAATCCAAAACCTGTGCGATATTCATGTTTCCCTCTTCCGTGCAGGTTTGGATAAGCAGCCCACACCGGAGATGCTGTCGGGTCACCCGGTGTTTACGTTTCGCGCTGAGAATGAACTTGCCAGCCTGGTGCTTAATGAAGTGAAAGCGGCTATTGTAAATTTCAAGGTGAATCCTTCTGCCGAGGTGCGTACCAAACTTATAGAAAAGCTGCAAAAATTAATGGAATTTGAAAAACACTACGCCCGCAAGGAACATTACCTGTTCCCGTATTTGGAGAAATACCAGTTCACTGGTCCCTCCTCAGTGATGTGGGGCATCCATGATGATATCCGCAAGGGATGGAAAGCGATGTGGGTAATTCTGCAATCTCCGGCTCTCCCAACCGCCTCAATGGCAGCCAAACTTGACCAGACTTTTTCAACGATGGAAAAAGCCATCCGTGAAATGTTTTATAAGGAAGACCGCATTTTATTTCCGGCAGCCCTGGAACGCCTGACCCAAAAGGACTGGGAGGAGATCTTTGATCAGGAAGCTGAAATTGGTTTTGCTTATGTCACTCGCGGCAATCAATGGCGTACAATTGCGGTTTCACAATCTGCTGCGGATAAATTAAAATTAGATCAAACTCAAAAAGGAAAGGAACAACTCATGACCTCAGTACCCTTAAAAACAGGCGCGCTTAACCCTGAGCAGTTAAATATGATGTTGACTACTCTGCCAGTGGATATTGCTTATGTGGATGAAAATGACACTGTGCTTTTTTATTCAGAAACCAAAGACCGTATCTTCCGCCGTACTCCGGCAGTAATCGGCCGTAAAGTGCAAAATTGCCACCCGCTAGCCAGTGTTGATAAAGTGGTGAAGATCGTGGAGGATTTTCGTACCGGGAAACGTAATAAAGCCGAATTCTGGATCCAGATGAACGGCAAATTCATCTATATTAGCTACTATGCTATCCGCGATGCGCAGGGCGCTTACCGTGGTACTCTCGAGGTTACCCAGGACCTGACCCATTTGCGTGAGATCCAGGGTGAAAAAAGATTGTTGGAAGATTAATTTTGAAATAATTGAAAGATAGCCGAGGCGAACTATATATTCAATGATTTGAATTAATCATCAAATATTCTGAAACTACCATTCACACGATGCAAAAAGAAGACACAAAAAATATGCCTTCTTTCATAAGAATTGATCAACCTCTTACACAATCCAAGTCTCAAAACGGGTATCATTAATTCTGAAAATATGGAGGTTTACCATGGACAAACCACAAATGGATCTTTTTAACACTTACCTTGACCTATTTAGTAAAAAGTCATTTGCAAACATTGCAACTTTAATGAAGGATGGCAGCCCGCAGGTTACGCCGGTATGGGTGGATTACGATGGTGAATATATCCTCATCAACACATCTAAAGGACGCCAAAAGATAAATAATATCATTCGTGACTCACGGATAGCGCTCTCCATACAGGACCCGGATAATCCGTACCGAAAATTAATTGTTCGGGGCCTCGTGATTGAGGAAACAGAGCAGGGGGCGGATGAGCATATTGATAAATTAGCTAAAAAATACACTGGCGCTGATACCTACCAAAACCGTACCCCTGGCATGGTGCGTGTGATCTTGAAGATTAAACCTGAACATGTTTCTCGGTAAAGGGATCCAAGTACTTTTTTAAGAAATGACAAAATAAGTCATATTGATTTAACAAGTCATATTAGTCCCAAGGTTTTCTTGGAATATATGCTGGCATTTATTCCGTATACTTAAGTTTATTCCTCAAAAAAATTAAACGCAATCGGTTTTTCGGGGTGAAAAACTTGCTATGGTAAACTTACTGGGCAAAATAAAAAAAAGAGATTATTAATCATGAGAGCAATTTATCCATTTACTGCAATTGTTGGGCAGGAACGTATGAAACGCGCCCTGATTTTAAATGCTGTCGATCCGCGGATTGGTGGAGTGCTGATTCGCGGAGAACGTGGCACGGCCAAATCCACAGCCGCCCGTGCCTTGGCAGCCCTGCTGCCATCGGTCAAGGTGGTCAGCGATTGCCGCTTTGCCTGCGATCCCGATAAACCTGAAAGTCTGTGCACGGAATGCCGCGAACGGATTGCCAAGGGTGAAACCTTGCCGGTATCCACGCGCCGCACCCCCTTTATTGATTTGCCGGTTTCTGCTACCGAAGATCGCGTGGTGGGTACTTTGGATATCGAATCCGCTATTCAGAGGGGCGAGCGCAAATTTGAACCTGGCATCCTGGCGGCTGCCAACCGTGGTCTCCTTTATATTGATGAAGTCAACCTTCTGGATGATCATGTGGTGGACGTCCTGCTGGATAGCGCCGCTATGGGGATGAACTTTGTGGAACGCGAAGGGATTTCCTTTGCCCATCCTGCCCGTTTTATCCTGGTCGGTACCATGAATCCAGAAGAGGGCGAGCTGCGTCCCCAATTATTGGATCGCTTTGCTCTTTCCGTGGAGATCCGCGGCATCCGCACCGCCCGTGAAAGGGTGGAAATAATGGAACGTAACCTTGGCTTTGAACGCGACGGTGAAGCCTTCCGCCAGGAATGGCTGCCGCGCGAGGATGAACTCTCCCGTCGCATTGAGAAAGGCCGCAACCTAGTGGATAAAGTCACCCATACCAGCCGTGATTTATTGGCCATCGCTGCGCTGACTTCTTCCATGAATGTGGAAGGTCACCGCTCCGATCTGGTGATCCTCAAATCTGCCCGCGCCCAGGCGGCCTTTGACGGCCGCACTGCAGTAACTGATCTGGATATTGCCCTTACGGCTGAACTGGCTTTGCTCCACCGTATCAAGAGCGGTCCTTTCCAACAAACTGAAATTGGAGTGGAAGAATTACGCGAACGGATTGAACATCTGGTGGGTTCGAGCGGTGAAGTGGAACCCGACCCGGATCAATCCAAAGAACCGATTCAGGAGGAAGAAAACAACCCAAAAAAAGCATGATGGGGGACGAAGCGGGTGAAACCTCCAGTTCGAATGAAAAGGAGGTCCCGGTTCCCCCCCAGAATGTCTTTGATCAGCGCAAAGCTAACTGGTGGGAAGGCGGCAATAAGGTAAGGGTGGGCGAGAAGTTCACCCCGCGCCGTCTGGATACTCCCCTGGATAAAATGGTTCGTTCCTATGGTGGGCGCCGCTCACGCACCCAGACTGAGAAAAAGCGCGGACGGTATGTGCAATCCCGGCCTGCCAATGGTGACCCATTCGACCTGGCCTTTGATGCCACCCTGCGTGCCGCCGCTCCTTACCAAAGAGAACGCAAAAAGAAGAATAAAAATATCGCCTTGCATGTCAAGCCGCGTGACTATATGCGTAAAGTGCGTGTGCGCCGTGCTGCCAACCTGATCCTCTTCCTTGTAGATGCCTCCTGGTCGATGGCTGTCGCGGAGCGGATGAGTGCCACCAAGGGCGCCATTCTTTCCCTGCTGACCGATGCCTATCAACGCCGTGATCGGGTGGGATTGATTGTTTTCCAAAAAGACCGTGCTACGTTGGTACTGCCGCCTACCAACAGCGTCCAGCTTGCCCACCGTGCGTTAACCAATATCCCCGTGGGAGGGAAGACTCCGCTTGCCGCGGGGTTGCAAATGGCCTATGAGGTTTTACAGCGTGAAACCTTGCTGCATCCGGATGTCCGTCCACTGTTGATTGTCCTGACCGATGGCGCCGGCAATGTATCCCTTGGCTCTTTGCCGCCGCTGGAAGAGGCCTACCAGATTTCTAATCTGATTACCAAAGCCGAAATTCATAGTATTGTGATTAATATGGAAGCGGAAACCTATGACCAGGGGCTATCCTCAGTCCTTTCCGAAAAGCTCAAAGCACCCTGCTTGAGCATCATTGAATTAAAAGCCGAGCATCTTTATCTGGCAGTCCGGCAGGCTAGCAACGAATTGCAGAATGAACAAAAGTAAACCGGCAGATAATATTTTCATTCAATGGGTTTATAATCTGGAAAAGAATCACCATCTTTCTACGAAATGAAAAGTCCTGAATATGCCAAAAACAAAACCAACCACCCAGAAGAAAAAGTCATCCAAGCTGGGTTTCCTATGGAATTTTCAAAACCTGGTTTTTATTGTTGTGGTAATCATTTTTGCAGTCAGCGTCATCTGGAGTGATCCCATTTCCCATTTGTTTAGTGGCATCAACCTGCAGGATAAAAGCTTGGTGCCTTCTCCAACCACGTTACCTGGTACGCCAACACCTTTGCCCGCTGAATATTATTCCACTTCAGAACAAACCAATGGTATTTTACTGGGGGTGATAATTCTGGGTGTGATCATTATCGCCGGGACGATGGGTATTCTCATTCGCGACCGATTCTAAGATTTCATCCAGTCAGCAATTAAGTGAATTTCCACGGGTTTTCAGCGCAGGCTGAGTTCTGCGCTTGGACAACCATTTTTTATATCTTGCGTAAATAAAGGTAGAAAAATTTACAAGGAGTTATTGAACATGCCAAAGAAATCAATTTTAAAAAAGGGCTGGCTGATGGCCATTGTCCTCACCCTGGTGCTGACATTGACTGTAGTCAGTACAGTCAATGCGGCTGAATTTCCTTCGGACGGCACAATTGCCGCCGGTAAAGTCATCGATGATGATGTTTTTCTTTCCGCTCAAGATGTGGTCATGGATGGCACTGTGAATGGCATGCTGGTGGCTGCCGGTCAAACCGTCACAATAAATGGCAGTGTTCATGGGGATGCCTTGCTCATGGGTGAAACAGTCACGCTAACCAGCAGCGCGGTCATTGATGGCAACCTTTTCACTACGGCTGCTACTGTAATTATCGATGGCAAAGTGGCTGGTTCTGTCTTTGGAGGTAGTGCAGCCGCAGAGCTCAAGGATAAAGCTGCCGTTGGGCGCAATTTATATTACGGTGGTTACAGTCTCACCACTAAAACTGGCTCCCTGGTGGGAACGGATTTATTTACCGGCGCATATCAGGCGATCCTTTCCGGTTCGGTAACCCGGGATGCCAAAATTGGAGCGGGCGCCATTGAGCTCAACGGTTCTATCGGCCGCAATGCAGTTTTTAATGTAGGTCATGATCAGGATGTTCATAATCCTGAGGCGTGGTTCTCATTCACTCCTGGCAGGCAATATTTACCTCCCGCCATTCCGGCCGGAATCCGCATTTCCAGCAATGCAAAAATCAACGGGAACCTCACTTTTACCAGTGATGCTGATCAATCTTCAACCTTCAAGCCATCCACTTCCGGCTCCATTATTTACCAGACCCCTGTCCCGTTGGAAACTGGCAGCGGACGTCAGGTTCGAGTCGGGCGTGGAAGTGGTTCTCTTCTGGGTTTTTCTCTTTTTTCGGCAGCTCAACGTTTTCTCACTCTGCTGATCCTGGGTGCTCTTGCGATTTGGCTGCTGCTTAAACCCTTTAATAAAACAGTTGAGAAAGGGATTCAAAAGCCCTTACATACCGCTGGCTGGGGTTTTGTGGTCATTTCTGTGGGATTTCTGGCCATGCTTGTGATCCCCATTACCTTCGTGTTGATGGCGATTTTACTTGGCTTTCTCTCCCTGGGTGGTCTATTGTTCGCCTGGTTGGGAGTGGTGGGAAGCGCGATATTATTGATTACTCTTGCTTTTCTTTTTGTGGTTTTCAGTGTCAGTAAATTGATTGCCCTTTACATGGCGAGCAAGTGGCTGACCGGGCATCTATTTCCGAAATCTGCAAATAATGTCTGGGTCATTCTTTTCGTGGGAGTTTCTATCTATGTTCTGCTGACCATGATTCCTGTGATTGGCTGGCTTGCTGGCTTGGCTGCCGCTCTGGTGGGCACCGGTGCTTTCTGGCTGACAGTCCGTAATTTACGTGAGAAACCCAGAAAAATCGTGGCCAAATAATTTATTTTAGTTGCATAAAAAATGCTTCCTGCAGATTTAAGGTCTACAGGAAGTATTTATTTTTATGTATGGTTGCATTAAATCTCGATTGCCAGGAACGGTACCAGCATTTCATCAGGCAGGAAAGCGCCATGTCTCCCCAGCATGTGGTTTTCTTTGGATGCCCAGTGCAGATAATCCGTTCCTGTGGGAATCACCACCAGGTCACCCAGCCGGTCAATGCTTGCCTGGCTTGGCAGTTCATTGCCAAGAACTCCTGATTCCATGAATTCATCCTTGCGGATCACCTTGAATTTACCTGGCCAGGTTTGTCCGATATAGTCTTTGATCTCTTCTTCCCGTCCTTCGCGGATAAAGAGATAAGCCAGGCGGGATTCGCCGCTTGGCAGCATTTTTAGGTTTCCCATTAATTGAGGATGATTCTTGATTTCGTAATCCGGATTGATGGTTTGCGGAATCTGGCCATGGTCAGCTGTCAGGACGAATAAGGTTTTAGCTTTGGAGTTGGTTTTCATCTTCACTAGGAATTGCCCCAGTTGATTACTGAAATCCAGCCATGCCTGCCAGACCAGTTCATGTCCGGGTCCATAACGATGCGAAAGGGTATCCAGATCTCCCCAATAGATATGGGAGAAGGAATAACTGTGGGCACTCTTAAGTTCCGTATTGACTGTCTGGAAAAGTTCCTCAAATGTCAACCAGGGAAAAATGGTTGTACCTTGCATGAGCATATTGGATAATCCGGAATCGGCAATGGAGACATGCTGAAAGACTTCCGTTTCAATCCCCTGTTTTTTTAATTTTGGCCCAATACAATCTACAGACAAAAAATGAGATGGATTGAAACCAAATTGAGCTAAGCTGCCCGCCTCATCCGGTGAATCGGCTGGTGAATGGGTGATCATGTTCGCAATTACTCCAAACTCTTTAAGCCATAGTTCATACCCGATCACCCCATGTTCACCGGGCTCTTTGCCAGTCCACAAGGAGGTCAATACCGTGGCGGTTGTACTGGGGGTTGTACTGGATAGCGCGCCGACGATCGTGGAATCCAGCATGGGATACCAAAGGGAATTCTTTCCCTGTTCATTGATTCGCATGATCAATCGGTTAAAAAGAGGGAGTCCCAGGCTATCCGCCAAAAGTAAAATGACCCGCTCATATTTGCCTGAAAGTGGATTGGTCAATTCTGGGGAGAGTGGCTTGGAGTCATCCAGGGTTATTCCCAGCCAATGGAAGATGCTGGCAGGCAGGTTGGCTACTGAATAATCGTTGTAATGGGGAAAAACAAAGTCTTGCTTAAAACCCAGTTGCGGGATGCGCTTTGCTTTTATCTTTTCAAGGCAGGATTCAGATAGATCAAGCATGGCAGTAATCAGCGCTTATAGATTGAATGCTTGCAAATAAAGTTCAGTCATCTTTCCCAGCCCAAAATATTCCTCCGCCCGGATGCGGGCTGCCTTTCGGAAATGGTCTTGCCGCTCCAGAATTTCGCTGGCGGCTTTAACCAGATCGGCAGGTTGGGCGGCTTTCAGTTTCCAGTAGTTACTGCCGTATGGGGCAACCCGCCCGGCATCCCCGTCTACCAACTCGGGTAGCGAACCGGTGGCATAACCAATGACCGGCAAGCCGCACGCCATCGCTTCCACCACTGAATTAGGGCAGGCTGCATTGACGTCCGCTGAAAAGAGCATGTGAGCGGAGCGGTCCATGGCCGGAATTTGCTCACGCGCTACCCACCCGACCCAGTGGGTCAACCCCCCGGATTTTTGGTTTGCCATTTCTTTCAATCCATCCGGCGCATTGCCGGTGATCACTAATTCCACTTTTTGCCTGGTTTTTTCTTGCATGCCCAGAATAAAATCCACTGCGTTTTCCAAGCCGCTTTCATACCCGCCGCTGAAACTGGCTTCGATCACCAGAATGCGCACCTTGTCTTTGGGTGGTTTTTCATCCCCGTTGGGCGTATAAGTATTCAGGTCCACCCCGTTATAAATAACCTGGGAGCTGGCACGTGTGGTTTGGTGAACCGAGTTCCACCAATCGTAGGAAAATTGACTCTGATAGGCAATGTGATCAGCCAGATTACGCCGGGTGAAGGTTAGCATCCAGTTGTACCATTCTGCCCGCAAATAATGCTTCAGCCCGGTTTTTCGTACCTTATGCATCCAATTCATCCCATCCAATCGCTGCACGATCCGCACCCCCCGCTGGCGGGCGCGCCAGACATCCAATAATTGGTGCGTGCCACCAACGACGAGAATCGCAGCACAGTCAATTCGATTGGGGTCGTGATGGGTTTCTATTCCGCGGACAGCCAAACCCTGGCTGAGTCTGGCTTGAAAGGAGGAAGGTCCGCCATACCCCTCCAATTTGGGAAGAAAACAAATGCTTACTTTGGATGGAGAAGAGGTTTTCAATTGGAATCTGAAGAGGTTGAATGTTCAGGTTCTTGATAATCCAGAATGGCCTGGACGATCCGCTCCGCCGCATGCCCATCCCCGAACGGGTTGGCCGCATGTGCCATACTTGAATAGGCATCTTCATTCTCCAACAAACGTCGCGTTTCCTGAAATATCCTCTCGCTGTCTGTACCAACAACTTTAAGCACCCCCGCTTTCACCCCCTCCGGCCGCTCGGTGACTTCCCGCAGCACCAGGGTTGGCACACCCAGGCCTGTGGCTTCCTCCTGAATTCCGCCGGAATCAGTCAATACCAATTTGGAATGTTTAAGCAGGTGGATCAACGGTAGGTATTCGATCGGTTTCAGCAGAGTGATATTGGAGATCCCATCCAAAATGCGGTGAGCCGGTTCCTGGATATTGGGATTGAGGTGAACCGGATAAACTAGTTCCACTTTATTGGAATAGACCTCGGCTATTTCTCGCAATCCCTGACAGATGTTTTCAAAAGGTGTACCAAAACTCTCCCGGCGGTGGGCAGTGATCGTGATCAGCATCCGCTCCCCACTGAGAACATTTTTTGAATTAAGTAATTTTTCTATTTCCGCTGGCATGGGAAATTTGACAATTTGCTGCAAGGCATCAATGACGGTATTGCCGGTGACTTTGATGCGCCAGTCAGGTACTCCTTCATTTAGTAGGTTTTGGCGGCTATGTGGGGTGGGGGCAAAGTGCAGATCTGCCACCACGCCTGCCACGCGGCGGTTGATTTCTTCGGGAAAAGGGGCATATTTATCATCTGTGCGTAATCCGGCTTCCACATGCCCAACCTTGATCTTATGGTAATAAGCGCATAATGCGGTAGCCATGACGGTGGTGGTATCACCCTGTACCAGGATCCAATTTGGATTGACATCGCATAGGATTGGATCCAGCGCTCGGAAAATATTGGCGGTCAGGTCTGCCAGACCCTGATTGGCTTGCATCAGGTTCAGGTCAATATCCGGTTTGACCTCAAATAAATGCAGCACCTGGTCCAGCATTTCCCGGTGTTGGGCAGTCACACAGATATGGCTTTCAATTTGGGGAATGAGCGCCAGCTTCTGCACCACCGGTGCCATCTTGACCGCTTCTGGCCGGGTGCCAAAAATGGAAAGAACCCTAATTTTTTCCATATTATTTTCCTTGGTTGGTCTTACCATCCCCCAGGCGGAAGTATCGGAATCCAGCTGCTTCCCATTTTTCCTTTTCCCAACCACCTACGGTATCAATCACCAAACGCGCGGTAGTGAGTGGAGCAATTTCGCTTGGAACAAGATTGCGCAATTCAGTATGCGCTACCAACAGGAGTAGTACATCACTTTCAGCGATTGCATCCCGAACATTCTTTTCAACTTTCAGGTCAGGATGGGAGAAATCAATTTTAAAAGGTTCATAGGTGTGTACGATCACACCAGCTTGATGTAATAGTTCGCCTACGATCAGCGCCGGGCTTTCGCGCAAATCATCCACATCCGGTTTGTAGGCCAAGCCCAGAGCTGAAATGGTTTTTCCTTTTAGTGTTCCCAATTTCTGTCGGCAAAAATCCACCACATGCTGCGGTTGGGCATCATTGACCTCCCGCGCTGTGCGGATGAGCGGGGTGATTTTCGGTGCGGCTTCCACTAAAAACCACGGGTCTACGCTGATGCAGTGCCCACCAACGCCTGGTCCTGGGTTAAGGATTTTAACTCTTGGGTGGCGGTTGGCCAATCGGATGGCTTCCCAAACGTCCACCCCGTATTTTTCTGCCAGGTGGGAAAACTCATTGGCAAGCGCGATATTCATATCCCGTGAGGTATTTTCCATCAGTTTGACCATTTCAGCGGTGGTAGCGTCGGTCAGGATGATTTCCCCGCGCACAAAGGTGGCATACAGGTCGCGTCCGGCTTCAGCGGAGGCGGCATTGATTCCGCCGATGACGCGTGTATTTTCAACCAACTCGCGTAAAATCTGTCCTGGCAGCACTCGTTCCGGGGAGTAGGCCAGCAGAAAATCCTGACCGGCTTTCAACCCCCCGCGTTCCAGAATAGGTGTTACCAGGTCAATCGTGGTGCGTGGCGGTGAGGTGGATTCAAGTACCACCAGGTTGCCTTTGCGCAAGTGGGGCAGGATGGATTGAGCTGCGGATTCCACAAAGGATAGGTCTGCTTTTTTTTGTTCTTTGAAAGGAGTTGGTACTGCAATGATGAAGGCGTCGGCCGGTTCAGGTCGATCGTGAATGGTCAGGTTGCCTGACCGCAGCGCCGCCTGAACTAGGGTGCGCAGCCCGGGTTCATATAGGTGCAGATGCCCATTCTGCAACCCTGCCACAATTTGCGGGTTGATATCCACCCCGATCACCTTGATGCCGGAAGTGGCAAAGGTGGAGGCGGTTGGCAGTCCAATGTACCCGAGCCCGAGGACGCAAATGGTATTGAATTTCACTGGTTTGCCTTAATGGTTGTTGGAATCGCTGATATTATCCCATAAAAAACTCTCTTAATTCTATCTTCCCATCTACTATTCCTGGGTGTGGTGGCAAACCTATAGGGTATTGAATTTTTAAAATTCGATTTGTATAATGGATTTGGTATTCAAGGAGGAATATCATGAAAAAAATCATTTCCATAATGCTCGTTTCTATGAGTATCTTATTGGTTTGTTCTGCTGCCGCCCCTACTCCAACACCATCTGCCCCATGCTTGCGCAAGATTGTCTATACCTCCACTGGGGACCAGGATATTTTTGAAATCATGGTGATGAATTCGGATGGAACAGATATCCGGAATATCTCAAATAATCCGGCCGATGATCTTGATCCCACCTGGTCTCCGGATGGCAAGCAAATTGCGTTTGTCTCCGACCGCGGTAATAGTTCATCTTTGGTAACCCAGATATATATTATGAATGCAGATGGGACTGGAGTATTTCAGTTAACAAGGGGTCTGGGCAGTAGTCGATATCCCGCCTGGTCACCGGATGGAAAACAGATTGCTTTCGCTTACGAATTCACCACCCAAGGTGAAATTTATCTGATGAATGTTGATGGAACTGGGTCGAAACGTCTTACCTATGGTTCGCGTTGGAATCTTTCGCCTGCCTGGTCCCCGGACGGGAAAAAGCTCGCCTATTCTTCGGCATTATGGGATGAAAAACAGAACAAATTTATTAATTATGATATCTACATCATGAATGCGGATGGCACGAATGTGCGCAAACTTACAACATCTCCAGACAATGACTATTCTCCTGCCTGGTCACCGGATGGAAAAAAGATTGCCTTCACTTCAGATCGCCGTGGTAATGCGGATATCTTTGTGATGAATATAAGTACGACTAAAGTACAGCAATTGACCTTGAATTCACCTTTAAGTGATGAAAATCCTTCCTGGTCGCTAAATGGCAAAACTATCGCTTTTAATTCTGTTCGCGATAACTCTGGCGGGGAAATCTATTTAATGGATGCCAATGGTCAGAATGTGGTGAGATTAACCAATTCAACCCAACACCATATGACCTGGCAGCCGGTCTGGTCACCAATATGTAATTGAGTAACCCTCATCGCAGCAGAGAGTGGTTCAACACCGGTTGGAATCGGGTGTGAATGCCCGATCTATATTCCTGCTGAGATTTGTTTGTAGATGCCCACCTCGATCACCTGGATATCCGAAGAGGTAAACTCGTGGGAGAGTGAATTTTCAAAAGGTATAATTGAATTGATATTCATGGAGGGGTATCATGAAAAAAATTATTTTCATATTAATGATTTCTGTGTGTTTCTTCTTGGTTTGTTCCGCCACCTTAACAGATGAGCGCGGGAAAAAGGAGACGAATTCCTCTTCACAAAACCCTTCACTCCTTTCAAAACAGCTAATAGTCGCTGCAGCTACAGCCACACCTGCTCCAACACCGACTGCCAAATGCTTACGCAAGATTGCCTATGTTTCTACCGGGGAGCAGGATATTTTTGAGATTATGGTGATGAATTCGAATGGAACTGATATTCGTAATATCTCTAATAACCCGTCGGATGATTATCATCCCACCTTTTCTCCGGATGGAAAGCAAATTGCGTTTGTCAGCACCCGCGAAAACTTTCGTTCCTCAGTCTTTATCATGAACGCGGATGGGACCGGAGCAGTTCGCCTCACCCTGGATTTGGGTTACAGTCGCTCTCCCGCCTGGTCACCGGACGGAAAACAGATCGCCTTCGTTTTTGAAGACAGCATTCAAAGTGATATTTATCTGATCAATGTCGATGGAACTGGCTTGAGACGACTCACTAATAATTCCCAGTTGAATGATTATCCTGCCTGGTCACCGGATGGGAAAAAGATTGCCTTTGTATCGACAGTACTGGAGAAAAACCAATACTTACTTTTAGATGATATCTACACCATGAATGTGGATGGGACCAATGTTCGTAAGATTACTAATTCCCATAAAGGCGACTATTCTCCTGCCTGGTCACCGGACGGAAAAAAAATTGCCTTTACTTCAAAACGTCTCGGTAATAATGATATCTTTGTGATGAATGTAGATGGGACAAAAGTGCAACAATTAACCATTAATTCGCCTTCAGAAGATAGCTCGCCAGCCTGGTCACCGGATGGCAGCCAGATCGCTTTTGATTCTGATCGCGATAACCAATTCGGGGAAATCTTTTTGATGGATGCCAATGGCAAGAATGTGGTGAGATTAACCACCTCAACTGAACAGCATTTGAATAACTCGCCGGTCTGGTCAACGATATGTAATTAATATACTCTCATCGCGGCAGTAAATGGTGCAACTAATTTTGGAACTGAGTTATCCAATTCAATATGCGCCACCAGTGGGAGTAACACTTTGCTCTCTAGGACAGCAATTCGAATTATCATGATTGGGTTTATGGGTCAAGTTCAGAGAGGAAATAGTTTTCCTTTTTGAGTTCCCGGGCAAACCCGGAGGATATTGAAATTTGGAAATTCAATTTGTATAATGAATTTGATATTCAAGGAGGAATATTATGAAAAAAGTCATTTTGATAATACTGGTTTCTTTGTGTATGCTTTTAGTTAGTACGGCCGCAACCACTATAAACCCGCCTCCACCGCCAGAAAATTACCCTAAATGCCAGATCAAAATTGCCTATACCGCCCAAAAACAATCGGGTGTATTTGAGATCATGCAAATAACCTTGGACCCTTACGGATTAAAAATTCAAAACCTCACTAATAACCTGGCCGATGATTTTGATCCCAGTTGGTCACCGGATGGCAAGCAAATTGCCTTTGTCAGCACCCGCGATGATGGTTCATCGATCTATTTCATGAATGCGGATGGGACGGGTGTGGTTCTCCTCACCAAGGATTTAAGAAACAGCCGCTCACCCGCCTGGTCGCCGATTAGCACACAAATTGCCTTTGTTTTCTCCGACAGCATTCAAAGTGATATTTATCTGATTGATACTGATGGGAAGAACTTGAAGCGTATTACCAATAATTCCCAATGGAATGATTATCCTTCCTGGTCGCCGGATGGGAAAAAGATAACCTTTGTTTCGGCAGTATGGGATAAAAATCAGAAAAAATTTCTTGATAGTGATATCTACACCATGAATGTAGATGGCACCAGCTTGCGCAAACTTACCACTTCTTCCGCCAACGACTATTATCCCGCCTGGTCGCCGGATGGGAAAAAGATTGCCTTTACTTCCGATCGCATGGGTGATGATGATATTTTTGTGATGAATGCGGATGGTTCCAAGGTACAGCAATTGACCCTGAATTCACCATCCGATGAAGGTATGCCTTCCTGGTCGCCGGATGGCAAATTCATTACATTTTATTCCAATCGCGATAACCACAACATGGAACTCTATTTTATGGATGCCAGTGGCAAGGATTGGGTAAGATTAACCACATCAACGGTGCAGGAATTGAATTCACAGCCTGCCTGGTTTCCATTATGTAATTGATTTTATTAAATTCTCCTCCCCCTGAAATAGCCAAGGGGATCGCGAAGCATGCCGTAGGAATTGATCTTAATTCCGGAGGAAGGAAGGGTGGGGGTCTCCTCTGCTTCAGCCTGCGTCTCGCAGGCGTTTTTCTGTCATTGCGAGCCGCAACTATCCATATCTTAATTATTTATCTACAATGCTAAGAATAATTATTAATTAAAATTAATATTTAATTAACGGCGTGGCAATCCCCTTTATCTTCAATCAAAATTCTTGTTGAATAAATCCGTAGGTTCAACTCATAAGTGCAACACTAATGGCAGGAGAACGGTAAGCTGAGGTAGTATCATCAGCACCGAAATCCTGGTCAGAGGAGCACTGATGAGGCACTACACACAGCTTACCAAAGAACAAAGATACCAGAT
>Ga0209777_10001652_pt1 | contig 31491 bp, 26 predicted proteins | sample FrelakmetHBP12HB_FD_187147 | JGI IMG/M metagenome (GOLD analysis project Ga0209777, IMG submission 187147) | Freshwater lake sediment microbial communities from the University of Notre Dame, USA, for methane emissions studies -HBP12 HB (SPAdes)... | ecosystem: Environmental > Aquatic >... | reverse complement strand
TTCTCCACCTCTTCCTTTACCAGCCGGTGCACCTCGCCCGCATCGGCCTTGCCCCGCGTCTTCTTCATGACCAAACCCACTACGAAGTTCAGGGCCCGCTCGCTGCCTGCTTTGTAGTCCGCAACAGCCGCGGCGCTCTCCGCCACGGCTTCACGCACGGCTTTTTGCACGGCATCGTCCTCCGCTTTGCAAAGACCCAGTTCCTGCACGATCTTGCTCGGCGAGCTATCTATCTCTATCCCTATCCGGTCCAGCAGAGTGCGTATGATCTGCACCGCTCCGTCCTCGCTGATCTTGCTCTGCTCCAGCATTTGCACAATCTCGGCCATGTGCTCTTCTCGGAAGCTCTCAATGGAGAGGTTGCGATAGTTCAGCTCGCCCTTGAGCACATCCGCAATCCAGACTGCGGCCAGCTTGGGTGCGGCCCGTGCGGCAACGGCTTCGTAGAAGTTGGCCAGCTTGATCTCTGAGGTTAAGGATTTGGCATGATCATCCGCCAGGCTGTACTGCTTGACAAACCTCTCCCGTTTAATGTCGGGCAGTTCCGGGAGCGCTGCTCTTATCGCCGGCACCCAAGGAGCAATGCGCATGACCGCCAGGTCGCACTCCGGGAAGTAGCGGTAGTCGTGCGCGCCCACTTTGCTTCTGATGGAGACGGTGATGTTTCTCAGCTCATCGAAGTGGCGTGTCTCCTGCACCACTTTGATGTTCCTGCGCTGCAGGTTCTTTTGCCGGGTGATCTCATAGGAGAGGGCTTTTTCCACGCCCTTGAAGCCGGTGATGTTCTTGACCTCGGATCGGTCTCCTCCTTTGAGGGAGATGTTGGCATCTATGCGCATGGACCCTTCCTGTGTGCCGTCGAAGACATCCAGATAATCGAGAATGCTTTTGAGCTTGTCCAGGAAGACGCGCGCTTCTTTGGGTGAGCACAGGTCCGGTTCGGTTACCACTTCCAGGAGCGGCATGCCGCAGCGGTTGTAGTCCACCATGGTGTACTTGGCCTTGTCAATGGTGCCGGCATGTACCAGCCGACCGGGGTCCTCTTCCATATGCGCCCGGTTGATGCGAATATTTCGTTCCGCGCCATTGTCGCCCAGGATCATGATGTGCCCCTTTGTGGCCAGGGGATAGTCGTACTGGCTGATCTGAAAGCCCTTGGGAAGATCGGGGTAGTAGTAGTTCTTGCGATAGAAGAGCGTCTCCTCTTCGATGGTGCAGTTCAAGGCCAGGCCCACCTTGATGCCATACTCCACTGCTTTCTTGTTGATCACGGGCAGAGAGCCGGGCAGCCCCAGGCAGACGGGGCAGGTATGGCTGTTGGGCAGAGAATCGTGGTAGGCCGTGGAGCAGCCGCAGAACATCTTGGATTGCAGGCGGTTGAGCTGCACGTGTATCTCAAGACCAATGATGACGTCATCCATTCTAGATCACCTCCGGCTTGGCTTCATGGAATGGTGTGGCCGCCTCGAAGGCCTGAGCCGTGCGAAGCACCGTTGCCTCACAAAAGTGCGGGCCGATGAGCTGCAGGCCCACGGGCAGATGTCCGGCAAAGCCGCAGGGTACCGAGATGGCGGGCACGCCTGCTAGATTGATGGGCACGGTGAAGACATCGGCCATGTAGAGGGAGAGCGGATCGTTGATGCGCTCGCCAATCTTGAAGGCGGGAATGGGCATGGTTGGCGAAGCGAGAAGATCCACATCTTTGAAGGCGCAGAGGAAGTCCTCTTTGATGAGCGTTCTCACCTGGAGAGCTTTGAGGTAGTAGCGGCCGTAATAGCCGGCGGAGAGGGCATAGGTCCCCAGCATTATGCGCCTCTTCACCTCTGGGCCGAACCCTTTGGCGCGGATTTCTGAAAAAGTAGTATGCCAGTCCTTGTCTTCTCCCATGCGTTCGCCGTAGCGCAGGCCGTCGAAACGGGCCAAGTTGGATGAGGCCTCGCTCATGGCGATGACGTAGTAGGCGGCCAGAGCATAGCGGGTATGGGGCAGGCTGATCTCCTGCCAGGATGCGCCTATTGACTCAAGGGTGGCAATGGCCTCCCAAACCGCCTTTTCCACATCTTTGTTCACTCCCTCGCCGAAGTACTCCTTGGGAATGCCTATCTTCAGGCCGGCGACGCCATCCTCTAGGCCGGGCAAATAACTATGGCGCGCCCCCTCTGCCGAAGTGGAATCCCTTTCATCGTGCCCCGATATGGCCTCCATGAGAAGAGCGGTATCCTCTACGGTGTGGGTGAGCGGGCCGATCTGCTCCAGGGAGTTGGCATAGGCCACCAGGCCATAGCGCGAGACCAGGCCGTAGGTAGGCTTGAGTCCCACAATGCCGCAAAAGGATGCCGGACAGCGAACTGAGCCGCCCGTATCCGAGCCTAAAGAACAGGGCGCTTCACCTCCGGCCACCACAGCCGCGCTGCCGCCGCTGGAGCCGCCCGGAACGCATGCCCGATCCCAGGGATTTTTTGTCGGCCCAAAGCAGCTCGTCTCAGTGGAGGTGCCCATGGCAAACTCGTCCATGTTGGTCTTTCCAACGATGATGGCCCCCTCCGCCTTGAGGCGCTCGATAACGTGGGCATCATAGGGCGGGATATAGCCGCGCAGTATTCTTGAGCTGCAGTTGGTCTCAATTCCCTTGGTGGAGATGCTCCCTTTGATGGCGATAGGCACCCCCGCCAAAAGGCCCCGTCCGGGATTTTTGTCGAACAGCCTGGCCTCTTTTAATGCGCTCTCTTTGGCCAAAGTGGTGAAGGCATTGAGCGAACTCTTCTCGATTTTCTCAAAGAGTCGGCAAAGATATTCCTCGCATGATTCGGCTTTTAGCCTGTCTTTTAATTCCGAGAGCATGATCACACAATCCTGGGGCTCTTAAAATAGCCATTTTCTGTGCGCGGCGCATTCTTGAGCGCCTGGTCCTGGGAGAGGGATTCACCGGCCGCATCCTCTCGAAAGATATTGGCCAGGTCTACCACACGGTAGGTGGGCTTTACACCCTTGGTGTCCACCTCATCCAGCTGTTGGAAGTATTCCAGAATGGTGTTGAAATGCTCCACTAACTCATCCTTCTCCTCATCCTCGATCTTGATGCTGGCAAGCCAGCTGATGTGCTCCACATCTTCCCTGGTGATCATGTCATCCCACGCATTAAACCATCTGCAAAGCGCAAAGATCACCTTATCAGATATAAATGCTCTTTTCAGCCTAACCTTCGTCCCATCTGATCGAGCGCCGGGTTTTTTAGCCGGTGGGTGTTTTTGGTATTGTGTTTCCCAAGCATGCCGATCAATATGCTAAATTGAAATGGTGCCCTGCAAAGCCAAAAGCCTTAATAATTCTAGCGAAAGAATACGCGAAATGATTCGGGAAACTAATTCGAGAAATATATCATGAAAAAGAAAGATGTCATTGTGATTGGTTCAGGAATCAGTGGCTTATTGTCCGCCCTAGCGCTTTCTAGAGAGGGCAAAAAGGTAGTGATTTTAGAGAAAGAGAGTTACATTGGCGGAGTTTGCCGTTCTTATGATGTAAACGGCTATCGTGTCGATACAGGTCCTCACATCATAACAAGGCTGGAGAACGGCCCGCTCAAGGAACTGATGGACAGGTATTTTAAAATAGTTCCAGAGTTTATCCCATCTGGAAAATACTATGTGAAAATAGGCAGCGAGATAAAGCCGTTCCCCTGGAGCATCAATGCCTGGCTGACGTTTGGATTGCTTCCTATGACGGACAGATTGCTCTTGATGAGGGCGTTGTTCAATATCCTGTATCTGAAAAATGCCGGCAAGGATTTTTCCAATATCACTCTTTCTCAGATTCTTCCCAATAAGGTCTCCATAACGACGCGAAGATTTCTGGACTGGCTATGTTACTTCATGGTTGGAACATCCATAGAAAATGCTCCCATTTCTCGATTCGTAGACAATAAGACCCATCATTCCAGAACTGTTCCCTATGTAGGTAAATTATATGACCTGTTCATAAAGGAAGGCGCCACAGACCAGGGATACCCTAAAGGCGGTCTTCAATCCATTGTAAGCTCTATTGTGGAATCATTTCCCAAAGATCGCGTGGAGATCAAAACCAATGTTGCCGTGAAAAGGATAGAATGCGGCGAGCGAGTGGAAGGGGTTGCAACAACAGACGACAGCTACGATTGCGATACCGTTGTTTATTCCGGATTTTCATCCGACCTGCCCCATCTGATCGATGACCTGCCCTTTGCATACACCAAGAATTTAACGTCTATTAAAAGAGTCAATTCTCTCACCATATGGCTGGGCCTGACCAAAAAAATCTTTAACAATTATGGCTCGGAGATGTGGGTTGACTCCGACCCGTATGCCTGGGTAATTCCGACCTCAAATTACGATCCTACGCTGGCACCCAAAGGAAATCAACTGGTAGGTTTCGCATTTACCCTGCCCGGCGAATATGATGCATCGACAATAAAGAAAAAGGCATTTCAAACAATAATCGATAACATACCGGATATCGAAACGCATATCGATATGATCCATTATCAGGAATTGATACCTGAAAAAGCATCCTGGGGCATAAATTGCGGCTTTGGGGATGTGAAAACTCCAATAAAAAATCTATACTGCGTTGGAACGGATACCACGAAGAGAAGTGCCGGAGTCAATCGGTCGGCATACTCCGTTTTGGAGTTCCTGGATATTATAAAATCGGATGGAAATTTGTAATCTGCTCACAAAATCTATTGCTTGCTACGCGGGTGCGCCGCCTCGTTTCACCGCTTAATGGTTCAGCAGTCCGGCGATTCGAACTGTTTTAGCGTTTCTGGGCCAAAAAGGAACAATTAACGAAGGATTTGCTGGCAGGTTTTCCTCGGAAAATTGGGCGTTCGTTCGGCTCAGTTCTTATATATCGTTCCATGCACGGTTAAACCTGGCTGGTTTGCAGCAAAGGACCTGATGGTGATAGGAGATCGAAACATGTTAGCAATCAGAGAATACTTAAAACATAAGCCATGTTTAAGGGGTCAGATCCTTGATCGCGGAGAACTGAAGCGTGTAGCACAGGCCTGTGGACTGAGCCCTCAGCAAGCCAGATTGGAGCTAAGGGGGCTGGGATTTATCTTGACAAGGAACAATCATGGGCTAACGATCTGGAAAAGACTGGAAGAAGATCCCATGGGCAAAAGTGAAGCATAAGGTTGAATTGGATGACAATCACAAAATTGGATGCCAATGGCAGGGTTTTGCTTCCTTTGGACATTAGATTTAAATTGGGCCTGAATGCTGGAGATAAGCTTGCTATAGACCAGCTGGGTGACGGTACAATAATAATTAAGAAACCGGCAATAAGATTGTGACTTTGAAGGTGAACCTCATTTCAAAAGTTATCGAGCTAAAAGATATTCAGAAAACATATCGCATTGGTGAGAGCGAGTATGCAGTTCTCAAGGGCATTGACCTGCAGATAGAAGATGGCGAGTTCATTGCACTCATGGGGCCATCCGGCAGCGGCAAATCCACCCTACTCAACATCGTGGGCTGCCTGGACCGGCCCACAAGCGGCCGTTTCCTGCTCTTAGGCCAGGACATCAGCCTGACCTCAGATGATGAGCTGGCTCGCTTAAGAAGAGATGAGCTGGGATTCATCTTCCAGACCTTTAACCTCATCGGCCGCATCAGTGTGCAAAAGAACGTGGAGCTTCCCATGATGCTTCGCGGCGTTGTGCGCCAGAAGCGAAGGGAGCGTGCTCTAAAGCTGCTCCAGGACATAGGCATTGGCCATCGTTCTGATTTCAGCCCCCAGAACATATCCGGAGGAGAGCGGCAAAGAGTGGCCATTGCCAGAGCTTTAGCCAATGATCCCACGATAATAATAGCCGATGAGCCCACCGGAAACCTGGATCTTAAAAATAGCAATGAGGTCATGAAAATTCTAAGCAAATTGAACCAAGAGGGTAGAACCATAATCATGGTCACCCACAACCCAGAAATCACCGAGAACTGCAGTCGCGTCATAAAGCTTCGAGACGGACGCATTCTGGAGAGCGCATCATGAACATGTTACGATTGATTCAAATTTTATTACTGCTCCTGCTGGCATCAGGCTTTGCAGCAGCTTATGAGTATCGCATGCCTGTGAACATACAGTCAACTATGACTCCCGCCGTGCTCCTGCCCGGAGACGAGGCTGTGCTGGCCATCGAGCTGGCCAACGGCGCTGCCTCCTACGGAGTAGGAAAAGATGCAGGTGCGGGCAGCACTGCCCAGGCCGCACTTCTCTCCACGCCCCTTAACAGAACATCTTTAAAAAGCACAAAGGAGCTCGAGGTGCTCACAGAAGATCGCCGGGATCTGGGCATGATCGGCCCCAACGACAAGATCACGATCTACTACAAGATTCGAGCGGCGGACAACATATCCAGCGGAACATATCTTCTGGACTTCCAGGTGGTGGGCGGATATGACATGACCACCATCAACCGCGAAATTCTCATCAAAGTGGATGATACACCCGTGGGCTTGGCCCGCGCTGAGGCTGCCGCATCAATCTTCAACCTCAATGTAGCCAATCCCCGAGAGAACACCCTCAATGCAGTCACCATTGTGCCTTTCGCGAAGGGAATTGTATTCTCACCTGATGAATATTATATCGGCACCATGGATCCGGATGAGGTCTTCACCATCAGCTTTGGCATAAAGTCGGGGGATGTTTCAAAAGCCCTTCAAAATCCGGTCAACCTGAGCTTTGCGGCCAAATTCAAAAACGGAGACAACTGGCACATGTCCCAAGCCTACGTTACCACTTATACTCCGCCCAAGGATAACAGCACGCAGAGTAGTTACCTTCTGCCCGCGGGCGCAGCCGCTCTGATTGTGCTCATCGCGGGCGGATATCTGTACCGCAGACGAAAGCTCTCCCCCAAGAGCAACAACAATTCCCCGAATGGAAATCGAGCGTCTTAAAGTTTAGGTGGCAGATGAATCTTCCTGACATACTGGAGTTTATTGCCGTCGGCTTTCGGGCCGACCGCTTCAAGACGCTCATGTCTTCTCTAGGCATAATCATCGGCGTTATGGCTATAGTGGTCATGCTCTCCGTGGGCGAGGGGCTTTACTCCGGGGTGTCCTCTCAGTTCTCCACTCTCAATCTGGATATGATTCGTGTCATCCCGGGAAGTGCCCATTTCGGCGGTCCCGGTGCTGACCAGAATAGAAATCCGGCTGAGCCTGCCAAGTTCACGGACAAGGACACCAAGGCCCTGGAGAATGTGGTGGGCGTGAAGAATGTTGCCCCTCGGACCTCGGCCAACGTGGTGGTCTCCTTCCGGAGTACCAATGCCTCAGCCAGTCTCACCGGTGTGGAACCGGATAAAGAGGAGACGCTCAAAGGCGACGTAGCCGAAGGCCGGTTTCTTACAGGCTCCGATTATAAGTCAATAGTCATAGGAAACGGCGTCTCGCAGGATCTCTTCCGCATGAAGGTCACGCCGGGAAACAAGATCCGGCTTTACCTCAAAGACCGCTACATGGACTTCAAAGTGGTAGGCGTGCTGGAGGAATCCAAGCAGACATCCTTTGGCGGCCCGGGTAGCAGTGATAACAATCAGATGTACGTTACGCACAAGGCCATGAAGGAGCTGATAGGCGAGGACAATTACTACTACGGCTCCTTTCAGGTAACCGTTTTCGATCCGGAGCAGGTGGAAAGCATCATTGTGAAGATAAAAAACGACCTGAAAAGATATCACAAAGATGAGGCCTATGATGCCACTACGGCTCGCGATATGCTCGCCTCGCTCATGAGCATCCTGTCCATGATAAAGTATGCCCTGGCGGGCATAGGTGCTATTTCGCTCCTGGTGGGCGGAATTGGCATCGCCAATGTCATGATGCTCACTGTAAAAGAGAGGATTCGGGAGATAGGGGTCATGAAGGCCCTGGGCGCAACCACCCGGGACATTCGCATGCAGTATCTTCTGGAGGCAGGAGTGCTGGGGGTGGTCTCCAGTATCATAGGCATTGCTATGGGGGTGACGGTCTCCTATCTCATAGGATCGTTGGCATCTCTTCCTTCGGCCATAACTGCCCAGTCCCTCTTGCTGGGGCTGCTCTTCGGGGTGGTTACCACGACTATCGCCGGGGTCTATCCGGCCAACCGGGCCGCAAAGCTAGATCCCATCGAGGCGCTGCGGGCGGAATAAGGCGCTCGCCCGGCGTCTGGCGGAATGAACAAAATATTTTTTTTAATTTTTGATACGGCCATGTGCTCGCCTATTGGCTGTGGAATAGCAAGAAAGCGGATTTTCTAGAAGTTAGGGCGGGGCGATATATCAATTCAGATTAAACCTCTTATCATCAACATCGCCCTTACCTCTACAAAATGATTGCAGATTCTAGATGATATAGATGATTGTGATTACCAAATGTATCCAAATTAATTAAGTTGTCTTTCTTTGGCATAAGCAAATCTTTAATTATTTTGTGTTATTTCAGGAACTTGGCTCATCGATAAAATATCTGATGTAACTGAAGAAAATAGGAAGGTTGAAATGAAACTCAATGGAATATGCCTAATCGTCTACCTCATAGCATTAATTGCCCTTATCCCCAGTGCTTATGGCGGCGTTCAGATCACCACATCAGGTGGCAGCAATGGCGGAAGCGGGTCGGTGTCAATGAATTTTGATACCATGAAAACCACGGCTGTGGATAGCCAAATAGCAATCAATGGCGCAACGGTAACACCATCAACGGCTATAACAGGACCAATAGCGACATTCGAACAGACCCATTCAGTTAAGGATGCTTCCGGCAAAAGTGCCAGTGTGCATGTCAAGGTGCTCAATGCGCTCAATGGATTGACATATCGCTCCAAAGTCCTGCCCAAGGAAGGTAGTGTAACTACTCGGACTCAAGTCTCGGCTGAACAATGGCTGACCGTTCCCAAGGCAGATTCCATCAAGTGTGCGGCAACCGCATCTTATGGCACTACGCGGTTCGCGAGTGTGGGTCTGGAAGAATCCAACAATTCCTTGATAGCGGGAGACTACGTCACACTAACCGGATATTACGGCAAAGCAGTAACCACCGGAACATCAGTTCTTGCGAGCCAGACGGTAACCAGCGGAGCGGCAAATTCCATTCTGATTAATGGCACGGCGAAGGATAGCAGTGGAACTTATCGCGTAGATACACAGTTCCCGGCCATATCTGGAGAAAAAGCCACATTCCTGGGATTGAGTGAAACATCCTCGGCAGGAATCACTACCCAGGTAGTGCAGACGGAGCATGTGCATGGTACTTTCACCAGCACTGCTGCCTATGCACCTGTGATCGGCGCTTCAAAAATCAATACCAGGACATCAAACTACGGCACTGAGTATGACCTGACTATGGTGGCTAAGAAGTATGCCTCAGGTCCGGACGTTTCTGGAATGCTGGGCTATTATGTCGATCCAGCCCTGGGAATACAGGGAGCCGTGAACGCCGCACAGTCCGGTGATATCATAAATGCGGCTGCCGGAATCTACAGCGAGAATGTTGACATCAATAAAGACCTAACGCTTAAGGGAGCTGGCAATCCCACGGCCAGCAGCTTTACCTTAAATGCGAAACTTGGAACGGGTTCGGGAGGTATTACTGCACCATTAGTTTACGTGAACCCAACGGCTAGAATTCAGGACGGCGTTACCCTTGCGTCTTTCGGAGGGGTGGTCAATATCTCGGCCGGCACTTATAAGGAAAACGTCAAGATCGATAAGTCGTTGACCGTTAACGGTGCCGGTGCGGCCCAAACTATAGTTGATGGCAATAAGGCCGGGTCGGTATTCACGGTAGGCAAGAATAATCCTAACATAGATGTAACCCTCGCTAATATGGCGATCACGGGCGGCTCCGGTTCGCTCATCAAAACAAAGTACGGCACAACAGGCATATGCGGTGGCGGTGTCCTCAACCTTGGAAAGAAGTTGACGATAACCGATAGCATTATCCAGGGAAACACTGCCCAATTCCTGGGTGGCGGCATTTATAACGTTGGCACTCTAAATGTGTTGAAAAGCACAATATCCGGGAACATGGCCGGTTACGGCGGCGGTTTCTATAATTATGGAACAACCATTGTGCAAGCAAGCACCATCACCAAAAATGCAGCGATAAGTGGCGGTGGCGGCATTTACAGCTGTTGTTCCAGCAAAACGACATTAATAGACAGCACCGTATCTTATAATTCCGCAAAAAAAATCGGTGGTGGAATAGCAACTCAGGGGACCTTTTATATTAAAGGGGCCAGTACCATTTCTGGCAACACCGCTAAATCGGGTGGTGCAATCAACTGGCTAAATAGACGTCCCATCATGGATGCTACAACGGTCATAACTGGAAACAGCAATCCTCAGATCTACCCACGCTGATTTGCAACCCAAGTGACTGGCAACACCATTAGATGCAGAGAGTTATGGGGAGGGCGTACAGCCCTTCACCCCATCATTTTCTTGATATCCTCATCCGGTGTGCTGATCAGCTTGATGTCGTAATTGTCCACCAGGATTTTGAGCATATCCGCATTGATCCAGCCGGGCACAATGGGTCCCAGGTAAATGCCCTTGATTCCCAACGCCAGCAAGGACCAGAGAATGGCCACAGCTTTCTGCTCCATCCAGCTTACCACCAATGTGAGTGGCAGATCGTTCACGCCTACGCCAAATAGGCCTGCCAGCGCCTGGGCCACTTCCAGGGCCACGATGGCATCGTTGCACTGACCGAGATCGATGAGCCGGGGAATGCCATCTATGTCGCCCAGGTCCAGGTCATTGAAGCGGAACTTGCCGCAGGCCAGGGTGAGCACCACGGTATCTTTGGGCAGCTTTTGCACGAACTCGCGGTAGTAGTCCGACTTTTTGAGGGGCGCGTCGCAGCCGCCTACCAAGAAAAATCTCTTGATCTTGCCTTGTTCCACCAGTTGCTTGATCTTGGCAGCATGGCCCAGCAAGACTGCGGTGGAAAAGCCGGTGGTGAGCATGTACTCGCCCGGTGCATCGGGCAGCTTTGGCAGTGAGCGGGCCATGGCGATCACCTCAGAGTAGTCGTAGCCGTCGATGTGCTTTACCCCGGGCAGGTGAACCGGCCCGCCTGTGAACATGCGATCTATGTACTCCTCTTTGGGGATAAGGAAGCAGTTAGAGGTGCCAAGCAGAGCCATGGGATACAAAGCGAAGAGCTTTCGCTGGTCGAACCATGCCTTGCCGAGGTTTCCGGCCAGGTTCCGGTACTTTCGAAGGCCCGGATAGCCGTGGGCGGGCAGCATCTCGGAGTGGGTGTAGACGAAAACGTCTGTGCCCTCCACCTGGCTTAGGAGCTTGTCCAGAGCATGCAGGTCGTGGCCGGTGACCAGAATGCCGTGCCCTTTGACTGTGCCGGTCTTCACTTGCGTGGGAGTGGGCTCGCCGAAGGTCTCGATGTGCGCCTTCTTGAGCAGTTGCATGGTCTTGATGTTCATCTCCCCCGCCTTGACTGCCAGGTTCAGAAATTCCTGGGGATCGAAGTTGACATTAGTAAGAGTCGAGAAGAAGCCCCGCTCGATGAAGGCGTCTACCTCCGGGTCGGTGTAGCCCAATTCCCGTGCATGGTAAAGGTAGGCGCTGATGCCTTTGATGGCGAAGAGCAGGTTGTCCTGCAGACGGGCCACGATCGCTTCCTTTCCACATACTCCTTTGATGGTGCAGCCTGTGCCTCCTGCGGTTTGGGAGCACTGGTAGCAGAACATATCCGGTTTCTCAATGGCAGCCATTTTCTTTATCCTCCATTTTAATTGATCTCAATTATGGTATACTAAGGATACCAAGGTATTTAGCCTAGAGCGTTTCTGCAAAGATACCATGCAGGAAGGATGCACTGTAAACCTGACCGTCAAGTACATCGCCAGAAAATGGACGCTGCTCATTCTCCTGGAGCTTTACAAGGGCGAAGGGCACACCCGGCGCTTTTCCGAGCTGAAAAGCTGCCTTTTCGGCATCACCCAAAAGGTGCTCTCGGCGCGCCTGCGGGAGCTGGAGAAGGAAGGCCTCGTCAAGAACAGGGTGGACAGCACATCTTTTCCCGTGAAGAGCGAGTACACGCTCACACAAAGCGGTCTTGAGATCATCGACATCGTCAAGGATATGAAGCGCTGGGCGCTGAGATGGAAGATCACCAACATCAAGTGCGGCTGCCAGGACTGCAATCAATGCGTGCTGTGAGGTGACTCCAGAATTTCGCTATAGCTCACTTCAGGCGCTTTTTTTCGGCTCATCTACCAGTCCATCTATCAGCCATCTCTAAAACGAGCTGGGCTCCAGCCTCCAGGCCTCTCTCAATCACCCAGCGTTTTTCCAGATCCGGTTTCATTGCATCCGGCTGCAAGTCTCGGTATTTATTTTAAAATGAATACCCCGCAGCTTGCTGCGCGGGTGCGCCGCCGCAGTTTCACTCGTGGGTAGTTGACTTCGTCAGGCCTTCCCGCCGTTAATCTTCAGGATCCTGCTGGCAGCCAGCAGGGAGATGATTGACAGAGCGCCTGTGTATGGCAGGGGTGATTTCTTTTTCTCTGCCGTAGTCTGATTATTGGCTTTGGCGCTGCTCGCATTGCTGTCGGCGCTAGCGGTGGCATTCATTTTCTGCCCAAGCGCACTGGCCTTAGCATAAGCCGCCTTTGCCTCTGCATCACGATGGAGCATCTGAAGAGCAGCACCCTTGTTGTTCCAGGCCTTTGCATATTTTGGGTCAAGGTCGGTGGCCTTATCATAGGACGAGACTGCCTCTTCATATCGTCCCATGCTAGCCAGAGCAATTCCCTTATTATTCCAGGGCCAGGCAAATGTCGGGTCCTGTCTTGAGGCCTCGTCATAACTGGATAGAGATTCATTTAGCCTTCCCATGTTTGCCAGAGCAAAGCCTCTATTGTTCCATGCCAAGGCAAGCCTGGGGTTCAACTCAGTAGCCCTATCGTAGGCTTTGACGGCATCGTCATTGTTGCCCATAAGAGAGAGGACCCAGCCTTTGCTATTCCAGACTATGGGGTTCGCAGGATCAAGCTCTAGGGCACGGTCATAGGATTTTATAGACTCATTGTAATATGCCATGTCCCTTAGGGCGCCCCCTCTATTATTCCAGGCATCGGCATAATTCGGATTCATCTCAATTGCCTTGTCATAAGCCTTGACCGCCTCGCTGAACTTTCCTAGACCGGCCAGAGCAATTCCCTTATTATTCCAGGCCAAGGCAAATCCTGGGTCCTGCTCAATGGCCCTGTCATACAGAGCGATCGCCTCTTTGTAGTTGCCTTGAATGTAGAATATCCATCCCTCATTGTTCAAGGCTCTTGCAGACTTCAAATCAAGCTGAATAACCCTCTCGTAAGTGTTTAAAGAGTCATTAAACTTGCCTTGGGCGAACAAAGCATTGCCTTTATTATACCAGATCTCTTCGAGCTGGGGATCTATCTGAAGCGCGTGGTCATAATATGTGACTGCATCCTCAAAGGATCCGTTATCAAATGAGACGTTTCCTTTGTCAGACCAGTATTTGGCCGTCTCTGCTGAGCATGAGAAGGTGAAGCACTGGATCGCCATCACTGCGAGAATAATGATAATTTTAGCTCTCATGGTATACCTTCACGGCACTATGTTGAAAGACGATTATGAATAGTTTTTGGAGATCAGATAGAGATCTTCAAAGATGGCATTCTTTTCAAAAAGTCCTCATAGTGTGCCCTCATAAGTCTCGCAGCAATTACGAGCTCAAGCTCTTTCTACCGATTCTCTACAATGTCTCTTTTAAATTCCACTTTTGTGGAGCAGAATGAATCCATCCATGACTAATCCGTACTGCCCAAAGGCGGCAAGATGCCCAGTTGCTGCATCAGTCCCAGCAGATTAGCCTCGCCCCAAAGCTGTGCGATCTTGCCGTTTTCTATGCGAAATATCTCAATGCCCGTCATGGTTATGCTCTTGCCAGTGGCTGGCAGGCCCATAAAAGCACCCTTGTGAATGCCTCGGGCTGTGAAGCGGGCGGCAACCATTTCTCCATCTGCCACCATATCCTCAACAGTAACATCGAGATGCTCAAAAGCGGCCCGGCAGGCAAGAATCACCTCGTTCATTCCCTGAACACCTGGCGAGCAGGGAAGCGGTACGTGCAGGGTGAAATCATTGGCCAGCAGTTCGCCCGCAGCCTTCAGGTCACCCTGGGAAGGCCCAAGGGCAAAGAAGCGGCGGACGAGGGCTTTGTTCTCATCAATCGACATGGCAATCATTCCTCTCACAGCATCTTGGTGGCTTCTTTGGGCCGGGGCGTCTTTATCACTAATATGCGCAGCGCCTCATGGCTCTCGTTAATCCAGCGGTGCGCAATTTTGGCCGGGCTTTCGATCAGCGTATCCGCCAACACTTCCGCTCTTTCTTCGCCTATCTCCACCACGCCCCGGCCTTCCAGCACGTAGAAGACCACATCCACGGGGGTGATATGCTTTTTCAGGGCCTCGCCCGGCTGCAAGGTGATGTGCGCCACCTGGGCGTTCTCTGTATCGCTGATGCTCCTGGCATCCACTCCATGCGGATTTGGCTTGCTATGTACGTCTTTAACCTGGACAACTTTCATCTCAATCACACTCCATCAAAATGTTAGTTCTCTTATGGGCAGAATGGATGCCAAAGTATAAAGAGGCGAGCGTTTCCGCGAGTATACTACGCAATTTTCCAATCGATAAGCTCCTCGCCCTATAGCGCCCTGGCGGCGGCACGCGCTCCGACCAGGACATGAAAGGCCACAGTGATGTCTCTATCTATAAGCGCTATCGAGACGCCCACGGCTACAGGCACTCCAGCGCCCGCGAGCAGGACTGCAAGACTTCCCTCCACGAGCCCCGGGCCAGAGACGGTCACCGGGATAAGGGAGAGGGCGCTGACGAGGGGCAGCCCAAGAATAAGAACGATCAGAGGGATACGGTAGCCCACGGACCTAGCTATGATGACAATCCTCAGAGCGTGGGTGATCCAGGCGAGGATTTTCATAATCACTGATCCTGCCATCAGTCCCTTAACCCCTCGTAAATCGCAGGTTGCATCTTCGATAGGCGTTGGCGATCCCGATGAAGCGGGAGGATCGAATGCGGAGCATGCGAAGGACTGAGGATCTACGCAGCCATAGGAGGGATGTCGATGCCAAAATCATGAGGATCCTGCAAAGGCCTGGTAGGCTTCGGAGAGGGGCAGATCCTCTCCCAACGCGTGAAGGATCCGCCGCCATCGCAAAGAGAGAATGAGAAAGGTGATAGAGTAGACCGCTGTCTCCAGCACATACTCTTGCAGACTGGAGTCGGAGGTTATAGCCCTGGCGATGCGGCACGACTTCTACTCAGGAACCTTTTTAATTTAGAATGATATGAAATTAAGAACCCTGGGTGATGAGTTGATCCTTCAAATACTTCTGACATTGGCGATCCTCGGTGTGACCGTGATCTGTGGACTGCCACTTGTACGGAGCGAAGGGACGCGCTCCCTGACGAGGATCGCTCTTTCTTTCGCCCTTGGGTATGTGCTGCTCTCTACAGTCGGGATCGCCGGAGCGCTGGTCGGGATCGATCCGATCGTGCCGCAGGTATGTACTGCGCTCGCAGGCGCGTTTCTGTTTGCCAGGCTCTATGATCACCATAGATCAGAGGCGCATGGGCTAGGCTCACTTGACCTTGACCGGGACGACTGGATCGTCCTATGTGCCGGAGCGCTGTATCTGATCATAGTCATCCTGTTCTTCGATCGTCTGGTCATGTGGATGGGGGGAGACGCAGTGGCGCATGCAGAGATGGTGAGGATGCTCCTCGAAGGCCAGACGCTTCCCGTCGGACTGCCACGGCTTGAAAGCTACTGGGAGTACTACCCGAAGGGGTTTCACTACTACGCCTATCTGTGGGCCAAAGCCTTTCCCATCCTGGATGTGATTCAGACGGTGCCGATCGTGATCACGGTCGTGACCCCTCTGCTGCTGTATTCACTCGTGAGGGAGATGAAACAGGATGCAGCGTCTGCCTACACCTTCGTCCTGGCGTGCTTTGTCTTCCCAGCGCACTACAGCTATCTCATCTGGGGTGGCTACCCTTCTGCGGCTGCGGAGATGCTCCTGGTCGCGGCGGTTCTGGCGGCTGTGGTCAGGAGATGGGCTCTCTTGGTGCTGCTCCCCGGTATCTTGCTCTCCCATGCGCGCCTCCTGGTGCCCGCCATCGGAGTTCTCTTCTGCTGGGGGCAGACTGAGCGGCTGAGACGGCATCTCACCGCCCGGCATCAGATCGTCATCTTTGGAGGACTCGTGGCCCTGGTTGCTGCCTACCTCTCTATCCACAGGCCGGAATATCTCGTATCTGTCTTCAGCGATCGGGGCCTTGCCAGCGAGTTTGTCGCCCGCTGGTATCCTGCCTTCCTGGCGCTCTTCGGTGGGGCGATTGCGTTCGTTCGGCGCGGGAAGCTGGACCGCCTGTCCTTGGCCTGGGTGGGGGCAATGATCTTCATTGTGCTACTGGCGGATTCAGGGCCTCTGAGGTTCGTAGGGACCGCGGACCGGCTGCTTCTGGTGCTCTATCTTCCGCTGAGCATTCTTGCGGCCCTGGCCCTGTGCAGGATGGACGGGGGCGACACCAGGATGAAGGCAGCCTTTCTGCTGGTGCTGATTGCCACAGGGGCGGCATCCATGGGCATCGTACTTTACAGTTATGCAGGAGCCTGGGGGCTGCCGCAGGAGGATTATGACGCGATCATGTGGCTATCAGGGCAGAATTTGTCAGATGCGGTCTGCATCAACCTGGACGAGACAGGCGCCTGGGTCTACCCGCTCACCGGCATCAGGGTCGCGAACCCACGCATGGGGCCGGGAACGCCTCCTTTCGATCGGGACCTGACACCGAAAATCATTGCCGATCCGGGCAGCCCGGATGTGACTCGTTCACTTGGCAGCTTTGGGGCCCGTTATCTGATCTATATATCCAGCGTATCTATATCCAGACCGGGATATGTACCGCCTTTTGCCGAATACAGTCAAATTTATCCCGTGGTGAACATGAACTTCCCGGAGGCGAACTATGAGCTGCTCTACAATAGGGGGGCCAGGATATACAGGGTGAGGGCGTGACATTCAGCCTATGAAGATCGACTGCGCTGCGACGAGACCTGACTGAAGGCAGAGGGATCTCTGCGGGTCTGGACACAGTAGGCCAGATTGCTCCTGATGGAACCTCCGAAACTTTGATATGCAGAGGCGCAAACGGGGGGATGATGTAATGGAGATAGTTACGTATTCTTGTGCCCTTTTAGGATTTGCAGCGACATGGGTAGCGACGCGAATATGGATCTGCAAGGCCCTTGCGATCGGTCTTGTCGGGCCGGACATGAACAAGCCGGGAAGACAGAAGGTGGCGGAGATGGGGGGAATCTGCGTGGTCTTTGGGTTTGTACTAGGGTCTTTGGTCTACATGGGCTTTCAGACATTTTACCTGGACTCCTCGACCTACACGCCGGTCCTCGCGGTGCTTTGTACGGTCCTCATGGCCTGCATCATAGGGATCATGGACGACTTGCTGGGGTGGAAGGCGGGACTACGGCAGTGGATTAAGCCGATCTTCATGCTCTTCGCTGCGATGCCGATGATGGTGATCAACGCAGGCCAATCAACCATGGAGCTGCCGCTTCTAGGCCATGTGGACTGGGGGATACTCTATCCTCTGGCGATTGTGCCTATAGGCATCGTTGGTGCCTCGAACGCCTACAATATGATCGCAGGCTACAACGGCCTGGAGGCAGGAATGGGTGTTATAATCTTGTCCACGCTCGGGTACGTGGGCCTGGTAGTTGTTAAGACAGATGCAGCAGCGCTGTCGCTGATCATGGTGGGGGCGCTGCTATCTTTTTTATATTATAACTGGTATCCTGCCAGGGTCTTTCCAGGAGACACCATGACATACTCCGTGGGAGCTCTGGTTGCATGCGTTGCGATCCTGGGGAATATGGAGAGGATAGCGGTGATCCTCTTCATACCTTACGCCGTTGACTTCATTTTTCAGGCCAGGGGGGGTTTCATTAGAGAGGCTTTTGCCAGGGTCAACGTGGATGGGAGCCTAGAGCAACCGAATAAATGTATATATCATCTTACACACCTTGCGCTTGCGGTGCTCAGGAGGGTGAAGAGGAAGGTGTACGAGCGGGATGTGGTGCTGTTCGTATGGGGGATAGAGATGGTGGTAGTCGGATTAAGTTTAATACAGTTTTATACTATGGCGTGAGTCTCAGGGTGGGTTATAATGGAAGATGAGATAGATCTGTTCGATATATTCGGTGTTCTGTGGAAGAGTCGCCTTTTGATCATCAGCATTTTTATGATCGCCGTCCTGGTCGGAGGTGTGATTAGCTTTGCCATGCCGTCCATCTACAGGACAAGTAGCATCGTCGCCCTGGGCAACTTTGGGGATAACATCTATACAAGCCAGGCAGCGGCATTGACGATCATGCTGAGCAATGAATTCATGATAGATATTTTTAAGGATCTCAACATGACTTCAGACAAGTTTAGGGATTTTAAGAAGAACATCATAATAGAAAGCGTGAAAGGTACTGACAACCTCTTTACGATCTCCGTTTATTCAAAAAGTAGGCTGGAAGGCATGGAGATAATCCAAGGGATAATACAGCTCTTCGCCAACCTCAGCGATGAGAGTTACAATAAACAGATGAATATCCTCTCTGACCAGTTAGCCATCACTCGGGCAAATCTGGATATCCTTAACGGGGATGTAAATGAATCTCGCGAATTGTTAAAAAATATTCAAAATAGCGCGTCAGGTGAATCACCACAGCAGGATGAATTGCGCTTCTCGCGTATGATAGAGTATCTACAGATCGAAGAGACAAGGCGACAGGACCTGTTAGATCGCTATCTAGACCTGCAAAAGCAATTTACTCTGGCGAGGCATCTGAAAGTCGTGCAGGAGCCGAGAGTGCCCCTCATCCCTGAACTGTCCCAGAAGATCATAATCGTGGCAATTGCAGCAATGTTCGGCTTGATAATCGGCATATTCGCAGCATTCCTGAGGGTGGGGCTGAGAAGGCGGGCAGAAGGATAGGTGAGAGGTAACGTCAGAGGCGATGAGGGGATCCGGCGATCTAGCAGATCCGAAGGGGGCAGGGCAGTTAAAGATCAGCGGCAGCCAGGTTGCTCGCAACACGCTCATTAACCTTATCGGCCAGGGCGTGCCTCTGCTCGTGGCAGTGATCACCATCCCCTTCATCGTGCGGGGCCTAGGCACGGAGCGGTTCGGTCTGCTCTCCCTGGCCTGGGTGGTTCTGGGCTACTTCACCATCTTCGACCTGGGCCTAGGAAGGGCCACGACTAAGTATGTGGCTGAGGCTCTGGCCAAGGGTGAGGGAAACCAAGTACCGCAGATCATATGGACTGCAGTTACTTTTCAGGCGATTTTGGGTTTCGTGGGTGCACTTGTTCTGTTCGGGATCACGGACCATTTGGTAGATAGGGTCCTGAACATCCCTCCACAGCTTTTGGGCGAAGCCAAGGATACTTTTCATCTGCTTGCATTCTCCATTCCAGTGGTCCTTGTCTCCAGTTCCTTCAGTGGTGTGCTGGAGGCAACGCAGAGGTTTGATCTTGTAAATGCAGTGAAGATACCCTCCAGCATACTAACATTCCTTCTTCCCCTGGTTGGACTGTCTCTGGGGTTGGGCTTACCAGGCATCGTTGCATTAATTCTGCTGGCCAGGTTGGTAACATTAGTCGCTTTTGTTGTGATGAACCTTCGTATTATCCCAAAGCTAATGGAATATACGGTCTCATTTAACCTCTTCACTCACCTCTTTGCTTATGGGGGATGGGTTACGATAACCAATGTTGTTGGCCCAATTCTGGTATACTTGGACCGGTTCCTTATTGGCTCGCTTCTTACAATCGCTGCTGTAGCATATTACACGGCACCCTATGAGGCGGTGACCCGCCTCTGGATCATTTCGGCTAGTCTGACCATGACATTATTTCCGGCTTTTAGCACTTTGGAAGGCGTCAAGGATAGGCAGAAACTTGGCACATTCTTTGCTCGTTCTGTCAAATACGTTCTCTTAGCCTCAGGACCTATTGTTGTCGTGATAGCCCTCTTCGCTAAAGAGATCCTGCAAATATGGCTGGGGACTGATTTTGCAGTTGAAAGCACAATGGCAATGCAGGTGCTAGTCTTTGGTGTGCTGATAAACTCGCTTGCCCAAATGCCGTTTGCGCTCCTTCAGGGTATAGGGCGCCCGGATCTACCGGCCAAGTTTCACCTGCTTGAGCTTCCAGTTTATATCGGGATAGCTTGGATTTTGGTGAGCGAATTCGGTATTGCCGGAGCAGCTGGTGCCTGGACAATGCGTGTGGTGTTAGATGCTCTCTTGCTGTTTGGAGCCACCTTCAAAGTATACCGATTCTCACCCAGCCTGTTGGCAAAAAATGGTACGGTACTTGCATTTTTCGAGCTCGTGATGTTTGCGACCATCGCAAACCTCCTGAAAGCGTTTACATCTGCCCTTCCCCTGTCAGTTCAGTCCTTGCTGGTTATCGGACTTCTCGCCTCTTTTGCCTTTTTTGCTTGGAATTACGTTCTGGATGATTCGGATCGAGGAATTGTCCTTAAGGTGGCAAAGCTGAAGAAAATATTGGAGACTACATCATGAACGAGAATGAAGGCATTCACGTAAGCGAAGCTCGATATTGCTTGCTGTGCGGATGTGAGGGGACGCTGCTGTATGCAGGCTTGCGTGACCGCCTTTTCGGTGCGCCGGGCAGCTGGAGTCTCATGCGATGTCCCGAATGTCAGTTGGTCTGGCTAAATCCGCAACCAACCCCTGACGATGTTGGGAAACTTTATATTCAATACTTCACCCATCAAAAGCTTGAAACTCCGAAGAAGGCGCTGGCAGGCCTTCGCAAACGTGTGAAGGCAAGCATCTTGAGTTCCAGCTTTGGTTATGAGATGGAGGGCTCGAACAGGATTATGGGCTCGGTGTTGAACTGCATTGGCCCTCTCTGGGAGATCGTGGGCGGTCGTGTGCTGTGGCTTGAAGCCGGTGAGAAGGGCCGTCTCCTTGATATAGGCTGTGGAAATGGACAATTCCTGGATCGCATGAGGCAGCTTGGCTGGGAGGTGGTGGGCGTTGAGCCTGATGGAAAGGCTGTTTCAGCGGCTCGTGAGAGGTCTGAGCTAGAGGTTTTTCAGGGATCCTTAGAGGAGGCCAAGTTTCCTGATAGGCACTTTGACGCGATAACCATGAACCACGTCATCGAACATGTGCAGGATCCCATTGGATTGCTGAAGGAGTGTTGCAGGTTGTTGAAACCAAGTGGAAAACTGGTGGTGGTCACACCTAACATCAAAAGCGTTGGACGACGCATGTTTGATGGTGCATGGTTGCCTTGGGATCCTCCACGCCATCTGTTCCTCTTCTCCCCCCAAGCGTTGCGGGCGTCTGCCGAGCGAGCGGGGCTGGTCATTCAGGATCTATGGACGACGGCGAAAGATGCCCGTTGGGTCTGGGCTGCCAGTAGCCTCATCAGGCGGGACGGCGCGCTACCCGGAGGCACGCCCGAAGCGTTGGGCCCTTCGTTAAGGCTGCAGGGGTTGGTGTTTCAGGCGATAGAGCACGGACTGTGCGGCCAAAAGGGGGTAGGCGAGGAGCTGGTACTGGTGGTGACGAGGTAGATTGAGGAAGTTAATGTCACATCAAGAAGAGAGAACGGCCCTGTGTGCCACCATAATGCAGAACGTGAATGGGTGTAGTGTAAAGCAATATCCAGAATTGCTTGGTGCAAATGAATAAGAGGTTAGGGTTCCTGGGGGTTTCATAACCAATGCTTGTTTATTGGAGCATGTTTCTGCTTCCCGTAATTGCTCTGCTATTTCCCCTGCGTTGCGATGCGTCAGTAAAGCGTCTGAGCTTTCTTTTGGTTGGCATTTACTTAACTCTTCTTATTGGTTTTAGGTATGAAGTTGGTGCCGATTGGTTTACATATATTAACTATTATCAAATGGCAAATGGACAAAAGCTATTGGATTACTTAAGTCGTTTCGACTGGAGCGATTTAGGGTACTACGTTCTCAACTGGTTGTCTGCATCAGTGGGTGGAAGTATATACCTTGTTAATCTAGTATGCGGGGGAATTGCCACGTTTGGCTTAATAACATTCTGCCGCAAATTGCCATTGCCATGGTTGGGAATGGCAATAGGCGTTTCCTACTATATGGTAGTCGTATCCATGGGATACACAAGACAAAGTGCCGCTCTAGGGTTTGTTATGATAGCTCTATCGGAATTTAGCAATCAACGTGTGTGGCGATCTTTAATTTTTTTTATCCTCGCGTCTTTATTTCATCTCAGTGCCTTAGTGATGATTCCAATCTTTGCATTATCCTATTCAGGCAAACGCAGATTAGTAGTGTGGCTGATTGCTTTTGGGGTCGCCATCGCTTTTATGTTAGTATTTGCTCAGCGTTTTGATGTGCTCTGGCAGAGTTACGTTGTTAGTGGAATGCATTCTAATGGTGGTTTCATTCGCGTTCTTATGAGTGCAATGCCTGCGTCGTTGCTTCTTGTGTTTAGAAAAAAGCTATTATTGGATGAGAAACAGCCCCGCTTATGGATATTGATGGCAATCATTGCTTTACTCTGTGTGCCAGCGGTAATTTTGGTCTCAACTGGTGTAGATCGCTTAGCTCTCTATTTGATACCACTGCAACTTTTCGTTTTCAGCAGGATTCATAGACTCTTCACCAGTTCCGATCTACGTAACGCAGTGGTTTTATTGGTATTATTTTATTACGGCATTGTGTTGTGGTTTTGGCTGAGTTATTCTGTCTATGCCGAATATTGGATACCATATCAGTTTGCATTATTTCAGGATCAGGTGTTATAGTCGATGAGACCAAGTAACGTAAATCAACGAATTATTCTTGTCTCCGCTGGCCTCGGCTACGGCGGTGCTGAGGCGAATGGTACACCATTTTCGATTAAAACTTCACAGGTATCCTGGGAGGAGCGATGACACCGTCTCTTGATATCATCATTGTCAACTGGAATTCAGGAAGGCAATTGCATCAATGCTTGGCCTCGATTGCATGCGTAAACCAAGACATCTTCATACTGTCCCGCGTCTGCGTTGTAGATAACGCTTCCAAAGATGGTTCTTTAGATGGAATAGAGGAGTACAATTTTCCCATCCGGGTTATTCATAACGAACAAAACAGGGGGTTTGCAGCGGCTTGTAACCAGAGTGCAAGAGCCAGCCAAAGCGATTATCTTCTCTTCTTGAATCCCGATGTAATGCTGTCTGAGAACGCCATTACTGTCCCAATCGCCTTCATGGAGCAACCTGAGAATAAGAGGGTGGGTATTGTTGGCATCCAGTTGTTAGATGACTCAGGAGACGTCGCAAGAACTTGTGCCCACTTCCCTACACCAGGCCGGTTTTGTGCTATAATGCTCGGCTTGAATATGCTATCCTCAAGGCTATTCCTGGACCACTTTATGGAGGAATGGGATCACAATGAAAATCGTGTTGTGGATCAATTGATCGGTGCGTTCTTCCTAGTGCACCGCTCTCTATTTGAAGACTTAGGGGGGTTTGACGAGCGTTTCTTTGTATATTTTGAAGATGTCGATTTCTCCTATCAAGCGTGGAAAGAGGGCTGGCATAGTGTTTATCTTGCAGAAGCCCAGGCTTATCATAAGGGTGGCGGGACGAGCCAGCAGATAAAGGATAGGAGACTGTTCTACAGCCTTAGGAGCCGAATCCTTTATGGTTACAAGCATTTTAGCTGGTGGTCTGCAACTGGGGTGACCCTTATGACGCTGCTCGTGGAGCCCTTTTCACGTTTAATCTGGGCGTCCATTCGACTCTCAGGCATGGAAATGGTGAATACTTTTAAAGGATATTTCATGCTTTGGAGAGCCTCACCGATGATTCTGAAAGAGGCATGGGGGCGGAGAAGGGATGAAGATACTCCTACTGAGTCGCTATAGTAACCTTGGAGCCAGCAGTCGGATTCGCAACTATCAATACAATTCGTATCTAGAGGCTCATGGTTTTCGCATCACTGTGGCCCCTCTGCTGGACGACGAGTACCTCAAGACCCTTTATGCACGTGGGCGGATAGATTGGCGGCGTATATTTGGCAGTTATTGCAAAAGGTTGCGCTATTTGCTCACCAGCCGTAGCTTTGATCTGATATGGATCGAAAAGGAACTCTTCCCCTTTACCCCTGCCTGGGCGGAGGTATTGCTTTCACGTATGGGCATTCCATATGTGGTGGAGTATGACGACGCCGTCTTTCATCGCTATGATATGCATTCAAATAAATTGGTGCGTGTTTTGCTCCGGAGTAAAATCGATATAGTAATGCGGCGATCAGCTATGGTAATTGTTGGCAATGAATACCTGGCAAAACGAGCCAAGAGTGCGGGTGCAGCGCGAGTAGAGTATATGCCTTCGGTCATCGATCTAGAGCGATATCCTTTAACACCTCAACGTAGGGATCGGATCTTTACAGTCGGATGGATCGGCACTCCGGTTACAGCTCAATATCTTCATCTTGTTCATTCTGCGCTTGCTAAAGTATTTCATGGTGGTAGGGGACGACTGGTTCTCGTAGGGTCCGGTCAAATCGAGTTCGACGGTGTCCCCACAGAGATTCGACCCTGGTCGGAAGAGACAGAAATTGTTGATCTTCAGAGCTTTGACGTGGGCATTATGCCTTTACCGGATGAACCTTGGGAGCGTGGAAAATGCGGATTTAAGTTGATTCAATATATGGCATGCGGAAAGCCGGTGGTGGCATCACCGGTTGGCGTGAATGAGAAAATTGTCGAAGATGGGGTCAACGGTTTCCTGGCCACAACCAAGGACGGTTGGGTGAGTGCCTTGAGTGCTTTGCGAGATGATCATGACTTACGAGAGCGTATGGGAAGTGCAGGTCGTAAGAAAGTTGAAGCGAATTACTGTGTACAGGTCACAGCCCCGAGACTGGCGGAGTTATTGCGTTCAGTCTGCAGGTAACAGCAGATAACGAAGCTATAATAGGGGACCGAAGTACATCGGTGCGGAATGTATGTGGTAGATGCTAAAGTTTTACTTAAGGGGAACCTTTCTCTAGGACATGACCAACGCATTTGTGGGGGTAGACCATGTGCCCTCCATCGTGGCCACCGAGGAGGAACGCAGAAGCCAACAACTCCCTGGACCGCGTGGTGGATATGTGGGTGTATCGGGAATTTCTTGGCCAAGAAAGATATCGATTACAATGGCCATGGTGCTGAAAATGTCCCCTAAACCAAACTCACGTCTTCGCATCGGCATCATTGGCAACCAGGCTTTTTCGCTCCTGAACTTCCGCGGCCCGCTCCTAGCGGATATGGTAAGAAGAGGCATCGAGGTCTTCGCCTTGGCACCAGATTACGATAAAGCCACTCGAGCCGTGGTGCGAGCCCTGGGAGCAGAGCCTGTGGACTACTCGCTCTCCCGTACAGGCATGAACCCGGTAAGAGATGCTACAGATATGCTGCGCCTGGCCGTTCTTTTGCGCAGGCTGAAGCCAGACATCACTCTGGGCTATGCCATCAAGCCCGTGATCTACGGGACCCTCGCTGCCTGGCTCGCGCAGGTACCTAGACGGTTTGCCATGATAGAGGGGTTGGGCTACATCTTTACTCCGCCTGAGGATGCGGAGCCGCTGACGCGCAGGATACTGAGACTCGTAGCCATACTTCTCTACTCTGCGTCACTCCGGCGTGCGAGTCGAGTATTTTTCCTGAACAGAGACGATATTGAAGAGTTCCTGAAGAGCCGCATCGTCTCATCAGAAAAAGTTTTCCTGCTGGGTGGCATCGGGGTCGATCTCGATTACTGGAGGCCTGCACCGCCTAACATGAAGCACGTGACCTTTCTTCTGGCAGCGCGCCTGCTGCGAGAAAAGGGGATCGTGGAGTATGCCAGGGCAGCTTGGCTCATCAAGCAGAAGCATCCTAACACGAGGTTTGTCCTTCTGGGCAACTTGGACACCAATCCGGGTGCACTCTCACAACATGAGATTGAACAATGGGCTGCAGAGGGCATCCTCGAATGGCCCGGGCACGTTCCTGATGTTCGCCCCTGGATGGCGCAGGCAAGCGTGTTTGTGCTGCCTTCCTATTATCGCGAGGGTGTGCCCCGCAGCACCCAGGAAGCGATGGCTATGGCGCGCCCCGTCATCACCACGGATGCACCAGGCTGCCGCGAGACCGTGATCGACGGCAAGAACGGCTTCCTGGTGCCTGTGCACAATGTTGTGGCACTGGCTGCAGCGATGGAGAGATTCATATTGCTGCCCGGCCTGATCGAGAAGATGGGCCGAGCCAGCCGAAGCATAGCAGAGGAGCGTTTCGATGTGCACAAGATCAATCAAGTCATCTTGCAAGAGATGGGTATGGCACGAGATTAGTAATATTGCTTCAAGGGTTGAGTACGTGGTCGAGTTCTGATAGCAATTTGTCGCCGATGGTGCTCCAACGATAGTGCTCTTCCACAAGCTGTCTAGCTTGCCAACCTAACACCTTCCTTAGAGACCTGTCCTGCAGCAACTCTACTATTTTCTTGGCCATATGCATCGGGTCATCGGCTACAACGAAATGCGTCCCGTCCTTGCCCGCTATTCCACGGGCACCCTTCGAGGTCGTAACTACGGTTTTTCGTAACGCCATAGCTTCCAGGATTTTGTTCTGAATCCCAGCGCTAAACCGAAGAGGTGCAACCACCACCTTCGCCCGTTCCAAATAAACATAGGGGTCTTTTGCGTATCCAATTACGCAAACACCCGGGATTCTCGCCAGCTTGAGAACATCGTTCGCCGGTGAAGCGCCAACTATCACGAACTTCGCTTCTGGCAGTAGCGCGCGTACATGGGGAAAGACTTCTTTCGCGAAATATACGACCGCATCGACGTTGGGTGCATAGCTCATTTTTCCCAGAAAAACAATCCAATCCTCTTCGTCTTCCACTGGTGGACGCGAGAGAAGATCCTCTCCGACTCCGTTTGGAATGACAATCAATTCTTCGAGCCCGCGGCCGGCATGACTTTCCAGGTAGGCTTTATCATTGGCCGATGTGATGAAGGCTTTATCAAAGGTGGCCAGCATCTGCAACTCGTAGGCCAGGGCTCTCCTGTTTTCGATTGGCAGGACAAAACGCCATATCCCCTGGCTCCACTTCTGAGCCTCTCGATAGTTGATAGAGGTTGCATCGATGAAGTCAATGACCCTTGGAATATCGGCCTTATGCCGAAGGTATCGCGTCATCCTTGTATGGAAGCATAAGACGAGATCGTAACGGGAGAGATTGTAGTCTACCCACTGCTGAACTTCACGAAAGTGGTAGTAATACGTCTGTAAGGAGTCGCGGGACGGGATACCCTTCAGGGTGTTGAGTTTGAACCGAAGCGGGTGGAAAGGAAAGCTGTATATTTCTCTAAATAAAGGCTCAACGTGACGTAGCGAGTCCTCCTGGATCGGGCCTTCGTTCAAGCTCAGCAAATCCACGGTGTGATCTCTCGCTAGGATCTTACATACGTTATAGATGCGAATGCGTGCTCCGTCTGTAAGAGGATAGGGAAAGCGAAACGAAAGGGCCAGTACTTTAGCCATATCGGGTTTCCATCAACATACTGTGTTGGACCATTAAGCAAGATTTATTAATAGCTTGCTAAAGACAAAGCCTTCTGTGAAGGATGAATGCGTCTATTCTATTTCAGGCCATCTTAGCAAAGAGGCTGAGCTATGCCTCAGTTGCACCCAGTCCTTCATAAATGGGGGAGCCTACAAAAGGGAGTTTTTGCATCTAGAGGATATTGATTGGAATCATTTGATCGAGATCTCTAAGAGACATGGAGTTTTGCCGCTTTTGTATCTAGCCTTTCACGATAATAGCTCTGAAGCGATCCCGCATGACGTGCTCGTGAATCTAGCAGACAGCTTTCATAAGATCGGTGGGCATAACCTTTTCATGACGTTAGAGCTTCTGCGCATCCTAAAGCTTTTCAGGGCCCACGGCATTTCTTCCATTCCCTTCAAAGGACCGATAATTGCATATTGCATCTGGGGCGATCTCTCACTAAGGCCGTTTGGCGATCTGGATATCCTCGTATCCTTGAATGATGTTACCAGGGCGGAAGAGCTGCTTTGCGCTGAAGGATACAAGCCCGATCATCAACTAAACGAGAGGCAGCAAGCTGCCTTTTTGGAGTCAGAGCATCATATCCATTTTCTTGATCCACAGAGGGGATGCAATGTGGAGATTCACTGGCGCCTATCCCGGAGCATAATGCCTTCGCAGGTGGATTTGGATGGGCTTTGGCGGAGGGCTGAGAATGTTACCGTTTTTGGCAGTAACGTGCTTACCATGTCGAAGGATGATCTGCTTCAGGTCCTTTGCGAACATGGTGCCAGACACACCTGGGATCATCTATTCTGGATATGCGACGTGGCCCTGCTAATGAAGTCCAAGGATATGAACTGGCCCTGCATATTGAAATGGTCGCAGGATGCAGGAAGCGAGCGGACGCTTCTTCTTGGACTATTGCTTGCAAGAGAGGTTCTGGGTGTTCCCATTCCAGATGGCCTCTCGACGAGAATCCGGGACGATACTGAGCTGCCAGATCTAGTCGTACAGGTTATAAATGGCCTATTCGCGGAAAGGAATTCTCAGGAGACCTCTGCGGTCGGCGTCCAAACCAAGATAGACCCGAAACTCTTCTACCTGCGGGCAACAGACCAGTTTGCAAGGAAGGGAGAATGCTATTTGAGGATGGCATTCCATCCCAATGGCGATGATTTCAGCTTCATCTCTTTTCCCAATAAATTTTTCGGCCTATACTATCTTGTGCGTCCCATACGCTTGCTAATGGTTTATAGATCAAGCATAATAATATGGCTGCTGCGAACAGGTACAAATTATATTAATAGGATATTATAGTTATTAACGCAAGAACTATTACATGTTTTCACCCAATTCATACCTTCCAGAGTTCATTTCCTATAATGTTTAGCCTGAATTTCAAATAGTTTTGCATACTCATTACCTTGATCCATAAGCTGCCGATGAGTTCCTTGCTCTGTTACGTGGCCTTCTTTGATATAATATATACGATCCGCCATTGTCACCGAGGAGAGTCTATGACTGATTATGACTGCCATCTTGCCGGCAGCTAGCTGCTTAAATCGGTTGAACACTTCTTCCTCGGCCTTAGCATCTAATGAGCTTGTCGGCTCATCAAGGATGATTAGTTGGGAGTCACGAAAGAATGCCCTAGCTAAGGCAACCTTTTGCCACTCTCCTATACTCAGTTCAGCTCCGTCCTTCTCCAACTCTCTTCCCAGAATTGTATCGTAGCCCTTGGTCAGGCGTTTTATAACCTCGTCTATGCCTGAGCATTCAGCCGCTTGGATTATCTGGTTCATATCCTCAGGCATCTCCACATTTCCTAGCCAGATGTTTTCTCGAGCCTTAAGATGGTAACGGGCGTAATCCTGTAAGACCGCGCTTATCTCTCGCCTCAAATCGTATATTTTGAAATCTCGAAGGTCAATCCCGTCTATTTTAATGAAGCCTTCTTGAGGGTCGTAGAACCTGCATAGAAGCTTTATGAGTGTTGTCTTCCCCGAGCCATTCTCACCAACCAAAGCCACTATTTGGCCGGGAAGAATTTCAAGATTAATATCATCCAAAACCACCCTGCTCGTGTTAGGATAGCTGAAGCCTACATGCTCAAAGCAGATTTTGCTCTTTATTGGCCTTGGAAATGGTCTGGGATTTAACGGTTCCTCTACCTTCGGCTTCAGGTTAAGGAACTCATAAAAGGCTGTCAAGAAGAGGTTATTTTCGTAAAGTCCCACTAAACTGCCAAGGAAGGTCTTGAGAAAGGATTGACCCTGCTGGATTGCCCCGAAATACATCAGCATATCTCCTATTGTAATGATGCCATTAAAGGCCTCGTGAGCTATGAACGCGAATGTTCCAAAGACAACCGCCGAAGCAACTGCCTGGGACGCAGACTCTGCAACTGATCGTCTGAGTGTCAAAGATAGACGTTCTTCTCGGATCTGTTGTCGAAGGTCACGATATCTGCTCAGGAACAGTTGGCCAAGACCTAACAGCCTGATTTCCTTGGCATAATCGATGTTCGTGAGTAACCTATTGAAGTACAACGCTCGTCTCTCTTTTGGGGTTATACTGCATTGCATCCGATAATTTTTGCTGGAATAATTATATTGGACAAAAGCAGCAGGCAAAGCTGCGAATGCAACAATCAAGGCTGCGACCCAATTGAAATATATAAGCAAAGTTGCCATGGTTATAAGCGAAATGAAGCTTCGTCCTAATTGGAAAAGACCATTTATGATTATAATTGGCCTAAAAGATGCTTCCTTCTGTCCTCTATGCAATGTTTCATAGTACTCGGAGTTCTCGTAGTATTCAAGGTCCACCTCTACAGACTTAGCATTAAGGAGCTCTTGGACATGGTCTGAGATTAATGCGGACTGGACCTCATTGACGACATTTGATACCGATTGACTGAATACTGTAAACACAGTAATACCCCCTGCGAGGGCAACCAGTATCAATACTCTTCCAAAATCACCTTCTCCAGCAGATGCAGCACCAATATTCACATAATCCACAATAAGCTTCATCAAATAGAGAGTGGCCAGAGGCAATAAGCCTGTTATGAAGATCAAAAAACCACTTGCGAGGGTCCAGCCAGGAGCACTTTGCCACACCAGCCTCAGGACATATCTCAAATGCAGCAAATTATTTGATACTTTACTCATGTTTAGCTGCAACTTTGGTCACCGAATATCGGGCTTTCTCAGGTAGTCTTTAATCATCGATCGTCCACGTTTCTTTGTTGCGTCCTCATGAGCCGCATCAACACTTTATCCTGGAAATGCCCAGCGATTATCATTGCCCGTCCATCAATAAATAGTTTTATCCGTTACCACAGGCCATAGAGAAAAGTCTTTATTCCAGAAACGGAATAACGTTTTGATGAGTGTGACGGAGTGGTTTGATGAACTATGAAAAACCAGAATTATTGGATCTGAGTTCAAGTATAGCATTCGGTGCTCTTTGCGATCCAGGGAGTGTTGCCACCGGCGAAGGCGCCTTCTGCAGAACTGGGGGTGCTGCCCAAGGCTACTGCTCAGCTGGGGTTTCGGCAGACGCCATTGGTGCTTACTGCTCTAGTGTTGGGACAACTGCAACTGGTGGCGCCTGTACTGGTGGGACTACTGCCCAAGGCGCATGTAGTAGTCTTGGAAGTACACCTGGACCCTAGGTGGATATCAATATATAAATTTTTAATTAGGATCTGCGCAATGCATCTATTTATTAATCACTTTTCGAGAGATAATAAATAGATGCATTGCGCAGATCCTAA